>Ga0302326_10030544_pt1 | contig 10781 bp, 9 predicted proteins | sample Palsa_T0_3_FD_202264 | JGI IMG/M metagenome (GOLD analysis project Ga0302326, IMG submission 202264) | Peat permafrost microbial communities from Stordalen Mire near Abisko, Sweden - Palsa_T0_3 | ecosystem: Environmental > Terrestrial > Soil > Palsa > Peat permafrost | place: Sweden: Abisko...
GCGATCCCCTCGCTGGCCCTGTTCATCGCGCTGATCCCGGCGTTCGGGCTGACCGACACGACGGTGGTGATCGGGCTGACCGTGTTCTCGCTCTGCGTGATCCTGCCGAACGTGGTGGAGGGCCTGCGCGGCGTGCCCAGGCCGGTCAAGCAGGCGGCGACCGCGATGGGATACGGACCGCTGCGCCGCCTGATCACCGTCGAGCTGCCGCTCGCGACCCCGGTGATCATCGCCGGGCTCAGGGTCGGGGTGGTGTCCAGCGTCAGCCTGGCCAGCGTCGGCCAGATCATCGGCGTGTCCAGCCTCGGCTACCTGTTCATCGACGGCGAGCAGCGGGACTTCCCGACCGAGATTTACGTCGGCCTCTTCATGGTCATCGCCCTCGCCGTGGTCTGCGACCTGATCCTGGTCGGGGTCCGGCGGGCCCTCACGCCGTGGGCGTCCGGCCGCAACCGAGCGGCCGGCGAGCGCCCGCGCTGGGTGCTCACGCAGCGCGCGCCGGCGAGGGTCAGCTAATGAGCTTCTTCAGCTACGCCTGGGACTGGGTGACCACGGATGCCCACTGGCACGGGTCCGGCAGCATCCCGCAGCAACTCGTCGCCCACCTCGGCTACAGCGGACTGCCGCTGCTCATCGCCGCGCTGATCGCGATCCCGCTCGGGGTGCTGATCGGGCACACCGGCCGCGGCGCGGTCCTCGTCGTCAACCTGGCCAACGCCTGGCGGGCCATCCCCACCCTCGGCCTGCTCATCCTGCTCGCCGTCTACTTCGGGTTCACGCTCTTCACCTGGCTGATCCCGCTCGTCGTGCTGGCGATCCCGCCGATCCTGGTCAACGTCTACGAGGGCGTGGCGGGGGTCGACCCCGGCGTCAAGGACGCGGCCAAGGGCATGGGCATGACCCCCTGGCAGCAGGTCGTCAAGGTCGAGGTGCCGATCGCGCTGCCGCTGATCCTGGTCGGCCTGCGCACCGGCGCGATCTTCGTCGTCGCGACCGCGACGATCGCGGCCTACATCGGCCTCGGCGGCCTCGGCCGGTTCATCATCGACGGCCTCGCCAACACCCAGTACGGGCCGGTCGCCGGGGGCGCGCTGCTCGTGGTGATCCTGGCGCTGCTGGTCCTCGGGCTCTTCTCGCTACTTTCCAGACTGCTCGTCCCGGCGGGGTTGCGCGGGGCGGGCAGGGATAACCAGTAAAATCGACCAATAATGTCGGGAAAACCGAAAGGCAAAAATATAATGGTCACCAGGATCGCCACCGCCACGGGGATGGCAGCCGTCACGGCCATCGCCCTCGCCGCGGCGGCCGGCTGCTCAAGCAGCTCTTCAAGCTCCTCAAGCGCGCCAAGCTCGGCCGCCGCCAGCGCCACCGCCAGCACCAGCGCCAGTTCGGGCTCCAACCCGCTGTCCGGCGGCGGCGCGTCCGGCTCGGTGGTCGTCGGCTCGGCCAACTTCCCCGAGTCCGAACTGCTGGCCGAGGTCTACGCGATCGCCCTGCAGGACAAGGGGGTCAAGGCCACCACCAAGCTCAACATCGGCGACCGCGAGGTCTACTACCCGCAGGTCGTCAAGGGCGCGATCACCATCTTCCCCGAGTACAACGGGGCGCTGCTGTCCGGCGAGGTCGACCCGACCTCGACCGCCAAGACGACCGCCGCGGTGGACGCGGCCCTGACCGCCAAGCTGCCGGCGTCGCTGGAGATCCTCAACCCGGCCCCGGCCCAGGACTCTGACGCCCTGACGGTGACCGCGGCGACCGCCGCCAAGTACCACCTGAAGTCGATCGCCGACCTCAAGCCGTACGCGAGCGGCTGGGTGCTCGGCGCGCCGTCGGAGTTCACGACCCGGCCCGACGGCATTGCCGGGATCAAGGCCAACTACGGCCTCACCTTCAAGTCCTTCGACCCGCTGGACGAGTCCGGCCCGCTCACGCTGGCCGCCCTGACCGGCGGCAAGGTGCAGGTGGCGGACGTCTTCACCACCACCCCGCAGATCATCACCGACCACCTGGTGTCGCTGTCGGACCCCAAGGCCAACTTCGCCGCCCAGAACGTCATCCCGCTCGTCTACAAGGCGGACGCGACCTCCACCATCACCAGCACCCTGAACACGGTCTCGGCCGGTCTGACGACGCCTGCCCTGCTGCAGATGGACAACGCCGTTATCACCGACAAGCAGAACTACAGCACGGTCGCGACCGCCTTCCTGAAGACGCTCGGGATCAGCTAAACACCGGCGAGAGTAACGTAACCGGACGTGCGTATCACTGACGTGACCGTCGTCCTGCACGAGCGGTCCACGTCCGGCGCGGCCAGCTTCGGCCCCGCCGGACGGCGGATCCCCCTCGGCGTCCTCCGCATTACCACCGACGAGGGCGTCGAGGGCAACGCCTTTCTCTCCAACCCGGGACCGGGCCCGGCCCAGATCGCCGACCAGATCGTCGCCGTCATCAAGCCGTGGCTGGTCGGCAGCGACCCGCTCGACATCGGCCGGCACTGGCGGCGGATGAGCGGGCTGGTCCACTACCTGTCGCCGCACGCGCTCGGCACGGTCGACATCGCCCTCTGGGACATCGCCGGAAAGACGGCCGGCCTGCCGGTCCACCGGCTGCTCGGCACCTGCCGCGATCGCATCCCGGCCTACTTCTCCACCGCCCATCACCAGAGCGCGGCGGAGTACGCGGACGAGGCGGTCTACTGGCGGGAGCAGGGCTGGCGCGGCTACAAGCTGCACCCGCCGCGCGGCCCGTGGCTGCCGCCGGGGGAATCGCCCCCGGTCGGCTTCGACATCGAGGCCTGCGCGGCGGTCCGCGCCGCGGTCGGCGACGACATGACGCTGATGCTCGACTCCTCGTGGTCCTACTCCTACCCGGACGCCCTCCGCGTCGGCCAGGCCATTCAGGAGCTGGGCTACTTCTGGTACGAGGACCCGCTGCCCGACCACGACCTCCACGGCTACGCGCGGCTCGCCCGCCACCTCAGCATCCCGCTGCTGGCGACCGAGATCACCCCCGGCGGCCTGGCCGCGCTGCCGCCGTGGATCACCAGCGGCGCGACCGACTTCCTCCGCGGTGACGTGGTCATCAAGGGCGGCATCACCGGCCTGATGAAGATCGCGCACCTGGCTGAGGCGTTCGGCATGAACTGCGAGGTGCACGACTCTTACAACGCGCTCAACAACGTCGCCGCCCGGCACGTGATGATGGCCATCGACAACTGCGACTGGCTCGAGGTCCTCGCCTTCAACCGGTCCGGCGACCACAGCCTCGCGCACTTCGGCTACGGCCTGACCGAGCCCTTCACCGTCGACGCCGACGGCAACGTGCACGCCCCCACCGGCCCCGGCCTCGGCGCCGACGTCGACTGGGACCTGATCAACTCGTCGGTGGTCGCGGTCGCGGCCTGATCACCCCGGCGCGAGGAAGATGCAGAACATGTGGCCGGACGGGTCGGCGTAGACTCGCAGCTGCTCGTCGGGGTCCTCGGAGCGGTCAAGTCGCAGTCGCGCCCCCAGCCCCATCGCCCGCTCGTGCTGATGGTCGAGTTCGGCCTCGGTGGCGACCGACAGGTCGAGGTGGAGCTGCTGGGGGATCCCCGGCTCGGGCCAGGTCGTCTCCGGCGCAGAAGCGGTCTGCTGGAACGCGATCCGGGGGAAGCCACCGGAAGGTGGGTGGATGACGAGCCAGTCCCGGCCGCGCTCGTCATCGCGGCCAGGCTCGGGCGGCTCGTCGCCGGGCCGGTAGGCGTAGCCGAGCAGCTGCCGGTAGAACTCCGCCAGCCCGCGAGCGTCGGTCGTGTCAAGCACCACCTGCCGCCAGCTCGGGAACGACTCGCCGACGCTCATGGGGATCACCTCTCCGCGCTGCGGGAACCAACGGTCCGTTCGGACGAATAGATTACCGCACGGCTCCCGTAGCGTATTTCACCGGCCTTTATCAGCGGCATCAATATACTTCCCAGGTGATTCCGCACAAGGCTCTCTTAGTATCACTATCCGCAAAGCACCGAGCGCAATTCTATTTTAGCGGCGTAGACTGCCGACCTGGCCGTTTGTGGTATTTGCAAATCTTCACTATCGCGGACGGCTGGCGTTAATTCGGCCTATCCAACCCTCGTAGGGGAGAAGTCAATGACGCATTATCCGAAGATAAAGGAAAAATCGGGTCGAGGATCCCGTTACTGGCTGACGGTGGCCGCGGCGGCCGCCGCGGTGGGCGGCTCGGCGCTCACCGCGGCCAGCGCGACGGCGGCCACGACGGCGTCGACCGCGACCGTGACCGCGACCGGAATCTCGCACTCGCCGACGCCGGTGGCGCCGGCCGCCGGCACCGTCCAGTACGCCGTCGGCAAGCGGGCGTGCACGCAGACCCCGCGCCCCGGCACCGCGACCTGCGACGCCGAAATCAAGGTGATCGTCCAGAAGTCGACGCCCGGGGCGCACCGGTTCGTGGTCGGGGCCGGCGCCAGCGGCCACGACACCATCGGCCCGGCCGGCGGCCTCACGCCAGGGGACCTGGGCACGGCCTACAACCTGAACACGACCGGCGGCTCGGGTCAGACGGTGGGCATCGTGGACGCCTACAACGACCCGAACATCGACGCCGACCTGCAGACCTTCGACTCTCAGTACGGCCTGTCCACCTGCAGCGAGGGCAACGGCTGCCTGCGGGTGCTGAACCAGTCCGGTAACGCCACACCGCTGCCCGCCGACGACGACAGCGGGTGGTCGGTCGAGGAGACCCTCGACGTGGAGACCGTGCACTCGGTCTGCCAGAGCTGCCACATCATCCTGGTCGAGGGCAACTCCGACGACAACGCCGACCTCGGAACGGCCGAGGACAGCGCCGTCCGGCTCGGCGCGAACGAGGTCACGAACTCCTTTGGGGAACCCGAGTCCGGCTCGGACGCCTCCTACCAGGCGGACTTCAACCACCCCGGAACCGTGATCACCGCGTCCGCCGCCGACGACGGCTACTACTTCTACGACGACCTTGACGGGATCAGCGAGCCGAGCATTCCCGCCTCTTACAGCACCACCGTGAGCGTGGGCGGCACCTCCCTCTTCCTCGACCAGGGCGGCCGCCGGCAGTCCGAGTCGGTCTGGAACGACAACGGCCCGCAGGACTACTTCGAGCGGGCCTTCGATCAACCGCTCGGCGCCGGCGGCGGCGGTTGCAGCACCCTGTTCACCGCCAGGGACTGGCAGAAGTCGCTCGGCGGCTGGGCCAGCACCGGCTGCGGATCCGGGCGACTGGACAACGACGTCTCGGCCGACGCCGACTACCTCACCGGATTCGACATCTACGACTCCTACGACTGCGGCGACGCGTGCAGCCCGGCCCCGGCCTGGTTCACGCTCGGCGGCACCTCGCTGTCCTCGCCGATCATCGCCGCGACCTACGCGCTGGCCGGCGGCGCCCATGGCGTCAACTACCCGGCGCTCACCCTGTACGGGCACCGGGCCCAGGCCTATGACGTGACCACCGGCGGCAACGGCTGGTGCGACGGAGCAGGCGCGTCAGAGTGCGCCAACCCGAATTCCCTCGGGGCCGGCGTGCTTGACTGCGCCTACACCTCCGCAGGCGCCGTCGCCGTGGGCGACCGTGCCTGCGACGCCCTCTCCGGGTACGACGGCCCGACCGGCGTCGGCACCCCCAACGGGAGCGCGATGTTCAACAAGACCGGGCCGTCGGTCGATATCAACGGCCCCAACACGGCCACCGAAGGCCACAGCGTCAAGTTCACGGCCAAGGTAACCGACCCCTTCCCGGGCGGCGTCGCCGCCCATTACGCGTGGAACTGGGGCGACGGAAGCACCAGCACCACCACCACCAATTCCGCATCGCACACCTACAAGACCACCGGCACCCACACCATCAAGCTCACCGTCACCGACAACTACCTCGGCACCGGCACCGCTTCCCACGGCGTCAAGGTCAATAAGTAACTCGCCGACCGGCTGATCCGGCGCCCCGAACCCGCACCGGGTTCGGGGCGCTGCTGTTGCCGGGCCGCCGCCGCGGGTGTCGCGGTCCCGGCCGAGCTCGGCGTCGGCCGCGTCCGTGCCCGGCCGGACCTGTAAGGTCTGGTAGATGGTCGAGATCAAGTCTCCGGGAGAGATCGATGCGATCCGCGACGCCGGGCGGGTCGTCGCGCACGTGCTGGCGGCGAGTCGCGCAGCGGCCGCGCCCGGGGTCACCCTCAAGGAACTCGATGAGACCGCCAGGGACGTGCTCGCCCAGGCCGGCGCGACCTCCCCGTTCCTCAACTATCACCCGAAGTTCGCCCCCGTCCCTTACCCCGCCGTCATCTGCACGTCGGTCAACGACGCGGCGCTGCACGGCATCCCCGGTTCCTACCGGCTGCAGGAGGGCGACCTGCTCAGCGTCGACGCCGGGGCGACGCTGGACGGCTGGGTCGGCGACGCGGCGATCTCGTTCACGATCGGCCGGCCGTCGGCGGCGGACGCGGAGCTGATCAGCGCGACCGAGAGCGCGCTGGCGGCCGGGATCGCGGCCGCCCGCCCGGGCGGCAGGCTCGGCGACATCTCGGCCGCGATCGGGCACATCGGCCGGTCCGGCGGCTACGGCATCTCGACCGACCTCGGCGGGCACGGCGTCGGCCGGACCATGCACGAGGACCCGCACATCCCCAACCGGGGGCGGGCGGGCCGCGGCCTGCGGCTGGTGCCGGGGCTGGTGCTCGCGATCGAGCCGTGGTTCATCGCCGGCGGCAAGGACGGCATCTGGCTCGACGACGACGGGTGGACGATCCGCACCTCGGACGGCAGCCGGGCCGCGCACGCCGAGCACACCATCGCGATCACGCCCGACGGCCCGGTCATCCTGACCGTCCCCTGATCGGGCGACGGGTACCCGGGGCTGCGGCCCCTCCCCAAGTAGGGCCGCAGCCGAGCCGCGAATGGCTCACGTCCATCGTGATCGATAGCAGGGCCATGAAATAGCCCCATAATGGGACAGTGTCCCGAGAAAATGACAATTAAGTGACATCGTCCCCCGGGCGGGGCGACCGGCCGGGCCTGGCGGAGATTGCGGCGGAGATTCAGGCGCTCCGTAAGAACCGCGCGTTCAGCGGTGACGTATCCGGGAAGATCGGCCCGGTCCTGCTTGAGCTGGCCGGCGGCGACGCGCGCACGGCCAACGAGAAGCTCGGCCGCGAGCTCCGGGCGCTGGCCGGGCGGCTGACCCAGGAGATGCGCACCGCGATCCTGGCCGCGCTGGCGCTGCACGAGCAGACCCGCGGGATGACCACCTATTCCCAGCGCAAGCGCTGGCTGGCCGACACCAGGCTCGGCCGGGGCGACCGGACCGCCGAGCGCCGGATCGAGGAAGCGCAGCGGCTGCTCGCCCAGGAGATCGCGGCCGAGCTCGAGCGCCGCCGGGGCCAGTCCGGCGCCGACGACGACGGCTGGTACATCGACCACTTCAGCGCCGTGTTCATGCTCGACGGCGATGCCCCCGAGGCGATCGAGCACCGCCGCATCGTCGCCACCAGGCATCACCTGACCGAGATCACCCTCGTGCTCGACACGCCGAGGGAATCGGGTCAGCGCCGGCTCGGCCTGAAGGCCGACGTCACCAGCGGCGGCACGCTGCTGCGGGCCGAGGAGCTGTCCAGAAACCGGACCCGCTACATCATCGGGCTCCCGCGCCCCTTGCAGCCCGATGAGACGCACGAGTACGAGATGCACATCCGGGTGGCCCCGGACGAGCCGATGCGCGACTACTACGTCTTCCGCCCCGAGCGCCGCTGCGACGGCTTCGACCTCCGGGTCAGATTCGACCGCCGCCACCCGCCCCGCTGGGTCCGCCAGGTAACCGGCGAAGACGTGCACGTCTACTACCCCTACGAGGGCCCCCCGGCCCCCCTCGAGCGAGTCCCGGTCGATGCCACCGGCGAGGCCCGCGCCGTCTTCTCCCACCCCCGCCCGCACCTCGGCTACGGCCTCCAGTGGTCCTTCGCCGACGACGCGTAACCGTCGGCCCCCCACCCCGCGCGGCCCGAACCCGGAAGCGCGCAGACGCAATCAGCCGAGGTGGTGGAGCCGCGTGAGCGGGAGCGACTGAGCCTCGTGCACCGGCACCGGAACGCCGTCCACGCTCACCGGCCCGTCCACGACCGGCACCGATACCTGCGCCACAACCGCGTTCCGAATCATGTCCGCCCGGGTCAGCCCGCGGGCGCCCGCGATTGGCAGGTAGCGCACGCCGCCGGGGAGCTCGCCGCGCAGCGAGGCGTCCGCCAGCACCGACTCCGCCACGAACACCGCCGACAGCGTCCGCGGCGCGTCCCCCAGCCCGCCGAAGAACGGCCCGAGGACCCGCGGCTGAGTGATCCGGGTCGACCCCGATCCGGAGCCAGAAGTGCCCCACGCGACGAACCCGGACTTGAGCACGATCTCCGGCGTCGTCCCGAACCGGGCCGGGTCCCACAGCGCGATGTCGGCCAGCCGCCCGGCCGTCAGCGAGCCGACCTGCGCCGCCAGGCCGTGCGCGATCGCCGGGTTGAGGGTGACCTTGGCCAGGTAGCGGAGCACCCGGTCGTTGTTGGCGAAGGACGGTCCCGCCTCACCGGCCAGCGTCGCCTGCACGTGCGCGAGCTGCCAGGTACGGCGGGCCACCTCGGCGATCCGGCCCATGCCCATCGAGTCGGAGTTGATGATCGAGATCGCGCCGAGGTCGTGCAGGAAGTTCTCGGCCGCGATGCCGTGCCGCCTGATCCGGCTCGCAGCGATCGCCGCGTCGCTGTCGAGCCGCGCGTGCAGCTTGTGCACGGTCATCGTCATCGGCACCAGCTCGGCGATCGTGGCCGGGGTGAGCGGGAGCGTCGGCGTGGTCGAAGAGCCGAGGATGTGCGGGTGGTTCAGGATCTCGAGCACGTCGGGGTGACCGCCGCCGCCCTCCACGTGGTACGCGTGCACGGTCCGCCCGGCCGTCGCGGCCACCGTGTCGGACAGGTACCCGGATTCGTTCAGCGTGTCGGTGTGCAGCGCGACCGGCAGCCCGGCCGCCTCGGCGACGGTCAGGCAGGTGTCGATCTGGGCCGGGGTCGCGCCCCAGTCCTCGTGCACCTTGAACCCGCCCGCGCCCGCCTCGACCGCCGCCTCGAGCAGCGCCGTCGAGCGCGTCGATCCCCGGGCCAGGAACGCCGCGTTGAGCGGGATGCCCGCCCAGCCCGCCATCATCGCCCGCAGGTTGTAGGCCGGGTTCGCGCCGACGTCCCACACCCCGCCGATGCCCATCGCCACCACCGTGGTGATCCCCGACGACAGGGCCGCCGCCGCGATCTGCGGGCTGGACGCGTGCACGTGCGAGTCGATCAGCCCGGCGGTGGCGATCAGCCCCTCGCCGGGCAGGATCGCGGTGTGCGAGTCGACCACCAGGTCCACCCCCGCCTGCACGTCCGGGTTCCCGGCCCGGCCGATGCCGATGATCCGCCCGCCCGCGATCCCGATCGAGGTCTTGCGCACGCCGAGCACGGGGTCGAGCACGAGGACGTTGGGGATGATCAGGTCGAGCGCGCTCGCGCGCCCGGCCGGCGCCGACGTGACCAGGACGCCGTCCCGCGCGGTCTTCCCGCACCCGCCGATGAGCTCGTCGCCGGGGGAGACGTCATCGCCCTCGACCTCAACCCACAGGTCGGTGTCGGCCAGCCGCACCCGGTCGCCGGTGGTCGGCCCGTACCGCGCGGCGTACTCGCCCCGGTCGAGCGCGCTCATCGCGCCGCTGCCGGGCCGCCGGTGATGACCGCCGCCGCCGTCCGCTCCTCGCCCGGTCGCAGCCGCAGCGCCTCCCCGGCCGGCAGGTCAAGGCGGCAGCCGGCCGGCGGGCGCGCCGTCGCGTCGCCGCGCGCGAAGTCCCGGCCGGCCGAATCGGCATCTCGAACGGTCCCGGTCTCCGCCTCATCGGCCAACCGGATCTCGACCGCGGGGTTGACCTGGTCGAGCGGGAAGTGCGACGAGATCCACACGTCCCGACGCCCGGAGTTGCGCAGCACGACCGTCCTTCGCGGCAGGCCGGGCGCGAGTGTGATCCGCCCGGCGGCTGCGCGCACCGTGCCAGGACGTCCGCGCCAACCGTCAGCATCGTTCCCGTCCGTCACGCCATCCTCATCCCGGGTCGCGCCGGGAGCAGGCGAGGACGACGGAGCCAGAATCTCCTCGGTCCGTTCGAGATAAGGGGGTTGCTGATTTTGATCTTCGGGGAAGGGGCGGTCGACGTGCACCAACGTCGTGCCCCAGGGGAACAGCGCCTCGACCTCGAGCACCGGGACGAGGGAGGCGACGCCGGGCAGCAGCGCCGCCGCCGGGATCACCGCCCGGGCGCGCTCGATGACCGCCGCCAGCTCGACCCCGTCCCAGGCCAGCTCGCAGATCTCGTCGCACACCAGGGCGACCGCCTCGGTCGCCCCGAGCGGGGCGCCGCGGGCGAGCCGCCGACGGGCGAGATCGGCCGCGGCCGCGAGCAGCAGCCGCTCCTGCTCCCGTGGTGTCAGGTGCATTCCTTGACGCCCTCCCCCGCCTGAAGGCAAGGGATTCCTGGCTCACGGTGCACACTGCGGCTACGCTGCAGCACGTCTTAGCCGATCAGCACGAGCAGGGGTGAGACCAGCCCTGACAAGCATCACGGCGGCGCTATTCTTGTCCCTCGGCAGGACAAGGCCGCACGCTTCGCATGCATAGGTTCTCTCGGACAGCAGCAGGCGGGACTTGGCTCTCGCGCCGCAGCCGCTGCAATCCGTCGTGGTAAAGGCCGGGTTGATC
>Ga0302326_10030545_pt1 | contig 10781 bp, 9 predicted proteins | sample Palsa_T0_3_FD_202264 | JGI IMG/M metagenome (GOLD analysis project Ga0302326, IMG submission 202264) | Peat permafrost microbial communities from Stordalen Mire near Abisko, Sweden - Palsa_T0_3 | ecosystem: Environmental > Terrestrial > Soil > Palsa > Peat permafrost | place: Sweden: Abisko...
GCGTGGGCCGTCGGGGGGCTTGGGGATGCGCGCGAGCATCTCTTTTTCGGGGTCGAAGGGCTCGTGCGGCGAGTTGAAATTCACGAAGAGGAAGAACCGATCGGCCGCGTGCGCGTCGAGCCATGCGAGCGCGTCGTGCGCGATTGCGGCCGTATCGCGGGTTCGGTAGCGATGGTCGGTGAAGCGCTCGAAGCCCATGTCGAGGCCGACGGCCGCATGGCCCGACATGAAAAAGTTGTTCACGAAGGCGGCGGTGACCGCGCCGCTGCGCCGTAGCAGCAGGGGCAGGAGAGGAGGGTCCGACGCATAGAAGCGGGCCGCCTCGCCCGGCGGGACGACCCACGAGGTGGTGTCGACCCCGAGCTCGCTCGATCGCGCGCCCGAGAGCATCGCGAGCGTTCCCGGGCGGGTCCACGGCGCAGCGGACCACGCGTGCTGGAAGTGCACGCCCCGGGTGGCGAGCGCGTCGATCGACGGCATCAGGCCCGGTACCGCGGGCAGCAGCGCCTCGAGGGGAGCGCGCGGCGCCTCGAGCTTCGCCCGGTCTTCGTCCGCATCGTGCAGGGCCGCAGCCACGTCGGGCCGAAGGGCGTCGACCACGACCCAGAGCACGCTGTACGGCAGATGCGTCGGCTCTTGAGAGACGAGGACTGGATCGCCCCAGAGCGCGAGCGACGCCGGAGAGACGGCGCCCAGCCCCTCCTCGGCGATGGCGCCGGCATCGGCGCTGGCTCCTGGGGGGCTGTGGCGGTGGGCGGTTTCGCCGGGGCGATCGGTCGACGTCTCGAGTCGGAGATCGACGGTCTGGCCTCCCCAGGGGGCGAGATCGACGTCGATGTCGTGCCAGCCGTGGGCGTCGCGTGTGTCGCCCGCGGGCACGCGGGTCTTGGAGACCGCGTGCTCGGCGCCCGCGGCGTCGACGACGACGACGTCGAACACCGTTGCCGCCGAGAAGGGCGCCACGAGCGCTGCCGCGGTGCGAAGGCGGCCCCGCGAGGGGATCGCGAGGTGGAAGGTGAGCCTGGCGGGCGTGGGTGCGAAGATCGCCTCGCGCTGGTCGAAGCTCCCCTCGTTCATGTTCCAGACGCGAGCTTGCGGCGTCCAGGCGGCGCCGGAGTGCGTCGGGACCTTCCACTGCGCTTCCGCTTCGCTCGTCAGCAGAGACACCGTGGTCACGAGCCGCCCCGCGAGCCCGCCCGGACGCGACCACGGATCGGGCATCCGGCGCCAGTAGCCCTGGAAGGCCGGCGTCGCCGCGTTCAGGGCGGGGACCTCGATCTTCGCGCCGGCCAGGGCGTCGGTGAGGCGCGTGCGGACCTCGTAGGCTTGCTCGCCGTGCCCGCTGGCAGCAGGAGCCGTCGCCGCGGCCGCGGCGTCCGGCACCGCCGGAGCGGGCGGCACGATGCGGGCATCGGCGCCGCCGCCCGCGCGCCAGGCCACGAACGCGCCCGCACCCACGAGAAGCGCGATGGCCGCGCGCGGCACCCACACCGACGGATCGGGACGCAGGGTCTCTCGCATACCCAAGGCCAGAGCCTGCGCCGCCTAGGGGGCCGCCGGTCCCTCGTCATCGAGGCGGACGACCGCGTCGTCGGCGCCGGACGTCGAGGGCCCAGCTTCGCCGCGAGGAACGAGAAAGCCGCGGTGCTCCGTCATCCCGGGGTCCTCGCGCATCCACTTCCAGAGTGCCCCCTGAAGGCGCGCGACGACGTCGGGATGCAAGGCGGACACGTCTTGCTCTTCGCCGGGGTCGTCGAGGGTATCGAACAGCGCCCAGCGGACCCCGCTTCGCGTCGGCGCGTACACGAGCTTGTAGCGCTCGTCGCGCACCATGCGGTGTTTGGCCACGAGCGTCAGCGGGCGCACCGCTCGCTGCAGCACGAGCTCGTCGCCGTGCTGAGTGTCGACCTCGGTGAGTCGTGCGATCCCGGGGTAGGGGAGCCTCCAGTCCGCGGGCAGACCGGGAATATCCTCGGTGAACCATAGGCCCGTCTCGGCGTACGCGAGCTCGGGCGCGAGCGGCTCGCCGCGCAGGGCGGGGGTGAGCGAGCGGCCGTCGAGGTCGGACGGGGGCGCCGCGCCTGCCAGCTCGTACAGCGTGGGGGCGATGTCGACGTCGCGAACGATCGCCGAGACGTGACGGGCGGAGCGCGCGTCGTGGGGCGCGCGTGGGTCGACGACGACCAGCGGCACGTGCGTCCCCTCGTCGCCGAACAGGTGATCGCCGTGCCCCTGGCCATGGCCGTGGTCGTAGAGCGTCTCGCCGTGATCGGCGGTGACGACGACGACGGTGTCTTTCGCGATCCCGTCGCCGTCGAGCGCGTCGACGATGGTCTGCGCCGCGTCGTCGACGGCCAGCACCGCCCCGTCGTAGAGCGCGCGCACCTGCCGCTCGTCGGCCGCGTCGGCCGGAGCGTCGTGGCCCAGGCCCACCGGCTTGTCGTACTTGTAGCGCCCGCGATAGTCGGGGTCGGTGAAGCGGCGGTAGAACGGCGACGGGGCCGCATAGGGGAAGTGCGCCGTCGAGAAGAAGACGACGAGGAAGAACGGCCCCTGCCCCTCGAGCGAGCGCATCGTGCGCACCGCGTCGCGCGCGAGCATCTGCGGATCGGCCGCGTCGTTCATCTCACGCAGCACGGGGAACGCCGCGCGTCCGAGCCGCGTGTGCAGCCAGGGAAGCAGGGGCGTCTCGCGCTCGAGGGCGCGCTGACGCACCAGCTGTCGGAAGTCGAACTCGGGAACGTTCGTCGACCGGAAGCCGAGGTCGATGCGGGAGAAGATGTCGCCGGCGTAGTCACTGACCACGGCCGTCTTCCAGCCGGCACGGGCGAATCGTTCGGGCATGGCGTCGAAGTCGCGCGACAGCTCTTCCCACCGCGGGAACATCGACCGGATTCCGTGGTGGTGCGGGTGCCGACCGGTGAGGATCGTGACCCACGAGGGGAAGGTGCGCGGCAAGGAGACGTACGCGCGATCGAAGCGCGTGCCGCGGTCGGTCAGCGCGCTGAGGTTCGGCGCCGTGCGCGGGTCGAGCCGATCCGCGCGCAGAGAGTCCGTCGCGAGCACCAGGATATTGGGCCTCGCGTCGCGGGCGATCCCCGCGCGCGCCTCGGGGAACCGGCCGACGGCGAGCGCCAGACATGCGGTGCCGAGCGCCGCCGCGGAAAGCGCGACCACGCGCAGCCATCGAGCGCGCAGCGCGCGCAACGCCGCCGCGATCCGACCCGGCCACGCCGGCCAGCTCGATCGCGGGCCCGCGAGGTAGACAGCCGCTCCCATCACGCCCAGCGACACCACGCCCCCCGGGTGCAGCACGTCGGATGCGAGCACTTCGACCGTGCGACGCCAGCCGCCGCGCGCATACCACGCGGCCACGTAGAGCTGCGGGTCGTGCGCCATCGCCCAGAGCTCGCCGGTCGCCTGAAACATCGCCACGAGTCCAAGCACGTGGAGCGCGTGTCGCGGGGCGCTCGGTTTCGACGCATGGAGCCACGCGCGCAGATGCGCGAGTGCTCCCGCCGCGAGGCCGAGGAGCGCGCCCACCGCCACCGCCGCCCCCATCACGGCGATCGCGATGCGCCCGATCTCGCCGCCGAAGCGCCCGAAGACGAGCGCCTCGATTTGCCGGGAGCTCTCGCCGAGGTCCTGCGGGTCACCCGTCGACCCCCGCGCGGCCCAGATCGACAGCGACGTCACGTAGACGGCGCCGATCAACGGGTCGACGGGGATCCGGGGGAGGCGCGAGGTCAAGACTTGCGATTATGACGCGGTTGGCGCCCGGCGGGATCCTCGGAAAGCGCCCGCGTCAGCGGACGAGGTCGCGGGTCCCTCGGATCGAATTGGGCCGAGAGATCGGCGATGCGCCGGCCGAGCGCGCTCGCCAGGTCGCGGGCAGGCCGGCTGCGCGGCCCTCCCGGTCCCTCGGCCTCCGGGCAAAAATAGGTGCGGCAGCCGAAGGGCCTGGAGGGATAGATGCGGCAAAGGCCCTGGGCAGAGAGGAGCGGACAAGGCCGCGCCGCTCGGGCGTCGTCGCCCACGACGACGGGAAGTCGGGCGCGCGCGCTCGAGTCCCGCACGCGGATCCCCGCGGACCGCATCGCGTGCCGCACCTCGGCAATCTCGACCGCGGTGGGGTACGGCTCGCGGCCGGTGACGCCAAAGTGGCAGCATCGGGGTGCCTGTCGCTCGGCCGACGAGCCGGTCGAGCACGCGCAGGTCCAGCCGTCGGCAAGGGCGTCGGCCTCGGCGTAAAGCGCCAGGAGCTCCGCGCGGACCGGGGACTCGGACCAGGGCGGCGCGCTCGATCGCATCCCGGTACAATAGAACCGATGGGCCCTCGATCCCGCCCCGCTCTACGTGCCGTCGAGTCGATCGTCGTTCCGGATCCGCAACACGGCCGCGTCCTGGTTCTGCGCGATACGCAAGGCATCACCGAGGCTCAGGCGGTCATTCCACCGCCTCTCGTCCCGATCGTCGTGCGCTTCACCGGCCGCCTCTCGTGCGAGGACATCGCCAAGGAGGTGTCGGGCGACGGCCAAGGCGAGGTCCCGGTCGAAGTCGTTACGCGCCTGGCCGCCGAGCTCGATCGCGGCCTGTTTCTGGACGGCCCGACGTTCCGTGCGGCGCGAGCCCGCGTCGAAGGCGACTTCGCCGCCGCGACCACACGCCCCGCGAGCCACGCGGGAGGCGCGTACTTCGCCGAGCGGCAGGCGCTCGAGCGCTACATCGACGGCTCGTGCCTCGCGAAGGCCAAGGCGACCCACGCCAACGGCCCACACGCCAACGGCGGGTCGCTCCTCGCCCTCGTCGCGCCGCACATCGACCCGTGGCGCGGCGCGGTCGGCTATGGCCACGCCTACAACGCGCTGGCGGCGAGCCTGCCCGCCGACGCCGACACGTTCGTCATCTTCGGCACCTCGCACGCCCCCATGGCGCGCCCGTTCGCGCTCTGCCGCAAAGCCTTCGACACCCCCCTCGGCCCCGTCGACGCCGATGGCGAAGCGCTCGACGCGATCGCCGCGTGCGCCACGTTCGACCCGTACGCCGACCAGTTCAACCACAAGCGCGAGCACTCGCTCGAGTTCCAGGTCGTGTTCCTGAAGCACCTGCTCAAGGGACGACGTTTCCGGATCGTCCCGATCCTCGCGGGCCTTGGCCTGCAGCAGGCCAGCGGCGTCGACCCCGCGAGCGACGGTGCCATTCGTGCGTTCACGGACGGCGTACGTGCCCTCGTCGACGGGCGACCAGGCAAAGTCGTCGTCGTCGCGGGCGCCGACATGGCGCACGTCGGCCCGCGCTTCGGCGACCCAGCGCCCTACGACGAAGCGCAGCGCGGCACTCTGGAAAAGGCCGACCGCACGTCGCTCGAGCTTGCGGCGTCGCTCGACGTCACCGGCTTCTGGTCCCACGTCGCGGCCGACCTCGACGAGCGACGCGTGTGCGGCCTCGCGCCTATCTGGTCCTTGCTGCACGCGGTCTCGGGCACCGGCGCGCGAGGCAAGGTGCTCCACTACGAGCAGACGGTCGACGCCGACGACGGCTCGATCGTGAGCCACGCGGCGGTTGGATTCTACGGTTGAGGGCGAGGCCCTGCGCACCTCTCAAGCTCGCACGCGCGCGTGCAAGCGAGCCCCGGCACTGTCTAGAAGTCGGAGCCACCGCCGTCGTTGGTACCGCCGCCCCGATCGCCGCCGCCCGAGTCGTCCCAGCCCGACCCGCCGCCGCCCGCGTCGAAGCTGTCGCCGTCCCGTACAGCGCTCGACCTCTCGTCGATCACTTCGCGCCCCTCGCGCTCGCCCTCGAGCTTTCCGAGCTCGTAGCCCGCGAGCCCCCCGAGGCCGGCCCCGATGGCGCCCGCGCCGAGCGGACCGATGCCGCCCTGCTGTCCGTAAGGCCCGGGGCCGTACGCGCCCGGATATCCCGGCCCGCCATAGCCCGGACCGTACCGCGGATCGCCCGGCCCGCCGTAACCGTAGCCAGGCGCACCGCCCGACGACGACATGAGGCGCCGCGCGATCATGACAAGGAACGCGACACCGCCGCCAACGAGCAGGATCGTCAGAAGAACGGACCCCGGCCCCGGCGCCGCGCGGCTCACGCTGCCGGGCGCAGCCACGCCCGTCGCAGAGCGGGACGCGGCCCGGACGATCTCCCCGGCTCCGTCGGCCCAGTGGCCAGTTCGAAAGTCGCCATTGCCCGCGGTCTCGATGGCGGACCACTCGGTGCGCGCGATGCCGGCACCGCGCCCAAAGTGCACCTGCACGTGGCGATGCGTCGGATCGACGCCCACAGCGATCATGTTCGTCTCGTCGACGAGCGAGCCGACGAACCGCCCGAGCTCCTGCGCATCGGCATAGTCCGTCGTGAACACGATGCGCGCGTCGAACGGCGCATCGCCCACCGCGGAGCGGAGCTTGGCGCCGTCGGCGGCGGTCAGGACGTGTTGCTCGTCACGCAGCTGGAGCGTGCCCGCGAACGCGGGTGCCGAAATCGCCAGCGATGACACGAGCGCCACGACACCGAGCACGAGGGCGCGGGCGTCGATAGGAAGCTTCATGCCCCGACAACGTAGGCACTCGCTGGTCTTTGCCAAGGGCGGCCGGTGGCCGCACATGGAGGTCGCGATCCCGTGGCTCGTCTCGCGCCGCGGCGCAAGCCTGCCAGGGCTACAACGCGGACGGGTGCCCCGACAATTTTGCCCTCTCATGCGCCGATGCCGGGAGCCCCGTGTGCTGCGGCGGCTTCTGCATCTCGAACCTGTTCTACGTGGGGTTTTCGGGGACCTACCCTTCACGCACGGCGTCTGCCAGACGTTCAATCTTGCCTTCGCACAGGCCCGCCCCAGATGACTACGGCCTCGTGCCGGAGGCAGTAGTGCGCGGGCTGACCGGGGCCGGGCCACGCCTAGGTGGGAGGTCGAGGTTTACTCGCGAGGCACGGGATTCGAGAGCCCCAGCGCCCTTCGCACGACCTCCTCGATCTCGCGGAGCGGAAGGTCGTCCCGACCCTTGAGCGCCTTGGCGATTTTCTCGGCGGCAACGTCGGCGTCTTCCTTCTTGATGAAGGCGCCCCACTGGAGTTCATCCGTTCCCCCGTCCTTCGTCGGCCGGTGAATGTGCACGCATCGATGCTGATGAATCGCCGAGAGAACCGGGTCCCGGAGCGGGGCGACGTCAACCGTCCAGGGCATGGGCGCGCTCATCCGGATTAAGCCGGCATAAATGTGCGCTACAGCGGGGTCAACCGACATCATGGCTGGGTCGACCCGCAGCTCGTCGAGCGCATCACGCGCGAGGCGCAGTAGATGCTCCCGCGGGACATCCGTACGAACGCGGGGGCACGTTCGAGCCATACTCGCTTGAGTTGCCACCGGTTCTTTGGCGCCGCGTTCCCCACATGGTTAATGTGGCCCATTGTGGGATCCATCATGCCGGTTTGCCATGAAGCTGCCTCCAAAGCTCAAGCGCGTGCGCCATCGGTGCTCGTCGTCGAGGATTTCTGCGACCAGCGCGACGTATTCGTCGAGGACCTTCGGGCCGCGGGGTTCACGGTGCTCGAAGCTGCCGACGGCCAAGCGGCCATCGAATCGGCGTTCCTTTCGTGTCCGGAGGCCATGGTGCTCGACTTGATGTTGCCGGCAGTCAGTGGCTTCCACGTCGCGCGCTTGTTGCGCTCACACGGGCCGACCTCTCAGATGATGATCGTTGCCGTGACTGCCTTGACGTCGGACACGTTGCGGGAGCAGGCCCTCGAGGTGGGCTGCGACACCGTCATCCGCAAGCCCGCCCTGGGCGCGACGGTCGTGGCAGAAATCGAGCGGCTGTTGGCAAGGGGTCAGCTCCGTCCGAATTCGGCGTAGCCGCGCGCGTCGGATATCCATCGATCGCCGGGCGAGCTCCGAACGTCAGCCGACCTCGCGAAGGCCGCGGTTCCTCCCGAGGTTCTCTCTTGGCAGCATGACCATGAACGTCGTTCCTTCAGCCGCTGTCGAGCGAACCTCCACAGACCCGTGGTGCGCACGGACGATCTCCCGCACGATGTGTAGACCGAGCCCAAGACCGTTGTGGCTCGTCTCGCCGCGACGAAACGGCTCGAAGAGCACGGGCAGCACCTGCGGGTCGATCGGCCTGCCTTCGTTATGCACTTCGAGGGCGACCTGATCGCCGCGGTCGCTGACGCGGACGTGAACAGGACTGTTGGGGCTGTGGTCCACCGCATTGCCGATGAGGTTCGATACGACGCGACCGAGCTTTCCCGCATCCCAGCAACCGCTGACGTCGCCGTTCGCATCGAGCGTCATCGCGCGCTCGGGGCGCGCGAGCCGACTCTCATCGATGACGGCGCGGCATACGTCGCCCAGATTGGTGGCCTGAGCCGACAGCGGAATGCTCACCGCGAACCGGCCCCGGACCAGATCCAGGATGTCCTCGATGATGCCTTGCATCCGGCGCCCGGCACGCTCGATTGTCGTCGGGTTTGAAGCGACGCGCCTCGTTGATGCCCTCTGCCCCGTTCGCGGCCTGAGCCACCATGAAGCAGCGATGGCGACGCCAACGAAGGTGAGGACGACCGCGACGGCGAGGATTTGCCGTGCGGCGACCTTGAGCACCACTTTGGTCCAGCCGTTCTCCCGCGCGCCGAAGCGCGCATAGGCATGGGGAGCCGATTCGAGGGTCAGACGGTGCGAGACGACAAACGACGGCTTCGCGCATCCGGTATGAAATTGCCTGGACCATGCCCAGGCAATCGTGACTCGCGGAAAACGCTAGCGCTTGGCGGCGTCCTTGATGGCTCGCTTGCCGCTCGCCGCGGCGCCCTTCACGTCGCCCTTGATCTGCTGCGCCTTGCCCTCGAGCTCCAGCTTCTTGTTGCCGGAGAGCGCGCCCGCCGTCTCCTTGATCTTGCCTTTAATCTTGTCCATGGGTCTGCCCATTGCCCTTTCTGACCTTGTTGATCGTGCGCCCGAATGGCGTCGAGAATGCTGCTCGGGCGCGCGAGGGGTGGGAGTGCAAGGGGCGCGCCCGCGGAGCTTCCGTGGAGCGCCCGGGCGAATGCGGATGGGTCACGGCGATGGCGTCGCGTCCTTGCTCTTCCGGGGGCCGCTAGCTCCCTCTGAGGGCTAAGGCCTTCCGAGAGGGGCCCGAGCGCTCTGGGCGCTTTGCGGGATCCCGTCCTCGTCGCGCCGTTCTTCGGCGATCTCGACGGCGATTGCAGCCGCGAGCTTGGCCGGCACCCCTTCGGCACGTTGCTCGTACTCTCGCTCGGCGCGGTCGTCGCGGGCGCGGAGCTTGGCATCGTCGATCTGTTCGCCGGGGAGCTCGACGCGTAGCTCTTCGACGAGCATGCGCGCCGCAGCAGCGACTGGAAGGGCGAGCAGCGCGCCCACGAGCCCGAGCAGCGTCCCCCCGGCAAGGAGCGCGACGAGGACGACGGACGAGGGCAAGCGGAGCGCGCGACCGTAAATGCGCGGGACGAGATAGCGGCTCTCGAGTTCTTCGTAGATGATCATCGCGACGAAGACGGCGACCGCCACGACGGGGCCCACGCCAAGCGCGGCAAGGACGGCCGGCCCGACCGAGAGGAACACGCCGATGTAGGGCAGGACGTCGGCCAGGCCGGCGAAGACGGCGAGCGCGATCGCGTTGGGGACACGTCCGATCGCCAGGAGGGCGAAGACGAAGACTGCCATGAGGACCGACGTGAAGACCTGCCCCCGGATGTAGCCGCCCACGATGGTCTCGAGGTTCAGCATCACACGCGAGAGGCGGATGTGATGCGAGCGGGGAACCATGGCGAAAAGCCCTCCGCGCAGTCGGTCGCGATCGATCATGATGTAGAGGGCGAGAAAGACGGTGCTGACGACGTACGCGACGATCTCCACGACGCGTGTGGAGTACGAAAGGGCCGTCGACGTGAGCGTGTGGGCGAGGGCGTGGTACCGGACGTCGCGCAGCGACTCGGCAAGGGGCGCGCTCACCCGCCAGCCCGCGAGCGTCGATGCAAGACGCTCGCGCAGCATTGGCTCTTGCTTGACCAACGTGGTCACCTGGTCGATGAGCGCCGGGATCGTCAACGCCAGCACCAGCGCGGACGTAGTCAACATTCCGCTGAAGATCGCCACGAGCGCCCATCCGCGCTTCACGCCGTGCGCCTCGAGCCATTCGACGGCGGGATTCAACGTGCCGACGAGAAAGAGCGCAACCACGAGAACGAGAGCGACCGGCAAAAGCTGCAGAACGATCCAGGCCCCCGCGACGACGACGACCGCGCGCACCATTGTTCGCCACGAGATCTCTCGTTTGTCGTGAGTCGGCGCTTCGAGAATCGGCATTCCCCGCAGTAATCCCTCCGCGCGTCGTCGCGGCAAGCTCTATCGCTTGCTGGGCGTCCGATTGACCCCGCTCGCCGATGTGAGGCGCAACGCCTCAGTTAGGTCAGTCTGGCCGAGTGAAGCCGTTGGTTTGGGCGGCGGAGCTGCAATCGAGCGCGAATGGGCAGTGGTGTGAGGATTGCTTACCGGCGCGTAAACCGGGCCCGAGGCGACGGCCGCCAACAAGAGGGCCCGGTACAACGACCATGAAGATCTTCTCCTGCTCGAATTGCGGCCAAGTCGTCTTCTTCGAGAACGTGCGCTGCACCCGGTGCGGGTCGCCCCTCGCGTATCTTCCCGACCGCGGGATCGTCAGCGCGATCGAACCGGTCGACGGCGTGCTGGTCGCGACGGCGTCGAAGGCGCACGGCGAACGGTATCGCCTCTGCCAGAACTCGAACGACCATGGCGT
>Ga0302326_10030546_pt1 | contig 10781 bp, 7 predicted proteins | sample Palsa_T0_3_FD_202264 | JGI IMG/M metagenome (GOLD analysis project Ga0302326, IMG submission 202264) | Peat permafrost microbial communities from Stordalen Mire near Abisko, Sweden - Palsa_T0_3 | ecosystem: Environmental > Terrestrial > Soil > Palsa > Peat permafrost | place: Sweden: Abisko...
CGCCGATGCGCGCTGGATCGACTCCCCATTCCTTGCTACGGCTGCGCACGGTGCGGATGGCACGCTGCATATCGCCTAGCTCCGTTCCTTCGACTGTGTACTTCGAGTTGGGCTCCCTGGCCAGCCGATACTTCAATACGAAGGCCGCGACGCCATGGCTGCTGAGCCATTCGGCCACCGCGTAGCCCTCGTGGTCCATCCATAGTTCGCGGTGACCTCCGCCTGGAGCGACGACGATCGCTGCTCCTGTTGCCGTGCCCGCTGGCGGAAGATAGGGAAGGATAGATGGGTCGTGAATATTCGAGACGATGTGCTCACCATCTGGATTGAGCCGGACAGCTTCCGGAGTAACGTTTCCTTCCGAGCCAGGAGCACCCTTGGGCCAAAGCCTGATAGGCGCAGGCTGCGCCGACGCAATGCCGAACGAAAGACAAATCAACGCCGCAAGCAGACACCGGATATTTTTGGCGGTTCTCAAAAGGCTCCTCCTGGTTTCACCGAGTGATGGTGATTTGATACCACGTTGTAATCGTATCGCCGAGAGGGAGGGTCCAGTCGTTGCCGCGGGCAACGCCTGGAACAGGAGCACCGACTGGCTGCCCGGCACCATCTAGAGCCTGAAGGCTCACTCTCCGCGCCTTTTGAATTTTGCGCAGGGTGATCGTACCTTTGACCTGATCCACCAACGTCGGCGATGCGCCCCATTCCGTCACATCTGTACCTGCGCTGTTCCAGACCTGTCCGCTATTCTCGACCGGGCCGCCGGCCACCAAAAGGAGCTTTGCGCTGGCCTCAATCGGCTGCCTGTCCATGGAAGTGACCATGATAGTACAGAAGTTGTTGCTGACATCGGCGGCGAGATGGCTGACCGCCTTTCCCTGTGCCTTCACGAAGCCGATAAGCCCCTCGCTTCGCGGCGTGTCGATGGTGATCAATCCAGTCTGCTGTGGCGATGTATACCATGCCAGCTCGTGAGTGTCGGAGAGAATCGGATTGGGCGAAGAAGTCGGACCAAACGGCTGTGTCGGCGGACCATCCAACGAAGAGATACGCACCTCGTGCTGCAGCGGCAGATACAACGGAAACCCTGCGGTATAAAAAGGCCGCTCCGTGGTTGGGATTAGCATGCTGTCAAACACCTGCTGTTGCGAATACGAGCGTTCGCTTGTGGCGGCCTTGGCAACGTCTGCGCGCAGAAACATGAGTGCCCCCTCCGCCAGCTCCGGCATCTTCAGCGGATCGAGCGAAATATCGAATGGGTCTCCCACGTAGGGCTTCCAGGCGGCATCGATCTTGGGCTCGAAGGTGTACAAGAAGATCCCATCCCAATCCTGCAAGCTGCCATAGGCCGCGAGCGCCGGAATACCTTCGCCCGCGTAGTCATTTGGGAAGGGATCATTCACCTCGCTGACGGTGTAGGGCTTTCCTTTGAGGGCAGAGCGCGACAACTCGACGACCATCGAATTGAATGGGTCGTTCACCATGGCAGACTTCTTTACGTAGTACTCAGGATGTTGCCAATAAGTGTGACCGTCTATGATATCCATCGTAGACGTGGCCAGCAGAATCGGATAGCCGCTGCTGGCATGGCTGTGATCCGCGGTGGCAATCACCAGCGACTTCGATCTCAGTGTCTGCTTGACATACTGCTCCATATCCACGAAGTAGTCGCGTTGCAAGTCGTTGTAGAATTCGGCCTCGGCATAGAACCGCTCCGGCGGAGCCTTTGCAGCCTGTGCTTTGCTCGCCAGCAGCGGCACCGGGGCAGCCGACATTACCCCGGCAATGGATCGAAGTTCGGTCACCTGCTGCTGGCTTCGGTGTTTCATCAGCCAGCCGTTGTAGATCAACGCGAGTTCATTGTCATAAAACGGCGATGGTGCGTGGAAGCCCACATTGATTGCGTTCTCGTTATTGATTTCAACGATCGCGACGGCAGGGTCATCGGTATATTTCGATTTGGTATAGGGGTTAACGTGGCTCAGCAGCTGCTGCGCATACTCCTTCTGCAACGCAATCAACCGGGCATCAAAGAAGGAAGTACCCTTCGCTCCCTGGCGCAGCAATTTGGCGTCTTGCACGCCATCACCTTCCTGGAACGGGCGCCCCACCAGGAGATTGAAGTCAATGTAGATGCCGCGCTTTTCCAGCTCGGCAATAAAGTAATCTTCCCGGTCCAGCTGCTCCGGGTCCAGGGATCGCGTGTTGCCGGCGCCCTTAGCGATCAGACCACGCGGAGCTTCCAGGTCAAGGAACTGAAAGCGCACGCTGTTCACGCCGAAGCGGGCGAGAGTCGCCGCCCAAAAGGCTGCATCGTCCTTCGACGGTACTTGCCGCGAACCCTTACTCCAGTCCGTGATGTTGACGCCCCAGAATCGAATCCTTTGGCCGTCGCCGGTCGCCAGGTGACCGTTCTGTACTTGGACGAAGCCGTGTTTGCCGGCCGGAGCGTCCAGCAGAAAGGAGACATCCACGGGTGAATGAGTCAGGGCCGCGCGCCTGTGGTCCATCGAGAACGGCGCCATCTGGTTCTGCGCCCGGAGTAGAGAACCGTAAGTGAGTAGTCCAAGGACCAGCAGGGCAAACCGGCGACCGTTCATGCGCAATGAGAGTACGCGCCCATTGTATTCCGCGAATCCGTCGAAAGGATGACTGGCCAAGGATTGAGGGCGCTCCTACTAAAGTAGGTACCGCGCTCGTTGCGGGGCTTATATCGTCGTTACCGTTCGTTGAAAGGTCTCATCCATGTCTTATAGCCTGACGCGCCGTGACTTTCTGGGAGATGCCGCAAAAGCTGGAGTTGTTTCAGCTCTCAAGCTCGACCTCTCCGCACTCCCAAAGTCCGCACTCCCACAGTCCGCTATACCTGCCCGGCCGGATCGAAAATTCAATTTTGATTCGCAATGGAGGTTCTCCAAGGGCGATACGGAGGGCGCGCAAGCTCCGGACTTTAATGACAGCAGTTGGAGAGGGCTTAACCTGCCGCATGACTGGAGCATCGAAGGCCCCTTCAGCGAAGACGCTCCAGCCGCGGGGACCGGAGCTTATCTTCCCACCGGCATTGGCTGGTACCGCAAACAGTTCACTCTTCCCGCTGCAACGCGGGGAAAGCGTGTGGTCCTGCAGTTCGACGGAGTGTATCAGCGGAGTGAGGTCTGGATTAACGGAACATCGCTAGGGATGCGGCCCTATGGGTTCACTACCTTTTCCTACGACCTCAGTCCCCATCTGAAACCTGCCGGCAAGCCGAACCATGTAGCGGTGCGCGTAGATAATTCTCTACAGCCAAATTGCCGCTGGTATACCGGCTCCGGCATCTACCGGCACACCTGGCTCATCGTTACAGACCCCGTTCACCTCGCCCAGTGGGGAACATTCATCACCACGCCATCGATCTCGCCACAGAGCGCCGTTGCTGAGGTCAAGACTCGAGTCATGAATGAGAGCGATCGTGAGGCGGCCTGTGATCTAACCACAGAAATACTGGACCAGAAGGGAACTGTCGTCCAGCAGGGGAGCCGCACGATGCCGGTTCCCCCAGGAGGCGAAGTCACCTTCGTGCAACATCTACAGGTTGCCTCGCCGGCCCTGTGGTCGGTTTCCGCACCAAATCTCTACACGGTGCGAAGCACCTTGCGCTCTCGCGGCGCGCAGCTCGATCAGGACTCGATCACCTTCGGCATCCGCGAGGTCAAATTTGATGTCGACCGAGGGTTTCTACTCAACGGCGAACACGTCAAGATGAACGGCGTATGCATCCACGGCGACTGTGGATCGGTCGGCACAGCGGTGCCGGAGCGCATGTGGGAGCGGCGCCTGGAACTTCTGCAGAAGATGGGTTGCAACGCCATCCGGCTGAGCCACAATCCTCCCGCGCCGGAGCTTCTCGACCTGCTCGACAAGATGGGCTTCCTGGTCATGGCGGAAGCCTTTGACGAATGGAAACAACCAAAGTTGCAGACGCCGCTTTACGGTTATCACAAGTATTTCGATGAGTGGTCGGCACGTGATATGTCCGCAATGATTGAGCGAGACAGGAATCACCCATCGATCGTGATCTGGAGTGCAGGCAATGAAATGCCCGATCAAAGCGATCCTCATGGACCGGAGACATTACAGACCCTGCTGGACATCATGCGCAGTAAAGATCCGACGCGGTTAGTGACGGCCGCGTGCGACCAGATTGCTGCAGAGCCCAAAGCGGCTCTGCCCGCGTTCCTCGATAAACTCGATGTCGTTGGGTACAACTACGTGGACCGTTGGCGGGACCGGCGGGAGAAGTTTTACAGTATCGACCGTCACGACTGCCCGAACCGGCGATTTATCGGTACGGAAACCAGTTCGATCTTTGGCCCGCGCGGCGCGTATGCGTTCGAAACGCCCGAGGATCCCTTCTATGGCCGGGCTGCGAATACTGCCATCGAAGTGGAACAGCTACAGAAGTTTATCCAGACCTATGACTATGTCAGCGGTGACTTCATCTGGACCGGCATTGACTACCTGGGAGAATCCCTCTGGCCGGCGAAACTTGGTTCCAGTGGCGCCCTGGATACATGCGGATTTCCCAAGGATGCCTACTACTTCTATCAAAGTCGATGGACGCGAGAAACCGTGCTTCACCTCTTTCCACACTGGAATTGGTCTGGAAGAGAGGGCAAAGTCATTACTGTCACCTGCTATACCAACTGCGACACGGTTGAGCTATTCCTCAATGGCAAGAGCCTGGGGATGAAGGGATATGCGTTTCCTCGTCCCGGCATGGTGGGCACGTATGGGAACTATCCGCCGCGCGCAAAGGCGTTGCAGACGACGGCGGACCTTCACCTGTCTTGGGATGTTCCGTTTACCCCGGGAACGCTCACAGCCACTGGAGTGAAAGACGGCAAGGTTGTCCGAACCGTCGAGATCAAGACCGCCGGCGCTCCGGCAAAGCTCGCTCTGACGGCAGATCGGCCGCGCATCTCCAGCGGACCCAGCGACGTCGCCCACGTGACGGTCCAGGTCCTGGATGCAGACGGATTCATCGTTCCAACCGCTAATAACGAGATAGCGTTTGCGATCGAGGGCGCAGGCCGCATCCTGGGGGTGGACAATGGACAGCCCGATAGTCATGAGAGCTACCAGGGGCCCAGTCGCCGTGCATTCAATGGATTGGCTCTTGTCGTGCTGCAGTCGACCGGAGTTCCGGGGAAGCTCACCCTTTCGGCTTCGTCTCCAGCACTTGCCTCGGCACAACTTGGATTAGAGGTTGGCTAGGCGCAGAGGCTAGAGCTGATTTGGCTTGACCGGCTCGTCGGTGTTGCTGAAAGCGGCGAGCCAGCGGGACTTGAATCCAGTGAGCCGCTTGCGGACCACCGCGGTAAATTCAGGCTCCGGGGTATTCTGCAGCGCATTGACGAGTTCATAGTGTTCCTTGCCCATGGACCCTGTCAGGGCAGCTCCGCTGGCCAACACGACGAAGATGAAGAGAGGCGCCATCAGCCGGTCGAGAGTTTCGGCAAGGTAGGCGTTCCCCGAGAGTGCCCAGCACTGCCGGTGAAAGGCATAATCGAGCTCCAGGAATTGGCGCCGGTCGGCTCTCTCCCCTGCTTCGACGACTTTCGCAATCTGGCGGCTGAGTTCCTTGAGGTCGTTTTCTGTAACCCGGGGTTTGGCCCATTGCAGCGCCAGCAACTCGAGTTCGACGCGGAGGGTGTAGAGCTGGCGTACCTCGTCGGTCGTGAATTGGGTCACAAAGGTGCCGGTATTCGTCACCCGGCGGACGAACCCTTGTCCCTGGAGGGAGATCAGCGCTTCCCGAACCACAGGCGTGCCAACCTTCATCTGCCGGGCCAACTCCCGCTCTACGATGGCATCGCCAGGCTTGAGTTGGCCTGCAAAAAAGGCGTCCTTAAGCGCGTTGATGACACGGTCGCTTAGCGAGAGGGGCTCAATTTCAGCAAAGGTGGGCATGCTCGTTCATTTATCATCGCAGCACCCAGTGGGTGCTAGCAACCTATTTGCGCGTGCCCGGCTAGCCACGGGCAGCCTTCTGTGTGTACACTTCTCCCGTCACTGAAACAGGATGATAGATCAGCAATCACACTGTCGTCTCGGGCTCGGAAGAGGTCTGAATGCCAGGTAACGATTCCGGGAAGGGAGTGACGCGCCCCACCCACGTTCGCTACATCGTGTTAGGCCTCACCGTCGCAGCCTACATGATCACTTATATCGATCGTACCGTCATCTCGTCCGCGGTGCCTTCCATTCAAAAGGAGTTTGGGTTCTCCATCGTAACCATGGGATGGATCCTGAGTTCCTTCCAGTGGGCCTACGCTCTGTTTCAGATTCCCGGCGGGTGGTTGGGTGACCGCATCGGCCCTCGCCGCGCGCTGACTCTGATTGTGAGCTGGTGGTCGATGTTTACCTGCGCCACGATCTTTGCCTGGAGCGCGGGATCGATGGCCTTGATTCGTTTTCTTTTCGGGATGGGTGAGGCCGGCGCTTTTCCTATCGCTACCCGTTCGTTATCGCGATGGATGTTGCCCACCGAACGCGGCTTTGCCCAGGGCGCTACTCACGCAGGCTCCCGGCTCGGCGGCGCGATCACGCCCGCTTTAGTGGTGCTCATCATTGCGCGTTGGGGATGGCGCGCTGCTTTTCTATGTTGCGGTGCGCTGGGTTTGATTTGGGCTACTGTGTGGTATTGGTACTACCGTGACACTCCCGACGAACACCGGTCAGTCAACGGCGGTGAACGAGAGCTGATACGTTCTTCTCTCGAGCTTTCTCGCGGCACACAGCACGCGCAGATTGTCCCCTGGAAACGCATCCTGTTGAGCCCGCAGATGTGGATTCTTTGCGCGATGTATTTCTGTTACGCGTACAACCTGGCGGTTTACCTGGTGTGGTTTCCCAAGTATCTGAATGATCATCGCGGGTTCAATCTTCGACAGATGGGCTTTTACGCCAGTATGCCGTTGTTGGCGGGGACGGTGGGGGATGTCTTCGGCGGTTGGTTTTCCGATTTGCTGGCTAAGTGGTCCGGGAATCTCAAGTCGGCTCGCCGCATAGTGGGAGCTGGAGGGTTCCTGCTCTCAGCTTTGTGTATTGTGCCCGCGTGTCTTACGACGAACTCTCTTGTTTCGGTGTGGCTTTCCTGTGTGGCCATGTTTGGAATGGAATCGACAGTGGGGGTTTCCTGGGCCATCACGCTCGACATTGGCGCTGACTCCGCGGGCGCGGTTTCGTCGGTCATGAATACCTCGGGCAATCTTGGAGGCGCGATTTCGTCGGCGCTGTCGGCGTATCTGGTTACGTTTTTTGGATGGAACGCGCCGTTTCTGGTGATGGCGGGGCTATCAGTTCTGGCTGCCGTGCTCTATTTGAGAATCAACGCCAGTCAGAGATTGTTGACTAGTTGAGGGTGGAAAATCGCAGATCTCTCCACTACGCTACGGTTGAAAACATTTCCAAGAGAGGTCCGCAGAACTGCAGATCCCTCCACTCCGCTTCGCTCCGGTCGGGATGACAAAGGGAGGGGCGGTGCTTCCAGTGGGATTTACTTTGTGGCTGAGAGGAACCGCAGATCCCTCGGCTACGCTCGGGATGACAAAGGGTAGGGCGGCGCTACCATCGAGCGGCAGGTGAGGGACCTGCTGTTTTCCTTCTATCGAGGCGCGGGTCCTGCGACGCGATTGCCGGCGATATAGACGGCGTGAATCGTGCGGCTGTTCTTAATATCGTCAAGCGGGTTTTTGTCGAGCACGACCAGATCAGCCCACTTGTTGGCTTCGAGCGTACCCAGATCGGTGGCATGGAGAAAACGGGCGGCACTTCCCGTGGCTGCAGTGATCACCTGCATCGGAGTCAACCCCGCCTGCACCATCAGCTCCAATTCCCAATGCGCGAAGTAGCCGGGAAAGCGCCCCGGGGGCCCGCTATCTGTGCCAAATCCATAAGGCACGCCCGCGTCCGCCAAGGTCTTCAGGTTTTCTTCCGCGGTGCGCAAAAAGCCAGGGTACATGCCGAAATCAGGATCCGATCGTACCTTCGCCTGATAGGCAGGGCTCTTCAATTGGGCGAGCACATTGGCCGAGACACTGCGCGTAAAAAACGGATCGTTGGCAAAAGGAGGCGTCTGTCCATACACGAACATGGAACCTTCACGGGAAAGTGTGGCAGCCATCTGCCAGGTTCCGTGCTTCTTCATATCCGCAACGAAGGCCGCGTCGACGGGTTTGTCGCGTACGCTATGCGCCAGGCCGTCCACTCCGTAGTCCACGAGTTGCCGGGCATCCTGCAGGTAAAAGATGTGCGCCAGCACGCGCAGATGGTGCCGGTGCGCGCTCTCGATGATGGCCTGGGCCATGTCGTAAGGCATCTTCTTCTTGGTGCCCAGATGGTCGTCCATCCATAGCTTGATAAAGTCGACGTGTTTCGCGGCCTGCGCGGCCACCGCGGGCTCCACTTCCGCTACTGTGGAGATCCCTTGGTTGACGCCTTCCAGGCCGCCGTAGCCGCCTTTGAAGACGAATCCTTGCCCAACTGTGTAAACACGAGTTTCGCCGGGACGCCCGGCACGTTGCTGATCCCGAATCTTGAAAATGGAATCTTTATCCGTCCCCATGCTAAGAACGGTGGTCACGCCGTAGGAAGAGTAGGTTTTCAGGTCCTTCTCGACGTTTTCCGGGGTAAAGAACTTTTCGTTTTGATCGAGGCCGATGGTCGCGCCCAGGTGAACGTGCAGATTGATGATGCCCGGCATCACGTACTTGCCTTGCAAATCGACAACCTGCGCTGAAGGCGGAGCTTTCAACTTTGTCGCCGGCCCCACCCACGTGATGCGGCCGTTGTCGACAATCATGGCGGCATGGGCCACGGGGTCGTGGCCAGTGCCGTCAATCAGGGTGAAGTTCTTGAGAACCTTGACTTCTGCAACCAGAGAAGTTGCAAACAGAAGCAACAGGCAGGTGAGAACGCTATTTCGAATTCGTCCGGGCATCTTCAAGAATCCTCTTCGCGCGCGACGGATTGAAGATACCACAGGAACAGAAACGCGAGAGATAGGTCGCTGCCTGCTCCGGGCTCCGGCGATTTTCTTTTACGAAGTCGATCATCTTCTTGGCCAGTGAGTGGCTGATCATCCCGTGCCCACACATGGTCGAGAGCGTGGTGACCTGGGAATTGGGGATCTTCTCGGTCTTGCCTTCAAAGCCCAGGGAGTAGCCGACGCTGTGCCGGTCAAGACAGGCATAGTTACAGCATCGCTCCGCGCCCTCGATCGACGCGGAAATGTTGACGCTCATCCCTAAATTCTCTTCTTTGATGCGCTTGACGAACTGCTCTGCGGCGTCAGGGTTGTCAAACACCGCGGCGCAGGTGGTAGGGATGGTCAGCCCTTTGATTACAGCCTGGAAGTCCGGTTTGAAATCTCGATTCCAGTGCGCCAACGGACCCAGGTTCTTGGAGGGCCGCAACGCGCCTCCGTGCCGGGTCTCTCCGAGGTTCACCGGCTTATATTCCAACGCAATCTCGAGGAAGCGGTGGAGTTTGGGCAGGGCATTGGGGTCCTTATTGCTCTTGCTGGGGATGGCAAAAACAATGTAGTCGTCTTTGAAGCTCTCGGCATTGCCGAACCGATGGAGTGTGTTGGTCATACGTGTGCAGTCTCCCTGGCAGATTCGGCTGTGGGTTGAACAATCTGGCCCAAGCCAATATTCGTCTTCGCCCGTTCGAGTTTGTATCCCAGCTTTTCGAGAATGGGAGCTACGATGACTTCTTCGCCGTGCTCTCCACAACGGGTAGCGACGCCGATGGCAACCACCGTGTCCAGCTGCTTCTCAACGTCCCACACGGTTCGAATAATTTCTTCGGTGCGCTCGACCGGAACTTTAATTTCAACAATGGCCGACATTACCTTTTCATTCAGGATGTCCGGGCGCAAGGTGCCTGTACTCACGTCCGACATGAGTGAGGTAATTGGGTTTTTCTTCTCGAAGCTTACATTTACCTTGGCCAGGGCCCAGCACATCTGCTGGATTTCGTGGAAGCGAACACCGACACCCGGCCGGCCAAATTCGATGGTGAAGCCAACATCGCCGACCTTCACTCTTCCGGTTACGTCGTTGGTTTTCACTTCTTCTGTGCCGCGACCTTCCACGCCGGTCGATTCGTGGGGGACGCTGGGGTCGGAGAAGGCCCGCCGCACAACGCGGGGCCAGACAAGCTGGTCGGGTTCGAAGGCAGCTGTGGGGCAAACGTCGGGTTCGGGCTCAAAGCGAATGCGCAACGCGGCGAAGAGGCGCCGTACTGTGCGCACCAGCGTAGGGTTCAGGTGTTCCTGGCTCAGCCCGTTGAAGCAGGCATAACATTCGACGCATTCGTCACTATTGATCGTCGCCCGCTTCAAGACTGGATCAATATAGATAGCGCCCATGGGGCAAACATAGGTACAGTTTCCGCAAGCCACACACTTTTCGGGATTGATCTTCATTGTCCCTCCCTGACAGAGCTCCACGCAGAGCCGTGCGATGATCTATCGTAGATATTACCACGCAGCTTCTCCTGACGGTTTGGCGTTTGCCTTCCCGTTGACGACGGGACTGTCCCCCCTTGAGTGGTTACTAAAGTCACCATTCAACGTAGCTGGGTTTGTCGGAGCTCCCGCAGCTGTGCAATCGGCGCGAAACGTGATTTATCATCTATCGGGCCGTCGGATGACCCGAAAATAGGAGGGTAATCGTCATGGATCGCAGACAATTTCTTACGAATTCCGGAAGTCTTCTAGCTTCTGGTGCCGT
>Ga0302326_10030549_pt1 | contig 10780 bp, 10 predicted proteins | sample Palsa_T0_3_FD_202264 | JGI IMG/M metagenome (GOLD analysis project Ga0302326, IMG submission 202264) | Peat permafrost microbial communities from Stordalen Mire near Abisko, Sweden - Palsa_T0_3 | ecosystem: Environmental > Terrestrial > Soil > Palsa > Peat permafrost | place: Sweden: Abisko...
TTCTGGGACCTCGGCGACCACTCTGGCTGAGCCGGTAATGCCCCGTAAGCCGGGTGATCTCCGGATTCAGTGGTGTTCCGCGTCGGCCAGGTACAGTGCCAGGGTCTGCCCGGGGCACGCGTGCCGTCCGGCGCCGAACGGCGCTGTGGCCAGGTCGACCAGGACCTCGCGCCCGTCCGGGGCGACACGGCGCGTCACCGGGACGGCAGGTTCGCCGTCTCCCTCCTGGAGCCGGGCGATCAGCGCCAGCGTGGCGGCGTGCGCCTGGATCAGCACGCATACCCGCGCGGCCGATTCCCCGGTACGTCCGCCGCACGCGGCCACCAGCCGGTCCGCCGCCGCGTCCGCCTCAGGCGGCACCGGAACGTGCGGCTGGTACGCCAGCGCCACCGCGGCCACATCTGGCTCCAGGCGGGGAGGCAGGCCCATCGCGGCCAGCAACGTGGCGGCCGGAGAGGACAGCCGCCGCGGACGGCCGATCCCCGCGATCACCCGCTCGGTAAGATCACGCCGCTGCGCGTGGACGGAGCCCTCGCAAAAGCGCGCCACACTGCACCGGATCCACCCGACCCCGGCCGCCGCCCCGGGAACAGCAGGCACGGTGAACGCGGGATCCAGGAGCACATCACTGACAGCCATTTCCATCACATCATCTTCGGCCCCAAACACTTCGCCGGTCACCGAACCATCGGCGCGGACCATCCCTACCCGAACAGAAAAGCGATTTTCGTGATCTGCGGCCTGGCGGGCGCTTCGGCGTTGCGGGTGGGGTTGCGGGTGCGGAACAGGAGCGGGTGCTCGGGCTGCCGCAGGAAAGCGCAGCCGCCAGAGAAGGGCTGGCGGGCTTCGTCATGATCCCCAGCGCCCCTGGGCCGCGAGGCGCTCCATCCCAGTCCTGAACGATCCGGCCCCGCGTTCCCGGACAAGCTCACCGGGGAGCGTATAGGGAGGCGCCTTCCGCGGGTGCCCCTGGGCCTGGCCGACGATGGCGTCGGTCAGGCACCGGGCCATGTCCAGTCGCGGGTACCGGTCGTGTACCTGGGCGGCGAGTTCGCCGGGGACCAGATCCGCGTCGCTGCCGAAATCCATGCCGATCCCGGCGCGGGTGAGCGCGACCTCGGTTCCCCGGTGCTCGGCGATCCCGGCCGAGGTGTGCAGCGCGATCGCGTCCCAGACGATCTGCGCTCTGGCCGCCTCCAGGCCGTTGGCCCGGAGCAGGTCCACGGCGGCCTCGGCGCCGTCCACCTCGAACCTGCGTCCCCGGTCCGCCTGGGCGGTGAGGCCGATGTCGTGCAGGATGCAGCTCAGGAACAGCAGTTCGTCGTCGTAGCCTTCGCCTGCGGCCAGGCCCCGTGCGGCGGCGGCGACGCGGGCGAATAGGTAACTGCGGACGCTGTGGTGGTACAGGAAGTCAGGTTCGGTGGCCCGGGCCAGCTCGTCGGCCACCTTGGCCAGCTGGGTCGGCGGGAACTCCAGGTCGGCCGGAACGGCCGCCGGGCGGCGCCACACGTAGCCCGTGCGCGTGTATTCGAGCTGGGCGGCTCTCGCCGCCGCCGCGGCCGGACCGCGGTATCGCTGGACCAGCCAGAGGCCAAGGTCCAGGCCGGCGGTGACGCCGCCCGCGGTGACGATCTGGCCGTCATCGACCACCCTGGCGTCGCCGATCACCCGGGCTCCCGCGGCGGATAGCTCGTCGAGGGCCCCGTGGTTGGTGACGGCCGGCCGCCCGTCCAGCAGCCCCGCCGCGGCGAGCAGCATCGATCCGGTACACACCGCGGCGATCACGGACCCGGCGGCGAACCGCCCGGCGATAAGCGCGGGCAGCACACCACGACCCGCCTCGGCCCAGGCGCCGCGCTCACTCCGGCTGATCCAGCCGCCACCAGGGACCACGAGCATGTCGGGCGCCGCCCCGGGCTCTTGCGCGGCGAGGCCGGTGCCGTGAGCGGTGCGCACCTGCCGCGGTCCGCGGTCCGCGACCAGCGCGACCTCGAACCCCGCGCCTGCCAGGGCCGACAGCGGCCCGAATACGTCGAGGGCCTCGACCCCATCGAAGACCAGGATTTCCACGTTCATGGCAGCAGACTGGCACGGTGGTAGCGTATGGAGCCAGAGGCAGAATTGCCATGCTTGCCGAGGATCCCGCCATGACGCACCGACTCACCATCCTGGCCCTGGATGCCGTGGTCCCGCTCGACCTGGCCATCGCCGCCCAGCTCATGGGCTACCCCGAGGCGCCCTACGACGTGACGATCTGCGGCCTGCGCTCGGGCCAGGTCACGACCACCTCGGGGTTCGCGGCCGCCGTCAGCCACGGTCTGCGGGCCCTGGCCGCCGCCGACACGGTCCTGGTCCCGGGATTCTTCCCGCACAACCGCGTCCTCCCGCCGCCGGTGCTGACGGCGCTGCGCCGCGCGCACCGGCGCGGTGCCCGGATGGTGTCCATCTGCACCGGGGCGTTCGCCCTCGCCCAGGCCGGCATCCTGGACGGCCGGCGGGCGGCGACGCACTGGCGCTACGCCAGCGAGCTCGCCGCGTCATTCCCGGCCGTGACCGTCGATCCCGACGTGCTGTACGTCGACCAAGGCCAGGTCCTCACCTCGGCCGGGGTGGCGGCAGGCATCGACCTGTGCCTGCACCTGATCCGGGCCGACCACGGCGCCGGCGCTGCGAACGCGGTGGCGCGGCAGGTGGTGATCGCCCCGCATCGCGACGGCGGCCAGGCCCAGTACATCCGGCAGCCGGTCCCGGCTGAGGCCGGCGCATCGCTGGCGGCCACCCGGGCCTGGGCGCAGCACCGTCTGGCCACGCCCATGACGGTGCGCGACCTCGCGCGCCACGCCAGCGTGTCCGAGCGGACCTTCGCCCGCCGGTTCCGCGCCGAAACCGGCACCACGCCGCTGCGCTGGCTGGCCCTCCAGCGCCTGGCCATCGCCCGCGAGTTGCTCGAGGACGGCACGCTCACCATCGAGGAGATAGCGCGCCGCTGCGGCCTGGGCAGTACCGACAACCTCCGGCTCTACTTCCGGCGCCACCTCAGAACCACGCCGAGCGCTTACCAGCGCGCGTTCTCCGCCACTGCCGCCGATCCACGGGTAACATCGCTGGCGGCACTGGGGTCCGGCCCGCAGGCCGCTTCACCTATTGGTACGGCGTCCTGGCCGCCGGTGGTCCTACCCTAGAGCGCATGACGCTCCCATCCGGCATCCCCATCGACGAGCTGGATCCCGGTATCCGCCCGCAAGACGACCTGTACCGGCACGTCAACGGCCGGTGGCTCGCGCGGACCGAGATCCCGGCCGACCGGTCGCGCGAAAGCGCGTTCCGGATTCTGATGGGCGAGGCCGAGGACGCGGTACACGAGATCGTGGCCGCGGCCGTGTCGGCACCAGAAGGCAGCGAAGAGCGGAAGTTCGGCGACGTCTACGCCAGCTTCATGGACGCGGACCGAGCCGAACGGCTCGGCGCGCAACCCATCAGCCAGACGCTCGCGACGGCTCGGGCCGTCAGCTCCATTCCGGAGTTGCTGGAGACGCTCGGGCGGCTTGAGGGACTGGGAATCGGGGGCCTGTACCGGCTCTTTGTTGACACCGATCCTGGCGACCCGGGACGTTACCTGGTGTTTTTCGAGCAGGGTGCTATCTCGCTGCCGGACGAGAGCTACTACCGCGAGGAGCGGTTCGCCGGCGTCCGCGACGCGTTCGCTGGTCATGTGCGGCGAATGTTCGCCCTCGCCGGGCTGCCGGACGCCGACGGGGCCGCCAACCGGGTGGTGGCGCTGGAGACGGCGGTGGCTGGGTACCACTGGGACGGCGTCGCGAACCGCGACCGCGAGAAGACTTACAACCTGTTCACCTGGGCCGGCGTGTTGTCGTCGGAGGGGCCGGACCTGCGGGGGTGGCTGGCGGCCCTGGACCCGCCCGCTGGCGCCTTCGACGAGATCGTGCTCCGCCAGCCGAGCTTCAGCGCCGGGCTGGCCTCGTTGCTCACCGACGACCACGTTCCGGCGTGGCGGGACTGGCTGTGCTGGCGGGTGATCCACAGCGCCGCCGGGTATCTGTCCGAGGCGTTCGTCCAGGAAGATTTCGGCTTTTACGGCCGCGTCCTGAGCGGCACCCCCCAGCTGCGTGAGCGCTGGAAGCGGGGTGTCTCGCTGGTCGAGTCGGCGATGGGGCAAGCTGTCGGCCGGGCCTACGTCGGCCGGTACTTTCCGCCGGGGGTCCGGGAGCGGATGGATGTCCTGGTCGCCAACCTGCTCGAGGCCTACCGCCAGAGCATCGCCGCGCTTGACTGGATGGGACCGGACACCCGGCGGCGGGCCCTGGACAAGCTCGGGAAGTTCACGCCGAAGATCGGCTACCCGGATAGGTGGCGGGACTACTCCGGCCTCAGGACCGACCCGGCGGATCTCATGGCCAACGTGCGGGCGGCTCATGCGTTCGAGTTCCGCCGGCAGCTCGACAAGATCGGCAAACCGGTCGACCGCGACGAGTGGCTCATGACCCCTCAGACGGTGAACGCGTACTACAACTCGGGCATGAACGAGATCGTGTTCCCGGCGGCGATCTTGCAGGAACCGTTCTTCAATCCCGACCGTGACGACGCGGCCAACTACGGAGGGATCGGCGCCATCATCGGCCACGAGATCGGCCACGGCTTCGACGACCAGGGTTCCAAGTACGACGGTGACGGCAGGCTCACCGACTGGTGGACCGCATCGGACCGGCAAGCGTTCGAAGCCCGGGCCCGCTCGCTGATCGAGCAGTACAGCGCCCTGGCGCCAAAGCAGGCTCCTGACCAGCATGTGAACGGAGCGCTGACGATCGGGGAGAACATCGGGGACCTCGGCGGCGTGGGCATCGCCTGGCAGGCCTATCAGATGTCGTTGCGCGGCGAGGAGGCACCGGTCATCGACGGCCTGACCGGCGGCCAGCGCTTCTTCATGTCGTGGGCGCGTACCTGGCCGCAAAAGGTCCGGGACGAGGAAGTCCTGCGGCTGCTCGCCATCGACAAGCATTCGCCTGGCGAGTTCCGCTGCAACCAGGTCGTTCGGAACCTCGACGAGTTTTACGGTGCGTTTGAGGTCAGCACTGCCGACGAGCTGTGGCTCGAACCCGCCACCCGGGTCCGGATCTGGTAGCCAGGGCCGCACCGCCCGTCGGCGGTCGCGACCGGCGTGAATCTGCGGGCGCGAGTAGCGGCCTTACCTTCACGGTGTCCGTCGGTGAGAGGTTTTCCCTCGAGCAGGGTGCTGCCGCGCTCGCGCAGGTCAGGCGAGGTGCCCACGGGACCGCCATCGTGCTGCGGCCGAGGCCCGGCACCGCCTAGCCGCCCGGGCGCGAGTATCTGACGGCGACCTGCTCATTCATCGGTATAGTCGTGGGCCGAGCGGTCCATTCGTGACTGGCCACGACGGGGGACATCGTGAGTGCGAGACTCGAGGGCAAGACTGCGCTGGTTACTGGAGGCACCAGTAATATCGGCCGGGCCATCGCCGTGGCGTTCGCGGCCGAGGGGGCCCAGGTCGTGGTGAGCGGCCGTAGTGCCGAGCGCGGCGCCGAGGTCGTTGACCGGATCCGCGCAGCCGGCGGCCGGGCCGATTTCGTCGCGGCTGACCTCGATGGATCCCGGAAGGCGTCGAGAGACCTGGCCGCCGAGGCGCTGCGTGTTCTCGGTGGCCGCATCGATGTCCTGGTGAATAGCGCGGGCATCTTCCCCCGGACCACCACTGCTACCACTGACGAGGCGACCTTCGACGAGGTCTACGGGGTCAACGTCAAAGCCCCGTATTTCCTGACCGGGGCCATCGCGCCGGTGATGGCGGCCACGGGCAGCGGCGCGATCATTAACCTGGGCTCGTGGATCGCCCGCCTCGGCATTCCGAGCGCCCTGTACAGCTCCACTAAAGGCGCCGTAGAGACCTTGACGAAAGCGTGGGCCGCGGAATTCGGGCCGGCCGGAGTACGGGTCAACGCCATTTCCCCCGGCGTCATCCGTACCCCCAACGCGGACGGATCTGACCGCGGCACGCACCCGGCCGAAGTAATGATGCGGGGCACTCCCGCGGGCCGCAGCGGCACTCCCGACGCCGTCGCCTATGCGGCTGTCTACCTGGCCAGTGACGAGGCTGCATTCGTCCATGGCAGCGTGATCGATGTGGACGGCGGCCGCACGGGGGTGGCGGTCGTCGCCTCGTAAACGCCCAAGGCTCACCTGGCCTGGACCACGGTCGCGATCCGGGCGTTGACCGGGATGTTGCTGGAGGTCAGCCCGGGCGTCTGCCCGTGGAAATCGAAGTGGAGGCGGACTCCAGGCCGGAACATCAGGCAGTGCGTCGAGCCGCCGAAGTGGAACAGGCCAAGCTCGTCGCCCTTTTTCACGCGCTGTCCCTCGTACACGGTGATCTCGCAGGTGGATACCTCGGCCATGCCGACCGGAAGGACGCACATGAGCCCGATGGCCGGATTGTCGGCCTCGATGAAAATCATCGCCCGGGTGGCGACCTCGGTAATGTAGCCCTGCGACTCGTTAGGCCCGGCTGGGTCGTATCCCTCGGGAGGAGTCTCGGAATAGTACGTGCCGTCGTGCACGCAGGCTTTCACCACCCGGCCGTCGACCGGGCTGTGCCAGCGGTGATAGCTGAGCGCGCTCAGGAACGCCTGGTAAATGGTGCCGCCGACGAACTGATCGGCCCAGGGATCGTCGGCCAGCATGTGGGCGACAGAGTACGGCTGCCCCTTGACCCAGAACTTGTCGTGGCGGCGGACGTCGTGGCTCAGCCGGTAAGGCGCCGACTCGCAGGCGTTGACGATGACGTCGGGGTCCGCGGGGGAAGCTACCGGCCGTATCCCCGGGCGGAATCGCCGGGTGAAGAAGTCGTCCCACGAGGTGAAACCGTAATGCGGCTTCGTCGGGTCGCACACGAAATCCTCGGCGAAATGCGGCATCTTCGCCATGGCCTTCGGGCCGAACCAGCCCGAGTCGGTGCCGTTGAGCACGTCGGCCGAATCGGCGGACTTCAGGAACAGGCCCCATTCGTTGAGCATCTTCTTGAACTGCCGGTTGACCCGGTCGTTCAGGAACGCGGCGAACCCGGCGTCGGTACCCATCGCCCAGTCGAGGATGGCGTTGACCGGGAAGCCGACCAGCCCGGTGTCGTCGTATTCCGGGGCATGCGTCATGACGTGGTTGAAGAGCGCGAGCATATGGTCAACGGTCCTGACCTGAGGCGTGTCGGCCGGCGTCAGCTTGCGGGTCGTCTGCGTCAGCATGAACGCGAACAGCATGTAGATCTCGGGATCCCGCTCGATCAGCTGCCGGAACTCCTCGACCACCGGGAGCAGCGGCACGTTGCCGCGGGCGTCGGTCTTCGCGATGAGGTCATCAAGCCACCGCCCGAGAACCTGCTGGTCCGACGGAAGCCAGTTACCCGCACGGAACGGAGCAGTGCCCGTCATCACATCGCTCCTTTGCCCGCCGCTCGCTCCCGTGGGGTATCCGCCGGCCCCGGCGCGCCAGTGTCGTCGGGCGGGTTGTCCACCGGTTCGGGGATCTGCCCGAGACGCTCTCGGCGGGCGTTGAGGAAAGCGTAAAGGATGATCCCGGCCAGCACGAGGATCAGGGCCTGGTAGACGGCCTGGTACCCGGCGGCGAAGGTGACCCACACGGAGAACAGGTACGGCACGCTGACGGCGACCACGCACACGAGCCTTTAGCCAGTGCAGTGCCAACCGCCGCTCCAGGCCAACAGCCGCTGGCTACCGGGCAATCGATGGCGGCTATCGCGCCACCGGAGTCTGGCAGGGCTTGCCATAGCTCCGGCCTATGCGACGAGAGCTGGCATCGCCTTTACCGCCGCGTGATTCCCGTGTGGACTGCCCAGTAACCGAGATCAAGGAGATGTCATGCCTGACCAGAAGAACATGGTCGTCTACGCCGCCGCCTACGGCAGCGTCTCGGCCGCAGAGACCGACCTGAGCGCGATCGAGGCGCTCCATAAGGACAAGGTGATCGGCTCGTTCGATGCCGCTGTCATCGACCAAGAGGACGGCAAGCCCCGCGTGGTCAAGCGGCTGGATCGCCCGGCCGTCCGTGTCATCCCCGAGTGGTTCGGCGGCGGGACCCTACCCCGCAAAGAACTCCGCGAGCTGGCCGAGCAACTCACCGCGAGCCAGGCCGGGCTCATCGCGGCGGGCGAGCCGACGATCGAGAAGGCGCTCGACGAGGCGCTCACAAATGCCGACAAAGTGGTGAAGAGGACTGTGGCGGCCACGACCGACGAGATCGCCAGTGAGCTGCAGGAAGCGCTCAAGGGTTAGACAGGTCGACTTGGCCGGCATCTTGTCGCGGTTCCATCCGGGCGACACGATCTCCGTCACCTGGGTGAGCCCATCTGGGCCGCGCTCCACCAGCAGCCTGCACCTGACCGCCGGCCCGCCGCAGTGACATGCCCTTATTTCGTGCTGGGATCGGGCCGCCGACGCAGCCAGTGACTTCGGGCCCTGCCGGCGAGGCTGGCAGACTGTCGTACGCGCAGCCACCCCAGCCGAGATCGGAGCCAACGTTGAAGGCAGTCCGTTTCAGCCAGTTCGGGGGCCCGGAGGTCCTCGAGATCGTGGATCTCCCCGATCCGCATCCGGGCCCCGGCCAGGTCCGGATCGCGGTGCGCGCGGCCGGCGTCAACCCGAGCGACTGGAAGAAGCGCCAGGGCCTGATGGATGCGGAGCTCCCGCAGACCATGGGCTACGAGGCGGCCGGCGTGGTCGACGAGCTCGGCGACGGCGTCGCTGACGTGGCCGTCGGCGATCGCGTGTTCGGCTTCTCCGCCCAGGGGGCGGCCCAGGCCGAGCTGGCGGTGCTGTCCAACTACGCGCCGATCCCGCCGTCGCTTGATTTTCCCGGCGCCGCCGCGCTGCCGGCCGCCATCGAGACGGCCACGCGCGCGCTCGACCAGCTCGGCGTCGGGAGCGGCCGCACGCTGCTCATCAACGGCGCCTCCGGAGGCGTAGGCAGCGCCGCGGTCCAGCTCGCCGTGGTCCGGGGTGCGCGCGTGATCGGCACCGCCAGTCCGGCCAATCACGACTACCTTCGCTCGCTCGGGGCCGAGCCCGTCGCCTACGGCGAGGGCCTCGCCGGGCGGGTTCGCGCGCTCGCGCCCGGCGGCGTTGACCTGGCGCTCGACGTCGCCGGGAGCGGGGTGCTGCCCGAGCTCATCGAGCTCGCCGGTGGTCCGGAGCACGTCGTGACGGTCGCCGACTTCGGTGGCGCGCAGGAGCACGGGGTGAGGTTCAGCCGCGGGGACACGGGCCGTGCGGTCCACGCGCTCGCCGAGATCGGCGAGCTGATCTCCTCCGGGCGCTTCTCGCTCCCGGTCGTGCAGACCTTCCCGCTCGCCGAGGTGGCCGAGGCGCACCGCGTCAGCGAGAACGGTCACCCGCGCGGGAAGCTCGTGCTAGTGGTCGGCTCTGCTACGGGAGAGTCCCGGTGAGGAAGTCGATGAGCCCGAACGGCGCGCGATCGCCGAGGCAGAGGTCCAGGATCTCGTAAGCGTCCGCGTATTCGGCCTCGCTGCGCGGGAACATCGCCTCTTCGTAGCCGGCCAGTGCCGCTTCGATATCGCCGGGGTGCGCGGCGATCGCCTTCCCGAGCTCGGCGCCGTCGAACATCGCCAGGTTCGCGCCCTCGCCGGCCGGCGGCATCAGGTGCGCGGCATCACCGAGGAGCGTCACCCCGGGCACGCGGTCCCATCGGTGTCCGTCCGGGAGGGCGTAGATCGTGCGCGGGACCGGCGCGGTTTCGCCTTCGGTGATCAGCGCGGTCAGCTCCGGCACCCACTCGCCGAACTCGGCCGCGATCCGGGCGGTCGCGACGGCGGCGTCGGCGAAGTCAAGGTCGGCGACCCACTCGGCCGGGCGCATCAGCTCGACGTACGTATGCAGGATGTTCCCCGCCTCGCGGTGCGCGACGATCCCCTTGCCCGGGGTGAGTGCGTACATCGCGCCGGCGCCGACCACCTCGGCCGTCGCGGCGTGCCGCTCGTCGGCGTCGTACAGGTAGGTCTCGATGAACGTCGCCCCGACGTACTCGGGCTTGGCGTCGGAAACCAGCGGGCGGACCTTCGACCAGGCGCCGTCGGCACCGACGAGGAGGCTGGTGGTCACGGTCGACCCGTCGGTGAAGGTCAGCTCGTAGCGGCCGTCGCCGAGGGGCCGGCCGCCGGTGACCCTGCGTCCCCACTGGACCGTCTCGTCGGGCAGGGAGTCGAGCAGGATCCGGCGCAGGTCCCCGCGGAGCACCTCGGGACGCCCGCCTGTGCCGTCGTCGGGCTCGTCGAGCAGTACCGTGCCGTGCTGGTCGAGCATGCGCGTAGCCGCCCCGCCCTCGTGGATGATCGCGTGGAACTCCCCGGTGAGGCCGGCCGCTTCGAGCGCCAGCTGCCCGTTGTGCTCGTGGATGTCGAGCTGGCCGCCCTGGGTGCGGGCCTCGGCGGAGGGCTCCGCCTCGTAGATCGTCGCGGGGATGCCGTGGACGAACAGGACACGCGCGAGGGTGAGGCCGCCGAGGCCCGCACCCACGATCGTGACTGGGGTCGTCATGATGCTCCTTCCGGGAGCTGATTGGAATGGTGTTCCATAAATCCATCTTGGAACATTGTTCCATCCATGTCAAGATGGTGCTCATGGCGACCAAGGCTCAGCGGACCGAACGGCGCGCGGACGCGCTCTCCAAGGAGCGAATCGTCGAGGCCGCGATCGAGATCCTCGACGCCGACGGCGAGAGC
>Ga0302326_10030551_pt1 | contig 10780 bp, 9 predicted proteins | sample Palsa_T0_3_FD_202264 | JGI IMG/M metagenome (GOLD analysis project Ga0302326, IMG submission 202264) | Peat permafrost microbial communities from Stordalen Mire near Abisko, Sweden - Palsa_T0_3 | ecosystem: Environmental > Terrestrial > Soil > Palsa > Peat permafrost | place: Sweden: Abisko...
CGCGGACCGAGGAAGATCTGGTGCGGGAACCAGACCGCTTCCCGATACGCTGCTTTTTCCGACTCCGGAAAGGTGTACATGGTCTTCAGATCCAACGGCTGCGAGCGGCCCCAACTCAGCGCAGGGAAGTCCGCGGGATCGAGCGGAAACAGTGAGCTGCGATAGACCGGCTCGTAGAACAAACCATCGCAGGGTATGCCCTCCAGTTGTAGCGCGGCTACGAAGGCGGCGCGGGGAATATCCTTCACTTCTTCGGAGAAGTATTTAAGGACAAAGCCGTAGGGAGCCAGGGTCGTAATGCGCGGCTCGGTTTTGAGGAACCCAATGCCCGGAGTCTTGGCCAGTTGTTGTTCGAAGTAGGCCATGTTTGCCATGCGAATCACGGCCTGATCTGGCAGACCCTCCAGTTGCGCGCTAAGCACTGCTGCCTGAAACTCGCCCAGCCGGTAGTTGAAACCAATCGTCCGATGGTGAAATTTATCGGTCACGCTGGCCCGTCCGGCATTGATATAGGTTTGCACGCGCTCGTGGTATTCCAGATTATTCGTGAGCACGATGCCGCCTTCCCCCGAGGTAATGAGCTTGCTGGACTGAAAGCTGAATGCCCCCAGGTCGCCCATCGATCCCGCGCCCTTGCCCCGCCACTTGCCGCCGTGCGCGTGGGCACAATCTTCGATGATCTTCAGCGAATGTTTGCGGGCGATCTCGGGTAGTGCATCCATATCGGCGAAACGCATGCCCAGGTGCACCGGCAGAATGGCTCGCGTTTTCGGCGTGATGGCTGCCTCGGCAGCCGCGGCATCCATGCAATAGGTTTCGGGATCCACATCGACAAACACCGGCACCGCGTTCACCAGCAGTACCGGCCCCACCGTGCCCTCCCAGGTGTAGGCAGGAACCAGCACCTCGTCGCCGGGCCGGATGTCGATCGCCTTGAGCGCGGCTTGAATGGCGACAGTGCCGGTGTTGACGCACTGGCCGTAGGTGGTGTCGTGTAGTTTGGCGAAACCGGCGGCAAACTGCACAGAGTATTTGCCGGGAAAGGGCTGCCCTCCCCAGGCTCGACCGCGTAACACATCCAGCAATCGCGTCTCTTCTTTATCCGAGAACAGTGGCCAAGGGGTGAATGGGGTGGTCCGCACTGCGCGGCCGCCCAAAATTGCCAGACTTTCCATTGCTGCCCGCCTCAAGGAAGAAGCCCAAAGATAACGCATCGTCCTCCCCGGTGGCAAGCCGTTCATAGGCGAACTGCAAAGCGATTAGATCGTTATCTGTCCGAGAGGCGTGCGGTGATTTATCTTTCGATACTAAGCGGTTTGCACAACGGAAAACAGCAGGTCCCTCCACTACGCTACCCCGGATTCCCCACAAACCCGTCATCCTGAGCGGAGCGCCTCACCGATTTATCGTGTGACACCGTGCTGTTGCGCGGAGTCGAAGGACCTCGGCGGTGCTTATCTTGCCGATGCCGCTCGGAGCTTTTCAAAAACGGACGACCACACACCGAACGCGAAGCCGTTCCCGACAAAGAGCGCAGAAGCAGCTCTTCGCGCGGATGCTGCCGAACCATGTTTTCATGCTGAGCCGATTGTAATCGGCACCTTTCCCGATCCGCTCCGAGGCTGTACCATTCGAAAGATTCCAGCCCACCGATCGGCGGAGAGGAACCGGGATGCGAATGAGCGCGTTGGTCATTGGGTCGTTCGCAGCGCTGCTGCTGGCATCGTGCGGGAGGCGCAACTCCAGTGATCTGCCGCCGGGCGGACCTAGGGATCCTGACCTGAGCGTCCAGTCAGGCGGATATCCCGATAAGCATTTCAGCGGGCCGGTTTACGTTCCCCGATTCTCTCCCATGGAAAACGGCACCACCGTGTACGACGTGACCTATAAGGACGGCGTTACCGTGATCAGCAAAAAAGATACGATGCAGCACCTGGTCTCGATCCAGCGAAATGGAAATTACATGTTTGACTCGTCTGCCAGCCAGATTGCCGCTCTGAAGCCCGGAGACGTCGTCCTGTTCTCCGGTCTGGCCCTATGCACAGTGGTGGATGTGAAAGACACAGACACCGGCTACTTGCTCAAGACAGAACCGGCCAAAATTACCGATGCCATCGAGGACGGGCGACTCGAGGGCATATATAAGATCGATTTCGACAGAATGCTGGCCACCAAATCCTACTCCCTGGCCGACTTTGATGTGGACTTTGGTGGTTACAATTACCACGTAAAATTCACCCCGCGTAATGACCGCATCGACATGCAAGCCACCATTAAATATGGCGGCAAGCAGGGCGTGTTGGCATATGAAGGCGTTGGCTACCTTAGCAACTTTGTTTCGACCATCAGAATGCAAATTACCGATGGCGAACTGACCAACCTGGCTTTTACAAACTCCAATCTCGCAGGGCAAATCGAGTTCAAGTGGTTTGCGGTTGCGACCGATACCATCAAGTCTGGTTCCATGGCCGAAATCACTTCCTGGCCTGCCGAGCTCTTGAAGAGCGCTCCGCTCTCCAGAGCGGCCTATCATGTCCCCATTCTTCTGGGTGCGATGCCATTCGATTTGAAGATATCTCTTGGCTTCAGCTTTATTCCCGACTTCTCTTCGAAGAACAGCGTGGTTGAGGGAGGAAAGCTCATCAAGTACAGTGGCGTCGGCGGCTTCCGGTTTGCGGATGGACTGACCCGCCCGTCCGGATCCATGGATGTGCAGGTGACTGCGGGCGACAGCAGGGTGATGGCGGCCGGTCCGGTAGGCTTTACTGCGGCTACGGAAGCGCCTCGCCTTGACCTGGCCATGAACTGGCCGCCGGCCACGTCGCAGGGGGCGGGTTATCTCAATTTCATTACTTCCTACGGAATTGTCACCAACGGAAGAGTGAATCCCTCCCCATGCCAGACCAACGTCATGGCCTTCAGCGTGAGCGCAGGGCCGGCCTATACCTCACCCAACAGCTTCGCGACCTGGGTCGAACCCGCGACCGCCGGCGTATCCTCCTCGGTGTCCCTCTGGCAAAAGACCTTTAGGGCGGCGGGAGGCGGAAGTGTTATGTGCCCGGGCTGATTGATTTAGAGGGGACAAACGAATGCGCGACTCAGGATTGGGAAATCAGGTTGTAACGAATCGTGAGGTATTCCCCGGAGAATTCGGGAAGGCCGAGAGGCGCACCGCAGATCCCTCCACTACGCTACGCTCCGGTCGGGATGACAATTCATCATGGAAAGCATACTTACCGTTCCCAAGCAAAATTGTCATCCCGACCGGAGCGTAGCGTAGTGGAGGGATCTGCGGTGCGCCTCTCGGCCTTCCCGAATTCTCCGGGGAATACCAGCTGACCTCTAATCTTCACCAATATCCTCATGCCAGATCTCCGGATGGTCGCGTATAAAAGTTGCCATCAGATTGGCGCACTCTTCAGAGTCCAAATCAAAGACTCGTACGCCCGCCTCGCGAAGCCACTCAACGCCGCCGCTGAATGTTCGGCTCTCTCCAACCACCAGGGTGCGAATACCGAACTGCCGCACCAGTCCGCTGCAGTACCAGCAAGGCGCCAGCGTAGTCACCATCACTACATCGCGATACGATCGCAGTCGGCCTGCACGCCGAAACGCATCCGTTTCTGCGTGCGCCGAAGGATCATCTTCTTGTACCCGTCGATTGTGTCCGGAGCTAATCAACTCGCCCCGATGGTTGAACATGGCAGCGCCGATGGGAAGGCCGCCTTCTGCGAGGCCGCTGCGGGCTTCGCCGATTGCGACCGCCAGCATCGAAGCCCAATCCTGTTCTGCGTTCATCTCTCACCCCACAGTGAGAATATAAACGCAACAGGCAAGCGCCAACCACGTCAGGCCGGCGCCCGCTTGATCGTCGTTACCTATCGTCCCGTCACGTAGTCGGCGCTGTCAGAGGCAGCATCCTTGACTTGGCCCACGACCTTGCGAGCCGCACCCTTTGCCTGTTCGGCTTGCCCTTCTGTCTTCAGCTTATCGTTGTGTGTGACATTACCGACGGCTTCTTTCAGCTTGCCGCCCAACTTCTCCGCTTCACCCTTCACTGTGTCGTTGTTCATAGTTCACCTCACATAGTGAGGTGCCCGAGTCGAGCCAGATGTTGCCTTGCAACAGCAAAGTTGCAGCGAGCATCCTATCGCGTGCCCGACTGAGAACCCGCAGATGGCACAGAAAGGATTTTTCGAATGAGCAGATACAACCAATTCGGGGCAGTACTTTTTTGCGCCGGTGTTCTTCTTTTCCCAGGCTGTAATAAACAGGACAATTCCAAGGCCAACTATCAAACGGCGATCAATGACTATTACAAGGCTCATCCCGCCTGCATCTGGCAGGAAATGAAGAAATTTCCCGTACAAGCCGCGACGTCCGATGATGCCAAAACACAGGGTTATGACGCCTTGACGGATGGCGGCCTGCTCACTCGCACCACCGGCGAGAAAAAGGTTTTCATCATCGCTTCCAAGCAGGTGAACAACTACGATCTGTCCGCGCAGGGCCGCTCCGCCTGGACGCCGGACACCACTCAGCCGGGATACGGTAACTTCTGTTACGGCCATCGTGCTGTCGACTCGATCGATAGCTTCACCAACGGAGTCAACGCTTCCGGGTTAAAAACGGCACAAGTGAACTATCACTACAGCTTCGCAGACGTGCCAGACTGGGCAAGGTCCCAGGAGGTGCAGACAGCGTTCTCCTCAGTGGGTGCGGCGTTGGCTCACGGCCAACCCGCCCAGGATTCACTGGTGATGAATGGCAACGCATGGCAAGTGACTAAATAGGCGCTCAATCACAACCTAAAACTCCGCAACAAAACTCCGGGTGCTCCACCCTTCGCATAAAGCGCGAAGGATGGGGCACCCCTAATTTTGTTACAACCTGAGTTCCAGGTCAGATAACCTATTGTTGCGCCGACTCCAGGGCGAACAAGAGCAGCGAGCGCGCCGTGACGCCGTAGGAATCGCCCACCTTAAAGCACCCCTCTTCGCTGTTGTCGGTGATGTTGGTATCGATCAGCAGCGACCACGTATCGCCGCCCGGACACTCGGGCATCGTGAATTCGACTAAATCGTGATAGTCATTGATTACGATTAACAGTGTCGCCTGCTTTCCTCTCTGCCGGATTCCCGTCACCTGCGCCCGCCCATCGAGCAGCATGCCGAAGCAGCGCATGTTGGTGTCACCCCAGTGCTCCTGCTCCATTTCCGACCCGTTGGCGTTAATCCAGGTCAGATCCTTGACCCCCAACTCCTCGTTGTATTGCCCGGTGAGAAAGAGATTGCGGCGCAGGATAGGGTACTTGTGACGCATTCTGGTGAGCCGGCGCGTGAAAGCGATCAACTGCTCTCCCTTCTCACGCAGATCCCAATTGAGCCAACTGATCTCGTTGTCCTGACAGTAGGCATTGTTGTTACCGTTCTGGGTGCGGCCGAACTCGTCGCCGGCCAGCATCATGGGCGTGCCCTGTGCCAGCAGCAACGTCGCCATGACGTTACGTATCTGCCGCTTGCGCAGCGCGATGATCTCGGCGTTGTCGGTAGGACCCTCTGCACCGCAATTCCAGGAGTTGTTGTTCGAGCTGCCGTCCTTGTTATCTTCTCCGTTGGCTTCGTTGTGCTTTTCGTTGTAACTGAAAACGTCGTTCAACGTGAAACCGTCGTGGGCGGTAACGAAGTTGATCGACGCCCACGGCCTGCGTCCCTGGTGATTGAATATGGATGCAGACGCGCACAAGCTATCCGTCAGCGCGGCCGCAGGAGCGTTGCCGGTCCAGAACTTGCGCGTATTATCGCGAAATTTGTCATTCCACTCCGCCCAACCGGGAGGGAAGCCGCCGACCTGGTAGCCCCCCGGCCCACAATCCCAGGGCTCGGCAATGAGCTTGATTCTTGACAGGCACGGGTCCTGGCTACAGGCTTTGAGAAATCCACTCTGATTATCGAAGCCGTTTGGTTCCCGCGCCAGAATCGTGCCCAGGTCGAAGCGGAATCCGTCGACCCGGGTCTGCTCCGCCCAGTAGCGCAGGCTGTCGGTCACCATCTGGATCACCCGCGCGTGGCTGAGGTTCAGCGTGTTTCCCGTGCCCGTGTCGTTAATGTAATAGCGTGGCTTGTCGGGCAGTAAACGGTAGTAGCTGGCGTTGTCGATGCCCTTGAACGACAGTGTTGGGCCGCGTTCGTTGCCCTCCGCCGTGTGGTTGTAAACAACGTCCAAAATCACTTCAATTCCAGCATCATGGAAACGAGCAACCATCTCTTTGAACTCGCGCAACGGATGCTTGCGATCGTTGGCGTAGCGCGCATCGGGCGCAAAGAAACCAATACTGTTGTAGCCCCAGTAATTGGTCAGGCCCTGTTCGAGCAGGTGGCTGTCATTGATGAAGAAATGGATCGGCAGCAGCTCGACCGAGGTTACACCCAGCTCCTTGATGTACTTCACCACCGCATCCTGGCCCAGGCCGGCGTAGGTGCCGCGCAGGTGCTCTTCCATCCCCGGAAAGCATTTGGTGAAACCCTTGACGTGCAGTTCATAAAGAATCGTGTCGTCAAATGGCACCCGGACTTCGTCCAGAACATTTTGACCGTGCCAATCAAAGTTCGGATCGACAACCACACACTTGGGCATGAAAGGCGCGCTGTCTCGCTCGTCGAAGGTCGTGTCGTCCCCCGACTCCATCTTGTAGCCGAATATCGCCGGGTCCCACTTGAGCTCGCCCGTATGCGCCATGGCGTAGGGATCGAGCAGTAGTTTGTTGGGATTAAAACGGTGGCCAGCCTCCGGTTCGTAGGGACCATGCACCCGGTAACCGTAAATCGATCGCGGGCGGACGTCGGGAAGATAGCCGTGGAAAATCTGATTGGTATATTCCGGCAGTTCGATCCGCTCAACCTCCTTCTCACCGCTTTCATCGAAAAGGCAGACCTCTACTTTGGTTGCGTGGGCGGAAAAGATGGCGAAGTTTGTGCCCTTGCCGTCCCAACTTGCGCCTCGCGGGTGGGGGAGGCCTTCTTTGATTGCGGCGGTGCGCGCTTCGGTCATGGTCAGTTCGGGCATGTGATGTGAAGTCCTTACCTTGATTGGGTTGAAAGCAATTCCAGGAACAAACGTAGATTCTGATAGATGCGCATTCGGGGTTTTTAGCTGGTTCGCGGCGCTAGCTGGTGTGTCCGCTGCTTCTTTTTAGGTCATCAAGGCGTGGCTGAGCTAAGGTTTGGCGATCGGGGTGAGCAGACCCTGATCTCTCATCCATTGCTCCAGCAGGATGGGCCAGAGATCCAGCGCAGCGATACCCGCACCCAGCCCGCTGCCGTGCTCCCCATGCCTGAAGATATGCAGTTCTACCGGCACACCGGCGGCAAGCAGGGCGTTGTAGAAATTAATGCTGGCGCTGATGGGGACGGTTCGATCATCGGTGGTGCTGTAAATAAAGGTCGTCGGCGTCTGCGAGGTCACATGCAGGCTGGGCGTGTATTTCTCCTCAAACAGTTTGCACGTCTCGGGCGGGACGGTCGGGATCCGCGAGCAATAGGTGATGTAGTTCCCGCTCGGCTGCATGGCGTTCAACCAGGGGTAGCCGAGTATCAGGAAATCAGGCCGGTCGCTGAGCCGCTCCAGCGGGTCACTGGAGTCTGCCTTGCCGGCGTCGAAAAATGTGCCCGTGGCTCCTGCCAGGTGGCCGCCGGCAGAGAAACCCATGAAGCCAATGCGGTCGGGCGCGAAACCATAGGCGGCAGCTGAGGACCGCACCAGCCGTATCGCGCGCTGAGCATCCTGCAACGGAATCGGATAGAGATACTTCGCGCCCAGCCGGTATTTGAGCACAAAGGCGGTTACACCGCGGGCGGTGAGCCAATCCGCGACCTGGCGCCCTTCAAGGTTGCTGGCCAGGCGGAGGTAAGCTCCCCCGGGGGCAACGATCACGGCCGATCCCGTGCCTTTCCCTTTCTGAGGAAGAAAAACGGTGAGCGTAGGCAGATCAGCCGGGCTGGTGTTGGCGACTTCGGGCGCTCCGGCCGGCCACAGCTGCAGGGTGGAGATGCCAAGCGCGGGATCGACCGCCTGTTCCGCCTGCGTTCCGGCATCCTGTGCCGGCGCGACCAGCGTGCTTGCCAGGCCGGCCGCAAGCAGGCTGAGAATGGCTGCAAATCGATTCTTCTTCATCTTTGGCCTTCTCCATGTCGAACCATAGTGCTCCCAATTCATCCGGTCACAATCTTAACAATCCATTTAGACCTATCAAGACCCTGCCTTGAAGGGGATCCTGCCCCCCTCGAAAGGATCGTCTCCAGGCCCCACCTCCAGGACTTTTCGTAAATTCCGCTCGAGAATTGCGCGAAGTTCGCACCATTTAGCCGCAAAAGCTGTAATCGGCCGAAATCTTAGCTATCAAAAATGGTTGCTTAAGATCGGCCCGAATGAGGGTTTCATGGTTTCAAACGGAGCACTACCTTGGATCCATCGCTGCATACGCTTCCTTCATAGTTTGCTCGAAAGGTGGTCCGGCCGATGCTCAGCGCCAATCTCGCTCTCGATCCAGTCAGCCCGTTTCCTGGGCTCGCTTCCCCAAAGGTGCATATTCGTCCTGGCAAAGCTGCTCCGCGCCTGGGCCATGCACTCAACTTGGTAGACGCCGGAACCTATGGAAACCGCATGGCAAAGCACCTGCATCTGGCGAGCGCACCTTCGATCAGCGTGAGGACCCGGCACAAAGCGCACCTGGCGGTTACCCGGCTGCATTCCGACACGGGACTGGTGGACAGGACTACTCCCTTCTCGTGCGAACCAGCCTTCACTGTCCAACTGCATCTGCAGCGGGTTTCGCCGGCGAAGTTTTGGCTTCATGGGCGACCGGTCCCGATCGACGCGACACCGGAGGAGGGAAGCGTCCACATTTGGCATCTGGAGCAGGACCCCTCCATGTACCTGGGCGGTGCCTTCGATATGGTGCAGTTTTACGTTCCTCGTGTTGCCCTGGATGAGTTTGCCGACGAGAACGACGGCTGCAGATGCGAGACTCTGAGCTGGCCGTTCGGAAAGGTGGATCCGGCGCTGAGGAACCTTGGGCGATGCCTCTTGCCGATGCTGGAGAGACCTGAGATTTTGAGCGAATTGTATGTCGACCATCTGGTGTTTGCCGCGCATGCGTACATCGCCCGCACCTATGGCGGGATCAAAATTGCACCATCTGTTGTGCGGGGAGGATTAGCGCCGTGGCAGTTGCATCGGGCCACCGAGATGCTCAAGGCGAATCTGGATGGGCAGATCGCGCTCTCTCAGGTGGCACGCGATTGCAAGTTATCCGTGAGTCATTTTGTGCGTGCTTTCAAACAGACGACCGGGCAACCGCCCTACCGCTGGCTGTTGCAGCAGCGAATCGATGTGGCGAAAGAGCTGCTTCTGCATTCCGGCCTGCCCATGGTCGAGATTGCACTCAAGTGCGGGTTCGCCGACCAGGCATGCTTTATCCGGGCCTTTCGCAAACTACTGGATACCACGCCGGGGGAGTGGCGGCGGATACGGATGCAATAAGAGCGTGTATCCACCGCCTCTCCTGTTTATTTGCCCCAGGTATCAGTCAAGGCTGTCAACAATTTCTCCCAGGAACCATGCCCTGCGTTCTGTCTCGTCGATCCAGACTTCAATCAGGCTGGTCGTAGCCACATCGTTGTGTTCTTCGCATACTTCGTGGGCCGCACGAAAAAACGCGATCAGTTGCCGATTGTCCGCGAACAGTTCGCTGAGCATCGCCTTGGGAGAAACGTGAAGTGCGTTGTTATCCTTCAGCCGTTGATGCGTCGCGATCTCCCCGATGGAGTGCAGGGTGGTGGCCCCCAACTTGCGGGCTCGCTCCGCGATCGGGTCGGTCATGGCAAAGATCTGGTCTCCGTGCTCATCCAGAAGCAGATGATAGTCGCGGAAGTTCTTGCCCGTCATATGCCAATGAAAGTTCTTTGTCTTCAGGTAAAGGGCGAACGAGTCGGCCAGCAATTGACGGAGCTCGTTTGATATCGCTTCCACCGCATTGTGATCCAACTGCCCCACGTTTTTCGCCGAAGATGCTTTTTCGTTCTTCGATTCAATTTTTTCTGCTGTTGCCATCTTTCTCTCCTTGCGTCCCCGGGAAAGTCCTTTCCCGAGGGCACTATCTTCATTGATGCAAACGCCTGTGAAATGCGTTTTAAATTTTCTCGTCCGCAGTTGCAGCAATAACAGCAAACTCTGCGCAAACCGAAACAAGATGCTTCATTCTTACCGCCCTAGTGTGGAGGCAGCGCAATTTTTCAGGAAATCGAAATGATAAGGCCCAACCCTCAAACTGGAAACAGCCGAGTCCCAAGGAGGGAAGTTCATGCCTGATATGGAGCGGTACGACGCCCTGGTGCTGGGAACGGGCGAGGCCGGAAAATATATGGCCTGGCACTTGGGCGCCAGCGGCAAACGGGTGGCGGCCATCGAACGCAAACTGATCGGAGGCGCGTGCCCAAACGTGGCCTGCCTGCCCAGCAAGAACGTGGTCCACGGGGCAAAGGTCGCCTCCTATTTCCAGAGAGGCGAAGAGTTCGGCATGTTGACCGACAAGTGGACCGTTTCCATGCCGGGCGTGCGCGCACGCAAACGGCAGATGGTCGAGGATCTTCAGCGGATCCATCAGGATAACTTTGCCCGCAGCAAGGTAGAAATTGTCATGGGGGAAGGCCGGTTCATTGCTGAGCGAACCCTCAAAGTGCAGCTGCTGGGGGGAGGAGAGCGCGTCCTCTGTGGCGACCAG
>Ga0302326_10030552_pt1 | contig 10780 bp, 6 predicted proteins | sample Palsa_T0_3_FD_202264 | JGI IMG/M metagenome (GOLD analysis project Ga0302326, IMG submission 202264) | Peat permafrost microbial communities from Stordalen Mire near Abisko, Sweden - Palsa_T0_3 | ecosystem: Environmental > Terrestrial > Soil > Palsa > Peat permafrost | place: Sweden: Abisko...
AGAAGGACTCGGTCGCGGCCGGCTTCCATGAGCGTTGCCAGGAGCAGGAGGAGATGCTGCTCTCACCGCTCGCCGCCCGCTCCTACCCAGCGCGCAGGGCGCGTGTGGAGGAGGATTGCTCCCTGCGCACCCCGTTTCAGCGCGACCGCGACAGGATCGTCCACAGCAAGGCCTTCCGCCGGCTGACGCACAAGACGCAGGTGTTCGTGGCGCCGCGGGGCGACCACTATCGGACGCGGCTGACGCACACGCTCGAGGTCACGACCATCTCTCGCACCGTCGCCAGGGCGCTGCGCCTGAACGAGGATCTCGTCGAGGCGATCGGCCTGGGACACGACCTCGGGCATCCACCCTTCGGGCACATCGGCGAGGAGGTGCTCGACAGCTGCCTGAAAGAGCGCTTTGGCAGGGACTTCTTCCACTACGAGCACTCGCTGCGGGTGGTCGAACACCTGGAGCGAAACGGAGCCGGGCTCAACCTCACTGAGCAGGTGCGTGACGGCATCGCTCGGCACTCCAGCCGGGCTCCGCTGCCGGACACGCTCGAGGGGCGGATCGTGAGGGTGATCGACCGCGTCGCCTACATAAACCACGACATCGACGACGCCGTGCGCGCCGGGCTGCTGCACGAAGCAGATCTGCCCGAGGAGCCGATGGCCGTGCTCGGCGCCTCGGGATCGACTCGCATCGACGCGCTCGTGCACGACATGGTCGAGCATTCCGCGCGCGCCGGTGACATCGTCCAGGGGCCCGAGGCAGGCCCCGCGATGAAGGCGCTGCGGGAGTTCATGTTCGAGCATGTCTACCTCGGTCCCGCCGTGCGTGCTGAGCACGAGAAGATCGCCGGCGTCCTCAGGCGCCTGTTCGAGCAGTACGTGGAGCGGCCGGAGCTGCTGCCGCCGAGGGGGCTCGAGTCGCAGGAGGGCGGGCGCCTCGGCGACGACGAGGCCGAGCTGGCTCAGCGGGTGACCGACTACCTCGCCGGGATGACAGACCGCTACTGCATCCGGGCCTACACCGAGCTCGAGGTTCCCCAGGCGTTCGCCCGCTAGCGTTGGCGAAGGATGGCTCTCTACACGCGCGAGTCCAAGGATCGTGTGCGCGACGCGATCGACTTCATCGAGCTGGTCTCGGCACGCAGCGAGCTGCGCCGCGCCGGCCCCTCGCGCTATGAGGGGCTGTGCCCGTTTCACGAAGAGCGCACGCCATCGTTCGGGATCGACCCCGTTCAGAAGCTCTATCACTGCTTCGGCTGCCAGGCCTCCGGCGACGTGTTCACCTTCGTGCAGGAAACCGAGGGACTTGACTTCAAGGGCGCCCTGGAGCTGCTGGCCGAGCGCAGCGGGGTCGAGCTGCAGCGCGAGGAGGAGGACCCCCGTGCGGCCGAGGGCCGCAGGCGGCGCGAGCGCCTGCTGGAGCTGCTGGCGCGCACGAGCGCCTACTACGAGCGCTGCCTGTGGGAGTCCGAGGAGGCGGCGCGGGCGCGGGTGTACCTGCACGAGCGGGGGCTGGGGGAGGAGATCCTCAGGGAGTTCCGCGTCGGCTATGCCCCCAGCGCATGGGACCGGGTGCTCACGGCCTCGCGCAGGGGCGGTTTCTCCGAGCAGGAGCTCTACAGCACCGGCCTGGCGCAGCGCTCCAAGCAGAACGGCCAACCCTACGACCGCTTCCGCGCGCGCATTATGTTTCCGCTCAGCGACGTTCGCGGCCGCGTGCTCGGCTTTGGCGCGAGGTCCATGGGCGAGGGCCATGGCGCCGCGCCGGGGGAGCCGGGCGCCGGGGCGGCGCCCTCGAAGGGGCCCGGCGGGTCTCCGCCGAAGTACCTCAACACCGCCGACAACGACATCTACCACAAGGGCTTCCACCTCTATGGGGCCGATCTCGCGCGCGCTCATGCGACCAGGGCGAGGGAGGTGATCCTGTGCGAGGGCTACACCGACACGATCGCCCTGCACCAGGCCGGCATGCGCAACGCGGTGGGTCTGATGGGCACGGCCCTGACGGGCGAGCAGGTGGGCGAACTGGCGCGGATGGCCCAGACCGTGCTGCTCGCCCTCGATGCCGACAGCGCCGGACAGGAGGCAATGCTGCGCGCGTCGACCCTCGCCGAGAAGCGCAATCTGGAACTTCGCGTGGTGCCGTTGCCGGCAGGCGCGGACCCGGCCGATCTGCTTCAGCGCGACGGGCCACAGGCCATGGAGGACGCCGTGAAGCAGTCGGTGCCGTTCGTGCGCTTTCGCGTCGAGCGAGTGCTCTCCGGCGGCGAGCATTCGAGTCCCGAGGGCCAGGACAGGATCGTCGAGGAACTGCGCCCGATCTTCGCCAAACTGCCCCCCAGCGCGATGCGCATGGATCTGACGCGGATCGTCTCCGGGCGCTTGGCCGTGCCGGAGAGCGTGTTCGAGAAGCGCCTTGGCGCCGACGGCCCCAGGGCCGGCGGCGCCCGCCCGCCTCGCCCGCGGATCGCAGAGCGCTCCGGTGGCGGCGCGCCGGCCCGTGCCGGTGGCCTGTCACGCAGGGAGGACGCCGAGCGTGCGTTCCTCACGCTGTGCATCGCCTCCCCCGAGCAGGGGGCGCAGGCGCTCGCCGGCGTGGACCTTGACGAGGACTTCGCCAGCGACCTGCTGCGGCGGGCGGCCAGGCACCTGCGCGAGGGGGATCTGAGCGAGCCGATGTCCGGCCAGGCCGGAGAGAGGGGGGGAGTGGAGGAGGATCCGGAACTGAAGGGCCTGCTCGCCCAGCTGGTCGTGGAAGCAGGGCGCGAGCAGTCACACCCCGCGATGCTCACCGCGCAGCGCCTGCAGTTGGAGCTGGCGCGCGTCGACCGCCAGATCCAGCGGGCACGCGGCCAGGATGGCGGCGAGGTCAACGAGCTGGCCCACCGCCGCGCACAGGTCAAGCGCGAGTTCGACACGGCCTACGGGCTGGTGCTCGAGGAGACCGGGAGCAGGGACGGCTGAGGCTTGTCGCCCTCGCCTGGCGAATTCGGCTGACGTACAATGCTCTCCGCCCGCTTTTTCCACGGGGTAGCTCGATCCGGGGTAGCTCAACTGGCAGATGCGCTCGACTGTTAATCGAGAGGTTGTGGGTTCGAGTCCCACCCCCGGAGCTTCTTTCCCTGTTCGCATAAGTTTCGTGTAAGGTTGGTTGCTCAAGTCCGGGCTGCTGCGGAGGGAAGGATGCCCAGCCCAGGGCGCAGCAGCTCAATCAAGGAGGAAGGGACGAATGTCTGTTCTCTACCGCGTACGCGGGCGCTTGCTCGTATGCGTTGCCGCTCTTGCCACGATGGGGGCGCTCGCGCTGGCCCCGGCCGCCGGCGCAACGACGAACCTCGTCACCGGCACCACGTATCTGGCGCTGGGCGACTCGCTCGCCTACGGGTATCACGCGGCCCAGTTCGCGTCGGAATACCCGGCTGTGCACGCGAGCAACTACGAAGAAAACTACGTCAATGACTTCGGCGCAGCGCTCAAACTCATCAATCCCTCGCTGAAAACCGTCAACCTGGGTTGCCCAGGGGAGACCAGCGAATCGATGATCTACGGCCCCGAAGGCGAACACCCCACAAAAGGTGGCGTGCTCAACGGGACCTACTGCGCGGCGGGTGACACCGGCGGGAGCCCCTTCCCGTTGGCGTTCCTGCATCACCCCTACACGCATACAACACAGCTGGAAGAAGCGGAATCGATCCTTAAAACGACACCCAATGTCAGCCCTGTGACGCTCGACATGGGAGCCAACGACATCCTGCAGTTCCTTGAGGGTAAATGCGGCTTCCCGTCGACGTACACGTGCACCACGCCCGAAGTCCAGGTCGAGTTCGGGAAGATCGCCACGAACGACGCGATCATCCTCAACAAACTGCACGCTGCAGCGCCGACGGCGCAGCTCGTGCTGATCGGGCTCTATGACCCCTTCCCTGGGATTCTGCCCCCGCCGGGTGGAGACCAGATTCTTGCGGCCTTCAACTCGGCGCTGGCGAGCGTCGCAGCGTCGGTGCCGGGGACGGTCTTCGTCAACCCTGAGCCCCGTTTCAACCCTGTGGTTCTCACGGGTGGTTCAGAAACACCGGACCTCACGGAGATCTGTGCCTACACGGCCATGTGCCCGGGCGGTACCTACCTGGGCGCCGGGTACGACATCCACCCCACCACACTCGGCTACGCCGTGATGGGTGAAGTCATCGCGGACGCATTCGAGCAGACGGGTCCGAGCGGAGCGGCCGGTGCGGTCGGCGCCACCGGTCCCACAGGATCGATCGGTGCAACCGGATCGATCGGTGCTACGGGAGCCCCCGGGGAACCAGGAGCAACCGGAGCGGCCGGAGCGGCTGGAGCTCCCGGACTCCAGGGAGTCACCGGAGCGACCGGCAGCCAGGGAGCGACGGGCGCAGCAGGCAGCAACGGCGGCAACGGAGCCAATGGGGCCACCGGTGCAGCTGGAGCGGCCGGAGCCGCTGGACCGACTGGAGCAGCCGGAGCAGCCGGAGCGACCGGAGTTGCCGGAGCGACCGGAGCAGCCGGAGCCACAGGAGCAGCCGGTGCGCCAGGAGCAGCGGGCGCAGCTGGAGCCGCAGGGGCGAAAGGCGCGACCGGTTCAACCGGAGCGGCTGGAGCCACGGGTAGTGCAGGTGCCACAGGCGCGGCCGGCATGGCCACGATCGCGACGTTCGAGAGCTTCACGAGCGTCCAGAGCGGCAACTGCCTCTACTACGCCGATGCTGTCGGCCCGGGTCAGATCAGCTGCCCGGGGCCAACCGCCGGCTTCTCCAGCAGCCAGGCGCTCGCAGGTCCCACCCCCGCCAATGGGGCGACCGTGAGCAACCTGCAGGTAGACACCAACGCGACGCTGACCGGCACCGAAACAGCGGTCGTCGCCGTGATCGACAACAGCACCGGAGTGACGTTGCTCTCGTGCACGGTCGAAAAAGTCAGCAAAAGCACATGCACCAATGGCGCCACGGGCGGTACCGCGGCGGCTACCAGCAACATCGAGGTCAAGGTCACAACCAGTGGCCTCCTCGACAACAACAAGCAGTGGCGCGTCAGGTTCCGCGACTAGCGAAACCGGACACGTCGAACAGTTCGAAGCGCAAGGCGGCGGGCATATGCCCGCCGCCTTTCTTTCAGGATGAATACAGCCCCAAGGGCCGGGCTGCGTCCGAGGCGCTTGACGCGGCCAGCTCCTCGATCAGCTCTGCCGCATGCCCGCCAGGATCGTGGCCGGAGGCCCACTGCGCAAGCTCGCGCGCGCGGGCCCTTATCGACGGCTCTGTGAGCGTCCGTTCGACCGCCAGCCGGATCGGCCGGGGGGACGTGAAGCGCCGGGGGACACGTACGCCCGCGCCGGCCCAGTCCAGCCGCGCGGCGTTCTCGTTCATGTCGCCCACGGCCGGGCACGCCACCACCGCGCAGCCGCATGCCAGTGCCCGCACGAGCGTTCCGTGGCCGGCGTGGCAGACGACGACGTCGCACAGGGGCATCGTGCGCGAGTAGGAGACCCAGTCCACCATGTGCGCGTTCGCCGGGGCCGGCAGCGGGTGCGCCGGCAGGCGGCGGTTCCACGTCGCCAGCACACGCACCGGAGCGCCGGCGAGCCCCTGCAGCGCCGCCCGCAGCATTCGCTGCTCGGGATCCTGGGCGGTCGATGGCGCGATCAGCACCAGTGGATCATCGCCCGGCGGGAGCTCTACATCCGCGGCCGGCGGCTCCCACATCAGCGGTCCGACCACATGCACGTGGGCAGGCCAGCCGCGGGGGTACTCAAGCTGTGGGAACGTCGCTACCAGCGCCAGCTCGCGGCTGATCCCGCCATGGGGGTGCTCCAGCGGACCCAGTCCCAGCTGCGCCCGCGTGCCGTTCAGCTCCATGCGTCCCAGCTCCAGGCCCTTGTCGATGGGCCCCTGGGCATGGCGCCAGAAGCTGCGGCCCAGCCGCGTGCGGGGCAACCGCGCGCCCAGCGAGTAGATCGGGAAGTCGCGCTCGCCCGCCGGGTACACATGGGGGATGAGCGTTGCCCATGGCACTCCGCACAGCTCCCCCGCCAGAGCCGGCGCCAGCGTCAAGATGTCCGCAACCACCACTTCAGGTTGCAACGAGCGCACCAGTGGGACCGTGTCCCTGGTGGCGTGCACGACGGCCTCGTAGAACTCCAGCGGCTCCCCGGCCGGGCCGCCGGGGGGGAACACGCGGTACTCCGGCGCCGGCGCGAACCTCAGACCCTCGGCCTCTACATGCTCACGCCAGCGCGTCCACGTCTGCAGTGTGACCTCGTGGCCGCGCGCCGCCAGCGAGCGGCCCAGGGCGATCATCGGGAAGGCATGGCCGGGATCGCCGAAGGCGCCCAGCAGTATCCGTCTGGGCCTCACCGCCGGCTGGGTTCAGGCGGCGAGCTCTGCGATCAGACGCAGCTGCTCGAGGCGCTCCGGGGCCGTGAACGCGATCGGCGTGACACCCAAGGTGCCCACCCCCGCGTCGCGGTAGATCTGGAGGCGCTCCCGTACCACGTCAGCCGGCCCACACAGCGACACCATGTCGATCAGAGTGTCCGGTATTGCCGCCATCGCCTCCTCGCGCTTTCCTTCCAGATAGAGGTCCTGGATCTGCTTTGCCTCCGCCTCGAAGCCATAGCGACTGACCAGCTGGTTGTAGAAGTTCTGCTTGCGCGAGCCCATGCCGCCCACATACAGCGCGATGAACGGGCGCATCCCGTCACGCGCTGCCTGGAGGTCGTCGGTCACGAACACCTGGACCGTCGGTGCGATGTCGAACCCATCGAGGCTTTTCCCAGACCGCTCGGCGCCTTCCTGGAGCAGCGGGCGCAACTCCGCCACATGCTCCGGGGAGAACAGCGTGGGAATCCAGCCGTCGGCGATCTCCCCGGCCAAAGCGGTGTTCTTGGGGCCGATCGCCGCGAGGTAGATCGGAATCTGCTCCTGCACCGGCGAGATCGTCAGCTTCAAAGCCTTGCCCGGCCCGTCCGGCAGCGGCAGCTCGAGCGTCTCGCCGTGGAACTCCACCCGCTCGCGCGCAAGCGCCATGCGCACCACCGCCACATACTCGCGCGTGCGCTGCAGCTGCTTGGCAAAGCGCTGCCCATGCCAGCCCTCCGCGACCTGCGGCCCGGAGGAGCCGATTCCCAGGATCATGCGGCCGTTTGACAGCTGGTCGATCGTCGCAGCCGTCATCGCCGTCATCGTCGCCGAGCGTGCCGGCATCTGGAAGATGCCCGAACCCAGCCGGATGCGGCTCGTCTGGCCGGCCAGCCAGCCCAGCACCGTGGCGGTGTCCGAGCCGTACGCCTCCGCCGCCCATACCGAGTCATAGCCCAACCGCTCCGCCTCCTGGACGATGTGCAGCTGGTCCTCCGAGCTGAGTCCCAGGCCCCAGTAGCCGATGTGCACGCCGAGCTTCATGCCGCCACCCTACAGGGCCGCATCGCCCGGGCGGATGAACATCATCTCCGGGATCACGCACGTGGGCGAGAGCTTGAGCAGGTAGCGAACCGCCTCCGCGATGTCCTGCGGGCGGATCATCTCCTCAGCCGGCACATACTCCTTGACGATATCCGCCATCGGCGTGTCCACCCACCCGGGGCACAGTGCCGTCGACTTGATGCCCGCCGAGTTCAGCTCCGCGTTCATCGACTCCGTCCAGCCCATCACGCCATGCTTGCTCGCCGAATAAACGCCGTTGCCCCCAAAACCCCGCTTGCCCGCTATCGATGCCGTGTTGACCACCAGTGCGTTGCGATGCTCCGCCCCCGCGGCCTTCAGCAGCTCAACGCATTCGCGGTAGAACAGCACGATCGAGCGCAGGTTCACGTCCAGCTGCCTGTCAAGCCACTTGGTCTCGATCTCCCCGACGGGCGATGCGAAGCCGAGACCCGCGTTGTTCACGAGCGCGTCGAGGCGGCCGTAGCGCTCGCTGTGCGCGCCGACCACCTTCTGGATCTCCGACTCCTCCGCCAGGCTCGCCGCAACACCGTGGACATTAAAGCCCTCCGCCGCCAGTCCCGCCACCGCCTCCTGGAGCTTCTCAGGCCTCCTCGCCGCCATCGTCACCGCGAAGCCCTCCTCGCCCAACACCCTCGCGATCGCCAGCCCGATCCCGCTCGACGCTCCCGTCACGATCGCTGCGCGCTCAGCCATTGCGCTCCTCTCTTCTGTGGTGGGTGGTCCGACCGCACGACTCTCCAGCCCGCCACAACCAAGCAGGCAGCCTCTCCGCCGCGGCCCATCCCGGCGAGAGCCGGGACCCGGCAGCATCCCATAACCCACTGCTAGCGTCTGGCCCTCGTGTTCGGGCCCCCCGCCTGAGCACGAGGCGGGCCCGTAGCTCAGTTGGTCAGAGCTGCCGACTCATAATCGGTAGGTCCCTGGTTCGAGTCCAGGCGGGCCCATCTCGGTCGGGCGGGTGCTGTCGGCTCGAATTCCGCATTGGAATGCGCAATTCAGGGGTGACCCGGGGCTTCAGCGAGGGGTACTTGCGAGCTCGCCGAGCGCCGGCTGGCCGTCGCCGAGGCCCTGTGCCCGTTCGCCCAGGGCCTGGGTGCGCTCGTCGTTGCCAAGCGCATCGATGAACACGGCCACCAGCGCGATCCCGAAGACGAGGACCTCGATCAGGCACATGCCCCCGCCGGCGAGCCGCTGGTCGGTCGCCGCCGAGATCCCATACGCGCGCGGTGCGCCCGCGTAGAGCGGATAGATGGTGTGGTTCAGCCACGCCAGGGGCAGGCACACGAAGGCGCTCACGCCCCGCGAGAAGCCGAGGTAGCCCAGGCGCGCCATCCCGGTCTCGCGCCGGGCGCTCGGCAGTGGGGCGATGATCAGCCACCACAACGCGAAGCCGGCGTAGAACAGGCTGGCGTGCTCGAACGCGTGCAGCAGGGGGTGCTGCGCGGTGTAGTCGAAGATCGACGGGACTGCCCATACCCATGTCGCGAGGGCCCACGCCGGAAGCGCCACCCAGGGCTTGGTGGCGAGTGCCCAGAAACGCCCAACCGAGCCGCGCGGCGCGACCTTCGTGAGCATCCCGCGGGGAAGGCCAAGCGGCAGCACCGGCGCACGCAGGCCGAGGATGAGAAGCGCGGGAGCGATGTCCGTGAGCAGCGTGTGCTGAAGCATGTGGGCCGACAGCAGCCACCTGTCGCCGATCTCGTCGATCGGCGATATCAGGGCGATCACCAGCACCAACAGGCCGGACCAGTAGAACAGCCAGTGCCCCGGCCCCACCGGCTTTCCCGTCCTGAGCCGGACGCGGCGCAGCATCGAGACGTACCAGGCACCGGCCGCCACCAGGACGATCAGCATCAGGGGGTCGAGATTCCAGCTGCCCCAGCCGGGAGCGCCATTCATGGCGGGCACCCTATCGCAAGAAACCCCGGCTTGGCACACCGGTCAGGCGAGTGCTGCGCCGCTGCCGCCAGCCGGCAAAAGAGGTGCACGAGCGCCTTCCCTGCTTGACGCCTGAGGGCCCGTATAGTAGCGTGACCCCCAAGGACTCAGTACGCACTAGTCGCTCCGGACTAAGAGGGCCGGACGTGTGCGGGACCCCGGGGAGGGGGGAGATGGAATTCCCAGCACCACATCGCGCCGGTCGTCGCTCCCATTTAGGGCAGATCCTGCTCTGCATCGCGCTTGCAGCCGTGTTTGCCACGGCGGCGGCGGGCTCTGCGTGGGCGACCTCCTACGGAGCCATCTCATGGGGTGACGGCGAATATGGAGAGCTGGGCACGGGCAACACGAACAACAGCCATCTGCCGATCCCCGTCTCGGGACTCAGCGGCGTCACCGCGGTGGCGGCGGGGGGCATGCATGGCCTCGCCCTGCTCAGCAACGGCACGGTCAAATCCTGGGGCCTGAACGCCACGGGACAGCTCGGCGACGGGAACATCGCCAGCACCTCCTCGCCGGTCGAAGTGAAAGGGCTGAGCAAAAAAGTCATCGCCATCTCCGCGGGCTTCGACGATAGCGTCGCTCTCCTCGAAGGTGGGACCGTGGTGGACTGGGGCGACGATGAATTCGGGGAGCTCGGGAATGGCAAAATGGGCGAAAACGTCTACAGCGACGTCCCCGTTGAAGTGAAAGGGCTGACTGAAGTCGTCGCCATCTCCTCCGGCGGGGATCACAACCTCGCCCTTCTGAAAAACGGCACCGTCAAGGCCTGGGGATTCAACGAATACGGCCAGCTCGGGAACGGCAGCAAAACTACTGCCGACGAACCCGTCGAAGTGAAATCGCTGACGGGCGTCAAAGCGATCGCTGGAGGCGGTGACTTCAGCGTCGCCCTGCTGGAAGCCGGCACGGTCAAAGCTTGGGGCGATGAGGAATTCGGGCAGCTCGGCAACGGCGTCAGCGGGGAAGGCAAAGAAGGCGAACCCAAGGGCAGCGATACCCCTGTGGCCGTGAGCAGCCTGACCGAAGTGTCCGCCATCTCGGCCGGGGGGCTGCATACGCTGGCCCTCCTCAAAGCCGGCACGGTTAAATCCTGGGGCGCCGGCGACGACGGGCAGCTCGGCAACGGCGCCACGAGCATGCAGACGACGCCCGTGGCCGTGAGCAGCCTGACCGGGGTCAGCGCGATCGCCGCCGGCTACATTCACAGCCTTGCCCTGGTCGGCACCAGCGTGAAAGCGTGGGGCGATAACCACTCGGGAGAGCTGGGCAACGGGAGCACGACCGACAGCGACGTGCCCGTCGCGGTCAGCAGCCTCTCTGAAGTGGTCGGTATGGACGCCGGCAACGAATTCAACCTCACCTACGGCACGCCGGCCCCCGTCG
>Ga0302326_10030554_pt1 | contig 10779 bp, 8 predicted proteins | sample Palsa_T0_3_FD_202264 | JGI IMG/M metagenome (GOLD analysis project Ga0302326, IMG submission 202264) | Peat permafrost microbial communities from Stordalen Mire near Abisko, Sweden - Palsa_T0_3 | ecosystem: Environmental > Terrestrial > Soil > Palsa > Peat permafrost | place: Sweden: Abisko...
TGCGCTGGTTGGTATTCCGCGTGGACAATTCATTCTGGTCAACGACGACGATCTGACGTACTGCTCGCTTCGGCTCGACTCCGAGTCACTGCAGACCGCGTTGGACCGCATCGCCGACATCGCCGAACCGCTGCCACGAACGTTGGCGTGGTCGGCGGCTTGGGAGATGACCCGGGACGCCGAGCTGCGTGCCCGCGATTTCGTGTCGCTGGTCTCGGGCGGCATTCACGGCGAAAGCGAGGTCGGCGTTGCGCAGCGGCTGCTTTTGCAGGCGCAGACCGCGCTGAGTTCGTACTCGGACCCGGAGTGGGCCCGTTCGCAGGGTTGGCCGGCCTTCGCCGACCGGCTGCTGGAATTGGCGCGCGCCGCCGAAGCCGGTTCGGACCATCAGCTGGCCTTCGTCAACGCGTTGTGCACGTCGGAGCTGTCCGACCGGCATGTAGCGGTGCTGGCCGACCTGCTCGATCACGATCCGGCAGACTTGGGCCTGCCCGGCCTGTCGATTGACACCGATCTGCGGTGGCGCATCGTCACTGCGCTGGCCGCCGCCGGTCACATCGACTCCGACGGCCTGCCAACACCCTTCATCGACGCTGAGGTGCAACGCGACCCGACCGCGGCGGGCAAGCGGCAGGGCGCGCAGGCCTCGGCGGCGCGGCCGCAGGCGGCCGTGAAGGAGCAGGCGTGGACTCAGGTCACCGAAGACGACACCTTGCCCAATATCGTCGGCCGATCGATCATCGCCGGCTTCGTCGAACCAGGGCAGGCTGAGCTGTTAAAACCTTTCGGTGCGCGGTATTTCGCCGCGATAACCGGTATCTGGCAACGCCGGTCCAGCGAGGTCGCGCAGACGGTGGTGGTCGGCCTGTACCCATCGTGGGACATCAGCGACGACGGGATCGCTGCCGCCGACAAATTCCTCGCCGATCCCGGGCTGCCGCCGGCGTTGCGCCGACTGGTGCTCGAGGGCCGCGCCGGGATCGAGCGGTCGCTGCGGGCGCGTCAATTCGACGGCCGCGGCGCGGCCTGACCGGACCGGAGCCCGTTACGCCGGCGAGATGCCGGCGCTGGTCACACGGATGGCACTGACCAAACCGTCGATCAGCTTGCCGTCCTGTAACGGCGCCGCCGCGGCGGCGATGCCAAGCGGGGCAGCCGATTCGGCTCCGCGGCCCCGGACGTGCGATCCGTAAACGATCTCGATCGTGTGCTGATCCGGCGAGACGGCGACCAGCACCGCGTCGTTCGGCGTCGGCACCTTCGCCAAGATCTCGCGCGCACGCGCCGCTGTGTCGGTGCCCAGATCGCCGATGTAGACGGCGAATCGTGCATCGGCGGCCCGCGACCCGTAAGTCAGCGCGTCGTCGAGGGTAACCAGATCGTTGATCGGAAACGGGTAATGCACTGACACTTCGCCGGGTTCGGTGACGGCCGAAATTCGTCCGCTTGTCGTGATGGCCGAGCCGTAAGGCAGCTCAGCGTGCGCGATGGTTGCGACCTCACCACTTGCCACTGGCTCCACCTCCCACACTGAACTCGGATGCGCCGTGACCGCCGTGACCGATGTGCTCGTCGGTGGCGGCCCACAGGATGGGTGCATGTGTCCACGGCTCTGTCAGCTGGTAGGTCGCCGGGTGCGGACCCTTGCGTGACCAGATCAGCGCCGCCAGCACGGCGGTCAGCAACAACGGCACGCCCAAGAAGAACAGGTGGATTTCGATCGCGCTCACGACGCAAACCGTATCCCACCGGCGACCCGGGAGCTACGCCAGATTGCTAGGCCGCGCCTTCACCGAGATAGCGCGCCCACGACGGGTCGAGCTCTTTGACCGTCGACAGCAACCGCCAGTGCTGACCCTTCGGCGGCGTCGGCGCAAGATGCAGCGACCAGCCCAACTCGGTCAGCAGCTTGTCGCCTTTCCGGTGGTTGCACGTCGAGCAGCACGCCACGCAGTTCTCCCACGAGTGATCGCCGCCGCGGCTGCGGGGGATCACATGGTCGACGGTGTCGGCCTTGGCCCCGCAGTACGCGCAGGAGAAACGGTCACGATGCATCAGTGCCGCGCGGGTCATCGGGACCCGGGCCCGGTAAGGCACCCGAACAAAGGAGCGCAAGCGGATCACCGACGGCACCGCGATCGATTTGGTCGCCGAATGGATGACGGGCCCGGACGGATCGTCGTGTACGACCTCTGCTTTGCCACAGATCAACATGATGACGGCCCGCCGGACGGGCAATGCCGTCAACGGCTCGTAGGTGGAGTTCAGTAGGAGCACCCGTCGGCGATTCCAGATCGAGCCGCCGTCGTGCGCAACAGGGACGTGGGTCTCGACACTTTGGACGCTGTGCAGGCTTGAGCCGGTCGCGGGCCTGATGAGGCCAGCCGCGGCACCCGAACTGTGGTGGCTGCGGCGTTTTGTGCGCTGCGCCATGCGTCCTCCGCCAAACAGTCCACCACGATTCGCCACCGAGTGCACGCCAAATTGGCCGGTGTTCGCTGGTCATTCCGGTGAACAGGCGGTGCCACGTCGTGCAACCAGGTTGTGCGACCAAGGTTCACATGTCGCTCGGCAGCTCGCTCCGGACATGGCCCACAATGGAGTCGATGGAACAATCACAACAGACTTTTTACGACGCTGTCGGTGGCGCAGATACCTTCCATAAGATCGTCTCGCGCTTCTACGAGCTGGTCGCCGAGGACGAGATTCTGCGGCGGTTGTATCCCGAAGACGACCTGGCCGGAGCCGAGCAACGGCTGCGAATGTTCCTCGAGCAATACTGGGGTGGTCCGCGAACGTATTCCGATCAGCGTGGCCATCCCCGGCTGCGGATGCGGCACGTGCCGTTCCAGATCGGCCCGTTCGAGCGCGACGCCTGGCTGAGGTGCATGCATACCGCCGTCGCGTCGGTGGATTCGGCGACTCTTGACGATGCCCATCGCAAGCAGTTGCTGGACTATCTGGAGATGGCCGCACACTCGATGGTGAATTCGGCCTTCTGATGCTGATGCCGGATCAACACCGTCCGTGGTGGTCGGACGCGGTGTTCTACCAGGTCTATCCGCGGTCATTCGCTGACAGTGACGGGGACGGCGTCGGCGATCTGGATGGCGTGGCGTCTCACCTGGACTATCTCGAGCAGCTGGGCGTCGACTCGGTGTGGCTCAGCCCGATCATGGTGTCGCCGATGGCCGACCACGGCTACGACGTGGCGGATCCGCGTGATGTGGATGCGTTGTTCGGCGGCCTCGCTGCGTTCGAGCGACTGATCGCCGCGGCCCATGAGCGTGGCGTCAAGATCATCATGGATTTGGTGCCCAACCACACCAGCTCGCAGCACCCGTGGTTCCAGGCGGCGTTGGCCGCGGGCCCGGGCACCGACGCGCGGGGTCGCTACATCTTTCGCGACGGTCGCGGACCCGGTGGGCTGGAGCCGCCGAACAACTGGCAGTCGGTGTTCGGCGGACCGTCGTGGACCCGGGTGATCGAGCCGGACGGCAATCCGGGCCAGTGGTATCTGCACCTTTTCGATCCCGAGCAGCCGGACCTCAACTGGGACAACCCGGAGGTCTTCGACGATCTGGAGACGACGCTGCGGTTCTGGCTGGAGCGCGGGGTCGACGGTTTCCGTATCGATGTCGCCCACGGGATGGCCAAGCCCCCGGGCCTGCCGGATACAGACGTCGAGATGCGGCCACGGCTGCTCAACGACGGTGATCCCCGGTTCAACCATCCCGACGTGCACAAGATTCATCGCAGCATCCGCACGGTCATGAACGACTATCCGGAGGCGGTGACCATCGGAGAGGTCTGGGTTTTCGACAACGCCAGCTGGGCCGAGTACCTGCGCGCTGACGAGTTGCACCTGGGCTTCAATTTCCGGATGGTTCGAGCGGAGTTCGACATCGCCGGCATCCGTGACGCGATCGAGAACACCCTTGCTGCGGCAGCAATTGAAAACGCCACTCCCACATGGACATTGGAAAATCACGACGTCGTACGGGGCCCCACCCGTTACGGCGGGGGCGCCGACGGATTGGATCGCGCTCGCGCGATGGCGTTGGTCACGCTCGCCCTGCCCGGCGCGGTGTTCGTCTACAACGGTCAGGAGTTGGGGCTGCCCAATGTCGAGTTGCCCGACGCAGCGCTGCGGGATCCGACGTGGGTACGCTCCGGACACACTGTGCGCGGCCGCGACGGGTGCCGCATCCCGATCCCGTGGCGCGGCGATACTCCCCCGTTCGGTTTCTCCTCGTCGCCCGACACCTGGCTGCCGATCCCGCAGGAGTGGGCGAAGCTCACGGTCGAAAACCAACTGGCCGACGCCGACTCGACATTGGCCTTCTTCGGCCGCGCGCTGACAGTTCGTCGTAGCCGGCCGGAGTTCGCGGGTGACAGTGTCGACTGGCTGGACGCCGGGCCCGATGCGCTGGCGTTCGCCCGCGGTGAGCGCGGGCTGCGTTGTGTGCTCAATGCCGGCACCGAGCCGCTGCCGCTGCCGGACGGCGAAGTCCTGCTGGCCAGCGCGCCCGCGGTGGGCGGGACGTTGCCGCCCAACGCTGCCGCGTGGCTGGTCTGACACGGCGAAACGCGAGTCGAATTGGCGCGTGCGGCCCGGCTTCTCTTAGATGGTGTGAATGGCGCGCTACGAGTGGACGGTCGTCGGAGCCGGACCTGCCGGGACGGCCGCGGTGGGAAAGCTCCTCGACCAGGGAATCCCACCGGAAAGCATCGCGTGGATCGATCCGGCTTTCGCCGCCGGTGACCTCGGCGGGAAGTGGCGGACCGTTTCGAGTAACACAGTGGTTGGCACTTTTCTCAGCTACCTGAATGATTCGGCAGCATTTCGGTTTGCGTCGGCACCCCCGACGCCGCTGGGGGATCTGGACCCGCACGAGACCTGCGACCTGGGCCTGGTTGCCGATCCGTTGGTATGGATCATCGAGCAGCTGCGACAGCGGGTCACGGTCTTTGAAACGGTGGCGACCGCCCTATCCCTGCAACGAAACCAGTGGAGAATCGAAACGCAGAACGCCGAACTCACTTCCACCAAAGTGATCCTGGCCGTCGGGGCAGTTCCCAAGAAGCTGTCCCATCCCCATCTGAAAGAGATCCCTCTAGAGGTGGCTGTCGATCCGGACAAGCTGGCGCAGCAGCCGTTGGACGGGACCACGGTCGCCATCTTCGGGTCGTCGCATTCGACAATGATCGCCTTGCCGCACCTGTTGCGCCAGCCCGTCAAGCGGGTGATCAATTTCTATCGTAGTCCACTCAAATACGCTGTCTATCAAGACGATTGGATCCTATTCGACGACACCGGCCTCAAAGGCCACGCGGCCGACTGGGCCCGGGAGAACATCGACGGCGTGCATCCGGAACGGCTCGAGCGGTGCTGGGTCGACAGCGTGGACTTTGCCGACAGGGTCGCCGAGTGCGACCACGTCATCTACACGGTCGGCTTCAAGCGGCGAACGCTGCCTGAGGTCAAACCATGGGGCCAGCTGGACTACAACCCGAACAATGGCATCATCGCTCCGGGCCTGTTCGGGTTGGGCATTGCGTTTCCGGGCTACGGGGAAGACCCTTACGGCTACGGCCAATATCGGGTTGGGCTCAAGAAGTTCATGGACCACATCAACGCCGTCCTGCCATTGTGGTTGGACTATTCGCCGTGATGGGCGCGACCCGCGACGCGGATCAGCGCAGCATCAACGCCGGGTCTCCGTGGCGCCGGTAAACCGAACCCCACCTCGCATCGATTCGCAGCCAGGCCCGCCGCATGCGAACCCGCACAATCTCGTCGGCATCGACGAGGTCGGCGGACTGCGGCAGGAAACCCATTGCGGTCAGGGCGAATACACATCGCATGGGGACTCCGACGCTGCCATCGGCCGAGCTGACCCGGATCACCTCCTGGTCCAACAGTGACACCGGCGGCCCCTGAGCGCTGCCGTGCTCTCTGGCCAGTTGGCCGCCACGCTGCGCCAGATCCAACATCAACCGGGCCGGCACGTCGTCGACGTGGGTGAAACCCGAATCCGGCGGCAGCGCGCCTCGCCACGCGGAATCCATCGGGAAGCCCGGAGCGACATAACCGGAACTGTCTACGGCAGCCAGTCCCCGCATCAATTCGTCTGCGCCGACCGACAAGTCGTCGGGCCGAACGATTCCGGCCACCACCCGGCTGGCCAACACGTCCAAGCCGGTGGCCGCCCAGGCGGTGACTTCACCGGCCGAACGAGTCCGTAGCCGGACGACTGCTGCGGCGTCGAGCCTTGCCGCCCGCTCAGCGAACGCGGCCAGGTCCGCACTATGCGCGGCGATGGATTCCGGCCCCAGCCACACGCCCCGCTCGGCTACCGGAGCCACCGCTGCAGATATTCCCGATGGTGCGCCGAAAGACGCACCAGTCGTTGCTCGTTGATGTCGAATGCGGCCAGTTGCGACTCGGCGATCACCGCTGGCTTCGATGCCGGGTCGGCGTTGACCGAACGAACTTCGTAACCGAGGGTGAAATCGACTGCCCGCAAACGTTGTACCCAGATGGTGACCTGAAGCGGCGAATCGGTCAGCCGCAGCTGACCTTTGTAGGTCACCCGCACGTCAGCGATCAGCAGGCCGACGGTCGTGATATCCGCACCGAAGGCCGGCGAAAGGAACGGCACCCGAGCCTCTTCCAGAATTGTGACCATAGTGGCGTGGTTGACATGCTGGTACATGTCGATGTCCGACCAGCGGACCGGAACAGGCGCGACGAAACCAACGTGCACGGGCCTGAAGCGCCGCTCTCCCCCGCAAGCGGGAGGTGCCCCCACCTCATCGCTGCGCTCTGCATCGTCGCCGGCGGTCATCCCGCGGACCCCCGGCCGGTGGTTCGCGTCATCCGGCGGATCTGCCGCGCCGCCACCGACAGCGTGGCCAAATCCCGCTGACCGCTGTCATGAATCTCGGTCAGCGTTCGCCGTGCGCGTTCCACTCGCGACGCGCTGAGGTGTTCCCACTCGGCGATCTTCTCCTCGCCGCTTTCGTCCGGCTCGCCGACGGCGAGCACGTCGAAACACAGCGACCGCAATGACGCGTAAATATCGTCACGAATCGCCAACCGCGCCAACGCGTGCCAGCGGTCGCTGCGTGGCAGTTCGGAAACCGCGGTCAACAAAGCGTCGGTCCCCAGCCGGTCCATCAACGCGAAGTAGGTGTCGGCGACCTCGGCGGGGTCGCGGTCCTCGATGTCGGCGACGTCGATGATGTCGAGCAGGCTGAAACGGTACAAACCGGTGGCCACCATGTAGGCGAGGTCATCGGATGCGCCCTGCGTGACGAATTTCGCGGCTTCCTGCTCCACGATCGCTTTGTCGTCACCGCGCAGCCACTCCGACATGCGGGGCGTCAGGGCTGCCACTTTCTTGGCGAATCGGTTGATTTCGGCGCCCACGGCCAACGGCTGCGGACGGTAGTTGAGCAACCAGCGTCCGGCGCGGTCGATCAGCCGACGGGTGTCCAGGGTCATCTGATCGGACACCGCGATCGGCACCCCGGCCGCGCGGATACTGTGCCACAGTTGCCCGACCCCGAAGATGGCGTCGGTCGCCGCATAGGTGCGTACCGCATCCACCGGACTCACCCCGACGTCCTCGGCGATCCGGTAGTCGTAGCTGATGCCGGCGGTGTCGACCAGATCGTTGACCAGCATGGTCGTCACAATCTCGCGCCTCAGCTGATGCGAGCGGATCGCCGGGCCGAACCGGGTCCGCAGCGGCGACGGGAAATACCGCGGCAGCCTGGCGGCGAACACCGCTTGATCCGGCAGATCGGTCTTCAGCAACTCGTCCTTGAGTGCCAGCTTGACGTGCGCCATCAGCGTCGAGAGTTCCGGTGACGTGAGCCCGACGCCGGCCTCGAGTCGACGCGCGATCTCCTTACCGGAGGGCAGTGCCTCGAGCTCGCGGTTGAGCCCCCGCTCGGCCACCAGGTATTTGATCTGATCGGCATGCGCGGGCAGCAGGCTGGGGGCATTGGCGCGGCTTGTGCCGATCAGGTCGTTTTGATCGGCGTTGTCCGCGAGCACCAATTCGGCGACCTCGTCGGTCATCGACTCCAGCAGGGTGGCGCGTTCCGCCGGATCGATCTCGCCTGCGGTCACCAGCGCGTCGATCAGGATCTTGATGTTGACCTCGTGGTCGGAGCAGTCCACGCCGGCCGAGTTGTCCATCGCATCGGTGTTGATCCGACCGCCACATAGGTCGAACTCGACGCGGCCGCGCGCCGTGACACCGAGGTTGCCGCCTTCACCGATGACTTTGGCGTGCAACTGATTTCCGTCGACACGTACCGCGTCGTTGGCACGGTCGCCGACGTCCGCATCGGACTCCGCCTCGGCCTTGATGTAGGTCCCGATACCGCCGTTGAACAACAGATCCACCGGCGCCCGCAGGATCGAACGGATCAGAGTGGGCGGCGCCATCTCGGTGACCTCGTCGTCGATTTTCAGCGCCGCACGGACCTGATCGCTGATCGGAATCGACTTGTGCTCTCGGCTGTACACCCCGCCGCCCTCGCTGATCAACGACGTGTCGTAATCGTCCCAGCTGGAGCGGGGCAGGTCGAACATCCGCCGGCGTTCCGCCCACGAAGCGGCCGGATCGGGATCGGGATCGAGGAAGATGTGCCGATGGTCGAAGGCGGCCAGCAGCCGAATGTGCTGGGACAGCAGCATGCCGTTGCCGAACACATCGCCACTCATGTCGCCCACACCGACCACGGTGAAGTCCTGGGTTTGGGTGTCGACGCCCATCTCGCGGAAGTGCCGCTTGACTGCTTCCCATGCGCCCTTGGCGGTAATGCCCATCACTTTGTGGTCGTAGCCGACCGATCCGCCGGAGGCGAAGGCGTCGCCCAACCAGAAGCCGTAGGACTTGGCGACGTCGTTGGCGATGTCGGAGAACGTGGCGGTACCTTTGTCGGCGGCCACCACCAGGTACGCGTCGTCGCCGTCGCGCCGGACGACTTTCGTTGGGGCGCTGACCTCTCGGGTGGTGTGGTCGACGTTGTCGGTGACGTCGAGCAGTCCCGAGATGAACAGCTTGTAGCAGGCGACGCCTTCGTCGCGGGTGGCTTCGCGATCGGCGGCGGCATCACCGGTGGGCAGCGGCGGCCCTTTGACGACGAACCCGCCCTTGGCGCCGACCGGCACGATGACGGCGTTTTTGACGGCTTGAGCTTTGACCAGACCCAGGATCTCGGTGCGGAAGTCGTCTCGCCGATCCGACCAGCGCAAGCCACCGCGCGCCACGTAGCCGAATCGCAGGTGCACGCCTTCGACACGTGGTGAATACACGAAGATCTCGAACTTCGGCCGCGGCAGCGGAAGCTCTTCGATCAGCTGAGCATCCAACTTCAACGAAAGAACACCTCGGCTTCGGGCCGAGCCCTCCCGTGTCACATAGTAATTAGTGCGCAGTGTGGCCTGAATCAATGAGGCGAACGCACGCAGGACGCGGTCGGTGTCCATGCTCACCAACGCGTCGATATCCGAGGCGACCGCGGCGGCGGCAGCTTGCGCGTCACGACTTTTCGACGGTCCCGACGGATCGGGATCGAACAGCGCCTCGAACAAGGTGACCAAAGACCTGGCGGTATGCGGGTTTTCGTTGACCACCGATTCGATGTGAGACTGACTGTACGGAAAACCAGCCTGCCGCAGATATTTCGCGTAGCTGCGCAGCAGCACCACCTGTTGCCAGGTCAGGTCGGCGCGCATCACCAGCTCGTTGAACCGGTCGATCTCGGCACGGCCTTCCCAGATCGCGGTCACCGCCTCGGCGAAGCGCTGAGCGGTGGCCTCACGTTCAGGGCCGGGCTGCGCCAACGTGATAGTGGCAAGCGGACTGATCTTGAACTGGTAGATCCACACCAGTAGCCCGTCGGGTCTGGTGACGCTGAACGGTCGCTCTTCGAGCACCACCACGCCCATCGATTGCAGCATCGGCAGCAGCTGACTCAGCGACGCCGTTCGACCACCCAAATACCAAGTCAGCCGGACGGTCTCGCCGTAGTCGTGATCAGAGAGCACGAGCTTGACCGAGTCGTCAGTCAGTTCCTCGATGATGGCGATGTCGTCGATCGCGTCGGCCGGGGTGACGACCTGTTTGTAGGCCTCGGAGAACGCCCCCGCGTAGTGCTCGGCCTCGATTGGTTCGACCGAGGCGGCGGCCGCCTCGCCGACCAACCGGTCCGACCAGGTACGCGTGGCTTCGCTCAACAGTGCCTGAACCCGCACCCGGTTCGCCTCGGAGGTATCGACACGGGTGGCGCTGTCTTCGCGTAACCGGACCATGAAATGCAGCAAGGCCCAGGGTGATTCAGTGACACGGGCGGTGAATTCGAGGCTGCTGCCACCGAATTCTCCGACCAGGATGTCCTCGATCTGCAAGCGCACGGCCGTCGTGTAGCGGTCGCGTGGCAGGTAGACCAGGCACGAGACGAAATACTCGAGGCGGTCAGCGCGCAAGAACAGCAGCGCCCGGCGACCTGATCCGAGATCGACCACGGCTTTCGCCATCGCCAGCAGTTGCTCGGCGCTGCGCGCGAACAACTCTGAACGCGGGACGGTCTGGATGACGTCGAGCAGTAGTTGCCCTGGATGGCCGGGGTCGAGGTCGGCCAGCGTGAGCACCTCTCGGACCTGCCGCGAAATGATCGGGATCTCAAGGACGTCGGCGTTCATCGCCGCGACCGTGAAGAGCCCGATGAGGCGGTGTTCGAAGATGCTGCCGTCGA
>Ga0302326_10030556_pt1 | contig 10779 bp, 14 predicted proteins | sample Palsa_T0_3_FD_202264 | JGI IMG/M metagenome (GOLD analysis project Ga0302326, IMG submission 202264) | Peat permafrost microbial communities from Stordalen Mire near Abisko, Sweden - Palsa_T0_3 | ecosystem: Environmental > Terrestrial > Soil > Palsa > Peat permafrost | place: Sweden: Abisko...
CAGTTCGGGCGCCGGGGTGGGGAAAACACGAACTGTGCCTGATGACGTAGCCGAAACAGTGGGGGAAATTGTCGGCGAGCTAATGTTATTCGCGGGACTATATTACAGCACACGATGGAGCATAAAGTTGTCGGGCCACACCTACGAAATTGACCGACAGACCGTCGCTACAATTTTGTTACTCGTTGTTCGCCGTGTTCGTTGGTCTGATGACGCCTTTATACGAAAGAAACACTTTCGGGTTCGTATTCTGCGGCGTCATGGTTGCTGTCTGGTCTAGTGTCGCGTATGTCTGTAAGCGATGGCAGCAACGTCTGCGGTCGGTCGAGCGAAACCTCTTGGTCGCGTCAACGTAAAGGAGCGACGTCAATGACAGAGGCGGATGCCAAGCATACGGAACATTACGACGAGGAATGACCTTGGTGGCCGGCCCTATGAAATTTAAGACACCCTCCGGCATCGATTTTGAAATCCCAGATGATTGGTGGAGTTTCGCGGAGATGAACGACTTTTCGGTCTGCCGCACGACCTACACGCACGGGCGCCCGGAATCTTACCCGGAAGAGATCGAAACTCGCGAGGTTTCGCTCGACGAGATCGAACCGCCGATGAGAGCGCAAGGAATCGCCCAATTCCACAAATCCAGGATGCTGCCGATTTTGTTGGCGTTCAGATTTCCGGGGTGTGCTTTACCACCGGTGCAGGTGCGGCTGAAAATTCCTTCTGGCCGATATCGCTTCAAAGTTTACGATGGCTTCCACCGTTACTACGCGTCTGTAGCCGCCGGATTCACGCATTTGCCGGTGACCGTGTTAGAGGAGGGAGGGGCAATGAAAAGAGGAAAGTTATCAAAACAGGAAATTGCAGCGGGGTTGCGCAAGCTCGATGGCTGGAGCGTGGTGAAGGGAAATCTTCACCGCATCTTCGAATTCAAGGATTTCACGCTGGCATTCGGATTCATGAAGCGAGTCGCGCGCGCGGCCGACAGGATGGACCATCACCCGGACTGGTCCAACTCGTTTAACAAGGTCACGATAGATTTATCAACGCATAGTGCCGGCGGCATAACAAAGAACGACTTCGCACTGGCCGGGAAAATCCAGAAAATCCACGGCCGGTAATCGGCGTGATATTTCGCTCCGCCCGAAAGTCGTAATTGGAAGTCTCAGCTCGACTACGGCGAGAGTCGCTGTTCGCGGACCTCAGTTGTTTCCGGGCCTGGACAAGCTCTTGGATCGCGCGAGGCGCCGGGAAATGGCTGTTATCAACAGCGGTCGCTGCCTCGCACGCGCGTTCGGACGAGAATGGCGGCCACTAGGAACCGAGGGGCCTCAAAAAAACAGTTTGGCTCCGAGATTTATGCCGCAGTGAAATCTGGAAAGCTCGTCCGGCCGTTTAGCGCCGTCTTGGTGAAACAAGCATGTCCCAGTCTGGCTGATGGAACGTACAAAACATTCCTGGGCAAACACGCTGTAGGGAACGGAAACGCGACAGAACTGTTCGAGCGGAAAGAACGGGGCTTGTATCGCCTAAAAGAATCAAACCGGCGTTCGCTTTAGCGCTTAATGGCACGAGAATGACCCAATTCAGATTTCAGGTTCAGGAGATGAAGGACAGCACGCCAAAAGAATGGTTGCACGTGTGGACTGCCGGATATCAGGGATATGACGAGACCGAGCACGGGGATCTAATTGAGAAACACAAGTTGCTTTCGGACGAGGACTTCAGGCGAATCGGTAAATGGAAGGATGACGCGACGACAGAGGATCAGTGGAAGCGCGACGTAGCATCGGTGGCCTATCTAATTTGGGAGCAGGCGACAAAGGAATTGCCAAAATGCCCGGAGGACAACGAGGTAGCAGCTTTCTTGCACGATTGGCCCAACAGAGAGTACACGGACATGTTTAAGAACGGTCCGAGGAAAAAACACTTTGGATTGTCCCGCGCAACCACGCTACTTCATTTCGTCAGCGGGGGGCGTTACCCTATCTTCGACTCGCGGGTAAAAACTGCACTCGCTCGACTGCTCGGCCGACCGAAACTGCGAGGCACTGTCAGGGCGTACCTAGATTCATACGTCCCGCTCTTCAAGGATCTAGCCAATCAATGCGAAACGAACGATTTTCGCATGTTGGACAAGGCGCTCTTCAGCTACGGTGCTTTGGACGAACGTGCCTTTTCAAACTGACCCGTCTGCCCAAGAACTAACTAGCGAACAAAAAGCGAACTAATATCGTAGAATCCGCCGGATAGACGAGGGACGCAAACGAACCTTGGCGGTCGTCGCAGCGATCGTCTTATGCCGCAAGCTCGCCGCGCTGGACGGTCGACCTTCGCCGGCCCGACAAACGGCATTTCAGGAATCGCTCGAACTAGCCGAGGAATTGTTGCGGCGCGTTGACGCCAGGTGGCCAAACCGCGTTCCCGGAAAGACCTGAGAAGCGCGGTTTGTACCATGAATATATCGGAGCTATCCGCTACGAGTTCAGGAACGCCACATCTGGCTTACCCACTACACCACTCTTCTGGATGACCTCTCCTACTGCCGGATTGGTCATAAACGCTTTCGCCCGATCAAGACTCGATGCCTTAAAAAGGAGGACCACATCGTTTGGGTCCTCGGCGCCTCGAAGCACGCGCTCTTCGGCAAGGCCGTACTCCTGTCGGACGGAAAGATGTGCATCGTAGGCTTTCTTCCATGATTCAAAATTCTGAACTTTAGCTCGAACAAGCAGATAACTGGCCATAGGGATCTCCTTTGGACTTCGAAACAGTTTGTGGCGGAGGAAGGAACTGCCTTCCGATCACCGGGAACATATAACACACTTCTCTTAGAAAATTCTTCGCGAACGCGGTCACGTTTGCGGTCACAGGGCTCCCTGCGGGTTCTATAGCCACTTTTTCCCCCGCCTCGATTCCCGCAGGAAGCGGAGCGACTACGGTGCAAATGACCGTGCAGACGGCGGTCGGCGCCGCTGCGTGCCTGCGCGTGCCGACGCAAGAATCGCCGTTTATACCATCGCCCGTTTCGTCGACCGTTCCATCCGGGCATCCAGCGTCCCCGAGTGATCGAACCCCGCTCGGCATGATCCAATGGTTTCTGACCGTCATGGCGATACTCACCGCGCAGGCATTTTGTCTGCGGCCGAACCGTACCCGGACCGGCCGATCGAGAACCGCCGTAGCCGCCGCGGTGGCCGGGCTCGCATGGGTGATGGTCTTTGCCGCGGGATGCGCAAGTACGGTTCCGTCCACATCGCAAAGCCAACCCGCCAGCCAGACTTATACAATCACCATCACCGCGACCTGCGGCACCGTGAAGCAAATGGCGACCGTTACCATGGTTGTAACAGAGTAATTTTCACTGGTCCGAAGTGCCTTTCGAGAAGAAGCGCGGAAGATAGCCGAGTTGGTGGCAGGCTTCGTGTTTTGAGGGAATGCGCCCACGAACGGCCTGCGCAGTTCGTCCGACGGAAAGAAACTCGTTTTCCCGGCCTCGCATCGTGGCAGCCGCGCACTACGTGTGCTCATCTTGCGGATGAGCACACGTCACTGGGCCGAGAGATGGCGGGCACGTCTTTTTCAATCCTGCCCTGAAAGTTCTAAGGCGGCTAATGATTCCTTAATCGTTGGAGTCTGCCCGGCCCCAATATCGCGCAAGCGGATGTGGTGAAACCTAGAAAGCACCGCATTGGCTTTTGACAGTGCTTCGATATGTTGTGCGTAAGCTTCGAGCTTCGCTCCGGGAATTGCAAAAATTGCCACATCGTCACCGAGAACGTCCAAGTATGCGCGAGCTCCACAACATCCAAGGCTTAATGCAGCACGACCAGTGTTCATCACCTGAGGTATTACGGCGCACGCTGGTCTCCCCATTGCCGGTGGAGTTTGATTTTCCACTTGCTGCGTCGCTTCGGAGAGGATAAGAGTTTGATTGGCGCTTACGAACAAGACCACAACATCCGGCGGCATGGGGGAATCGACCAGAGGAGAGTAGAGGACATATCGAGGCTGTGACTGCAGAACAGGAATCGACGCCATGTCTTCCTCCCGCACATAGCTAAGCTCGGCGAATACCTTGAGTGCATCCATGAGGTCGATCTGCTGAGGAGGTGAGGGCTGGAGGTTGTGAGTGTAGACACCGATGGCACATAGGGTGTGATCGGAGGCGGAAGTGGCAAATGCGGTGCTCGTCGCGTCTTGCCAGAACCTACATCCCGCGGGAACACGGCCAGCATGTCCACTCATGCCGGCTGGAATGGAATCGGTGAAACAAATCGCTACCGGCGGTTGCCGGAGATCCAGAGAGGCGGTAACCCTGGCTGCCAATTGGGCGTACTTGGTTTCTTGGGACATGTCGTGCATCTCCTTGCTCGGACAGCTATGAATGGTGAGGAAGTTAATGGTGACCGTGGGTTGATTGGCATGTGCGTGGCTAGCGCTTCCGTCGTCGCAGCCGACTTGCCAGTAAGAGATCAGCCTTCGCGTTCGTGTTCGACCGTAAAGCCCAGGTCGGAAATGAATGCCACGATCGATTTCTCGCTTATCTGATCGGGATCGAAGCCCACCGTTACTATGCCCTCTGGGTAGGTGGATTTGCTGGAGGCGATCCCTTTCTGTTGACGAAGCATCGTATCCAGACCGGTGGCGCAGGTGATACAGCTGAACCCTCTCACGCGATAGGTCACGACTTTGTTTGCTCGGGCTGCCACGGCTTCCAGAGGAACAAGGCCGCCAGCGGTCGCAAGGGTCATGAGTTGAAAAAATCGTCTTCGAAACATTTTCCATTCCCTCCTTAGTATTTATCCGGCGTATGAGCGCAATGTTACTTAGCTGTCGCTATGCCGGGCTCATATCTCCATGGCGTCTGGATACTGGCTTTATCAGAGAAACGCGTATCGGTGTACTCGCTGAACTCGAGTTTCTTGTCCAAGACGCCAGTCTCTATCATTAGATCGCGCACCATATCGAAGTCCGCTTTCCGCGGAGCGAGGGGGCTATACGTGACTCGATCCATCGGCTTAGTCAGCGCCCATCGTAGCAGCGCCGGTTTCTGGTTGTAGTAGAAGCGGCCCACGAAATCGGCAGCGTCCTCGCGGTTCGGCTTGCTGGTGTCTAGCCAGAGGCCCGACCGCGCTATACCATCCACCAGAACCTGGACTACCTCCGGACGGGTATCGATGAGATCCTGGCGCACCACGAGAATGCAGGACATGTAGTCTGGCCAGTAATCGCGCGCCTGGAACAGGATCCTACCGAAACCGGCCATTTCCGCTTGAGACGGAAACGGCTCGCCCATCACAAAAGCGTCGATCGCACGGGCCGCCAGGGCGCCGGAAACATCCGGAGGCGCCATCTCGACCATTTTGATTTCGCTCGGCTTCACGCCCCACGCCTTCATGGCACGGAAAAGCAGAAGACGTTCATCGGAGAAGCGGCTCGGAATGGCAATCGTTCGACCCCGCATATCCGCAAATGTTTTGATCGGACCGTCTTTGCGCACCACTACCGCGCTGCCGTAGCGGTGCCCCAGATACACCACCTTGATAGGAACGCCCTGCGCCTTAAGAGCAAGCGCCATCGGAGCAACAATGAAGGCGGCCTGCACGCGGTTCGAAATTAGCGCTTCCTTCATCTCGGGAAAGCCCTGAAACATTCGGGGCAAGTACATTTCGCCCGATTGCGAGAATTTCGAAATGTAGTCCGTCACGGGACAAGTGAGCTGGCAGGTTACCGGGAGGTAGGCAACCGTGATTTTTCGTTTCTCCAACGGACGATAATCATTCAGAACCGCCGCCCAGTTCACATTTAGATAGGCATGCAGGCCTGAAATCAGTAATAGCCAGCCGAGCGCCGCCAACGCGATTTTGCGTCTAAGACTCATGGCCGAATCCCCAACGAACGGATCGAATCCTCTCGATTAGGCGGAAGCCAATGTCGAGCGCCAGCCCGATGAGACCGATCAGCAGCATGGCCGCAACCACCAGGTCATAGCGCTTGCCGGAATTCCGAGAATCGATAACCAAGTAACCCAGTCCGGAATCGACGGCGATCATCTCGCCCGCGACGACCACCAGCCACGCGACCCCCAGCGCGATCCGCAGGCCGATGAGGATCTGTGGCAGTGCAGCGGGGAAGACCACTTTAGCCAGGATTTGCGCGGGCGATAAACCGAAATTGCGGCCGGCACGACGGAATATGGTTGGCACGTTAGACACGCCGCTGGCCGACGCAACAACGATCGGAAAGAAAGCGCCGAGAAAAACTAAAAATACCGCGGCATGATCTCCTATGCCGAAGAAGATAATCGCTACCGGAATCCAGGCGATGGGGCTGATCGGGCGAAGTATCTGCAGCACCGGATTGAGTACCTGTTGCACCACCGGATACCAGCCCAGCGCCAGACCCAGCGGAATTCCGACGAATGCCGCCGTACCGAATCCAATTGCAACGCGGCGCAATGAGTCACCGATGTCGGCCCAAAGCACGTGCTTGCGGAGGAGCTCCGCCAGCGCCTTTTCCACACTGAGGGGCGACGGGAATACTTTGGTCGCTGTCCAGATGACGGAGTAGTGCCACAGAGCGAGAAACAGCGCAGCCGCGAGAAGCGGCCAGAAGAACTTCTCCCATCGGGCGGGTTTGGCGAGTGAATTCATACTGTATATGCCAAACCAATTTTCTTTAACAGGTCATCGCGGTGTTCGAGATAGCGCGCGGAACTGATATTTCTTGGCTGCGGGATGTCGATGGTGAGAACATCCTGAATTTTGGCGGGACGCGAACTGAGGACCACGACTCGATCCGCAAGCTGCACGGCCTCGTCGATATCGTGGGTCACGAAGATAATCGTGCGGCGTTCGGTCTGCCAGATACGCAGCAGCTCTTCGCGCATGATGAGTCGTGTGATCGAATCCAGCGCTCCGAAAGGCTCGTCCAGATACAGGATGTCGGGGTTAACTGCCAAAGCGCGAGCCACCTGCAGCCGCTGCTTCATGCCGCCCGACAGGTCAGAAGGATACGAGTGTTCGAAACCGTGCAGGCGCACCATTTGAACGTAGTGGGCGATGCGCTCGTTACGTTCCGTGGCCGACAGTTTCGATAGCCCAAATCCTATGTTGCCCTCGACAGTGAGCCACGGGAACACACCACGTTCCTGAAAAACCAGGATGCGGCGAGGGTCTGGTCCGCGGACGACTTCGCGGTCGATGGTTACCGATCCGCTGGTCGGGGAAAGGAAGCCTCCCATCACGTTCAACAAAGTTGACTTGCCGCATCCGGATGGCCCGACCAGACAGATGAATTCGCCATCGCGAACGTCCAGATTGATATCTTCGAGGACCGAAACACTTTTGCCATCGCGGTCGAATACCATGCCAACGTGTTCCACTCTTAACTTCACATCCGAAGCCGTCGTCGTCGAAGCTGCTGTCCCCATGCCTAATTCTCCGAGTAACCCCACCGAAACGACTTCACCCGTTCCAACGAGCGCATCGCCAAATCCAAAAGAAAACCAATGGCTCCGATAACCACCATACCGGCGATCACCAGGTCATAACGATTGCCGGCGTTGCGGGCGTCGATAATCAAGAATCCCAGTCCTGAGTTCACCGCGATCATCTCCGCCGCCACCACCACGAGCCAGGCAATGCCCAGAGTGATGCGCGAGCCGGTAATCAGTTGTGGCGCCACGGCCGGGTACAAGACGCGATAAATGAAATCCGGCGTGCTCAAGCCGAAGTTGCGGCCGACATTGACGTACACCGGTGCGACGTTGTGAACCGCGCTCATTGCCGTGAGCAGTAAGGGGAAAAAGCAGCCCACAAAAATCAGAAAGATGGCGGCCAGATCGCCGACGCCATACCAGAGAATAGCAATCGGGATCCAGGCAAGAGGCGAAATCGGACGAAAGATCTGCACCAGCGGGTTAAGAGCCATTTCCGCCCGGCGGTACCAGCCGATCGTCAATCCGAGGGGGATAGCAATCACCGCGGCCAGGAGAAACCCCCAGGTGACGCGGAAGAGCGAAGCTACCACGTACTTCACGAGCAATCCATGGCGCAAAAGGTCGCCGATGCCGAGCACCACCCCCCATGGCCCTGGTAGCAGTTGCTCTGGATGACGGTTGACGGCGATTTGCCAAACGACGAGTAGCACCGCGATGAACGCGACGGGGCGGAGCCGGACAAGCAGGCTTGAAGCCCGCCATCTATTTGTTTTTCCTAGCTCGGTGCTTTTGTGTTCCGGCACTATTGCCTTCGCGGACTCTCGCGCCCACAGATGTAAACGGCGCCTCAGGGATCGTCGTTCCCGGGGCGATTCGACATTGCGGGAAAGTATCATCGCCGGTCCGAGTCCCTCAATAGCAGAAAACAACTAGAATGCAATTAGGAATCGCTGCGTAGGCAGGGATGAAGGCCGCCGGGAGAAGCTTCGATGGCCTACGCGCTCGCGCCAGTCGGACCTTGATAGCGACCTCCCAAGCCGAAGCAGCGCTTACGTCCCACCTTTACCTGCGAAGAAGCCGGCGGATGGCAATCCTACCGCTTGCAAAGAGAGTTTTTCGAGTCTGCGCGCCAATCGGCTTCGGTTGATCCGCTTCTTCTTGCTACATGCATCATCGACAAGGCCGTGCAGGCCGCTAAACAGGAAGACCGCCGTGGAACGAGGGTCGTCGATCGGCCATGCCCCGGCGTCAGCCCCGGCCTGAAGCAGCCCCGAAAGATGATCGATGATGATGTTGTCGACCAGACCTGCCCGCGTGGGTGGCCGGTGCGATCCGGAAAAAACAACGTCGTGTACCCGAATGGAATCGAGATATCCAGCCACACCGGCCCTGGCCCATGTTGCCAACTTTCCCTTCCAGTCCTGGTTCGGTTTTTCAGCGATCGCTGTTTTTATGCTTGCCAGAAGTTCTTGCGCGAAGCGTTGCCCAAGCGCCGCAAGTATGTCTTCCTTGGACGAAAAATACAGGTAGAACGTTCCTTTGGCGACTTCAGCGCCCGATGTAATCTGCTCGATCGTTGTCGGTCCGGCGCCATGCTTGAGAAACAGCCGCCGTGCGGAGTTCAAAAGCTCATCGCGACGCTCTTCAGGCGGCTTGGTCCTTGGACGGAATTTGGTTGCGGTGCGCATTGAATGCTTAGCCTCCACGACGCGACTGAGACCTATTCACTGACCGTTGCATAGTCCACTGACGGGGCCTCGATCGCGTCCAGCCGATCCGCCTCGCGCAGGGAAGGGAACATCCGCGACCATGCGCCGGTGACCACCAGCGAGCCAACCCCGCCGAAAATCGCTGCGCCCACGGGTCCGAGCAGCCGCGCGGCTACCCCGGTTTCGAACTCGCCGAGCTCCGCGGAGGCGCCGATGAACAGCCACGCCACCGCCGACACCCGTCCGCGCATATGGTCCGGCGTAACGATTTGCACCAGCGTCTGCCGGACATAGACCGATATCATGTCCGCCGCACCCAGCGCGGCCAAAGCGATCACCGAAACGACCATGGACTTCGAGACCGCGAACACCAGCGTGGCTATCCCGAATGCGGCGACGCCCGCGAACATCCAACGGCCGGCGCGGCGGTGCAGCGGCCAGCGGCTTAGCGCAAAGGCCATGGCCATAGCGCCGATGGCTGGGCCGGAGCGAAGCACGCCGAAGCCATGCGCCCCAACCTTCAGAACGTCGCTGGCGAACACCGGCAACAGTGCGGTGGCGCCACCCAGCAGCACCGCGAACAGATCCAGCGAAATGGCGCCCAGCACCACCTTGTTGGTCCACACGTAGGCGATTCCCTCGCGGATCTGCTCCAGGCGCGAGCCGGGCTGGGTTTCGGGGCGGGTGTTAGCACGGATGGTCAGCAGAGCAATCACCGCAGCGGCATAGAGCACGCCCGAGCCGCCGTAAGCCACCGCAGGCGACACAGCGCACAACGCGCCGCCGATCCACGGTCCGACTACGAACGCTATCTGGTCGCCCAGCGAGTACCGGGAAACGGCGTGGGGCAGCATCTCGCGAGGAACCAGCATTGGCCCCATCGCGCCGCCGGCTGGCGCCAGGAACGCGCGAGACGCTCCGAAAATGGCGGCAATCAGGAAAATGGGGAAGAGACTTGCGCCCACGTTCAGCGAGAGCAACGCCAGCGCCAGCACGCAGACGATTTCCACTCCCGTACAGCCCAGCACAATGGCGCGGCGGTCGTGCCGATCGGCCGTGGCGCCGGCGATGAAGGTGAGCAGGAACAGCGGCACGAACTGCGCCAGCCCGACCATGCCCACCAGGAAGGCGCTCTGTTCGACGCTGCGGGAGTGGCGCGCGATGGTGTAGACCTGCCAGCCGATGGTTACGCTCTCCGCCTGCACCGCCAAGGTGGAAAACATCCGCGCCCACCAGAACAGGGCGAACGGGCCGCGCTGGAACACGGACAGGGTGGGAGCGGCGGCGGACAGGCCTTCTTGTGGCCGTTGATTTGGTTGACTGTCGATGTGACGCGTCCTTGTTTGATCCGGTTCGCGGACATTCTATCGTACTGACTGGTGGTCAGTCAATTATCATTTGCGGCCCTCCTCTACTCTATGGCCCTCTCTTTCGCATTCGTCGCCGTCGGATTCGGCGCTTCCCAACTCCCCGTTCACCGCGCCGCGGGCACGGGTCCGTTAGTCCTATTGAAATTGGTGGCATAATCTCTTGTGAATTTTCGGAGGATAGTTAATGTCGTCTTCGGTGACTCGCAGGACGTTCCTGAATGTCAGCGGTCAGGCGGTTGCGGCCGGGGTTGCGACA
>Ga0302326_10030557_pt1 | contig 10779 bp, 9 predicted proteins | sample Palsa_T0_3_FD_202264 | JGI IMG/M metagenome (GOLD analysis project Ga0302326, IMG submission 202264) | Peat permafrost microbial communities from Stordalen Mire near Abisko, Sweden - Palsa_T0_3 | ecosystem: Environmental > Terrestrial > Soil > Palsa > Peat permafrost | place: Sweden: Abisko...
CAATGAATCAATCCGCGCGACTCCAGGAGAAGCGCCACGTTGTTGGGCAAACTCCACAGAATCAAAATGACCGCGAGCGCCTGAATGTTCTGGAATTGTTGAAGCCTGACCAGAACGTACACAAGGCAATAGAACGATATCTCGATAGGAAGAGTCCAATACGCGCTCGCGAGGAATGGGGCATGGAGAAGGGTCAATGAAAGCCCAAGCGTCAAAAACGGCCTGTCGTGATTCCCATGTGTCAACAAGAACAGGGGAAAGGTTAATAGCGCTGCACACCATGCGGTTGGGTAGAGCCGCAAAAAGCGCCCCACTACGAACTGCCGCCCGCTTGCCCCGTTGGCTGAGTTTGCAATCACCAGACCGGAAATCACGAAAAAAACTTCAACGCCTATCCATCCAAATGGCATTACCAAAAAGTACCTCCCCGCTGCGGCAGTCAAATGGTATACAGCCACGCCTACGGAGCAGGCAAATCGGACGAGGTCGATGCCATAGATGTGCCCGCCGTCCGACACGTGAGTCGTGCTTTCCGGTCCGGACATGGTTTCCCTACTCCCAGAATCCGGGATGTTTTCGAAGATTAAGCGAATATGAGTCCGACCGAAACAGCGGTCCGCCATTGGATGGAGAGATCGAAATGGTCAGCTGTCGAGCAACAGCTTCAATCATTGCAAACTCCCATGAAGCGTCGAGGCTCCTGTTCGGCGTTCTTGGACTGAGAGGAACGAAGATTCGCAAGATCGAAACCTGCCTTGATATGCGTGGCGGATTAGGCGTGAGCCTCTGGATTGGGGAGGGTACCAGGAGATATCACTTGGAATATAGCATTCGGTTGGGGTCGGAGAGCTATGAGCATGGTGGTTGACGCGCCAAGAATGACCGCAATGATTACGTTCTGCATATAGAATTCCTGCCTTAACGGAATAACGAAGTCTGAACCTTCCATCCCCTCTAACAAACAAAAGACAAGCAACAAAATTGCGCATTGAAGCGCATGACGAGTCGTAGTATTTACGCCCGACGTCCCCATTAGAGCCTGTCTCCTCTCCAGGCGCCGACCCAATACGATCGTTTTGATCATAATAGTTAGATACAGCGCGAGAGCCAGCCAGCCGGCATCAGCCAAGACCTCCATATACGAATTGTCCGTTCCTCCGGATTTGGTCAAGATTGCGCGCAGATTCGTGGCGTATTGGCCTAGGTGAACGTGCCGAATACCCGCTATATAGCCCATCCCTTGAGGGTGCGCCAAGGAATATCGGATCAGATCCTCCCATATCTCCGTTCTCCCGCTGGCGGTTAGAATCTCAGCGGTGCTTTGATTCCGGTTGAACTGATTCCAGATGCGGTCTCCGCCGATAACCGCCACAACAGAGCCGGCGAGCAAGACAGAAACCATGAATGCGGAGATGAGAATATAAGCTGCGCGCTTGCTTGTCTTACCCCAACCAATGACGAGGATCGCGAGGACGATGAACAGCGAGATTTCTACTCCTCTGGCTTGCGTGACCAAAACGCCGATGACGCCCGCCAAGAAGGACAGAGCGGATCGAACTCTGGATTCCAGGGAATGAAGGAAGCAGTATGCCGACATGATCGCGATTGGTGCAGGAACCCCGCTCATCGGCGCTATTGAGCCTCCAAGGAGGCGAATTCCTGCTCCCGGAATGACGAACAGGACAAGTCCTGGTTCAATGATTAGGGCAGCGAGAACGAGACCCAAAAGCACGAACAATATGAGTCTGAGGTGAAATAAACAATGCATCCAGTTGGGGGGATCCCAATAGACGTCGGCAATGAATGCGACAACACAGGAAAGAGTTAGAAAATATACGATGCTGAGCTCGGCCGAGACCGCACGACCAGGAGAGTACGCGACAGATACCACAAACAAAAGCCCGAGAAAAAAGGCATATTTCAGGATTGATCGGACCTGCTTTGGAATTAGCACCGACCGCGCATAGGCCAAACGAAGAAGCGACCAGGTCGCAACCGAAACAATCCACCCCACCTGGACGATGCTCCAGAAGTCGAAGTGTGCCTGGGACGTATCGTATCCGCTGTATGCATCCAGAGGCCGGAAAATCGGCGGGCCGAATACAAGAAGAAAAATCGGGTACCGGAACAGAAACTTCAGGAATGAAAGACGCCTGGAAGGCTGAACGGCGGGCAAATCGAACTCGCTAGTTTCTATCCATCGCGCAGATTGCGTCATGTGGCTGCCTTTGCCCTGTTCAACCGCTGCGGTCTCAAACCTGCTTCGCGGGCGTTCAGGATTGAGTTTGGATTAAGACCGCCGGCACTTGCCACAGGATGGCGGACTTAGTGCACTCCTGCCACGGGCATTAGTTGGTGTTAGACGCCGACCGGCACAGCATCAACACGCTGAATTTATCGCAAGTTGAGGCGAGCGGTCAATTTAAGGAAGTCTTTTCGGGCGCGAAGCGTTGACTTCTCACGGCTTCAGCCCTCAATCCTCCCTGGGCGTCATGCATTGCATTCGCAATGTCCCCGTAAGCGCTGGATACAACCTGTTTCCAAGAACTAGCCTTGGCAAATTCCAGGGCTCGACCGCTCATCTGCGCTCGGATTTCCGGGCTGCTGGCGAGCAATTGCATCGCGGCCGCAAGATCCCTGACCACATCCTCTTCGCTCCGATTCTCAACCGGAACCTTAATGCCGCATGACGGAGAAACCAACGCACCGGGTCCGCCTGTGTCAAGGCAAATCACCGGAAGCGCCTGCGACATGGCTTCAAGTAGAACGTTGCCACTGGAGTCACGGAGGCTTGGAAATAGGAAAGCTGTATAGCGACGGTAATGCGACCAGATTTCCTCATGCGAAACCTTGCCAAGCCATCGCACCGAGTCTTGAATCCCCAGCGTTGCTGAGAGTTTCTTGTACGATGCTTCACCCGGTCCTGCGCCGATGAGTGCGAATGTTGCGGCCGGCTGATCGATCTTGACTGCGGAAAACGCCTTCAACGCCAGATGCAATCCCTTCACATAGTATAGGCGCCCTGCAAAAAGGAAATCTGCGCTGCCCGCGGTACCCGCAGGTTCCTGCAAAATCCGCTCCGGCTCCAGCCCGATCTCAAGACGCACTCGACACTTCTCATGATAGATCGCGGGAAGGATCGCAAGCGTCTCAGGCGTCTTACACAAAATCAGCGTAGCCTGTCTCAGCATTGCGGCAATGGACGGATTCCAAAAAGCCAAATGATTGGAAACGTCTCGAAGCAGTTCCTGAAACGCATTGCTCTTCCCAATGCCTCTGCGCAACAATGGCGGGGTTGCGTCCCCGCCGCCCAAGGGGCCGACGACAAAGGGCAGCCCGAGCCGTCCCATGAACGAAGGCTGACGAAACACGCCAAACGTCAAATGGTGGACTAAGTCGAACTTCATTTCTTCTATAAGGCGCTTGGCGAGGCGATATGCTCCGCGCTGCCAAAGCGAATAATAAAGATGCACGCCTCGCGGCCCGCGCTTCCACCATTTGGCCCACGAAGCAAGATCGTAATAGTGAAAGTGCAGGCCGGCGATGGGATCATGCGCCATCGCCGCTTCGATTATGCTTCGATTGTTGGAGCGCGTGATGACATCGACTTCATGCCCAAGAAGAGCGAGTTCCGTTGCCCAATGCCAGCCGACTCCCTGTTCAGACCCTTTACCCGGCTCACATGCATAGGCCGAAAGCAGCACTCTCATGCGCGCTCCGTAAGCAGGTCTGAACTTAGCTCTGCCCCCGGTCTGTTGGCTTGGAATTCAGAACCATCTACGATAGCCATACGCCAATGCCCTCGAAGAACGCCCGCTCCCGAATCAAAAATTCATCCCAGCCTATGGAGCGAAGCAGCAACTTCATCACCAGCCGCAGTTGCAATGCCGGGAGGAAAAACAAGCACCGCATCACTCCAAGATTTTTCAGCATGAAGTACACATGGCCCCGAGCGTTGTAGCGAATGGTGAAAGGGGATGTGGAACCGCCCGTGAGTGAGCTTACCTTGTGAAAGATTCGTGCGCGGGGCGTGTAAAACATCGACAACCCGGCCCGCCAGGCGCGAAAAAGGAAGTCTGAATCTTCATGGTAGACAAAGTATCTTGCGTCGATCATTCCGATCCTATCGAAAACCGAGCTTCGAGCCAAAATGCAGCAGCCTGGCGCATTTGTTATCCGCATACGGGTCTCATACTGGCCTCGATCAGGCTCACCCTCGCCGGTGTGATAGCCAAAATATCCCTTTAGGGCCTTGAAGGTGCCGCCTGCCGACCAAATGTGCAGGCGATCCTCGTAGAGAATCTTAGGCGCAAGCAGATCGCAACCAAGTGCATTGAGTTCTGCCGTAAGAACCGCGAAGGTTTCCGGCTCGAATTCCACGTCATTGTTAAGAAACAACACGTATTCGCAACTATCCGCCAGGGCGGCTTGAATTCCCTGATTGTCTGCCTCTGCAATACCCACATTGACTTCATTGCGGATTACACGGAGTCTTTCGTCGTTCCATGCCTGCATCCGTGCGATTGAGTCATCCTGCGACGCATTATCCACTGCATAGACGATAAAATTCGTGTAGGCCTGCGTCGTAAGCGACTGCAGGAACTGAACGAGCACCTTCCCGCTGTTATAGGTGACGGTAACAACTCCGATTTTTCCTGAGTCATTCATCGCGGGGCCCATTCTCCCCTATCCTTCGCAAGAACGAAGTACTCTAACTTTGTCGGCGCATTCGATGCAGCGCCCGTCCCATAGATTCTCAGTGGATTGGTTCCCATAAGTGTTAAGGCCACGCTGCCTGGATTTGCGATTCCACCCGATGTTATTAACAATGAAAAGCGCCTAAGTCAACGCACTCCGCCGCATGACCACAACATATGAATCTTGATCGATAGTCTGAAAGCCGAGTTCGCTCAATTTCTCCATGAGTTCATTGTTCTTCGCTTCTCCTATCATTCGGGCATGCGTCTCCATAATCAACGTATCTACCTTGAGAAGAGTGTCCGCATCGAGTGTAACGAGCTCGAACTCGTGTCCCTCGATATCGCAGATTAGAGTAAATTGGTGATAACCTCTTTCTGCGACGATAACGCCCAGTCCTGTCGCAGCGACGGTAACAAAATTCTTCACGTACGATCGATCACTGTCCCGGCGGAGCGCACTGCCGCGAAAGTCGGATGCAACCGCAAATGTCACCGTTGAATGACCATAGGCGATTGCGGCGTTCAGAATTTCGAACTTGCAATTGTTGAGGTCATGATTTCTCTTGAGGATCGGGATGACCTGAGGATTGGCCTCAACCACAACGTGCGCTGCCGGGTTTTTCAAAATTGCATTTGTGACGCACGCCACCACCCCGACGCAGGCCCCAAGTTCCACAACAGGTAACTCCGGCCGAACATACTTAAGCACCGCATGACGCTCAAATCGTTCATACTTCCCCTTTAGAAGTGACACCTTCATCGCATTGTTCGGTATCATTTCCAAGCCAAACGTACTTCCATCCAGGGTGATGCTCTTGACGCCCCGGGCGGCGAAACACACGCGCCACACATAAGCTTTGCGCCGCACCTGCGCCATCAACCCACCCACGCCTCCGTCTCGCAACGCACGAATGGCAGCATTTGTCTTTCTTTTCAGGACTGAGAAAATCGGCATTTTTTGCTGCCCTCGCTGAAATTAACTAATGCTATCGATGACTCGGGCATAACTGACAAGCGAAGGGTGGGAATTACGCTTCCCACGGTCAGCCCAAAGATAGAGAGTGCAAAGATTGATCATGTACGCAAGTGCCTGGGTTTCCGGTTCGTAACACCTGTCCTTCCCCAACGATTGCTGACATAGCCTCACCGTTTCCTGAATCTTATTTATTAGCTTTCCCGACGGTGCACTTCTCAATGCCAATGGTGCCAGGGCAAAGTGCAGCGGGTCAAACAGGGGAAGCTGTTCATAGTCGGCGTATTCCCAGTCGAACACCTTGGCGACACCACACTCCACTCTTATGTTCCATTGCGTAAAGTCGTTATGCGCGGCCACCATCAGGATCGGAGCCCCGCTGAGCGACTGCTCAATCCGCTGCATTCCGATCGTGAATCGGTTCGACCACCCCTCGGGGAGTAATCCTGAAAGATCCTTTATGCGCGAATCGAGCGTTCGGTAAAGTCGGGAATTTTCATATCGCGCCGGTTGGAGCGAAAAGTCTTGGAGCTTTCGCAAGAACCTGAATTGCGATTCTCCCAATTTAATATCTAACTCGCCGGAGAGCGCACTTTGTGCAACAAAACAGAACTCTCTACCGGTGCCGTGGGCGATCAGCTCAGGAATGTGGTCAACGAGCGATGGTTGATTCCGCAGTTCGCGCAGCCAGTTCGCTTCATTCCGCAGCAGAGCGTCAACAGCTCCCATGGACCCCGCCTTCACCAAATAGACCGGCTCAACGGTCTTTTTGTCCAAGAACAGAATCGTGTCCTTTGTCCAAACTCCCTCGGCCCCGGCGCGACAGCATGACAGCCCGGCCTCTTTCCCGATTGCTTCCCTGATCGATGTTAGATTTTCCGATTCTACGCAGTTAACCGCAGCGAGCAGACGAGGGAAACGAGCCATTGCGCGCAAAGGAAACTCTAATCGTCCGGGCCGGAAGACCCCCCAACATGCCCGCTGCGCCGCGGCTTCGCGCGGAACGGTGTAGCGAACTCGCCCTCTCCAGCGCAGCGCGAGATGGGTTCCGGCGGGTTGCTCCTGTGCCCGGTAGAAGCGGTTTACATCATCCACGGTTGCTTCCGTTTTCGGTCACAGCCACCCTGATGGCATTCTCCACGTCTGCAATCACCTTCACCAGCGGCTGGGAGGCATCTACGATCACGTGCTCCCGTTGTTTGCGAACGAAGGCCAGGTATGCCTGACATTGCCGCGCGGTCTCCTCCGGAATAACCTCTTGCTTCCGCGATTGCAAAACGTCTGCCGGTGCATTCAGGAGAACCCACAGTTTCGGCTGCGGCATCAGTTTTCCAACCAGTTCGGCTGTCCATAATGGCGCTCCGAAACGATAACGCTTTGGGTCAACGAGAAGGTCGTGAAAGTAGCGGTCACAGACCAGCAATGTCCCCCTCTTCTCCTGAAAGAAGTTGGCGTACCACTCCTCGAAGAGCCAAACCCAGATCTTAACCAGAGAAGACAACGCTCCACGAGGCGGCTTACCGTGCGGATCGACGACAATGATCGCTGGTTGGCCGCGAAATTGCGCCACGTACCGGGGCTTCAAGTGGCGCATCCTCACAACTCGCCCCGCCAGGCTCAATCTACCCATTAACCCGTCAATCACAGAGCTCTTACCGGCTCCGTCAGGACCAAGAATTACAATTTTCAGCTTGAGGTCTCCTTTGACCGCGGGGTTACACGTGCTGCATACGGCACTTCAGAAGATTACTCGCCGAGTGGGGACGCGCTCCCAGTCGCGGCCTCTCGGGTTACAGTTGGTTTGAGCACCTTCGAGCCGGGCCATAAGTTCGCTGGTTTGCAACGAGCGATCGTGGTCATCCTGCAGTTACGGAAGGAAGCGATTGAAGCGCTTCTTGAGTTGTGTGTTTGTTCGCTCGGAAAGCATATTGACGATGGCTGCATAGGCGCGCTCTTGAACAGTCTCGGCGGGCTGACTGGCGTCAAGAATAATAAACCGCCCCGTCGACTCTACGAAGGAGCGAAGCTGTTCAACTTGCCGAACGGCTTCCGCCGACGATAGCTCCTCGTCTCTCGATTGCAATTCAATCGCAGATCTATCCAGCAATATCCACAGGTCAAGGGATGGAAACATTTTGAAGGCGAGTCTCGCAAACGACATGGGACCTCCGTACCTGCTTTTCCGTGAACCAATGACGAGGTCGCGGACGTCGCACTCGCATATACGAAGCGTGAGATTCCTATTTCCCTTGAACTGCCTTATCCACTCCGTGCAGAGCAACAGCGTAACCCTAGCGATCGATGCGAAGAAGCCGTTTGGAGTCAGTGTCCGGGAACCGGGACTCGATTTCTCTTTTAATGACTCGCGAGCTTCCGTTTGCTGCAAACGCAGGGATCCTTTTTTCACCTGGCTCGCCACCGATTTAAGAATCGGCATCAAGTCCTCAACCGTTGCCGCGCTGTCGAAACCGGCAGAATCCATGATGCACACTGTCTCGAGAGTCTTCGTTGAATAGCGAATCGCGAACTCCCGCGCATAGTGGCGGGCAATTGCCGTTGTAGCGCGAATGGGCCCGCGGCGCAAATTCCGCAGCGCCAGCGAGGTTCGGAGCGGTCGCATACAGTCCTTCACCTCTTGCTGCGCTCCGCCGATCACTGCGTCAACCAATCCTGTTGCGGCTTTCAGCCCGAATTGCGGGGTCAGAGCGGCAATCGTGTCATCCCTGTTGGCTGCAAACGTTCGCTGCACCTTGGGGAAGTATTTCTCCTTCACGCGGCCGAACATGAGCAGACTCGATAAGAGAGAAATGATCGCCTCGTGGACTGACGATGGCACTAAGAAGGTCAAACCACCGGCTTGGCGCGGAATTGCCGCCTTGAGCACTGAATCCGTGGCCAGATAAACCAGTCCCTTCCAAGCAAGGCGCGGATCGAAATCGAGTTCCAGCGCGCGATTCGACCCTCCCTGCGATACCCCTTCCAGGAAAACCATCACCACGTATGGGCGCTCTGTGTAGCCTACGATTCGAGTCCCGTCAATGCCTTGAATGGCACGGATGACACGAGGCAAATCAGATTGAAAAATCAGAAAATCGATGTCGTTGCCGGCATTGCTCTCGGGAAATCCTTCATAGTTCCGCAAAACGCAAAAGCGCACTCCTTCAGCCTTTAATGCCAGGAAAAGCGCTGCAAGAAAATCACTGAATGGCATGACCTGCGACTGCAATGGCGGCAAAACAATTTCCTTCACTTTGCCCCCATCTAAGTTCTTTCTCCACGAGCAGGCCAGAACGATCTACCGCTTGCTGAAGCCGGCTACGCCCCGTGGAAGACGAACTTCGCTAGACTTCGTCTTTCCGGCCCCCATACGCGAACTTTGACGCCACCAATGAGATGGTCATAACAGGTTGCAGCAATACTGCCATCAGCAGTTTGATAAACAGCCTTGAATACTCCCGTTGCGCAAAGTGTAGCACCGCGGCTTTGTAGAATGCCTTCGCCAGGTCCTTGCGGTCCCGATTCACGCGGGTAAGAAAAGGAGCTGAACGCAAACTTACCAAAAAGGAATCCCAATCCGGCTCCTCCTTTCCTGATCGGCGATAAAGCATGCATTCCTTCAACCATCGAACCTTGGCACGAGTCAAACGCGCTCTTGAGATTGACGCCGAGTTGCCATGCATCCGATAGTCGAGCAAATATTCAGGCTGTACCAGTACTTTATATCCCTTCTCTGCCAGGCGGTTCCAGAGATCGGTATCCTCTGCAGGCCAAAATGCCTGCCGGTATCCACCCACCGCTAATGCGGCGCTCTTGCGAAACGCCACGGCAGGATGACTGATGCCAATCAATCCGTTCGCAGAAACCACCTTCTCCACAGCCTCAGGTGTGATGAGTTTTGAGTTATCTTTCCCAATGACTCGATTCTTGCTGTCTATGTGCCGAACCAGGCTGCTCACCACGGCCAATTCAGGGTGCTTGGCAATGAAATCCAGCTGGCGCTCCAGCCGGTTTGGATGCATCCGGTCATCCGCGTGCATAAGAAATACCCATTCGCCATCCGCTAGCTCAATTCCGCGATTCAAGGTTGGCGCAGTCCCAATGTTTGCGTGTGTATAGACTTTGATCCGCTCATCCTGTGCAGCGTACTTCTCCACAACGCTGAGAGTACTGTCAGTCGATCCATCATTGACAACAATCAATTCAAAGTCGCGATATGTCTGCGCCAGTACGCTCTCGATGGCCTCCGAAATAAATGGGACGGCGTTATAGGCCGGCATCACAACAGAGATCGGCATTCGTAAGGTCCCTCTCGATCGAACTCAAACTCGGCTTAGCTCGCCTGAACAGCGCTCGAGCCTCGCTTCGTAAGCCTCAGAAACTGGATGAGAAACCCGCTGACCAACACAATGCTGTTGAAAAGCAAACCATACGCGGCGCCGAGTGCCCCATATCGCTTCGCGAGATAGATTCCGACGGTCAGTGTTGTGCAAGCGGTAATCGCGTAAACAGGAAGCAGGGCCCTGGGCTTTTTGAGGGCATTGATTCCTACTGCAATCGATCTGGTCGCGAACCACATGAAAGGCATAAGACTGAATATCCGAACCAACGTAGAGATCTCCCCAAAAGAACGGTGGAAGAGAATGCGAATAAAAACATCGGGGTAGGCAAAGCATAATGCTCCGAGCGCCATAAAGGGTACGCAGCCAACCAGCGTGATCTTTCCAACGAACCTCCGCAGAGCTGCATTCAGGTTTTCATGAGCAATGCGCGATGCGCGCGGCGTCCCCATGTTTTCGACGGTCATGATAGCTGGGTTCGAAACCGCGGCAATGGTCCGCGCCGCGCCCAACTGCGCGACAACAACCGGAGTCTGGAATGTGGCTACCGCAAGAATGTAAATCTGATTTGCGATCCAGGAAACGCCGGATGTGACAAAGAGCCACTTGCCCAGCACAACATTCTCCCGTACTGCGTGGCGCATCGGCTGAAGACGAATCGGGAGACTCTTGTTGCGCAGAGATACAAGGTATACGGCGCCGATCCCCAATGCCGTGGTTCCTGAAACGATAATTAGCGCCATGTCAAGCGTCATGCGCGAACGCAACG
>Ga0302326_10030559_pt1 | contig 10778 bp, 15 predicted proteins | sample Palsa_T0_3_FD_202264 | JGI IMG/M metagenome (GOLD analysis project Ga0302326, IMG submission 202264) | Peat permafrost microbial communities from Stordalen Mire near Abisko, Sweden - Palsa_T0_3 | ecosystem: Environmental > Terrestrial > Soil > Palsa > Peat permafrost | place: Sweden: Abisko...
GAGTTCTCACACACGCTCTTTAGCCCCTGGTATGTCTTTTCAACTCGTTTAAAGTTCTCAGCTGCTTCGATATTTTCCAAAGGGATGATTGCGCTCGTCCGTGTACCGAAAAGCGTACCTCAGCGGCGCGTATAGGTTATGCAAATTTACGGCACGGCCAAAGACTTCCTACTCCACCCTAGCCGCGAAGTGCCTGATCCAGATCTGCGATAAGATCCTCCGCGCCTTCCAGGCCCACGGAGAGGCGCAGCAGCGACTCCGGTGACCGTGAGAAGACGCCCTCGATAGATGCGCGATGTTCGATCAGGCTATGGGTGCCGCCCAGGCTGGTGGCGCGCACAATCAGTTTCAGCCGCGAAGTCATGGCAAAGGCCTCAGCGCGTCCGCCGCGCACTTCAAAGGAGAGCATCCCTCCGAAGTCGCTCATCTGCCGGCTGGCAATCTCATGGCCGGGATCGTTCGGCAACCCCGGATAATGAACCACTGCTACCGCAGGGTGGGTAGACAGGAATTCGGCGACCCGGCGCGCATTCTCGCAGTGCAACCGCACGCGCGGCACCAGCGTTTGCAGCCCGCGCAGAATGATCCAGCAGTCGAAAGGGGAAAGGACGGCGCCGCCAACGCGCTGGAACTCTTTAATCCGGACGGCCAGAGCGGACTTATGCCCGAAGATCACGGCGCCCCCCAGAGCATCGCTGTGGCCAGACAAATATTTAGTCAGGGCATGAACCACCAGATCCGCCCCCAATTCGAGTGGGCGCTGCAGTACGGGAGTAGCAAAGGTATTCTCACAGGCCAAGGGAATCTGCAGACTGCGCGCGCACTCGGCTACTGGCCTTATGTCGACCACTTCAATCAAGGGGTTGGTGGGGGTCTCGAGCCATATGAGCTTAGTCTCCGGGCGGCAGGCCTGGCGGAGCTCTTCGATGTTGCGCATGTCCACGAACGAATGCTTCAGTCCCCACCGGGTGAAGAGCCCGGTGATGAGCTCGCGAACGCCAAAGTATAAATCCCGGTGAAGCACGACGTGGTCATCCGGCGCCAGAGCCTGAAACACAGCCAGGCTTGCCGCCATGCCCGTGCTGAAGGCCACCGCCTCTACACCGCCCTCCAGGTCTGCGAGGCATTGCTCGAGCGAGCTGCGATTCGGATTGTCGATCCGGCTGTAGAAGAAGTGCCGGGAGAACTCTCCATCCGGGTCGCGTTCGAAGGTAGTGGAGGTGTAAAGGGGGGTGGTGACGGCCCCGGTAGCCGGGTCCACATGTCGCCCAGAGTGGATGCTGAGGGTCTGTAGTTTCTGGTTCGGATCAGGCAACGCTGTCATAGCCTGAGTTTATTACGGAGAGCGCTTGGGGCGAAGACGAGGCACAGAAGAGCGATGCAAAGAGAGCCTTGACAGGTTGCAAGGTGGCCACGGGCAATATGGCGCGGCAAACGGCGTCCACTATACGGCAAAACTAGAAGCGCCTGTACAGACAACTAAGAGCGCCCCGCACGTATCAGAAGATTTACCACTGTGGATTTCGCCTGCTCATGGCAATGAGAGTGCGTCAGATACAGATTTCATCCTGATGGAGCTCCGTGCATGTCTAGGCTGGTGGTAGTGGCAATACCTGTGCGCGACGAAGCAAAGCGGATTGGTACCTGCCTGCGTGCCCTTGCGCGCCAATCAACCCCGGCCGACCATGTGGTCCTGCTGTTGAATAACTGTACAGATGGCACGGCCGCGGTAGTCAAAGCATTGCCCGAAGCGCGCCATCGGCTTCACCTGGTCGAATGTAACCTCCACGGGCCCTCCGCCAGCGCCGGCATCGCACGCGGACTGGCGATGCGATACGCTGCTTCACTCATCGAAGAGGGCGTGATCCTCACCACCGATGCAGATGCCGAAGTGCCGGCCGATTGGGTTGAAGCAAACCTGGAGGCCATGACACGAGGTGCGGATGCCGTTTGTGGACGGGCGGTGATTGACCCGATCGAAGCTTTGCTCATCCCGCCGCATTTGCACGAAGACGATGCCCGTGAAGTAGCTTACGGGCAATTGCTAGACGAAATTGGATCGATGATCCTCCCGGATCCCGCAGATCCGTGGCCCCGGCACCGGGAGGATTCAGGCGCCAGCATTGCCATCACCGCGGCGATGTTTCGCCGGGTCGGCGGCGTGCCGAGTCTGCCCTCGGGAGAGGACCGCGCACTGATTAGAAACCTGCGTATGATCGACGCCCGCGTTCGGCATGATCCCAACATCAGCGTCGTGGTTTCGGGGCGTATTGAAGGACGCGCGCAAGGAGGCATGGCGGATGCCATTCGGAGACGCATCGTAAAGCAGGACGAGTTTGTGGACGATGGCATCGAGCCGGCCCGCCTGGCTTTCCTGAGGATGAGGATGAAGCGGCGTTTCAAGCTTCTCTGGGACCAGCCGGCTGAAATAAGCGTGCGGCAATTCGCGGAACTGCTGGCGATAGCCCCGAGCGTTGTTGAGGATGCGGTAGACGCTTCATATTGCGGTTTGGGTTGGTCTACGGTCGAACAATCGTCACCTATACTGTTACCACGGCGAGTACGTTTCGTTGACTTACCCCAGGAAATGGAAATGGCGCAGGGTATTCATCGCCGCCTATCCTACCGCCCAGGCTCCGGCGATTGGTACCCTGCTGAACTTACTGCGGCATAGCCTTACCTGAGGATTCTTTATGGAAGCGGTAGAGACACGATTTGCGGAAAGAGTCTCGGAGCTGTTGGATTCCATCGCGGCCCTCGTTCCTGGTCTGGCGGAAGAGGCGGCCAACAGTGATCGTGCAGCCAGGTTTCCCCTGGAGAGCATGGCGAAACTACAGCAGGCCGGGTTGTTGATGGCGCCGGCGCCGGTGGAATTCGGAGGGTTCGGCCTGCACTGCAACTCGGATTCCGAAGCCCTATTTCGATTACTCCATCTATTGGGTTATGCGGACCTGCCGCTAGGGAGAATTTTCGAAGCACACGTCAACGCCCTCGAATTGATACGGCAGTACGGTACGCGCCGTCAGATGGAGACCGCAGCGCTCGCTGCACAAGCCGGCGACTTGTTTGCCCTCTGGGTTACTGACCCTCCCCAGCAAGGGGCGCGATTGAGCCGTGACTTAACGTTGTCTGGAGAAAAATGGTTTTGTTCCGCGGCGGGCGCCGCTAAACAGGCATTGATTACCGCTCAGACGGAAGCAGGCAATCAGATTCTGCTGGTCCCCCTTACGCCGTCTGTACGCGTCACGGATAGAGGCGTCAAGCTTGCCGGGATGCGAGCAGCTACGACCGGGAGCGTCGACCTGACAGGCCTAATGGTCCTCGAGGACGCACTCATCGGAGAGCCAGGAGACTATCTCCGCGAACCCACATTTTCCACCGGAGCCTGGCGTAGTTCAGCCGTCGCCCTTGGGGGTCTTGCTGCGCTGATCGAAACGGCTAGAGACGAGCTGTGTTCGAGAGGCCGCGCGGACAACCCATTCCAACGAATGCGTTTCGGACAGAGTGTGATTGCACACGAGACGGGAAGGCTGTGGTTGCTGGAGGCAGTCAAGCGTATCGAAGCAGCGCCCGAGAAGGAGGCGATAGCCTATGTAAACCTCGCGCGTACGGCAATAGAAAGTGCGACCCTCGACGCCCTGCGCCACATCCAACGCAGCCTGGGGCTTTCGGCGTTCATGCAGGGAAGCAAAACCGAGCGTATCGCCAGAGATCTCGCGACCTATCTGCGCCAGCCGGCGCCGGACGAGGTGCTCGTTGAGGCGGCGGGCTACTTCATTGAGCACGGAGTCGCAGCACTATGATGGTCGCCGACGTTCTGGCTGCAATGGAGCGCCTTCCGGATGCGGATATCGAGACCATACTTGGGGGAAGGCGGCCGCTGATTCTTGCGCCCCATGCAGATGACGAGAGCTTAGGTTGCGGCGGCTTCATCGCTGCCTGTTGCGAAAGGGGGCTCCAGCCGGCCGTCGTGATTCTGACGGATGGCGCGGCGTCGCATCCCGGGTCGAAGGAATATCCGCCTGATCGTCTGCGTCAAGTTCGGGCTGAAGAGGCGCGGCGAGCTCTCACAATGCTTGGTCTGGCATCGTGGAACCTGGCGTTCTTTGACTACCCCGATAGCGCCTTACCAACCGACCGTGCGGTGAGTGCCCGGGTGGCCATGTTTGCGCGAGACCAGGGATGCACGGTCATGCTCGCGCCCTGGTTTTACGATCCACACTGCGATCACGAAGCGGCTGCGATCATCGCGCGAGAGGCTGCTCAGACCGCTGATTGCAGGCTGTTGTCCTATCCCGTCTGGGGCTGGCTTTTACCCCCGGGTCAGGAGATACCGGTACACCAGGTTACCGGTTATAAGCTGCCGATTTCCGCCCATCTTCAAGCCAAGCAAACTGCCGTCGCTGCGCATGCTTCGCAATACTCCGGCCTCATTGACGACTCGCCCAGTGGATTCCGTTTGCCGCGGCAACTCCTCTCAATTTTCGAGCGTCCCTATGAAGTGTTTCTTTCCCATGAGTAACCATCAGTCGTCACGCCAAGCGTCGCACTTTGAAAAGCTCTATCGAGCTAACCCCGATCCGTGGAACTTTACCACCAGTGATTACGAACAACAGAAATATGAGGCGACCCTGGCGGCATTGGGGGCCAGGCGATATCAAACGGCTTTGGAGGTTGGTTGTTCGATCGGCGTCCTGACCAGGCGATTAGCCACGAGGTGCGACAGTTTAATCGGCCTGGATTTCGTCCCTGCTGCTGTCACGATGGCCAAAGCCCGCTGCGCAGTTTATCCCGGCGTTCGCATTGAGCAGATGCAGGTGCCGCAGCAATGGCCCGAGGGCCGGTTCGACTTGATCCTGTTCTCTGAAGTTCTGTATTTCCTGAATGAAAGCGATTTGACGAAGATTTGTGCCCACACCACGCGCTCTATCCTGCCCGGCGGCCGGGTACTCCTGGTAAATTACACCGGAGTGACAGACGATCCCGGCAGCGGGGATAGCGCCGCCTCATTCTTCATCAACGCTACCGCGCCAACGTTACGGCCCATCCTTGAGAGGCGCGCGTCCCATTACCGCCTCGACCTTTTGAGCCGTCGCTAGTTTCCGCGTTCTTGCATCCTAACTAGGCAGGAAGGAGGCTTGTTATGCCGGAAAAGGAAGTCGTCGATCGGGCAGAAGAGGATTTGAAGGAAGGGAAGTCGCCCTCTACCGCGGCGGGGGAATTTGTTCACGAAGAGATTGAGCATGTACGGGAAGGCAAACACGGCGCGCGTTCGCCACAGCAGGCAATCGCCATCGGGCTAAGCAAGGCTCGCCGCGCCGGCATTCCCCTCGCTCCGCCCAGCCCTGGAAAAGCGAAAAAGTCCACGCGAGTAAGTGCGGAAAGAGACTACCGCAAGGGACAAGCTGGAACGACGAAGAAGGTCTCGGCGAAACGGTCGCGTGCAACCGAAGGGGCCCTCAAGAAGGAGCCGCGATCGACCGTCTCCCATAAGGCGCTGTCAGCACACGCCAAAAAAGCTGCGAAGGCACGTTAGCACGAGGGTGAGCCAGTGAAGCGCAAGCGGGTGGGGCCGCGCTCCCGCACTCTGCTTCATGAACTAAGTCGGCACCACTTCGATCGATGGGGTGATATAGCCGTGCGTGGCCAGGTGCTCACCCATGCTGGAGTACATTGCAGGGTCTTGTGGCTGCCACGTAGCAAGCCCATCCACATACCGGTTGTACATACAGAAGGCAGCGGCGATCAAAACCGTGTCGTGAATTTCAAGATCGGTCGCCCCTTGTTGGCGCGCGGTCTCCACGCTTTCGGCAGTGACATGTTTGCCGCCTTTCTGGACCTGGCCGGCAATGACCAGCAGCGCCTTGAGCTTGTCGGAAACGGGTGACCGGAGAAAGTCACGTTTGACCTTGTCGACCAGCCCCGTGTCCTTGCCCAGGTGAGCAGCCGCTGCGGCGCCGTGGCTGGTCTGGCAGAAATAACAATCATTCTGGCTGGAGACGTAGGTCGCAATCAACTCGCGTTCGCCGCCCGTCAACGTGCTCGGTCCATGGAGAAGCACGTGTGCCAACTCGCGCATCGGTTTTGCAGTTTCCGGGCGGAAGGCAAATCCGCTGGTGATGCCAGGTAATCCTTCGGGCAGAGCGATGTGGGGCATATTTTTTCTCCTACGGTCCGGTCTAGACGGTCGCTGGTAAGTATTCTTTGCTGATGGTGACGTACCCCTCGCGAGCAACCCGCTTGCCGCGCTCACGATACACGGCTTCATCCCGCGGCTGGGTTGTGCCCAGGCCATCGACATAGCGGTTGTACATACAGAAGGCGGCGGCAATGAGCACGGTGTCGTGGATCTCAAGATCCGTAGCGCCCAGTGCTCGTGCTTTGGCCACAGCTTCGCCGGTAACGTGCTTACCGCCTTTCTGCACCTGTCCGGCGATGACCAGCAGAGCCTTCAACTTCGGCGTGATGTCTGCATTCTGAAAGTCATGTTTCACTTTCTTCACCAACGACTCATCATCGTTGAGGCTGGCCGCGGCGATGGCGCCGTGGATGGTCTGGCAGTAATAACAATCGTTCTCAGAGGAGACATAGGTCGCGATCAGCTCGCGCTCACCCGGAGTGAGTGAGTTGGGAGCGTGCAGCAGAATCTCGACCAGTTCGTTGAGCGGTTTCGCCGTCTCTGGACGGAAAGCCATTGCACCGCGGATTCCAGGAAGACCATCGGGTAATTGAATGTGAGCCATGGCGGGAGAAGTCCTTTCGAGGAAACATCCTACCCGCCATTGGCCATTCTCAGCATCCACCAAAGGGTGGAGACAGGTTATTGGACCACCGCGCCTGCCTTCCTGGCGCCTTCCACTTCAATCAATTCTCCGCTGGTTACGTCGTACACGTAGCCATAGATGGGAATGGATCTTGGAATGAGAGGGTGGTTGCGGAGGCGATTCACGTCGTCGACCACCGCCTGCATTGGATCCGCGATGGTAAGCCATTCGATGAACTCCCCAGCGCGGGATCCGGGACCTTTGCCGACGTCGCGGAAGCCGCTGGGCGTCAGGTCTGCGGTTTCGAGGCTGTGATCGAGCAGCCCGCGGATGACGTCGTTGGTGAAGAACTCCATGCCGCAATTGGTGTGATGGATGACGAAGAACTCGCGCGTGCCCAGCAGCTTGTAACTGATGACCAGAGACCGGATCGCATCGTCACTCGCTCGCCCGCCGGCATTGCGTATGACGTGCGCATCCCCTTCCGCGAGCCCGGCAAATTTGGCCGGGTCCAAGCGCGCGTCCATGCAGGTGAGAATAGCGAATCGGCGTGCCGGAGGGAGAGAAAGTTGGCCCTTCTCACCGAAGGAACTCGTGTATTTCCGATTCGCTTTCAGAACCTCGTCGACAGCCTTGCTCACGTTTCTCACTCCTTGAATTTCGAAAATTTTGGCCCGCGAACGGGGTAAACAGCAGATCCCTCACTTACGCTACCTCAGATTTCGTGTCCATCTTGGGAGCGCCGGCAACTTTATGCAGTATCTGCTTTGAGCGGGTTGTAACCGAAGGGTGCCCCAGGTCTCGCTTTTGAGACCTGGGATCCGTGCAACCGATCACGAATGGAAACCCAACCTTCCCTGTGTTATTAGGGGCAGCTGCGGCAGGCTGGGTCATTGTTCTAAGTGTTACCACCAGTCAGCCGCTCGGGAGGACGAACGGTGGGTAGCGTTCCCGGTGTATGGGAAGGCTGATAGGGCCCGTACTTAGCGAGTGACAGCGACCTGCGACTGGCGGGCGCTCGCGAGTTGGGCATGGAGCAGATCAAACACTGCTTGCATTCCGTTTCCCGTTTTGGCGGAAAGCTCAAAGACCTGCATTCCTGGACGAACGCTTTCTATGTTGCGGCGAGCGGCCTGCAGATCGAACTCCGCAGCTTCGGCCAGGTCCATCTTGGTGATGATGGCAACATCGGAGCTGTTGAAAATAGTGGGATACTTCAACGGCTTGTCCTCGCCCTCGGTTGCCGAGAGCAGGACGAACCGCAGCTCCTCGCCCAGGTCGTAGCTGGAGGGACAAACCAGGTTCCCGACATTTTCTATGAAGAGGAAATCAATTCGGTCCAGCCGCCACTCTTCAAGCGCCTTCTCCACCATTTGCGCATCCAGGTGGCAGACTGTTCCGGTGGTGATCTGTCTTACGTTTGGCGTAGCACGCCGCAATCGTTCCGCATCATTTTCTGTGGCCAGATCACCGACCAGCGCGGCTACGCGAGAGTCTTGCGCCAAGCCAGCGAGCAGTTTTTCCAGGAAAGCGGTCTTTCCCGAGCCAGGGCTCGAGACCAGGCCTACAACACAGGTACCCTCCCTGCGAAACCGCTCACGCAGGGCCCGGGCGAGCAGATCGTTCTGCTTCAGGACCTTGGCCCTGACTTCGACCATGCGAGTGGTCATGCGACAACCTCCAACGATGCGACCTCAATCTCGCGGCCGGTAACGATCCTCTGTCCCGGCGTTCCACAGTCCGGACAACTCAGCTGGTAGACCGACGGAGGAACACGGTCTTTCTGGCAGGCGTCGCAATAAATGACGAGAGGAATGGACTCGATCACCAGTCGCGTTCCTTCGAGGCACGACCCCTCGCAAGCCAGCTCCCAGGAGAACAGAAGCGCGTCTTTGTCGACTCCGGAGAACACCCCGAGCCGCAGGTGCACCGCCTCGACATCAAGCCCGCCACGGTTCGCGGACTCCTCAGTGATCTGGTCGATCATGCTGATCGCGATCGAAAGTTCGTGCATGTTTCGCCTACATCGATCGCATCTTGAGGTAGCGTTTCAGGTCCGGAGCCACCGTAACGGCCAAGCCGATGAGCACCAAACCGAGCGCGCCAAGAACTAATTTTGCATTCATCATGTCACCTCTCCATTGACTGTAACTGCACTGTGTTTGCTTGCCTGGCTGCCACCAGGTCCAAAATCATGTCGGAGGCCTCTTCGACGGCAGCCTGTACCGCCGATGATAGCCCCATTCGTCCTTCGAGCTCATCGCCGAAGTCGTGTGGTTCGCAACCCACGACCAGCACCGGCGCAGAGATCGTGCCCATGGAAGCAGCCAGGCTCAGTACCCGTACCGGATCCATGCCGTGCGGATTGATGGCTGTGTCCGCTGATGCTGGACCGTTGAGTTCAGGCTCAATCACGTAAAGGGTGCCCGGAGCTTCGCCGCGCGGCAATGCGTCCACCATGATGACCAGGTCCCACGGATCGAGCAGAGCGTACGCCAGGTCGAATCCGCGAATACCGTAATCCTTAACGGACACGCCCTCCGGTAGTTTCCGCTTGCTGAGCGACTGCGCTACTTCCACCCCGAAGCCATCATCCCCGAGGAAGATGTTGCCCACGCATGCGATCAAGGCTTTCATGCGGGCTCTACCTCTTCGGGAGAGAAGAAGAAGCGGTGGCCGGGCTGGCGCATCATGCCAAACTCCCGTCCCGGGTCGTCATCCAGCACGACTGCAAGCTGGATGTGGTCTTCAAAATCCTGCTCAATGGCTTCAATGACGGCAATCTTGCCGGCCAGCGCCATGTCCATAATGTCGGCTTGTTTGGTTGGACATAAGCGAACCCGGTCGCCGATCCGCACTTCGACGCCGAAGATGCGCACGCTTTCAGGCGGCGCCTTTGCCTCTTCGAGAGGGTTCCATTCACCGATCATGTATATCTCCTCGAATATCTCTGAGTCCGCGGATCACGCCATGCGCCTTGAGCATAGCGTCATTGGTGAGCGCCTCAGTTCTTTCCAGAATTCTGCGGGCGCGGGGATCACCGTTCTGCATCTCCTGCTTCTCGGCATCGGTAAGTGTAAGCACGCGCAGGGTAAGCATCTCGTCCATCTCCGTGCCATCGAAAAAGTCGCCGGCACTTTCCGGCGCGATCTTGGGATAGTCGTAGAGGATGATGGGCGAGCAAAGCATGATGCTGCGCTCTGGCTCTTCACCGGCCAGCACCGGAAAAACACCCTGATTGGAACACGCCGCCACAGAGGCGCGATAGGTCTCCGCGGGATCGAGCAGGGAAACGAATTCTCCCCCGGTGACGCCCAACAGCAGGTGCGCGGAGACGAAGGATGCCGGCAACGCTTCGTCGCGTTTGGCCTCAGCACCAGTGGGAAGAGGACTCGCATTCTGCACTTCCAGGCGAAGCTTGCACGCTCCATCCTCAAGCATTTCGGCGCTGATGGTTAGGGCAATCTGCAGTTGTGGAGTCGCATCCACCGGTACCGTCAGCGAGAGCGGGGAAGTGAGGAGTTCGCGGATGCGAAGATTCGAGTGTTCCGAAGTGCGTTCCACGGCTTCATCCCATGCCAGCGACGGGTCGGTCAGCGGCGGTACACTCTGCTCCTGCCGGACGAGCTGAAGGAAACGAAGTCTGATGTCGAGGCTGGCCGTTTCATCCGCGACCACGAGGCATTCCGCCAGCAGTCGGAAGGGCTCTTCGGGGCGCTGTGCCTGGGCATAAACACGCGGGTAGAGCGTGCCAAAATTCCAGCGTTGCCGATTCTTGATCGCAGTCGGCCGGTAGGGATAGAGAATGTATCCCTCGTAAAGAATCGCCGCCGCTATCTTTTCCGCGCCGTCAAAGTTCACGCCTTAACCTCGTCCACGATTCCTGCTGCGAGCGCCCGGCTGATTGCCTGTTCCCAGGTGGGGATACCATGCCGCACCTTGTATTGGTACAGCTGCTCGAATACATCGCGTCGCAGGCACAGCCACGCCGTATTGGGATAGTGCATCTCCATC
>Ga0302326_10030565_pt1 | contig 10777 bp, 9 predicted proteins | sample Palsa_T0_3_FD_202264 | JGI IMG/M metagenome (GOLD analysis project Ga0302326, IMG submission 202264) | Peat permafrost microbial communities from Stordalen Mire near Abisko, Sweden - Palsa_T0_3 | ecosystem: Environmental > Terrestrial > Soil > Palsa > Peat permafrost | place: Sweden: Abisko...
AGGGCCACTTCCGATGCCGCCATGAAGGCGGCGTCATAGCCCCAATGGGCCTTCGCGCGCCGGCATATGTCGCTGAGCCGTTCGGTTTCGTCGGTGCGGGCTGGCCTGATGGCGATCCGGGTCATCCGGCGATCCTAGCCCGCGCCGTCATTCGCTTGGCCTCACGATTTGGTTTATATCGCGGCCGCGTCAGATGGCTGGATGGCCGCTGGGGGCGAAAGCCCCTGGAGGAAAGTCCGGGCTCCACGGAGATACGGTGCCGGATAACGTCCGGCGGGGGCGACCCCAGGGATAGCGCCACAGAGAAGAAACCGCCAAACGGCACGGGCTTCGGCTCGACCGTGGCAAGGGTGAAACGGTGCGGTAAGAGCGCACCGCGCGCACGGCAACGGACGCGGCACGGCAAGCCCCACCGGGAGCAAGACCAAATAGGGATGGCGAATGACCTGTTTCCGGGTCGTCATCCGGGTAGGTCGCGCGAGGCGTTCGGCGACGAACGTCCCAGAGGAATGGCCGTCTCCCGGGCAACCGGGAACAGAACCCGGCTTACAGGCCATCTGACGCTTTCAATTCGCCGCCGAGTTCAAGGCGGTGGACAAGATGCCGAGAATCTCTTCCGCCGCGTGGCCGTCGCCATATTCGAGTATCGGTTTTCGCGGCCGATAGTCGGCAACCGTCCAAAGCCTGTTCCAGCCGCATTCGATCGTTTCCACCCATTCCGTCTCGTTGCGGAGCGTCACGCAGGGTACGCGATGGAAATAGGCTTCCTTCTGCAGCCCGCCCGAATCCGTCAGCACAATATTGGCCGACTGCAGAAGCCGGCACATGTCGAGATAACCCACGGGATCGACCAACACGATTCCGTTGCGCGCGAAATCGATTCCGGCCGCTTTCGCCGCGTCTCGCGTGCGCGGATGCAGCGGCAGCACGATCGGTTGGTTTCTTCCCTCTGCAGCAATAAAGGCCGCGATCTTCGTCAACATTTCCGGATCGTCTGTATTTTCGGCGCGATGAACCGTCGCCACGCCGTAACTGCGAGGCGCAAAGCCGAGACGTTCCACGATATTGGAATGCTTTTGCGCGAGACCGGCAGCGAGCCGCGTCGCGTCGGCCATCAGATCGCCGGTCTTTTGGACGCCCTGCGTGATGCCTTCGCGGCGGAGGTTTTCGATTGCCGCGGAGGTCGGGCACAGCAGCACAGAACTCAACCGGTCAGAGACGAGCCGGTTGATTTCTTCCGGCATGTTGCGGTTGAACGAGCGCAGGCCGGCCTCGACGTGGACGACAGGAATCGCAAGCTTCGCTGCGGCAAGAGCGCCCGCCAAAGTGGAGTTCGTGTCGCCATAAACGAGAACGGCATCGGGCTTCTCGGCGACGAGGGCTTCCTCGATTGCTGCCAGCATGCGCCCCGTCATCGCGCCGTGGCTGCCGCCATGAATGTCGAAGTGACAGCGGGGTGGCGGAATCCCGAGTTCCGAGAAGAATATCTCGGACATGTTGGCGTCGAAGTGCTGGCCGGTATGGACGAGGATTTCCTCGAAGCCAGGATGGGCACGCACGGCGCGCGAAAACGGAAAGGCCTTGACGAATTGCGGTCGCGCGCCGAGCACGCTGACGAGGCGAATAACCTTCTTGCGGCCGTCCGTATGCGGAGAGTTGATGGACAACGATCACACCGGTTTCGTGAACATGTGAATTATCAGCCCGGCAAGCTAGCGCGCCCGGAAAGTCGCGGCTAGGATGCGAAATGTGGCGGGGAAGGGCGGGGGAACGTGACACACGGCCTCGAATTAACCTATGTCGCCTTGCTCAGCATGGCGATTTGTCTGTTCGCGATGCCGATCGCCCAGCTGCTGAAGGTCATCGATTATCCCGACAGCCGCAGGAAAATGCACCCGGCGCCCACGCCGCTGGTGGGCGGCATCGCCATCATGGTTCCCCTCGTTCTGTGGTGCGTGGCCCGGATTGCGACCGTTCATGCGGCATCGCCCGACAGGCTTCTGGTGGCGATCGCCCTCGGCGGCGGCGCCGTTGCCATCACGGGTTTTATCGACGACCAGCGCTATGTCTCTGCGGGCGCGCGGCTGATCCTGCTCGCCATCATCGCCGCCGCAGCTCTCGCGATCGATCCTGCTCTCATCGGCAACCACGTCGACACGGCGATTTGGGGTACGGTCCCCTTTCCGGTGTGGCTGTTTATTTTCCTCGTGATCCTGGCCCTGATCGGCTTTCCCAGCGCCGTCAACATGGCGGACGGCATGAACGGCGTCGTCATTGCCCTTTTTATCGTCTGGACGCTCTGCATCGCGTATGTGTCCGACGGTTCGATTGTCGCCACGGCGCGGGTTATCGCTATTGGCGCCGCGGTGACGTTTCTGTTCAATCTGCGGGGGCGGCTGTTCCTCGGCGATTGCGGCGCGTTCGGCGTGGCCTTTGCGCTCGGGCTGCTGACAGTCGCGGCCCACAACGCAGGACGCTTGCAGGTCGAGACCGTCGTGGTGTGGTACTTCGTTCCGGTGGCGGATTGCTTCCGGCTGATGGCGAGCCGCGCGATCGCGGGCCGCTCGCCGCTCAGCCCGGACAAAAACCATTTTCACCATCGTCTCTCCGGCTCGTTCGGAAAGGATCGGGCGCGACTGATCTATATCGGACTTGTGGCCGGCGCCTCGCTGATCGCCACGATCGAACCGCGGTTTGACGCTCTTTATCTGGGGGTCCTTACGGTCGTTTATGTAATTCTGCTGCGCCCGGATCTCGTCGGCTGGCACCCCAAGGCCGTGTCGACCGCCGGACGGCTATCGAAGGCGCTGAATCCCAAGGTCTCGGCTCCCATTCTTCCGGTCTCCGACGCAAGGCCCAACCAGGTACTGCCGAAGCCTGCGGCGTCACCCGGAAGCGACGCTGGCAAGACCTTGCACTAGAGGCCGCTTGCCGGAATTAACGATTTTGACGAGCCTTGCCTCGCACAGCCATCGCGCGGGTTGAGTCACCGGCCAATCCTTCCTAGATTGGTCCTTACTCCCGAAAAACCGTCGATTTAGGGGACTGCATGAATTCGTCCGTTGCTCCCGCGGCTTCGCGCCTGACGCATCTGAAGCGCCTGGAGGCCGAGAGCATCCACATCATGCGCGAGGTTGCGGCCGAATTCCGCAACCCCGTCATGCTCTATTCCATAGGCAAGGATTCGTCGGTGATGCTTCATCTGGCGATGAAGGCGTTCTACCCGTCGCTGCCGCCCTTTCCGCTGCTCCATGTCGATACGACCTGGAAATTCAGGGAAATGATCGCTTTTCGCGACGAGACGGCGAAGCGGCTGGGTCTGAAGCTGATCGTCCATATCAACGAAGACGGCGTCCGTCGCGGCATCAACCCGTTCGATTCCGGCTCCGCGCTGCACACCCAGGTCATGAAGACCGAGGGCCTCAAGCAGGCGCTCGACAAATACGGTTTCGATGCGGCCTTTGGCGGTGCGCGGCGCGACGAGGAAAAATCGCGGGCCAAGGAGCGGGTGTTCTCGTTCCGCACCGCCACCCATGCCTGGGACCCGAAGAACCAGCGCCCCGAACTCTGGCGTCTCTACAACACCCGCGTTCGGCCCGGCGAATCCATCCGCGTGTTCCCGTTGTCCAATTGGACCGAACTCGACGTCTGGCAATATGTGATGATGGAAGACATCCCCATCGTGCCGCTTTACTACGCAAAGAAGCGGCCCGTGGTGGAGCGCGACGGCGCGCTGATCATGGTCGACGACGAGCGCATGAAAATGAAGCCCGGCGAGAGTCCGGAAATGCGCCTGGTACGCTTTCGGACGTTGGGCTGCTACCCGCTCACCGGCGCCATCGAATCTCCGGCCAGCACGCTGGAGGAAATCGTGAGCGAGATGCTGACCGCGCGCACGTCGGAACGCCAGGGTCGCGTCATCGATCACGATGAGAATTCGTCCATGGAGAAGAAGAAGCGGGAAGGCTATTTCTGATGACCGCCCCCATGACGTCGCTTGCGGCCTATCTCGCCGCGCAGGAAAAGAAATCGCTTCTCCGCTTCCTCACCTGCGGCAGCGTGGACGACGGCAAATCCACGCTGATCGGCCGGCTGCTCTACGATTCGAAGCTTCTGTTCGAGGATCATCTGGCCGCGCTCGAGAAGGATTCGAAGAAGCACGGGACCACCGGCGAAGACATCGATTTCGCGCTCCTTGTCGATGGGCTGGAGGCCGAGCGCGAGCAGGGCATCACGATCGACGTGGCCTATCGCTTCTTCGCTACGGATCGCCGAAAATTCATCGTCGCCGATACGCCGGGGCACGAACAATATACGCGCAATATGGCGACGGGCGCTTCGAATTCCGAGTTGGCAGTCATTCTGATCGATGCGCGCAAGGGCGTGCTCACGCAAACACGCCGCCATGCCTATATCGCATCGCTTCTGGGCATCCGCCATGTCGTGCTCGCGATCAACAAGATCGATCTCGTCGGCTTCTATGATGACATATTTGACGAGATCGTCGCCGAATTCGCGAACTTCGCAAAAAAGCTCCATTTCAAGACTCTCGTTCCGATTCCCATTTCGGCGCGCTTCGGCGACAATGTGATCGCGAAAAGCGAGAACACGCCATGGTATGCCGGGCCCTCGCTGCTCGAACATCTCGAAACAGTCGATGTCGAGACGGAGCTGGGGGCAAAGCCGTTTCGGTTGCCCGTGCAATGGGTGAACCGGCCCAATCTCGATTTTCGCGGTTTCTCGGGCACGATCGTTAGCGGACGGATCAAAGCCGGCGACGATGTCGTGGTGGCGAAGTCCGGACGCCGCAGCGCGATCAAGCGCATTGTGACGATGGATGGCGATCTCGACGAGGCGCTGCCCGGCGAGGCCGTCACCCTCACGCTCGCCGACGAAATCGATATCTCGCGCGGCGATCTTCTGAGCGCGCCCTCGTCGCGACCGGAAGTGTCCGATCAATTCTCCGCGCATCTGCTCTGGATGGCGGAAGACGAGATGCTGCCCGGGCGGCAGTATCTGCTGAAAATCGGCGCGCGCACCGTTCCCGTGTCCGTCAGCGAGCTCAAGCACAAGGTGGACGTCAACACGCTCGACCATATGGCGGGCAAGACGCTTGCGCTCAATGAAGTGGGTTACGGCAACATCTCGGCGGCGCAGCCGATCGCTTTCGACGCCTATGGCGACAACCGCGACACCGGCGGATTCATCCTGATCGACCGCTTTACCAACGCGACTGTCGCGGCCGGCATGATCGATTTTGGTCTGCGCCGCGCGACAAACGTCCATTGGCAGGCGCTCGACGTGAACAAGACGCTCCGCGCCGAGACGAAGGGTCAAAAACCCGCAGTGTTATGGTTCACCGGTCTTTCCGGGTCGGGCAAATCGACGATTGCCAACCTCGTCGAAGGCGCGTTGTTCGCGGAAGGGCGTCATACCTATCTGCTTGACGGCGACAATGTCCGCCACGGCCTCAACCATGATCTCGGATTCACGGATGTGGATCGCGTGGAAAATATTCGCCGGGTCGCGGAAGCGGCCAAGCTGTTTGTCGATGCCGGCCTGATCGTGCTGGTTTCGTTTATTTCGCCCTTCCGTTCGGAACGCCGGATGGCGCGCGAACTCCTGGGGCCTGGGGAGTTCATCGAGGTTTTTGTCGATACGCCGATCGACGTCTGCATGGAGCGCGACCCCAAAGGTCTCTATCGCAAGGCCATGGATGGCGAGATCAAGAATTTCACAGGGATAGACAGCCCCTATGAGGCGCCCGAAACTGCGGAGTTGACGCTCCAGACCGTCCAGAACGATCCGGCTGCCTTGGCCGAAAAAGTGGTCGATTATCTGCGTTCGCGGGAACTAATCCCTTGAGCGCGAGGTTTCCGCCAGGTGTCCAATCGGCAGTCGATTTTGGCGCAATAAAATTACGCTCCCATGTTGCGCTGCCGCAACAATCGGGAGCCAGATGGAACTAAATGGAATCTTCGGCAGCGTTTGATTGACACGTTAAGAGTTGGCAAGGTACAAGAGTCTCAGGAAGTAGAGGGAGAAAGTGGTCATGCGGAAATTGGTATCTATGGTTGCGGCGACGGCGTTGTTGGCGTCGACAGTGGCTGCTTTCGCCGACGGCGCGCAAACGGCTTCGACGCCCGCGCAGCCCTTGGCTCCCGGTGGAGCGGCCGGCGTCCATAACGCTGAGATGTGGACGTGGGGTGCGGACGGCCTGTGGATCGCCGGTGGCGCGGTCGGGCTGGGTATCGGTTTGGCGATTGTGCTCAGCAATCACTCGAGCTCGACGCCGTCGACAACTCACTAATCCAACCGATTTAGGTTGTGCGGGAAGGCGCGGTTTCGCGCCTTTTTGCATTTGGTGCGGGTATGTTGCCGGGCGTGCTTTGCGCTCTGATGCACAGGTGAAACCCGCCTCGGCCGCGTTAGCTGGAACTGCAAGCGCGGCTCAGGAAGAGTTGCCAACATAGAAGCGTCTCCGGACCTGGAGGGAAAAGCGGCCATGCGGAAATTGGCGTCCATGGTTGCGGCGACAGCGTTCCTGGCGTCGACGGCTGCATTCGCCGACGGCACGCAAACGGCTTTGACGCCTGCACAGCCTCTGGCGCCGGGCGGGGCGGCCGGTATTCATAACGCTCAGCTGTGGTTCGCTCCGGCTGGCTTATGGATCGCCGGGGGCGCGATTGTGATCGTGGCCGCAACAGTCGTTCTGCTGAACAATCGCAACAATCACACGAGTTCGACGCCGTCAACGACCCAATAATTCGGCCTGTATCGGTCTATCCAAATGAGGTTCGGTTGCGCGCCGTTTTGCGTTTGTGCGTCAGAACCAATCAGGTAGTGGGGACGACTGTTGTGCGGCCGACGCTCACATAGGTGAAGCCCGCCTCGGCCATATGTGCCGGCCGGTAGATATTCCTCAGATCGACCATCAAGGGGTGTTTGAGCAGGCTTTTGAGCCGACCCAGGTCGAGCGCGCGGAATTCGTTCCATTCGGTGAGAATCACCACGCCGTCGGCGCCCGAGATCGCCTCGTAAGCGTCCCCGCACAACTCGACGTTGAGCATTTTTTTCGCTTCGGCCATGCCTTCCGGGTCATAAGCCCTGATACGCGCGCCGGCTGCCTGCAATATCGGCACGATCACGAGACTCGGCGCATCGCGCATGTCGTCGGTATTGGGTTTGAAGGTGAGACCCAGAACCGCCAGCGTCTTGCCGCTTACGCCCCCGAAAGCCTCGACGATCTTGTCGGCCATCTTCTTCTTGCGATCGTCATTGACCTCGATCACGGCCTCCACGATTCGGGCAGGCGCGCCCGAATTCTGAGATGTCTTGAGGAGCGCCAAGGTGTCTTTCGGAAAGCACGATCCTCCGAAACCCGGACCGGCATGCAGAAATTTCGAGCCGATTCGTCCGTCAAGGCCGATGCCGCGCGCCACGTCCTGGATGTCGGCCCCCACTTTTTCGCACAGATCCGCCATTTCGTTAATGAAGGTGATCTTGGTCGCAAGAAAGGCGTTCGCCGCATATTTGATCAGTTCCGAGGTCTCGCGGGACGTGAACACAATGGGTGTTTCGTGCAGGTAAAGCGGCCGGTAGATCTCTTTGATCACGTCGCGTGCCCGATCGGTTTCGCAGCCCACGATCACGCGATCGGGCCGGCGGAAATCTTCGATCGCAGATCCCTCCCGCAGGAACTCCGGATTCGAGGCGACATCGAAATCGGCGATCGGCCGCAATTTGCGAATGATATTTTCAACCTTACGGCCCGTACCGACCGGCACGGTCGATTTGGTCACGACGACCGTGTAGCCGTCCAATGCAGCCGCGATTTCCTCGGCCGCACCAAACACGAAGCTCAAATCCGCGTGGCCGTCGCCCCTGCGGCTCGGTGTCCCAACGGCGATGAAAACGGCGTCGGCACCAGGCACGGCGGCTGCCAGATCGGAGGTAAACGCGAGGCGGCCCGCCTTCGCATTGGTGGCCACGACCTCGTCCAGGCCGGGCTCGAAGATCGGGACTTTCCCGGCGTTCAGCCCGGCGATCTTGGCTCCATCCTTGTCGACACACACCACATCGTGTCCGAACTCCGACAAGCACGCCGCCGAGACAAGCCCGACATATCCGGTTCCGATCATGGCGATGCGCATGCGGGAAAATCCTCAATTTCCCTGTTGTGTCGCCCGTGCGCCCGCATCTTTCAAGGGGGTGAAGAATCGGCTTTGCCGAGGGTTCTGGATGTTCGCGGCAAGCCGGGCTATGAGTTGCCCCGTTCGAGCAGACCTTCTCCTTCCCGACCGATATGAGTCAAATGCCTGTTGAAAATTCGCCCGGAGGCCTTCGCGCCCACATGCCTACCCTTGTTTTCGGGGGCTTGGGCTGTTTCGTTCTGGGTGCCGTCACGGCGGTGCTGGGCCTTCATGTCTGGCAGGCGACTCACGATTTCCGGGGGACAGTCGCGACGACCGCCTATATCCAGGATTGGCGCCTGACTTGTCCGCCCAAGAGCGCGACCGGAAGGGCCTGCTCGCTCCAACAAAGCATCGTCGAGCGGGGAACGAATGCCACGATTGCAGAACTCACGATTGCGCGCGGTGTTGCTGCGGACACCCTCACGATTGTGGTGCCGCTCGGCGTGCTGGTGGGACCCGGTCTTGCTTTTTCGGCCGGTAGTTCGGCGACGATTGCCGTTCCCTATACGACCTGCGCCCAGTCGGGCTGCATCGCCATCACGACATTGACATCGAACCAACTCAGCCAGATGGAGAATGGCGTTGGGGGACAAATCACCATCGTCGGTGGCGATAACAGGCCCGTGAATCTGTCCTATTCCTTGAAGGGGTTCGCCGATGCGATGCACGAGCGCGACAAGGATTGGCGCAGACGCACCGATCATTGGTTTTAGATTCGCCCGGCAACGATGATGCTCGAAAGAAGCAGGAAAATGTTCCGACACATATTGCTGGCAATTGCGACGGTGATCGGACTTGGAGCGCAGGCCATCGGTGCTTCCGCCGCAAATTCTGCGCACCCCGCCGCGACAGCAGATACGACTCAGGCCAATTCGGCCGTTACCCAATCCCGAACTGTCGGTTCGTGGATCGTCCGCTGCTATCGCACCCCGGGCAGTGTCTGCGATATTTCCCAAGTGGCGTATGACCGCCAGCAAAATCTGCGGGTTCTCGGCGTTTCGATTGCGTTCGTGCCGGACAGGAATCTCTATACCGCCCGTTTTGTGGTACCGCTTCTCGTATCCTTCGCAAAAGGAATGACGATCGAGGTCGGATCGTTCCGGCTGCCGGGCCTCAAATACCGTCGCTGCGAACGGGACGGCTGCTATGTGGAAGGCGTGCTGCCTCCACAGATGATCGGCGCAATGGCGCAATCGGGCGTCTCGAAAGGCGCGGTCGAGGTCGCAGCGATCAACGGCAAAGTGGTCGCGATCCCGATGGCGTTCGACGGCTTTGCCGAGGGCCTTTCGCAGATGAAACAATGGGATGCGGAGAAGATTGCGCCGGCAGTTGCAAAGCCCTGATGTCGCCCGCTCTCCGCGGGAACTTCCAGGCCGCGCCGGCTGGGTCAACACGCAGGATCGGAAGTCCATCGCATGGCAGTCCTCGTCACGGGCGGAGCCGGTTACATCGGCAGTCACATGGTCTTCGCGCTTGTCGACCGTGGTGAGAAAGTCGTTGTCCTGGACAATCTTTCCACCGGCAATCGCGGACTGGTCGCCGACGGGGTGGATTTCGTCGAAGGCGATGCCGGCGATCAGGAACTTGTTCGCCGTCTGATCGCGGACCGTGGCGTCGACGCCGTCATCCATTTCGCCGGCTCGATCGTGGTACCGGAATCCGTTGAAAAGCCGCTTGCCTATTATGCAAACAACACGGTCGTCGCCCGAAACCTGATCGAAGCTGCCGTCGAATCCAGGATTCGAAATTTTATCTTCTCCTCTACCGCGACAGTCTATGCCGGCGAAAGCGACAAGCCGCTGTCCGAGAATTTGCCCACGGGTCCGATCAGCCCCTATGGCCGCTCGAAGCTGATGACGGAATGGATGCTGGAGGATGCGTCGCGCGCATACGACTTCCGTTACGTGGCCTTGCGCTATTTCAACGTGGCGGGTGCCGACCCGATGGGGCGCACCGGCCAGTCGTCGCCGCGCGCTACCCATCTGATCAAACGCGCATGCCAGGTGGCGCTCGGTCGCGTGGCGCATCTCGACGTGTTCGGCACGGATTATCCCACGGCCGATGGCACGGGCGTGCGCGATTACGTCCATGTGAGCGATCTCGCGGCCGCGCACGCGCTTGCGCTGGACTATTTGCGCCACGGCGGCGCGGCCATGGTGATGAATTGCGGTTACGGCCATGGATCGTCCGTCCGTGAGGTTATCGGCGCGCTCGAACGCGTGACCGGGCGCAAACTTCCGGTCCGGGAAAGCGCGCGCCGGCCGGGCGATCCGCCATGGCTGATCTCGGATTCCGGGCTGATTCGCACGACTCTTGGCTGGAAGCCCGTGCATGACGATCTCGACGAAATCGTGCGTTCCGCACTTTCGTGGGAGAGCAAGTTCAACGGCCCGTAAGTGCGGTGGGCCGTGCGAGGCGCGCCGGTGCAAAGCTGCCCCGAATAGGCTAGACTTTATGCATCGGCCAATTCACGTCGGGGAGCCCAGGATGAGTAGCGCGGCAAAGATCGAGCAGCACCCCGAGAAAAGCGGCGCCTACGATATTCCGTTGAGCGAAATCAACGTCGCGCAAGCCGAGTTGTT
>Ga0302326_10030568_pt1 | contig 10777 bp, 8 predicted proteins | sample Palsa_T0_3_FD_202264 | JGI IMG/M metagenome (GOLD analysis project Ga0302326, IMG submission 202264) | Peat permafrost microbial communities from Stordalen Mire near Abisko, Sweden - Palsa_T0_3 | ecosystem: Environmental > Terrestrial > Soil > Palsa > Peat permafrost | place: Sweden: Abisko...
CGCGCCCCGTTCCCACCATAATGGCCACCGGCGTGGCCAGCCCCAGGGCGCAAGGGCAGGCGATGATCAGCACCGCGACTGCGTTGATCATGGCTACTCCTACCGGCCCGAAAAACACCCAAACCGCAAAGGTGATCGCCGCTGCCGCCAGTACGCCGATAGTGAAATAAGCGCTCACCACGTCCGCCAAGCGCGCCACCGGCGCGCGCGAACCTTGCGCCTGCTTCACCAGCTCGATCATGCGCTGCAGCAGCGTTCCGTTCCCCGATTTGGTGGCGGAATAGCGGAACGCTCCGGAACGATTGATCGTCCCCGCGAACACGCCCGCGCCGGGCCGCTTATCCACGGGCATGCTTTCGCCGGTGAGCATCGATTCATCCACCGCCGATTCGCCATCGAGCACGGTTCCGTCGAGCGCCAGCCGCTCGCCCGGACGCACCGCAACCGTCTCGCCCGCGCGAACCTGATCTACGGGCGTTTCGATCTCAACGCCGTCCCGCACGACCCGCGCCGTTGCCGGTTGCAAGTCCATCAGCTTGCGAATGGATTCGGAAGCTTTGGCGCGCGCGCGCGCTTCGAGCATGCGCCCGGTGAGAATCAGCGCAATGATCACCGCGGCTGCTTCAAAGTAAACCTCATGCCCGCCACGCACGGTTTCGTAGACGGAGTAGAGAAACGCCGCGCCCGTCCCCAGCGCAATCAGCGAATTCATATTGGCCGAGCCATGCCGCAAGGCGCTCCAGGCCGCGGCGTAAAAAGGCGCGCCCGAATAGAGGATCACCGGCACTGTGAGCACGAGTTGTATCCAAACCGCCGTATGCAGCATGCCCAGCAGCAGCACGGGGACCGAGAAGACCACCGCCACGGCAAGTCGCGTCCCGTACGCGGTCTCCGCCACGGCGGTCTCCGGCACGCCATAGCCGAGGTCTTCGATGGCGCGGACGAGGGTGGGCGTGCGGACGCGCGCCGAATCGTACTCTACCGTCGCGGTATTGGTGGCCAGGTTTACGCGCGCCCGCTCGACCCCGGGAGTTCCGGCCAGCGTGCGCTCAATCGCGCGCGCGCAGGCGGCGCAGGTCATCCCGGAAACCGGCAGGTCCACGCGCTCCGGCGCGGAGACTGTCACGAGGCCTCAAAACCTAACTCGCGCACGGCCTTGACGAACATTTCGGGCTTCGCCGCGTCCGTGTCATACTCGACGATAGCGCTCGCCGCCTCTAAATTCACTCTGGTTTTGGTCACGCCGGGGACGCCCAGCAGTTTTCGTTCCACGCTGCGGGCACAGTTGCCGCAGGTCATTCCGAGAACGGCCATGTTTAAGGTTTCGGTCGCCATACTTATATGATGCGCCTTCCAGCCGCCTCGTCGCGGGAGCGATTGTAATGATCTTCGCCGGCCACGCCCTGTCCCGGCGCATAGAAAGCGCCGAAGCTCTCGACGCGCGGGCGCGCGCGCCGTTGCATCCCGGTTCCGCGATCCTCGAAGCCGGCGGCGGCGTTGCGGTATTTGTCGGCGCAGAGTCCCCGCTCACACACGCCATTGGCATTGGACTCGACGGCCCCGTGCGCGAAGCCGAATTGAATGGCATCGAAGCCTTCTTTCGCAGCCGCGGGGCGCCGGTTTCTTTCGATCTTTCCCCGATGGCCGACCCCGGCTTATTTGAAGCCTTGGGCAGCCGCGGCTATCGCATTACCGAGTTCAATAACGTCCTGGTAAAGCCCCTGGCGGGAGTGGAGATCGTCTTCACGCCGCGCGTGCGGCGGGCCATCGCCGGAGAAGACGATCTTTGGTCGCACGTCTTAGGCGAGGGTTTTTTTGAGAAGGCGGAGCTGACGCACGAGGAGATGGATATCGGCCGCGACCTGTTCCGTATGCCCGGTGCGATGTGCTATCTGGCATCCGTCGACGGCCAGGCCGCCGCGGGCGCGGCCTTGACCATCCGCGGCGGCCTTGCCACCCTCTGCGCGGATGGAACGATCGCGCGCTTCCGCCATCTGGGCTTGCAGCGCGAGTTGATCGCCGCCCGCCTGAACGAAGCCGTAGCCCAGCGCTGCGACCTGGCCACCGCGTCGGCGCTGCCGGGAAGCCAATCGCAGCGCAATTACGAACGGATGGGCTTTGCGGTGGCGTATACCAAGCTGACTTTAGCTGGGTAGAAGGTCTTTTCGACGCCGAGAGGGTCGATTCAACGCGGAGGCGCGGAGATACGGAGGCAGCGCGGAGCCGATCTGAAATGATTTCTCCGCGCGGTCTCCGCGTTCTCCGCGCCTCCGCGTTGCAGAGAACGTACGCTTGTGAATAGACTCGTACGTGTGTTATTCTATCCGTGGAGGCTTTATGGCCATTACGGCATCGAAACTCAGAGCGAACATCTACCGGGTGCTCGACGAAGCCGCCGAAACCGGCGTTCCGGTTGAGGTCATCCGCAAAGGCATTATTCTACGGATCGTCCCCGAAACGCGCCCCTCCAAGCTCTCGCGGTTGAAGAAGAGAACCGCTTTTGCCGGTGATCCCGACGACATCTTCAAGATCGACTGGCGGAGCGAATGGAACGCCCTAAAGTAGTCCATCTGGATACGCACGTTATCGTCTGGCTCTATGAGGGAAGGGTAGAGCGGCTGGGAAAAGCCGCGCGGCGCGCTATCGAAACGGGAAATCCGGTGGCGTCTCCGGCGGCCGTTCTGGAACTCGAATTTCTACACGAAATCGCCCGCCTGAAGCCGTCCGCGACAAAAGTGATGACCGCCCTGGCCGCTGAAATCGGCCTGCAGATCTGCGATATGACTTTCCGGACCGTCGTCGACCGCGCTCTCCACGAAACCTGGGGCCGCGACCCTTTCGACCGCCTGATCGTAGCCAACGCCAAAGCCGCCTCGGCTGTCCTGGTATCGAAAGACGAGCGCATCCTCAGTAGCTACGCCCGCGCCATCTGGTAGCGTCTTCTTCACCGCGGAGGCGCGGAGAACACGGAGGCCACGCGGAGAAAGACATTCATAGTGTTCTCCGCGTTTATCTCCGCCTCTCCGCGCCTCCGCGTCAAAATCGACTGCCTCAACCCTCTACAATTAAGATTCATGCCCGTTCAAGAAGTCGTGGAAGCCGAAGGCCACCTGATCGACTCCCACATCATGGAGAACATCTTCGATAAGGTGGTCGAGTACAACGGCCGCTTCGAGGTGGAAGAGTTCCGTATCGGCCGCACCAACAGCGAAGCCTCCTACCTGCGCCTCAAAGTGGAGGCGTCCGGCGATGCCGATATGCAGCGGCTGCTGCAGGCGCTGCACGAGTTGGGCTGCTCCGCCGTGGACGCCGGCGACGCCATCCTCCGCGAAGTCGGGCGCGACCGCTGCGCGCCCGAGGATTTTTACTCCACCACCAATCACCGCACCTATATCCGGCAAGACCATAAGTGGCTGGAAGCCGAAAACCAGCGCATGGACGCCATGATCGTGGCTGAAGGTGGCCGCGCTTTCTGCCGCCGCTTGCGCGACCTGCGCCAGGGCGACCTCATCGTCACCGGCCTGCGCGGCATCCGCGTGCTCCCCGAATCGAAAGAGCGCGACCGCCTGGCGTTCGCTTTCATGTCCAACGGCATTTCGTCCGAGCGGCAGGTGGAAACGGCCGTGCGCCAGACGGCGGCGCTGGTGCGGCAGACCATCGAACTGGGCCAGAAGGTGGTGGTGGTCGCGGGTCCCGTGGTGGTGCATACCGGCGGCGTCGCCGGGCTTTCGTCGCTGATCCGTAACGGATGCGTGCAGGCCGTGCTGGCGGGCAATGCGCTGGGCGTTCACGATATCGAAGCGGCTCTGTTTGGGACTTCGCTCGGCGTTCGCCTCGCCGATGGGCGTCAGGAAGAGCATGGGCATCGCAATCACATGCGCGCCATCAATGCGGTGTATCACGCGGGCTCGGTGAAGCAGGCGGTGGAATCGGGGCGGCTGGGGTCGGGCGTTCTGTACGAGTGCGTCAAGGCCGGCGTGCCCTTTGTACTCGCGGGCAGTTTACGCGACGACGGCCCGCTGCCCGATACCATCACCGATATGAACGCCGCTCAGGACGCTTACGCCGAGCAGTTGAAAGGCGCGGGACTGGTGCTCTGCCTCGGATCGATGCTGCATTCCATCGCCACTGGCAACATGTTGCCCAGTTGGGTGAAAATCGTGTGCGTGGATATCAACCCGGCGGTGGCGACTAAAGTCAGCGATCGCGGCACGGGACAGGCGGTGGGGGTGGTCACCGACGTTGGATTGTTTCTCGACATGCTGTCGAAGGCGCTCGCATGAAAAAAGCCCAGCGCGCCTATACCGACGAACACGCCGCCGCCGGCGTCCACGCAAAACTGCCCGCCATCGAAACCTGGCCCAATCAGTATGCCGGTTACGAGATCGAAATCGCCATGCCCGAGTTCACCTCGGTTTGCCCGAAGACCGGGCTGCCCGATTTCGGCAAGATCGTGCTCCGCTATACCCCTGACAAGCTCTGCCTGGAATTGAAGTCATATAAGATGTACCTGCTGGAATACCGCAATTTGGGAATCTTCCAGGAAAACGCCGTGAACCGCGTGCTCGAAGACGTAGTCAAAGCCGCTAAGCCGGTGCGCGCCGAAGTGATCGGCGATTGGGCTCCGCGCGGCGGCTTGAGCTCGCTGATCACCGCCAGCTGGGCCCGGTCCGGAAAGGCCGCTCGTGGAAAGCGCTGAGCTGGTCGCCATCCTGCAGGCGGTGCGCGACCGCGTACGCGCGCGCAATCCGCAAACGGCTGCGGGGGCGGTTGAGGTTCCGCTGGCCGATCTCTCGCCGCTGCTGCATGCGCGCGATGCGGCGATGGGCAAAGTTGCCGCCATCGGCTCGGTGAATCCGCGGCGCGGCGGTCCCGTAAACGCGCTGCTGCAAGGCTGGAAGAAGCTGGTGGCGCGCCTGCTCGATTGGCACGTCCGCGAGCAGGTGGAGTTCAACCGCAAAACGCTGGCCTGCGTGGACGCGGCGCTCGATGCGTTCAACGAAAACAATCGCGCGCTGGTGGAACTGGGCAACCGCATCGCAGCCGTGCATGCTTTGGCCCAGCCGATGACGGAGGAGATGAACGATATCCGCGGCCACTGGATCGAATGGCGCGGCGAGTGGGAACAAAAGCTGACGCGGAATGAAATCGAATCCCTGCGCGGCGTCGCCGATCTGCATGGCGCGGTTCAGCATCGCGTGGACATGCTCGATGCCACCTGGCGCGAATCGCTGCTGGTGCAGAACAGGGCGTTTCACGCCGAGCTGCTGAAGAGCGCGGACGATATTCAAAGACGCATCTGGGCCGACATGGATCGCTTCCGCGCCGAGTACGAGCGTATCATCCACGCCGAACTGCGCACCATCCGCCAGCGCCAGGCCAGTGCCGGCTTGCCCAGTGCAGCCCCAGGCAGCACCCCTTCCAGCTTCCCCAGTCCACTACCAGGTGGGGCATGCTTTAGCTTGCCCAGCCCACCGCTAGCCTTCGATTACGCCAAATTCGCCGAAAAATTCCGCGGCCCCGAAGAATACGTCAAACAAGGCCAACAAATCTACCTGCCCGATTTCGCCGGCCGGCAAGCCGTACTCGATATCGGATGCGGCCGCGGCGAATTTCTGGAAACCATGCGCGACGCCGGCGTGCCGGCCCGGGGCATCGATCTCAGTGAGGAATCCGTGGCCTTTTGCCGCGCCAAAGGTCTGGCAGCCGAAACCGCCGATCTCTTCCTCTATCTAAACGATCTCCCCGAAGCCGCGCTGGATGGCATTTTCTGCGCGCAAGTGGTGGAGCATTTGCCGCCCGAGCGCCTGCCTGAAATGATCAAGCTGTGCGCCTCCCGTCTGGAGCGCGGCGGCGTAATCGCCATCGAGACGCCGAATCCCGAATGCCTGGCGATCTTCGCCACTCACTTCTACCTCGACCCCACCCACACGCGGCCCGTTCCAGAGGCCTTGCTGGCCTTCTATATGGAGGAATTCGGCCTCGGCCGCATCGAAACGCGCAAGCTCGCGCCGGCTGTGGAATCCATGCCTTCATTGGCGGATCTGCCCGCCGCCTTCCGCGAGACCTTCTTTGGCGCGCTCGATTACGCAGTAGTCGGCAAGAAGCTGTAACGCCGGCGATCTTGTAGCCGGTTCTTTTCCGAGGCGTGCCGCACAATCCGGCGGGCAGTGTCGAGATTTCGCGACAGGTATTCGTTGCTAACGGTTTGCAGGGGCAAGGCAAGCGTCGTACGGGTATATTCCGGCGGCGCCCCGGCCGCCCGCTTCGGGATCGCATGTGGCTGAATTGGCGTGGCGAGGAGCAGGTTCAGCGAGACGCAAACGGCCTTTCCAGTTTAGTACTCCCAGTCACAGTCTTTCGCTTGCAAAAATCGGCCAAAATTGCCCTGTCGGACCTCCAAAAAATATGGATTTTGGAATAGCAATCTGGCCCTAAAATTCCCTTGCCTCGGGGAAATCCCGGCATTTTAACCGATCCGATCTCACATTCGCAAACTGCTGGAAATAAAAGCTTTAATCTAAAAGTATGTCGTCCCCAACGTAAACTATTTTACCCATTTGCAATTTTTGCTTGACTCCGGCGGCGCTACAGCCATACAATCCTTCAATCAATTGCACTCGTCTGTTTTTGAACAAAATTTGCGAGAGTTAGTTTTTCTACGAAAAGGGGGAGAAGTTATGACGCTGAGCCAACGGCTCAATAGCCTTGCTGTTTTTTCCCGGTTTCTGGCGTTAGTAGTCGGCCTGGGAATCGTCCTGAGTTTCGGCGCAACATCCGCTTTGGCGCAAACCAGCCAAGTCGGCACGATCGCTGGGGTGATCACCGACGAACAGGGCGCGGCCATCCCTGGCGCCGCCATCAAAATCACGGATCCCTCGACGAACACTGTGCTCCAAGCTACCAGCAACAACGACGGCCGGTATACTTTCAGTTCAGTCCCGCCGGCAACGTACAACATGAGCATCGTCAAGCAGGGCTTTAACACCTATGACGTGAACGGTCAGGTGGTGGAAATCAGCTCCGTGCTCACCATCAATGCGGTGCTCAAAGTCGGCTCGACGGCTACTACTGTAGAAGTCTCGGCCACCGCCGGCGCCCAATTGCAGACCATGAACGCCACGGTCGGCGCCAACATCAATTCCGAAGCCTTGGCGAAATTGCCCAACATGAGCCGCGACGTGACGACCCTGGCGCTGGTTCAACCGGGTACCACGCTGAGCGGCCAGACGGCCGGAAGCGCGGCGGATTCCAATACCTACACTCTGGACGGCGCCAACATTACCGACGATATGTCGGGGAACGTCACCAGCTACCAGACGAACTTTGTCGGTCTGGGCGGGTCTCAAACTAACGGTGCTCCTTCGGGCGTGATTCCAACCCCCATCGAAAGCATTGAAGAGATTAAAGTTAACGTGGCCAACCAGACCTCCGACTTCGGCAATTCGTCGGGTGGCCAGATCCAAATGGCTACCAAGCGCGGTACGAACCAGATCCACGGCTCCGGGTATATTTACTATTACGACACCAAAGTCGGATCGGCCCGTACATGGACCGCCAACCACACGCCGGAGACTGTTAACGGCGTCGCCTTAGGCTACACTCCCATCGTTTCCAACCACCGCACGCGGTACGGCGGATCTCTCGGCGGCCCCATCGTCCCCAAGAATTTCCTGGGCGGTAAGTGGTATGCGTTCTTTAATTATGAAGCCCTGCGGTTCCCCAATGCCGCCTCTTATACCGCAACCGTACCTTCGGTGTTGTTTAGGGCCGGCATTATCCAGGAACCAAATGCCTCCGGCGTGTACCAGCCGTACAATATCGGTCCGAATACGGTCACAGTGAACGGCACGCAATATTTGCCGGCCACTTGCCCTGCGGGCGCTTGCGACCCTCGCGGCATCGGCATGAGCCCACAAGTCGCCAAGCTCTGGAATCAGTATATGCCGTTGCCCAACAATCCGCTGGCCGGCGATAACTACAACACGCAGGGACTTTTGAGCACCCTCCGCCAGCCGTTAACTTCCAATAACTACGTGTCCCGCATCGATCACGATTTCAACGACAAGTGGCACTGGTTCGGGAGCTATCGCGATTTCAAGTTGATCAGCTTGACCAGCAGCCAAGTGGATATCGGCGGCTTTTTCCCGGGCGACGTGCTGGGAAGCCCCGTGGCGCTTTCCCCCCGTCCGCAACAGCCCTCGGTCTGGACCACGGGTCTCACCACGATCATTACCCCGACCATGACCAATACCTTCGTATTCGACTATCTCCGCACTTTCTGGCAATGGTCTGACCAGAACGGCCCGCCCCAGTTTGCCGGGGCAGGCGGCGCACTCGAAATCGGCGGCGAGAGCGCCAGCGCGCTGATTCCCTACAACGTGAATTCGCAGAGCATCCGGCAGCGATTCTGGGACGGTCAGGATAAGGGCATCAAAGATGATATTTCCTCGCTGCACGGCAACCATCTTTTCTCTTTCGGTGGCTCCTATCAGCGCAATAACGATTACCATTCGCGCACGGATAACGGGGCGGGCGTGAACGACCAGGTCAGTTATCTCTCCACCAACACGGGCTTTAACTGGGCTTCTCCGGTCGCCAACGCGTATATCCCAACCTCGGTTGCATCCACCAGCATCACCGGCAGCACCGGCTTCGAACAATACTATTCGTATCTTACCGGCATGGTTAGTTCGACCCAGGTAATGTATACGCGCTCGTTGCCGAGCTTAGCCCCTCTGCCTGTTGGGACTCCTGGCACGGACCGGTCGATCATCCCCAGTTACACCACATATTTCAACGACGTTTGGCATATCAAACCATCCTTCACCCTGACATACGGATTGGGATATAGCCTCGAGATGCCGCCCTACGAGCTACAGGGCAAGCAAGCGATCCTAGTGGATTCCAACAATCAGGAAATCGTCGCAGCGGATTTCATCGCCCAGCGCGAGACGGCTGCGCTGGCAGGCGGGTCGTACGTCCCGAATATCGGCTACTCCCTCATCCGAAACGTAGGCGCCGGGCCCAAGTATCCCTACAATCCGTACTACGGCGAATTCAGCCCGCGTGCTAACTTTGCGTGGAATCCGCGCATTAGCGATGGCCTTCTGGGCAAAGTGTTCGGCGGCGGCAAGACCGTAATCCGCGGCGGATACGCCCGCATTTTCGGCCGCCTGAACGGCGTCGATCTCGTCCTGGTGCCGCTCCTCGGCCCCGGCATCCTGCAAGGCGTCACTTGCGTCAACCCGGAGAACAACGGAACCTGCGCCGGCAGCAACGTGGTCACTCCGGCCAACGCATTCCGTTTTGGTCCCGATGGCTTGGTAGCTCCCTTGGCGGCGGCTTCTTCCACCCTCGCGCAGCCTTTCATTCCGGGCCTTGGATCGAATCCGGAAAGCGTGGATGCCAACACTCTTGACCCGAGTTTCAAGCCGGATCGTACCGATCAATTCACCCTCACTGTACAACGCGAGATCAACTCGCACATGCACCTGGAAGTGGGCTACATCGGAAAGATCATCCGCAACGAATTCCTGGAAGAAAACCTGGATGCGGTTCCCTACATGGAAACCCTCAACGGCCAAGCCTTCTCGGCCGCTTACGCTCAGGTTTTCGAGCAGATGTTCTTCAACGGTCAGAGTGCGGCCAACGTCACCGCGCAGCCCTTCTTCGAAGCGGCGCTGGGCGGAGCCGGTTCGTCCTATTGCGCCGGCTATTCCAGTTGCACCGCCGCCTTGGCCTCCAAGAACACCGCGCTGTTCAAGGAAACCGCGGTAAGCGATATCTGGACCGCCATGACCAAAGCACCCAGCTGGACCTTGGGCCGCACCATATTCAGCCAGCCGATTCCCGGCAACACCGTGGGTCAGGCCACTTCGATCGACGCCACGACCAGCGCTGGCTTTGGCAACTACAACGCTTTATTCGTCCGGCTGCAGACCACCAACTGGCACGGCCTGACCGCTGTCCAGAATTTCACTTGGGGCAGGGCTTTGGGCACCGGATTCCAAGTGCAAGCCACCAGCTCGGAGACGCCGCTTTCGATATACAGCCCTAAAGACCAATACGGCGTACAGGGTTACGACTACAAGTTCATCTACAACCTCTCGATGTTCTATTCGCCGAACATCTACAAGGGCCAAAAAGGCGTGCTCGGACACATTCTGGGCGGCTGGACTATCGCTCCGTTGTTCACCGCGCAGAGCGGCGCACCATCGGCTGTGAGCTACAGCGAAGGCAATTGCACGGGTTGCGAAGCGTTCGGTGAAGTGACTACGCCGGGAACCAGCGCCGTCAGCGGCGGCATCGGTGAAGCTGCCGTGGGTCTCACGCCCTACACCGGTAACATCTCGGTCCGGTACAACGAGTTCTTTACCGGTACCAACGCCTCCAACCTGATTGAAGGATCGGGGGCAGTTGCAACCAAGACCCCGGCCTATGGCGTGAATGCATTCCAAAACCCAGCGCAGGTTTGGTCGGAATTCCGGCCCTGCGTTCTGGGATTAGACACAAGCTGCGCCGGCGGTTACGGCATCCGCGGACTTCCCACATGGAATGTCGATACCAGCGTTACCAAGGATATCGGCATCTATAAGGAGCGCGTTGCCGCCAAGTTCTACATTCTCTGCACCAACACTCTAAACCACGTCCAGATGAGCGGCCCCAGCCTTACTCTCACCAGCCCGACGTCGTTTGGCCAAATCACTGGCCAAGGCAACACGCCGCGGCAAATGGAGTTCGGCATCCGGCTGGGCTTCTAACTCTCGACTAACCA
>Ga0302326_10030571_pt1 | contig 10776 bp, 11 predicted proteins | sample Palsa_T0_3_FD_202264 | JGI IMG/M metagenome (GOLD analysis project Ga0302326, IMG submission 202264) | Peat permafrost microbial communities from Stordalen Mire near Abisko, Sweden - Palsa_T0_3 | ecosystem: Environmental > Terrestrial > Soil > Palsa > Peat permafrost | place: Sweden: Abisko...
CCCACGAGTCCGGTCCGACGAACGTCCCGCCGGGGAGATCGGGGACGGTCGCCGCGTACAGCGTCGGCAGCGCCCCCATGTCGGCGCTCTGGGCGACCACGCGGTTCGCGACCGCCATCGCCCACCGCTCGGCGGCGATCCCCGGCCCCGCGGACTGCAGGTTCGTCGCCGCGTAGCCGGGATGGGCCGCCATGCTCTCGAGGTTCGTCCCGGCTGCGACGGCGCGGCGCTGGAGCTCGAAGCAGAACAGCAGGTTGGCGAGCTTCGACTGGCCGTAGGCGAGCCAGTGCTGGTAGCGCCGCTCGCCCTGGAGGTCGTCGAAGTTGATCTTGCCCATCATGTGGGCGGCGCTGCTCAGCGTCACCACGCGCGGACGGGGAGCGGCGAGCAGCGTGCCGAGCAGCAGTCCGGTGAGCGCGAAGTGGCCGAGATGATTGGTCCCCAGCTGCGATTCGAAGCCGTCGGCTGTTGTACGGCGCGGAGGCGCCATCACGCCGGCATTGTTGATCAGCAGATCGACGCGGTCCCGCTGACCGGCGATCCGCGCCGCGAAGGCGCGGACCGACGCGAGGTCCGCCAGGTCGAGCTGCTCGACATCTACGCTCGCGCCCGGCACCGCGGACCGGATCGTGTCCGCGGCCTGCTCGCCCTTGCCGATGTTTCGGCACGCGACCACGACCGTCGCGCCGGCGCGCGCGAGCTCACGTGCGGCGACGAGACCGAGACCGCTGTTGGCGCCGGTGACGACCGCGAGACGGCCGCTCTGATCGGGGATGTCCTTCACGGTCCACTTGACTTGCATCTCAGGCGCTCCAGTCAGGCCGTGACGGCGACGAACCAGCCGCCGTCGTAGAGGATCTCGCCAGCCCCGAGCTCGTTTGCCAGCTCGTGCGCGCCGAAGAAGCGCTTGTAGACGCTGTGAAGGGTGCCGTCGTTCAGCTTTCGCTCCTGCCATTGCTCGGCGGCGATCCCAGGACGGCGGGCCGAGTCCACGACGATCAGCTCTGCTGCCACCCGGCGCGCCTCGCTCAGGAAGGCGGTCCGCTCGTCCGGGAGCAGATGCCCGTAGAAGTGGGAGGTGATGACACGGTCGAATTCGCCGTCGGCGAACGGCAACGGCACGGCATCGGCACGCAGCACGCGTGCGTGCGGCATTCTCGCGCCCGCCACCGCGACCATCGCGCTGCTTTGGTCGATCGCCACCACGTCACCCTGCAGGTGCCGTGTGAGGAAGCCGGTCCCGCAAGCGACGTCGAGGTCCCGAGCGGGCGGCAGGGCGCGGATCAGCTCGATCAGCTCCGCCACCTCCTCCGACCAGCCCGGCCGCTCGCGTCGCGCGAACAGTCCCGTCCCAAGCCACCAGTCGTCGTACTCGGCCGCGCGCTGGTGGTAGTACGCGCGCATCTGTTCGTCCACGATCGGTGCCGGCATCGCCGTCGTGCAGATTACCCCTCGTCGCTGGTCTACGGCCCGGGCGCCGTCCGCCGCGCGACCGAGGCCCCGTAGGCGTGCTCGCGGAAGCGGAGGATCGGATCGTCGGAGAGCTCGATCCCGTCGGTCACTCGCACCGGGTCGAACACGAGCACGTCCGTGCCCGTCTCGCGCTCGGTGTCGAGCCCGGTCAGCTCGAGCGTCCCGGCGATCACGACCTCGCGCTGCTTGGGCCATACGGCGGTCGGGTCCTCGACACGGTCGCCCGACGCGGCGAGCTGGAGCTCGAGCTTGAAGCGCACCGGCCCGTGAGCCATCCGATCACGGATATCTTGCTGGAGGTAGTCGGCGCCGCGCCCCCGCGCTTGCCACGGCGGTAGCGGTCGCTCGCTCACGTGGGGGACGAACGTGTAGCGGACGTAGCGCGACCCGCCGTCGAGATCGAGCCACCGGTACGCGTGAACCCCGTAGTAGCGAATCGTGCCGTAGCTCGCCGGCGGCAACAGCGCGGCGGTGTTGGCTGGCAGCCCGCGAATCGCGACCGGGTTCCTGGCCAGGAAGCGGGAGAGCTTGAGTGGCATCGACGGGCCCGGCTGACTCGCCCGCATCAGCTCGACGAACGCCTCTGGCGTCCGGGCCGGAAAGCGGGGAGCGGACTGGGCGACAATGTCGGTGCGCGAGCCGTCGGGGAGGTAGCACTTGACCGCGAGCCCGCGCACGTCGGGGAGGTAATCGGGGGCGCCGGGGTTGCCGCTGGCATTCGACACGCGTGCAGTGACCTTGACCGGCTCGCCTTGCATGTGGGCGGCCCGGCTCAGCCGCGTGCCCGCGGGGGTCGCCGTGAACGTCCCGCTGCACAGCGTTCCCTTCGCGTGCAGCGCGCGGTAGCCGGCGTGGCGCCCGAACACCTCGTTCGCCGCGTCGATCGCCTGTTCCGGGGTGATCGTCACCGGTCCGACACCCTACGGAACACGATTCCCGCCCGCTGTAGGCGCTCCAGGAGCGGCTGCCCCATCGCGGCCGCGGTCGTGAGCTGGCCGCCCGTTTGCGGCAGCTCGTCGTGGACCAGGCACAGCGCAGATTCACCCAGCATCTTGGCGGTCTCGCCGTAGCCTGGATCGCCTCCGCTCACCTCGGTGACGACTCGCTCGCCGCCGCCTTCACCGACGAAGCGGACCCGGAACCAGGACTTCTCCCGCTGCTCGAGGTCCGGTCCCTCGCCCGAGCTTCGAAGCGACAGCAGCAGCCGGCGCGTCGGGGGAAGCTGGGCGAGCGCGATGGCAGCGCCCGCGGCGCCTGCGAGCCCAGCGATCGTGGCCAGCCGCCTCTGCACCAGGTAATGCCCGTAGCCGAAATCCGGGCCGTAGCGTGGCAGCGCACGCGCGGAGCGAAGCACGATCTGCGGATCTATCGTCGGTAGCGGCACCACCCAACCGCCTGCCTCGACGTCTCGATGCGGACGGCCGACGATTCCCTTGACCCGGCGATCAGGCGGGCGGGGCTCGAGGCGGCGGCGCTCTACGGCATTGCGCGCGGCGTGGCGGATCCGCGCAAACGCGTTGATCGCCGTTTGGTAGGTGCCGCCCGAGAAGGTGGCATTGGTCTTGACGAATCCGCGTACGGTCAGCGGTACGTCCTCTGGGAGCTGCTGGACGGTGAAGAACGCGCCGAGGTCGTGCGGGATCGAATCGAATCCGCAGCAGTGGACCAGCCTGGCGCCGCTGTGCTGAGCCTGGTCGTGGTAGCGCAACCACATCAGATCTACGAACTCCGGCTCGCCCGTGAGGTCGACGTAGTCGGTGCCGGCCGCGGCGCACGCGGCGACGAGCGGCTCGCCGTAGAGGATGTACGGGCCGACCGTGCTGATCACGACCCGCGCCGACTCGGCCACCGCTCGCAGGGACGCGGGATCCTCGACGTCCGCGTGCAGCAGCGGCACCTCGCCGTAACCGTCCCCGAGCCTCTCCCGCACCGCTTCGAGCTTGTCGCGGTTACGACCCGCAAGCGCGATCCGCGTTCCCGCGGGGGCCTGCCCCGCCAGGTACTCGGCGGTCAAACCGCCGGTGAACCCGGTCGCGCCGAAGAGGACGATGTCGTGCTCTACGCCGGTCACGGGGCGACGACTCTAGCGCACCGCCTCGGACCCCTGAGCAGCCGGCGGGGCGACCCGGCGAACCGCCCGGAGCTCCTATTGGCGCTCTGCCAATTTTGCTAGCCTCCCGGTCGCGATGGCCTCGAACCCTGCGCCCCGCTGGCAGCGACTCGAGCACGACGAGCGCCGCCGCCAGATCCTCGTGGTCGCTCGCAGGCTGTTCTCCGAGCGTTCCTATGCCGCCGTCTCGACGTCCGACATCGCGCTCGAGGCCGGCGTCGCGAGGGGACTGCTCCATCACTACTTCGGCACCAAGCGCGAGCTCTACCTCGAGGTCGTCCGCGCGCTCGTGCGGATGCCTTCGAACCCGGTGCCCCTGCACAGCGGCGGCGGCCTGGAGGCGGTGATCGGCGAGAGCGTCGACCGCTGGCTCGAGATGCTGGGGCGCAACCGTGGGACGTGGCTCGCCGCGGTCGGCGCCCAGGGCCTCGGTCGCGACGTCGAGGTCGAGGCGATCCTCGACGAGGCCCGCGAGCAGGCCGTCGACCGGCTGATCGAGGCCGTGGAGCCATACGAGGCGGCCGAAGCCTCCGACGAGCTGCGCGCGGTCGTCCGCGCCTACTCCGGTCTCGCCGAGGCGGCGAGCCTCGAGTGGCTGCACCGCAGTCGCCTCACCCGCGAGCAGGTCCACACGCTGCTCGTGAAGAGCTTCCTGAACTTGATCGGCGACGTCCTGCCCGCCGTCGAGGGGGAAAGCGCAGCAGCGGCCTCGTCGGCGCCGCCGTGACCCGCCCCGCTCACAGCCCGTACGTCTTGGCGATGATCTCGCGCTGGATCTCGCTGGTGCCGCCGTAGATCGTCGCAGCGAGCGCGACGCGGACGTGGTGCTGCATGTCGTACTCGGTCGCGTACCCGTAACCGCCCATCATCTGCATGCCCTCGAGCGCCATCCGCTTCGCCGTCTCGGTCGCATGGAGCTTGGCCATCGACGCCTCTCGCGGGAGCAGACGAGAAGGATCGGCGTCGGTCTTGGCGGCGACGTCGTAGACGAGCAGCCGGGACGTCTCGATCTCGGTGGCGAGGTCGGCCAGCCGGTGGCGTAGCGCCTGGAAGCTGCCGATCGGGCGGCCGAACTGCTTGCGCTCCTTGACATAGGAGATCGTGTCCTCGAACGCCCGCTCCGCGATCCCGAGGAGTTGTGCGGCGATGATCAGCCGCTCGTGGTTCAGCCCCGCCATCAGCTGCATCCACGCGTGGTCCTGCGTGCCGAGCAGGCGATCCTCGGGCACGTTGCAGTCGGTGAAGAAGATGTCGTTGACCTCGCGCCCGCCCATGGTGTCGATCGCGCGGATCTCGACGCCGTCGACATCCGTGGGCACCGAGAGCATGGTCAGGCCCTCGTGCTTGTTCTCACCTCGGTGGGTGCGGCACACGAGCAGGATGTGCTCGGCCTTGTGGGCGCCCGTGATCCAGGTCTTCTGGCCGTTGATCACGTAGCCCCCGTTGCGCCGCTCGGCCTTGCAGGTGAGGCTCCCGACGTCGGAGCCCGAGTCCGGCTCCGACATCGCGATCGATTCGACGGCGCCGGCGGCGATGCCGCCAAGGATCTCGTGCTTCTGCGCTTCGGTGCCGAAGCGCTGGTACGCGCCGGCCGTGATCATGCTGACCGAGTAGAAGCCCATCGGGATCAGCCCGCGCGCGAACTCCTCACACAGCAGGCACAGCTCCACGGCGCCGCCGCCCGAGCCGCCGTACTGCTCGGGGATCGACGCGCCGAGCCAGCCGAGCTCGGCGATCCGCTCGTACAGCGCCTGGTTGTGGGGGTCGTTTCCGTGGTCCGTGAGCGCGTCGCGCTGCTCGCGGGTGCCGCACTCGCGCTTGGCGAAGTCGCGGATCGCCTCCACGAACGCTCGCTGCTCGTCGGTGAGGGTCTCGCTGATCATGGCTCTCCTGTGGTGGTCCGGCCAGGTATTGGCAGTATGCCAACAAGCTTCACCCGATGCGCGGATCCACCTCGCGTACATTCCCCCCCGGTGGCACGGCTGATCAGAAGCGCGATTCCCGCACTCGACGCCGCCCCCTGCGCCGCGGTCTACGAAGGGTTCGTGCGCGACACGGCGATCTCGTTCGAGGAGTCCGCACCGACCGCGGACGAGCTCGCGGCGAGGATCGAGCGGATCTCGCGGACGCATCCGTGGCTGGTCGCCGAGGACGGCGGCCGGGTGATCGGGTTCGCATACGGATCGCCGCACCGCGATCGCGCCGCCTACCGTTGGGCCGCCGACGTCAGCGTCTACATCGAGCCGGCGAGCCACGGCCGCGGCGTCGGACGCGCCCTCTACAGCGCCCTGTTCGATCTCCTCCGCGGCCAGCGCCTGCTGATCGCGTGCGCGGGGATCTCGCTCCCCAACGATGCGAGCGTCGCGCTACACGAGTCGTTCGGTTTCGTTCCTGTCGGCGTCTACCGCGGGATCGGCTACAAGGCAGGCGCTTGGACAGACGTCGGCTGGTGGCAGCTCGAGCTCGCCCGCCCCGCCGCCGATCCTCCACCCGAGCCGCTGGCGCCAGGCCGGCTCGAGCCGAGCGATCACTGAGTGCGCGCCCTCGTCCAGCGCGTCAGCAGAGCGTCGGTGTCGGTCGGCGGCGAGCAGGTGGCGGCGATCGGTCCCGGCCTGCTCGTCCTGCTCGGCGTCACCGCCACCGACCTGCCGCAGGACGCGGACCGGCTCGCCGACAAGGTGCGCGCGCTGCGCGTCTTCGACGACGCCGACGGGCGGATGAACCTGCCGCTCGGCGACGGCGAGGTTCTGTGCGTGAGCCAGTTCACGCTCTACGGCGACACCCGCCGCGGCAACCGCCCGAGCTACATCGCGGCCGCGCGCCCGGAGCACGCGGAGCCGCTGTACGAGCGCTTCGCGGAGCGACTCGGCGCCCGGCGCGGGGTGTTCGGCGCGAGGATGGCGGTGGAGCTCGTGGGCGACGGGCCGGTGACACTGCTGCTCGAGAGCCCCTGATAGACCGCGGCCTCGCGGATAATCAATTCACAGATGGTTCGCTATCGCTACCTGTTCTCCCAGCTCGCGCGCCGTGAGCTGCGCAAGAAGTACAAGGGATCGGCGTTCGGGGTGCTGTGGTACCTGGTCAACCCGATCGTGCTGATGGGGGCGTACTGGTTCATGTTCGGCGTCATCTACCAGAAGCAGGAGGTCCACGACTATCCGATCTTCCTGATGGTCGGAATCGTCGTGTGGACGTTCTTCCAGCAGTCGCTGCTATCGGCAGCCCCTTCGCTGCTCGACCAGTCCGGACTCGTGCGCAAGGCACGCTTCCCGCGCGAGGCGATCCCTGCCGCGACCGTGACGGTCCAGCTCGTGATCTTCAGCGCGGTGCTGCTCCTGTTCCTCCCCGTCGCGGTCGCGATCCGCGGCACGCTGACTCCGGCGCTGCTGCTGCTGCCGGTGCTGATCGCGCTGCTGTACGGCTTCGTGCTCGGCTGCTCGATGATCGCCGCGATCCTCCATGCGTACTTCCGCGACGTCGAGCCGATCCTTACGGCCGCGCTGCTGCCGTGGTTCTTCCTCAGCCCGATCTTCTTCCAGTTGGACACGCTCGGCGAGGTCAAGAACCATCCTTGGCTCGGCACGGTGCTCAACTGGGTCAACCCGATCGCGCCGTTCATCAACGCGTTCCGGAGCGTGATGTACGGCGGCGTGGCGCCCGAGCTCGGGCAGCTCCTCTACGCGCTGGCGGCGGCCGCCGTCGCCCTCCTCCTCGGCAGCTCGATCTTCCGCCGCATGCAGGGCGAGCTTGCGGTGGTGCTATGAGACGACGGACCCAGGCATCGCAGCTCGCGGTAGCGCCCGGCGAGATCGTGCTCCGGGACGCCACCCGCTCGTTCAGCATCCGCGCGGACCAGGCGCGCACGCTGAAGGAGGTCTTGCTCAACCGGCGGACTACCGGCCCTCCGCCCGTTCCGGCACTGCGCGGGGTCACGCTGCGCATCGCGCCCGGCGAGACCGTCGGGATGGTCGGTCGCAACGGCGCGGGCAAGACGTCGACACTGCGGGTGCTCGCGGGGATCATCCCGCTCCAGTCGGGTCAGGTCGCGTGCGGTGGGCGAACGGTCGCACTGCTCGAGCTCGGCGCCGGGTTCTCTCGCGACTTCTCCGGGCGCGAGAACATCTACCTCGGAGGCGCCCTGTACGGCCTCTCCAAGGCGGAGCTCGAGCAGCGCGTGGACCGGATCATTGCGTTCTCCGAGCTCGGCGAGTTCATCGACGTCCCCGTCAGGACCTACTCAGCCGGCATGTACGTCCGGCTCGGATTCTCGATCGCCGCCCACCTCGATGCCGACACGCTGCTGATCGACGAGGTGCTCGCCGTCGGTGACGAGGCGTTCCAGCGTAAGTGCCTGCGCCGGATCTCCGAGCAGATCGCCGCCGGCCGCACGCTCGTGCTCGTCTCCCACGACGCCGGCTCGATCGAGCGGGTGTGTGAGCGCGTGGTCGTGATGGACGCCGGCCAGGTCGCGTTCGACGGTCCGACCGCGGAAGGGCTCTTGTTCTATCACCGGCTGATGGGAACCGAGCACGGCAGCGGTGAGTCCGTTCGCCCGCCGCCCGACCGCTCGGTCGAGGTCAGCGAGGTAGAGCTCAGGGACGGCGCCGGGCGGGCGAGCCGAGTCTTCCGCTGCGGCGATCCGGTGCGGATCGTCGTGTCGCTGCGCGCGCTGCGGGCGGTGACGGCGCCCCGGCTCGCGCTCGAGGTCCGCTCGCAGGACGGATCCCGGGTGTTCCGTACGGGCACGCCGGTGGAGCTGCAGCCGGACGGCACCGCTCAGCTCGCGTTCGATATCGGGCGGCTGGGATTGCTCGGCGGCGATTACGACCTCGCCCTCGCCGGCCACGACGGCGAGGAGGGCTCGGCATTCGACCGGACGGTGCGCTTCGCGGTCGCGCAGGAGCACGACGCCGAGGGGATCGCCGACCTGCGCGGTACCTGGGAGGCACTGTCGCCCGTCCCGGAGGCGGGGCGATGACGGAGCCCGAGCAGGCGCTGGCGCGAGCGCGGGCGTCGGTTGAGTCGATGAGAGCGGCCGGTGCGTACCGCGACGACCTTGCCGGGTTCCGAATCGAGCCGGCCGACGTGGTCGGCGTGCCACAGCTGATCGAGTGGGCGCTGATCGAGCCCGATGCTGCGAACTTGTACTCCACACGCAGGCTGGGAGCACCGATCACGTTCATCAAGCGACTGCTCCTGCGCGGCCTGCGCCAGTACCTGGGTGAGATCATCGCCCAGCAGACCCGCTTCAATATCCATCTGACCGCCTACGTCAACCAGCTGACCGAACGCGTCGAAGCGCTGGAGCGGGGCGCCCCCTCGCCGCCACAGCCACCCCAGTCGCCGGACGCAGTCGACGGCGCGTAGGTGGTCGTCCACCAGCTCCTCAGTGCCGCGGGCCCGGTCGATGCCGTCACAGGTCAGGCGCGCGCGTACCGCCACGCATTCGAGGCCTGGGGGTGGGGCGGCTCCGACCACGCCGCGTTGATCGACCCGCGGATGGGGCGGTGGATCAAGCCGCTGGAGAAGCTCGAGGCCGGGCCCGACGACATCCTGCTGCTGCACTACTCGGCTTATGCGCCGCGCTTGCGGCCGCTGCTCGCGCTCCCTAACCGCAAGCTGCTCGTCTCTCACAACATCACTCCCGCGCGGTACCTGTGGCCCTACGAGCCGGTGGTGGCGGTCTACTGCTCGGTTGGGCGCGAGCAGCTCCCCGACTTCGTCCGCAGCGTCGACGTCGCCGCCGGCGTCTCGGAGTACAACGTCGCCGAGCTCGCCGCAGCGGGCGCCAGGACAACCGCGGTCGTACCGATTGTGTTCGAGCCTCCCACCGCCGTGAGCGGGAACGGTTCCTCCGCTGCGGCGGCGAGAGCCGCCACCGAGCCCCCGACGATCCTGTTCGTCGGCCGGCTCACGCCCCACAAGCGCCACGACCTGCTGCTACGGGCATTCGCGCTCTATCGCCGTCATCGCGCCCCGGACGCGCGTCTGCGCCTCGTCGGCGAGCCGCTCTCCCCCGCCTACGCGGGCGCGGTGCGCGAGCTCGCGGACCAGCTGGCCCCCGGCGCCGTCACGATCGAGGGCGGGATCACGCCGGCGGCGCTGTGGGAGCGCTACCGGCACGCCGACGCGTTCCTGTCGATGTCCGAGCACGAGGGGTTCTGCATTCCGCTGCTCGAGGCGTTCAGCTTCGCCGTCCCGGTGATCGCGCGCCCGGTGGGCGGCATCCCGGAGGTCGCCGGCGACGCCGCGCTGCTGTGCGAGGACGAGGATCTCGCGGTGCTCGCCGAGCTGCTGGAGCTCGCGGTCTCAGACCGCGAGCTGCGCGATGACCTCTCCGTCAGGGCTGCGCGCCGCCTCGCCGCGTACGCGCCGGAGCGAGCCCTCGACTCCCTGCGCGAGGCGGTTCTGGCGGCGGCCGGCGGATGACCGCAGCCGCCCGGCGGATTTGCCCCTGGCAATTCCGCCAATGGAATGAGGCTCTGCCGAATTCCACTACGTCAGTGGCACGCTGAGGACCGTCTGCACGGTCCGCCGCGTGCAGGTGTCGCGTCCGGGGAGGTTCGGGCTGAGCCGGTACAGGGCGTAATCGATGTTCTCGAACACGGGCGGGCCGACTGACCCGAAGGGCGGGTTCAGGCGCGGCTCGGGGCTCTTGGCCGGCCCAGCCTCGATCAACGCGTAGTCGGCCTTGGTCGAGTACGCGACGTGCGGATAGCTCGTGCCCAGCAGGGGCAGCTCAGAGCAGGTGGGATGCCCGGCGAACATGTATTGCGCCCACAGCTGCGCGCCCGGAGTGATGTCGAGCCGGATCGAGTCGTCGCGAGGCAGGGCGCGGGACCAGGCCTGGAGCTGGAGCACCCCCCGCGGGGTCTGGTCGAAGGTCGTGCGGGTCTCCGCGAGCGCCCCGCTCGCGGCCGTCAGCGCGAAGGCGCCGAGCAGCACCCACGCGACGCCGGGCCGGCGCAGTCGGGAGATGCCAGCCGCGGCGCACACGACGAGCAGCGGCGCGACGAACGCAAGGACCTTGAATTCGAAGTACCAGCCGTACGTGCGCAGGCGGAAGTCCAACGCCGCGAGCGCACTGACGGCGAGTACGGCAAAGATCCCGATCCGCAGTTCGCGCGGGCGGTCGCGGAGCCCGTAATAGGCGAGACCCACCATCACCGCCGCCGCGAGCTGCCACAGCGTGG
>Ga0302326_10030572_pt1 | contig 10776 bp, 9 predicted proteins | sample Palsa_T0_3_FD_202264 | JGI IMG/M metagenome (GOLD analysis project Ga0302326, IMG submission 202264) | Peat permafrost microbial communities from Stordalen Mire near Abisko, Sweden - Palsa_T0_3 | ecosystem: Environmental > Terrestrial > Soil > Palsa > Peat permafrost | place: Sweden: Abisko...
CACCCGGATCATCATTGGGCCGGTCTCCACCGAATTTTGGGATCGAGAGTTCCGGACGGTGAATCAACACTATCCGCGGTGCCTTGTCAGTCCGTTGTCAGGCACAAGGGGAAGTGGGCGCACATTGTGGTGGTCCGCTTTGTCTTTTTTAACTATGCCCACTGCCGCAAGCGGGAAGAGGGAGAGAGCGCGTCCTTGGGACGGCGGTTTTTTCAGTGCGTCGAGGCAGGTTTTGCCGCCTTCTCGCCGGCCTTGCGCCGCCGACGCATGTCCGGATGCGATTGCGGGCGCCCCCTTCGCTATTTCGGCATGCCTTCCTGGGCGTCTTAAGGGACCGATCATAATAATGGCCGAAAATCAGGTTCCGGAGACCTGCGTGCAGCCGCATGGAGCGCTCAGAGGAACATGTCCATGTCTGAAGACCGCCTGTCGGCGCCCTGCCCAAAGTGCCATGCCGAAATGATCTACGTTGCCGCCTTGACGCATCCAAATTCGCCGACCATGCGGAAGACGATCTTCGTATGTTACGGCTGCAATCAGACGCGAAATTATGCGCTGTCTGAGGAGATGGCCCACGCGTACCTGGCCAGCCATGGGGACCCGCTTGTCACCGTCGACACGGAAGCCGAGGCGACGCTCGTACCGTAGCGGCCGCTATTCGACTATTTCGTCGGCTGTTACGGGCGGTGAGGGTGAAATGGAAATACCAAGGGTCTTGGTGCACGCCGGCGGCATTGCACAGGCTATAACCGCTTCGGCACCGGCGTCGGCGCTTCGATTGAGTCAGTCTACACGGTAGAGCGACTTCAACGTTTTGATCTGATAATCTACTCTGTCTTTGCTCAGGCCGTTGACCAGGCCGTTCTTACCGTCGCTGAATTCTCTCATCACATCGGTTTTCAGATCGTATTGCGGCCAAGTGGGCTGGCCGCCGACATTGGGATTGCCGGTCTTCGCAAAGGATGCCCAACTGCTCGACAATTGTTGAGAGATAGAGCGATCGCCACTGTTGTTTTTATCGGCCATCGGGAACCAATAGGTTGACCATATGGCACTTTCCTTTAGATCTTCCGCGGCTTTTTCGATCAGGGAACATTGATTCCCGCCGGACTCAGGCCGCAAAGGGCTCGGCAGCACGAAGCCCAAGCTGCCGAACACATAAACTATCTCGAACGTATGTGGCGACCCCGGATGTGAGGCACGGATACGAGGCGCCAAGTAATCAAAGTAGTAGGCATAGCTGGGAGCAGCTTTACCGGCGCTGTCCGCCAATATCTTGACACTGCCGCGATACCACGCATCGGCCATCACCTCGGCCGGCAGCGCGCATTTATTCTTGAAGCCAGCGTATAATTTTTCGATCACCTGCGGATCTTGCCCCATTTTTTTCAAGTAGGAAGCTAACGCCGGCTGGCTTGGGACGAAGAAACTGGCATCCCACGAATTGGTGCCGATCATGAAGGGAACCTTATGTTGCCTGCCTTGCGCAAATAAGGGGATCGGATCTCCGATGAGTACCTTGCCGTCGATGAAAGCGCCGCCGAACTCACCGTCCTCGAACTGCTTTGGCGTCAGCACGAATTTATCGGCAGGGAGTGCCCGCAGTCCTTGCAGATCCTGCACGCCAAGGGACGCAATATACTTCTCATCCAACTCTTGCGCCGGCGCCAGGCCATATCTTTGTTCGGTCTGACCGCGCAACGGGGTCTGTTGAGCACTTTCCGCGATTGCTCTGTGAAACAACCCCGCCACGGCCGGCGAAGTCATAAGCCATGTGACACTTCGCCCACCGGCCGACTCGCCGAAAATGGTGACATTATTAGGATCGCCGCCGAGGCTTGCGATATTGTCCCTGATCCATTTCAGCGCTGCGATCTGATCCATGATCCCGTAGTTACCCACGGGTTCGTCATTTTTCGCGGCTTCCTCCGCCAGTGCCTTGGGTGCAAAAAACCCGAGCTTACCCAGGCGGTAGTCGATGGTAACGACAACCACGTTCTGTCCGATCAACCCGATCGGCTCGTAATAGGGCTCTGTCGCAGAGCCTGTCAGCAAAGCGCCCCCGTGAATCCAGACCATGACCGGCAGATTTTTGATCGGCAGGTTTTTGCCAGACTTGGGCGTATAAACATTGAGTTTCAGGCAATCTTCGCTGCCCGGAATTAGTTCCGGGTTCAATCCCTCGACCATCGGCTGGAGACACGCCTGACCGAACCGGCTTGCATCACGAACACCTTGCCAGTTTTGCGCCGGTTGCGGCGGCCGCCACCGTAGTTCTCCCACCGGTGGGGCCGCGTAGGGAATGTTCTTGAAAGCAAGCATGCCATGTTCTTCTACGCCTTGGAGCTTGCCGTTACTGACTTCCACTATCGGCCTTGTTTCATTGTAAACATTGGCCTGCGCATCGATGGAAAAAATCGCAACCAAACAGGCCAACAAAAATCCTATGTTGGCGGTCGGTCTGCCGTCGAGACCTGATGTTTTTCGCACGCCGGACCTCCTTATTGTTAGGCCGCCTTCTATACGGAATGTTTGTTGTGCCCATCATGCCAAACCCTGGCTGTCGGGCTGCAACTTCCGTTCCCTGGCCAATCAGGCCTCACTGACCTTGATGCCGGTGATCGCGTCCGGATTTGCTCGCTCACCAGTATCTGAAGTGGAATGAATTAAACCGTTTAAATGCAAGCTTATGTTCAATACGCCCTGACACCTCAGGTCCGCTTCGGGTCATCGGCGTCTTTGCTGCTTGGCGCCCTGATCGCGTGCGGCCAGTTCAAGGTAATCTCGATCCGCCAGTGCACTTGGTCGGCGGCGCTACTTGGCCGCGACAGTCCGATGTCCGCGGCCGTGAGGTTCGCGTTGACGACAGGGAATCGCTCTTTATAGATATATCGACTGATATATTGGCGATGCCACTGGCCCAGCGCGTAGCCACCATGACAGCGCATGCCAACCCAAGCCCTATCCAGGCCCGGTCGGTCGTTGCCGGCCAAAAGCTCGTCAATTTGGCCATTCAAGGTGTCGGCGCTCACGGTGCTTTCACGTGGGGCGCGCTTGATCGCTTGCTTGAGGATGAACGGCTGGCCTTCGACGGCATCACCGCGACAAGCGCCGGGGCGGTCAATGCCGTCGTGCTCGCCTACGGCCTGGCTGTTGGCGGACGTGAAGGAGCAAAGAAAGCGCTTGATCGCTATTGGCGGCGATTGTCCGAAACGACAGCCGGCAGCATCTTTCAACCTTCCCCTTACGACAAGATGTACGGCCACTTCGGTCTCGATTTCTCGCCCGGCTACGTGTTTGTCGACACGCTCAGTCAAGTTTTCTCGCCCTATCAACTCAATCCGACGAACTACAATCCGTTCAAGACGCTGCTCGAAGAAATCGTCGATTTCGAGGTTTTGCGACGGCAATCGGCCGTCAAGTTGTTTCTATCCGCGACCAATGTGCGCAGCGGCAAGGTCAAGATTTTTCGCTCCGAGGAGCTCCGCGCGGAGCACGTCGTCGCGTCGTCGTGCCAACCTATGATGATGCGTGCCGTCGAGATCGACGGCGAATATTATTGGGACGGCGGCTTTATGGGGAACCCGGCGCTGTTCCCCGTGATCTACGCGTGCGAGGCGCGCGACATCATCCTTGTTCATCTGACGCCGCTCGAGCGGCTGGAAAACCCGACCACCTCGCGCGCTATTCTGAGCCGGATGCAGGAGGTCACTTTTAATTCATCGCTGATGCGGGAAATCCGCGTCGTTGCGTTTGTCACGAAGCTCATCGACGATGGCCAGATCGCCGACGGCAAACGAATACTCCTTCACACCATCGACGGCGAGGACATCATTGGCGCCTTGTCAAACTCCAGCAAGTTGAACGGCGACTGGGATTTCATCGAGCATCTTTACAAGATTGGCCGCGAACGGGCCGACGAGTGGCTGGCGTCCAACTTCGATCGCCTTGGCGTCGAAACGACCATCGATCTGCAATCGAAGTATTTGTAGCGGCGGCTGCGGTGACGCCGCAATCGATCAGCCGTTGTGCACGAATTCAGGTTGTCGGCTTCGATTCGTGCGGCCTTAAGACTCCGCGGGCCAAATAAAATTCCTCAATGAATTTCTCCGCCGCGTTGGCGTTCGCAAAGCCGGCCTGAACAGTGCGCAGGTTTTTCAGCGCGTCGACCACGGCGTATGTACCATCCGGCAGTTTTCGGGTTATCAGCACCTCGAGTGGTTCGGCGGTCATTTGAACCTCTTGGGTTGTCAGCGTTGCCCTGTTTATATCAGTTTACAGCGCCATTGTTGCCACAATGCCGGGTGCTAAGCCTGCATAACTTTGCTCTTTATTCCGGCCGCTTGTCGGAGGGCGTTTCGCCGACGCCGTCATCACAAATACTTCTCCTGCATGTCGACGGTGGTCTCCTTGCCGAGCTGCCCGTAATGGGCACTGAGCCACTTGTCGGCTCGCTCGCGGCCGATCTCGAACAGATGGGTGAGGAACTTCCAGGTGGCATTCATCGGGCTCGAGCCGGAGAGATCGCGGATCACGTCCTCGGCCTCGATCAGGTGCATGTACATGCGCTTGCCGTCGGGGATTTGGCCCTCGTCGATGAGCTTGGTGACGAAGGCGATGGCGCGCATCTCGCGCATCAGCGAGGAATTGTAGATGATCTCCTGCATGCGGTCGATAATGGCGCGCGAGCTGGTCGGGTTCTCCGCCCGCTCCATCGGGGTCAGGTGCACCATGACGACGTCGCGGGCGTCGCAGCCGTAGATCACGGGAAAAATCGCCGGGTTGCCCATGAAGCCGCCGTCCCAATAATGTTCGCCGTCGATCTCCGGCGCTCGCATCTTGATCGGGTTGCAGCCGGAGGCGATCACATGTTCCGCGGCGATCTCCTCGCGCGGGAACGCTTTCACCTTGGAGGTTCGTATATTGGTGGCGCAAAGAAACAGCTTGACCACCTTCTGCCGGCGCACGCGCTCGAAGTCGATTGTGGCGTTGAGCAGATCTCGCACCGGATTGGCGTCGTGCGGATTTAGCTCGTAGGGCGACATGATGCGGGAGATCATTTCGTTGAAGAGGTAGGCGGGCGTGTGCTCAAGGCCGAATTTTGGGTTCACCTGGTCGATGAAGGATGGCGCGATCGGGCTCTTCGCGGCGGCCTCCGACATTTTTGTCCAGAAGCTGCGCAAGTGTGCGCGCGCGCCTTCGCGGCCGCCGGCAGCGAGACCGTCAGCAAGCACAACGGCGTTGACGGCGCCGGCGCTGGTCGCGGTGACGCCGTCGAAGCCAATTCGCTCATCTTCCAGTATGCGGTCCAGAACGCCCCAGATGAAGGCGCCATGACTGCCGGCGCCTTGCAATGCGAGGTTGACGACTTTTTCCCCGGCCATCGGGGTATTTTCGTGAGTTTCTGCGGACTTCGGCTGCGCGGTCATGATCCCCCCACTGGCCGTATATTAAACGCGGCAGTTAGCATTCGACCTGACTCTACCATCAAGCACCGTTCGAGCGTGGTCAGCAACGCCGTTTTCGGCCATCGGCCGCCACGTCCGCTTCCGCCGCGACATCATCTTGTAGGCGAAACAGACTGTCCAGACCACCGTTCGCCCGTTGGGTTAACCCCACCCTGCGGGCTATCATCAACCTCAATAAGCGCTGGTTTAATTTTCAGGCGACGCGGTTTCTCGGGTGGCGCAAGTGTGAGGCAACGAAATGCTCGAGGACCAAAAATCGCGCGGGCCACGCTATCCTTTTGCCTGGCTCGGCGTCCCGCTGGCCGGTTCAATTTGTAGCAGGTCTGCTGTTCCGGCGAAGACGGGTCGTGTCTTAATTTGGGATGGCGGGTCCTTTTTCGGATCGGCTTAAGGTTTGACCAACTTGTGCCTTAACGCCGCATTCGGCGCAGCGAATCTCGGAATCCGAAACAGCTGTGAAGCCGGGGGACAATATTTTGATTGTCGTTTCTAAATTTCCTTTGTCATCCTCTTCCCACGTTGCGGAGCCATTTAATGCGCATTCCGGACAGGTTAGGGGCGTAACGAAGTACTCACGCTTCCCCATCGCGGCCTCCTATTGTCGCTAGAAGAATTGGTGGAACGAGGGTCTGACTAGAGCCCACAGATGGCAGCGAATTTCAAATTAGGACACTACCCGAGGACGCGGAATATTGACATGCAGGCCGAGGCAAACAGGCGAAATCCTCGATACGGTACAGATCCGCGCCGGGCGCGAAGTCCGATCGTTTCCGGCTGCCCATGAGAGTTGTCACGAGAACGGCCGCCTGATCGATCGCGCCGATGCGCCGTGTATGCCCGGCGAAGCCTTATCAGCGGTTATTGTGGGCCTTGCCGGCGCCCACTGGTACAATCATGCTAGCTTGACGGCAGCGGCTTGATTTGACGTCGGGGAATGCGGTTAAGGCCGAGTAACCGAGAAGAGGTCCTTACCATGGCCACGCTCGATGTCCTGACCGATGGTGCAATGGCTCGTGAGCAGGAAACTGAGAAACGCCATCTGACAGCAACGATAGCGGCGCTGCGCCAGGCGCTTGAGGACGCCGACGCAGAACGCAACGCCGTGCGGCAGAGTGTCCGTGCAGCGTATGAAGGCGATATTGCCGAGCTTAAAGCCACAATCACGGCGTTGCGCGAGGTGCTTGAAGAAACTCGGCATGAGGGACGGACGGCGGTAGAGCGTGCCGTCGCGCGCTCGGCCGACGAGATCACTCAGCTGCGCCATACCGCGGCCGCGCTCCGCGACGCGATCGAGGACGCGCGCGAAGGCCACCGCCAAGAGATCCAACGCCTCAACGCCGCGGCCCATAACGAAGGCGTACAGTTGCATGCCGCGATCCGGACCTTGCGGGAGCAGCTTGAGGACGCAGCATTCCGGGGCCAAGCCCTGAAACAAGAAGCCTCGGCCGCTGCGACGAGGGAGATCGAGGAACTCAAAGCGACCTGCATGGCGCTCCGCCGCGAACTCGAAGCCGCTCGGGGCAATGCGCCATGACGGCGGACGGCGAAACCTCCGCACCGGATCGCGACGCCAGGCGCCGCAACCCGCGACGATCAGCCGCCAAGGCGAAGCTTCAGCCAATCGTTGGCGGCAAGCGCCAGCGGCTCGAGGACGTCAACGTTCTCCTGGATGTTGCGCAGCGAATATCGGGCACGGAAACGCTCGATGAAATCTTGGAAGAATTGGTCGAAATGACGTCGGCGGCGCTCGGCTGTGACCGCAGCAGCTTTTTCCTCTACGACGCCGGTACCAACGAACTTTATTCGCGCGTGGCGCAGGGCATTCGTCGCCGGGAGATTCGTCTTCTCAGTAACGACGGTATCATTGGCGCGGCATTCCAAAGTGGCGGCAGCATCATCGTCGACGACGCCTATGCCGATCCGCGCTTTACCGCAACGATCGACCAAGAGACCGGCTACGTCACGAAATCCATCCTCTGCGTGCCGCTTCGCACCGCTAAGGGTGACGTCGTGGGCGCAGCACAGGCGCTCAACAAGATCGGCGGCTTCTTCACCGAGCGTGAGCGGACGCTGCTTGAAGCTATCGCGGCTCAGTCGCTACCGGCGCTGCGCAGTTCCCAGGCCGTCGAGCGGATGCAGAAGGCGCGCGCTCAGGAATTGGCCTTTCTCGACATCGTCGCCGACATCACCTCGCAGATCGATCTCGATCAGCTGCTGCAGCGGGTGATGAACGAGGCCGCGCGGATGCTGGGAGCGGAGCGTTCCACGCTGTTCCTGCATGACGACAAGAACCGCGAACTGTTCTCGCGCGTCGCCATGGGGGCGACGATCGGCGAAATCCGCTTCCCCAATCACGCCGGCATCGCCGGCACCGTGTTCACCACCGGAAAGACCGTCAATATTCCGCACGCCTATGCCGATCTGCGCTTCAATACCAGCTTCGATAAGCAGACCGGGTTCTTCACCCGCTCGATCCTGTGTACGCCGGTCATCAACAAGCACGGCGTGATCATCGGTGTGACGCAAGCGTTGAACAAGGCCGGCGGCCCGTTCACCGCCGAGGACGAAGCGCGCCTCAAAGCCTTCACCGCACAGGTCGCGATCGCGCTCGAAAACGCCAAGCTGTTTGACGACGTCCAGAAGATCAAGAACTACAACGAGAGCATGCTTGAAAGCATGTCGAACGGGGTCATTACGCTCGATGAGCGTGACACCATCGTCACCTGCAACAGCGCCGGCGCCCGCATTATTCGGCTTGCCCCCGCGGCCATCCTTGGTCACAGCGCCACCGAGTTTTTCGCCGGCGTGAACGCGTGGATCATCGACCGCATAAAGAAGGTTCAAACGGAAAAACTCGCCAACGTCGCGATGGATGTCGAGATCGTGCTCGACGACCGGCCGGTCTCGGTCAATCTTACGGTGTTGCCGTTGGAGAGCGGCGATCGCAAGCAACTCGGGACGCTGCTGATGATTGAGGACATCAGCACCGAGAAGCGCGTCAAGGCCACTATGGCGCGCTACATGGACCCGGCGATTGCCGCGCGCATGCTCGACCATGATGGCGACGCCGGCCTGCTCGGCGGCGCCAGCACCCGGGCGACCATCCTGTTTTCGGATATCCGTGGCTTCACCACGTTGAGCGAGGAAATGGGCGCCCAGGGCACGGTCGCCTTTCTCAACGAATATTTCTCGCTGATGGTCGAGTGCATCGCTCGCGAGGAAGGGATGCTCGACAAATTCATCGGCGACGCCGTAATGGCGGCGTTCGGGCTTCCGATCGCGCATGACGACGATGAGGACCGCGCCGTTCGTGCGGCAATCGCCATGATCCGCGAATGCCGGCGCTGGAGCCGCGAACGAGTCCTGCGCGGTCAAAAGCCCGTTGAGATGGGCGTCGGGCTGAACACCGACATGGTGGTCTCAGGCAACATCGGTTCGGCAAAGCGCATGGACTATACCCTGATCGGCGACGGCGTGAACTTGGCGTCAAGGCTTGAAAGCGCCTGCAAGAGCTATTCCGCACAGATCCTCATCAGCGAACATACATTCAGCCGTTTGCGCGGCACTTATCGTATCCGGAACGTCGATCAGGTAGTTGTGAAGGGCAAGACTGAGCCGGTCGGTGTCTTCGAAGTGCTCGATCACCACACCGAGGAGAGTTTCCCCAACCTGATGGATGTGGTGAGCTATTTCAACGAGGGTATGCGGAATTACCGCGCCGGGAATTTCACCAACGCCATCGGCCAGTTTGAGAAGGCGCTCGTCTGCCATCCTCATGACAAGCTGTCGACGACTTATATCGAGCGCTGCCGCCACCTCACGAGCCACCCGCCGGATGGTGACTGGAACGGCGTCTGGGTGATGACGCAGAAGTGAGCTTTGTTGGGTCATCCGCCCGTTTGCAAACAACCGCGATCACACTGAGCTGAGATTGCATGACGCGGACTATCGCCTCACCATATTCCTTGTCGGTCACAAATAACGACGGGTAGGCGTTGACCTCCAGCAGCGTGGCTGCGTAGTCCGACGCCGGGCCGGCGATGAAAAAGTCGAGGCCCCAAAGTAAGACGCGTGGGCCGCAGACTGGCTGCGTCTCGGCGTACCAAAAATAGCTGTCGAGAAATTTCTCGCCGATGTTTTTGACCTGCGCCGCGATGCGGCGACGCACGAGCGGCGGGATGACGTCGGTGGCGTCCAGTAACGTGGTCTACTGCGGAAGGCCGAGCCGCTGTCGCACCGAGCTGTTGGTCAATTCGGCATAAAGCTCGCCCCGCCGATAAGGGTAAGCGGCCAAGCGCACGAGCATCTCGCGCGGGATCGCGCAATTCTCCCGCGACGACGTGTCGATAACGACATAAGCGCGGATGTCGGCCTTAAAGCTGCCGACCAGCAAAGGATCGGCGAGCAATTCTTGTTTGATCCAGGTGCCGCCGCCGTCGCAGCCGCCGCCGCCGCCGAAATCGGTGTCTATCCTGATGCCGAGCCCGCGCGCGTTGTTGGCGGGCTTGAAGATGAAGCGGGCGCAAGGGCTCGCCGCAGCCCCGATCTCGTCCGGCGCCGAGCCGCGGACGTTCCAGGTCCGCGGACGCGGAACGCAACACCCGGTCGCCTTCTCAAATTCGTCGAGAATGCCGGCGAGCTCGGTCTTGATGCCAAAATTTCCATCGTTGCCGGTCGCGTTGGTGATTTGCCCGCGGCGGGCGGCGCGCACCAGCAAATGGCGAACAACGGCATAACGACTGCTGCGAAAATGCGCGCCGACCGCTAAGGCGTCCAACGCGCTTTTCTCGCGCGGCGAGAAATCGGCCGCACTATCGGAGGTGGGATAAAACAGCAAAACATCGAAGCGGCGCCGGCGCGGCGTGCTTTGGCTTCGTTTCCCAACTGGAACGGCGGCGCCGGATACGGCGATGCGCAGGCCTTGCTCGCCCCTTTCCAGGTCGCTCCAATGCACCATCCAGACCCGGGCGAGCCGTCTCGCCGCGATCCGCCCGGCCATCGGCGCGATGTCGGCGAGACACGCGGCCGGGCGCGCCACACTGACGAGAAGAACCGAGAGCGGTTCGCGTGCCGAACCGGCGGGGGGGTGGACGCTACTGGGAGGTGTCACGCGGCGCCGCCGGCGAACTATCCTTTGGGCCTGCTTCTGCGCAGGCGCTCCGTTAGGTCATCAGAGTCCGGATCAGGATCGGGCGCCGGGTCCGGTGCAGGGTCAGGTTCTGGATCTGGCTCGGGATCGGGCTCGGGATCTGGCTCCGGGTCCGGCTCAGGCTGCGGTTCAGGTTCAGGTTCAGGCTCAGGTTCAGGT
>Ga0302326_10030573_pt1 | contig 10776 bp, 8 predicted proteins | sample Palsa_T0_3_FD_202264 | JGI IMG/M metagenome (GOLD analysis project Ga0302326, IMG submission 202264) | Peat permafrost microbial communities from Stordalen Mire near Abisko, Sweden - Palsa_T0_3 | ecosystem: Environmental > Terrestrial > Soil > Palsa > Peat permafrost | place: Sweden: Abisko...
TACCCCCCCTCACTCGCCTTAACCACCTCCGGCGACAAATTCTCCTCCTTAACCCCCGTCTTCTCAACAGTCATATGAATCGCCTTAATAATCCTTAGGATATTCTCGATCCGCTCGCTGTCGGTCCACTTATTCATGCCCCCCTCCGGCACATGGGGCAACATGCGGAAATTCTTCTCGTGCAGGAATTTCGCGAGGACCCACCACATCATGCCTTTTTCTTGGTACAGGCCGATGGTTTGCGCCGGGTGGGTGTGCAGTTTGCTGGAGACCCAGCCGTCGCGCCATTTGGAGAGGGCGAAGGTGGTTGCGTTGTGGCGTTGGTCTGCTAGGGAGGTTCCGAGCCCTGGAGAGCCGCCTAGAGAGGGTTCGTATTGTTGCGATGTCCATATATGGACGTGGATTCCTATACGTCAATACTGTGTCTTTTGTATAATTAAAGATGTATTCCCGTGAGCGGGAGGGAGATAGCAAGGGGGGTTCAGGGGTGTACCGTGGAGAAGCAGGAAATTCCCCATGACGCTTATGTCGGAGGGATGCCGCTCGATCTGAGGAGAAAGTAACATCTCCAGCAAAACAGGATATTCCGCCTGATTGGTCTGTGAAAACGCAATTTGCCATTCAAATGTCGTTCTCGCTTCATAAACATGCTCATGAGCAGGCAACGAATGTCGTAACTCATACGGTGCCACGCGCGGTCTATCTCCGAAAAACAACACAAACCCACAGTCCAGAAGGTATATGCAGAACGCCGTCCTATCATCAATTATGATCCCAAGGAAATAAAGCTCTGAATTGGGGATCCAGGAGAGATACCGCTTGCGTTTTTCTTCATAGACCCATTCTTCCCAGGTTTTGTTTGGATTGTCGGCGTTTGATAGGGACCTGAAAAGACCTGAGTTTCGAGCCAGATCGATGAGTTGGGTGTATTCTTGACGTGTCTTACGACAAATATCCATTCCAACGTAGAATGTGGAGAACGTCGCTAGCAAATACAATGCTTGAAGCGACTCTAATGAAGGATTAGGTCCCTCAGTCAGACCCTGTCATCAGCGTGATTATTCAAAAGGGCGCGTACTTGATCCAGACTGTAGATAAGAGATTTTGCCTCTGTGGCGATGCGTTTTGCATGAGGAGCATTTCGTTCAGGGTTATCGGAGTAAACTGCCCCCAAGAGAATCATCGCAAGCAATAATCCGCTCGGTGTTGTAGATATATCCCACGTAGGTAAATGTATAATCGGAGTATGTCGATGAAAATGTTTGAAAAAGCAGTACACCATTTCCCTCACGGTATGCGGACTCAGCCACGCGATATCCTCCTTACAAATCGTTCCTCTCCGCAGAAGATGTTGATTGATTGTAAGCCGATGAGTCTCCAGAGGATCAATTTTACTCATCGCTAGGGAGATAGTGTTCCAATCGCAGAGTTGCTCGTCGACCGTAGGATCAGGAATAATTGCCCCGGAATCGACTTCCGAGCAATTCGTTTGGGGGTGGTTCAATGTTTTGAACATTTCGCGCAGAATTTCGTCTGTGTCAGGGAGAAGATTGTCCATTGTTCCGATATTGGTGTCAAACAAACTCCAATCGAATATCCCAAGATTTTGATCCTCAGACGGGGCATTACTCTGTTGAAAGGGGTCGTGGAATTGAATTGGTTGCGTCGGGGGGATATTAGGAGGGAACACTTCGGGGGAAACGACTGCCGGGCTAAAGACTTCTTTTGGGGTTTGTGCTGCATGGTGGGCTAGTAGGTGGATGTTGGATAAATCCTCCTCCATCATTTGGTCGTGGATCTCGCCTTTGATTCCGGGGGAGCGTTGACATTCGACGCCGGCGGCGGCACAACGTCCACACGGAGACTGGTCGTCGCATTTACATTTCAGGCGACTGCATCGCTCACAACTTCTTCGCTTACTCTTTTTCGGCACCGATCCTCTACGATATCCCGCATCATGGGCCGCCTGACAAGTATTATGATGTCGGTACATCACATCCCTACCCAAGTCAGCATATATACCAAACAACCACAATCGCCCCATGTCCGAAGGCCCCATACACGGCCAACACAATAAACCGATAATTCAAGGGAACCGGGCCGATCAGGCACCGGACAAGGGGGTCAGGTCTTACTTTCGTGAAAACCGACTGCGACAGTACTCGCACATCCAAGGCCGGGAGCCCTTGTGCGCGGCAATGTGCCTCTCGAGGTGTTCCGTCCTGCCGAAACTCTGCGAGCAAACGGGACAGACATGGCGTGCGGCGGCAGACTTTGACGTGGAGAAGTTTGTTGATGGAGATGAGCCTGTTTGGGAGCCCGTTGCCGACATCGTTGCTCCGAGGATGGGGCCGCGCGGACACGGACTTCGGCGCCGCTGCTGCAATTTGCGAAAGGGCTCGGCGGTGGATGGCCTCCTGTACTCGGGACCCCGCCTGGCAAGTTAAGGTCCGGACTTGATTGGGTGTTGATGCCGATGGGAGTTAACTGGCTGAATTCAGCCCTGTTATGATACTAGCTGTCTAGATACAAGATAATAACACTTCTAAAGTCTAGACACCAACATAAAACCCCCCCGATACGATCCTGTCTTCTCAGAAAACGGACTCACAATTCGTGTTCTAAATGCACCAGAGCGTCCATCCATGACAAAATCTGCTGTTCTTTTGTTCACTTTTTGTAAATACATCTGTATTGAAAACCACGCAAAACATCTCCCAGAATTCTCCGACATATCTAGCCCGGCCGCGGGCTATATTGCATCGTCCGGGCCGCGAACTATAATAAGAAATTCCCACGGTCCGTCAGGCAATCATTGTCTCTTTCTTGATACGGCATAATATAGCTTTACCGCACACTCTACTGTATTATATACGCAGAGCATCGACATGCCCGCGGCACAAACATCGAACCTGGAAGTGATTGGACAAATATCCACCCCCCGATCGCGAAGTTCTCGAATCTATGTAACAGTCAGTAAAACCCCAACGATTGAGAGTCCTCACTTGTATTACGTTGGATATAGCATAATTGGCGACCGTTTACACGAATACGTTTAGCGTCTTCATAGTTGCTCCTTAAATAGTCGAAGTAGGATAACTGTCGGCTCCCACCGGCAATTAGGCGTGTCCATCTGATCAGAATACCACGAGCGAAAGAGACTCCTGGAATACATAGGATTCGTTAGGCCATTTCAATGAAGAAATATGTCGCATGTCTAAGCATCTGCCAGAGCCGCATCGATCGTTTTCCGACGTGAATAGTATATATGGGACATTTCGCAGTTCCATTGCCACGCGGAGGGGCCCCCTCACTTGGTCCAGCATGTTGCCTTGAGACAATTGGAGAACGATGACGCTATCTGGTCGTTGATCAAGGTGAATCCGGTGTATATGGCAATATGCCTGCGATAACAGAATGTCGGTGACTTTTAGGCAGGCCAGAGAGTACTTGCTAAGAATCACAAGAAGTTGAAACAGACGACTAGGTCCGCAGGCAATACTCTTGGATTCCAAAGAAGGTAAAGACACTTGGAAACAGTAAAAAGTCTTCGATTTCGCGGCAATGGATCTGGACCTTTGAATGCCAACGCATATGCATCGAAGTTCTAAGAATTGTGTGACAATGTGAAAAGAAATGTCATAGATGCGTCATGGGTACTTGTTAAAGTATCATGCCCGGAATTCTGAGATCCCCTGCATTGGCGCGCGACAATAAGTACTCATACTCGATCTCCCCAGTTCCAGTGTATCAAACCACAGACTCAATAGTGTGCGTCGGATATCGTTATGCGCCGAAACCTTGAACCAATTTAGTGTGAGCGCCGTGGCAGGTAGTTAATGGTCCGACAGTTTGGGCGCGCGCGCACGTCGTCCTCCGAGTTTATGAAACAATAGCCCACCTCGAGGGTGAGATTGGGAAATCTCAACAAGTCGGTTGAGAATGCTGAATAGTAATACAGTGTTTCGTCCGTATACGTCCTATTAAACAGATGGAAGTATGTGCTTCAGCACGCAGAGAAGGGAATCGTTCGACTCGACACCGAATTCTCCGTTTCAAATTCTAGTTCCCTTTGTTTGGAAAGTCCCGTGGGTCTCCCCTACTAGATCTGACGCGAATATATGTGAAAGTACTAGCAATCTTTGCAGTATCGAGATTGATGAGATTGAACCTACTCGTAATCGTATTGACATGAAAAATGAGAATAATCACAACTACTACAGTCAGGAAGCGCAATCTTTTTGTTTTTGGGTACCAAGACGATTTCCAACCGACAGGGAATGTGGTCTCCCTATAGCATCGTGGTCAACAATATTTGATTCTGTCTTGTCGATTCGTGTAATGTTTTGAATGAGAACAGATAGAGGGATCCGGATGTAATACATCTGTCGGAAAAGGTCTGCGAGCTGTGTTCAGATGCCAGTAGATAAGACCAAGCCATTGTCATAGAGGGTCGTTCCTGGAGTGTATTTGCATTGACAATGTTGTTCCGCTGCTTCGATATCAACGGAATCGAATTAGAGCTTATCCATTTCTCCAATACTCCGGGCGCTCTGACAGTTTTGCGCGTTTCGTAGGTATAGATGGATCCTTGTGACTGATATAACAGGGTTTCCTGAATGATATATTGGGTTGAGGTTCTGGAGAGGAATTCGTCTTCTTTTCTCATCATATCATCTGAATATAATGTTCAAATAATTCGGCATGAATTAGCGTTTCCTATAAACGGGGGTCGCGTGTAGACGTTGAACGTGGTGGAAGTACGTATACTAGTATGGATGGGATGATCGAAATGCCTCAAGTGCCTCAGTGGGGATACTTGAAGGTTCTGACACATATCCGACGCTCGAAAAGCTTCCAGCGGGTGAATGCAAGCATGGGAATCCAACGCCCTAATTGCACTTTTATCCCACGCGAGTGTTTGAATTTGGGGGTGCGGTCGCATTAAATATTAACGAGTGGGGGCCTGATAAATCCCCTACCACCATCTATATGAGTTCGTATACATCTATCTATTCCTTGCCAACACCGGCGTAATCGGCTTCCCATCGCCATAAAAATATGCCTCTAAATTCTTAATGCAACTAGGCCCTCACTGGAGTTGAGTTTGCGTGGTTGGCGCAAAATTATTTGGCGGGAAATTATTTAGCGCTCGCCGCTCGCCGCTCAAGGTTCCCCTATAAAGGCGCAATTTTGAAATTCCAATGTCCCGTAAGGATCGCTCAAGTGGAGGGCCTGCCACTCCCCCGTTAACCTGCGAATTCATTGGATTCCTCGGCTATAAGCCGGGTGACTTGTCCATACAGACACATAGCCCGTTGGGGGGCGCAACCCTTGTAAATCACCATTGCACTGCGGTGATTTACAGGCGCAGTTGCGGGATGAGAAGCATTTTTTCCGTTTAAGAGTATGGGCTCTAAGCTCAAAGCTTGGAATAACCGCTAAGAAATCGCCTTTTACTTTTTATTATCGTACACGTCAAGTGCGATTCATAGAGCCGGTCAGAATTCCCGTAGCTTAAAAACTGACTCTTAGGCGCGCACAACTTTCTCCGCCGCCCGCCGCCCGCCTCTCACCACTCCACACCGACATCGTCCCACGCTCTCCACCCCGGACCACTTCTCACATACTCTCGCGTTCGCCTATCCGTCAGCTCCCTCGCAGCACTCCGCACCGCTTCTCACATCCTCCCGCGTTTCTCACGTCCTCCCGCGCTTCTCACATCCTCCTGCGCTTCTCACATCCTCCTGCGCTTCTCACGTCCTCCCGCGCTTCTCACTTACTCCCGCGCTTCTCAATCCTCCCGCACTTCTCACATCCTCCCGCGCTTCTCACGTCCTTCCGCGCTCTCCCATCCATCGGCCACCTCGCAGCTCCCACGCTCTCCCATCCGTCAGCTACTTCGCAGCACTCTGCAACGCTTCTCAAGTACTCCTGCGCTCCCCCATCCGTTCTCCAGACTCCTCTATCGGTCTTGCTACGTCCCAGTACTCTGTACCGCTTGTCACTGACTCCCGCTCTTCCATCCATCCCGAGCTCTTCCATCCGTTCAGCGCTCTCCCATCCGTTCAGCGCTCTCCCATCCGTCCCGCGCTCTCCCATCCGTCCCGCGCTCTTCCATCTGTCAGCTACTTCGCAGCACTCCGCACCTCTTCTCACGTACTCCTGCTGTCTCCCATCCGTTCTGCGCTCTTCCATCTATTCCACACTCTTCCATCCGTTCCACGCTCTTCCATCCGTCAGCTACATCTCAGCACTCCACACCGCTTCTCATATACTTCCGCTCCACACCGCTTCTCATATACTTTCGCGCTCTTACATCCGTCCTACGCTCCCCCATCCGTCCTGCGCTCTACCATCAGTCCCGCCACACCATGCCTGGTCTAAAGGACCTGAATCCAGCGAGCCCGACAGCACAAACATAAACTACACAACGAACAGCAGAAATTCGACCCCGCTCGCATGTGCAGAAAGAAAATATAGCATGTTCAAATGATACAGTTCCATTAGTGAAATTGTACTATACACATTGCCGTAATACCAGTCTTATCCATCCTCTACCCTTCCACCAGTGTCCCAGATACATATCAGCAAATCCATATCAAGCCCCACTCTCATTCAGAACTGTCTTTACAGGCTCAGGACTCAAATACAAACCATGAATTTCGATGTACTTGATGACGCTATTGGGGAGAAGATACTTGATGGACATCCCCCGACGTACAAACAATCTGAATCAGCGAAGCGGATAAATGGCCATACCTGACTTTTGTTGAGCTAATATCATTGTATATCAACTGTTTGATGACCAGGATGTTCTTCCTGTTTTTGTAGAGAATATCATGGCTCAGGAGGAATCCCCAAACATCTGACCCAGTCCTCTCAACGATCAAACAGCCATACCTCCCAAGAATATGCTGTAAATCGTTATCCGCCCAAACCCCCGGCTCGCCCATCGACGTAATGAGATCCCCGCCAGCAAGCAACATGATCTTGCATTTCCTAGACTCGCCGCTCTGCGTCTTGACTCCATTGCGCTTGACATTGATTTCCTCTTCGAAATGGTCCAGTACCAGCGCGGTGGCAGTATAATCCGCCTGAAGTACTTCCCATGCGTCCACCATCAACCAGTTCGATGTACGTTCACATGCCAATTCGCACATTCTCACACGGTGTCGTCCGACGACGAGACCTGGCTTCAGATATGAATCTGAGACAGGCGAGAAGAATCCGCCCATGATTTCATAGTTTGTGTTTTCGTTGACGGCATCCGCAGCCATTTCAAACATGCGAAGATGGAGGTACGTAATTGGCGAATAGGAGCCGCATGCAACAATGACAAGGGGTATTTTCGAGTCATCTACACCGTATCAGACAGTCCTTTCGTGAAAGAGATTTACCGTCCATGACAGTCCGTAATCTGTGATCCGGGAAAGTGTAGTCGTCCAGCCGTAGAGCCTGCCTCTTGACTCCCACGGGGACCTCTTCCAGATCCGCGGGCCCACCGATTCCCTCTCCGTCACTCAAATTCGAGCGTCCCCCCCCCCAACTGGCCATTTTTGGGTGCCGTAGCATAGGTCTCTCAGTATTGACGCTGGTGCCAAAATTCAGTTTTGCAGGTTGAGTCGGTTGAGTCGGCTGTGTCAATGGCGTCGGCGGCGACGACACACTTGACCCATCACTATTATCCGCAACATTGCCTGCATCCTCCATATCCGAATTGGTATTCCTTGTCCGCGCCCGCTGCACCTCGACCCAATGGTGTACCTTTGACGGCTTGTCCTTGCCGTTGTTTGGAGGGACGTAGCCGGGCGCGAGAGTCGGATCCATGGGACTTAGTGCGGATGCTCGGGGATGGGGCTAGGAGTCTGAGATTCACGGAGAGATGCGTTGTTGTTGCGCTGGGCGGTTGCCGATCTTGCAAATTAACGTCCGGGCGGGAACGTCGGAGCGCTGCTGCAGGCGGCGGGCGGGCAGGCAAACCTTTTTGCTGTGAGACAACTCATCCTGGTGGTGGGGTCAATTGCCAAACGTGATTGGCCCACATGGGAGCGCGGCATGTCCACTCAGGGACCTTGCCCCAACACTTGGATCATCCGAGCCATTTATTGCACCACGAAGCTATTTAATGCGCGGGAAGGGAGCGAAGTCTTGCAATTGTCCATGTGTCACGATTCGTTAGCTGACCGTCAATGGGGGCGGGAAGTACATTAATTCGATATAAGTTCTCATCGACATCATGAATGGAAGCAAATGTTCACCATAACGAGCCTCCATTCGGCCTGCATAGCCCGTGGTTTCCTCCCCGTTCGTGACACCATGTGCAAGCAGGAAACAATCGGAACCGTCCTGAGATAGGACCACATTTCTACAAATATACCCATAATTCCCATTAGATCGTTCATTCATAATTACTTCTCTATCCGGTCCTATACCTTCCCTCATTTACCGTCGTCTAGTCCCCCCAAATCCAGTACTAGTATGCGTCCCCGATCCCTCCTCCCTACTTTCCCGTTCCCGCAGCCTACTCCCAGACTCCTCCATCCTACTCCCCCCGCTCGCCCCACCCGCACCAAACCACCCCCTCCGCGTCTCCGGCTGTGGCTCAACATAAGTCCTCGTCGTCGTCCGTGGAGGCGGTTGTTCCCTATTCCTGTTCCCCAAACCGTACCCTGCTGCCGTCCCGCCCATTAACCCGGTCCAGAATCCCGGTTGCCATCCTTGAGTCTCGGGCGGGACTTGGTATGTTTTTCGTGAGCTTGAGCCCGGCGGATGGCGCGTGTATGGGGGTGGTGGACCAGGTGGACCGCCGCCGCCGCTACCGCCGCTGCCGTTGAAGAAATCTGACCAGAAGGGTCGACGACGGATCCGAGCTTCAGTAGGGAAAAAGAACCGATAAATGGTACGCAGGACGAACCGGATGAGACGGTAGTTGAGGTACACTGTTAATAAGATTAAAAGGGGGTTGTTGAGGATATATGAGATTGATATTGTGAGGAGGGATTTGAGCGTGCGGAAGAGGTTGAAGAGGAAGAATGATTGGGAGAAGGATTCCCAGAGGGTGGGTTGCGTGGGCGTGGGATAGGGTGTCCTTGTTGAGGGGCCGAAGAGTCGGTCCCAGAGGGAGACTTTGGGAATCCTGAAAGAGGGAAACGAATCGAATGGGTTTTTATACTTTTTCGATTGATAAAGTTCACGGCCCTTGGGAGTGAGATGTAAAGTATACTCCACAGCACACGATCCTACCATCAACACCGTCCAATCCTGCCTGCCCAAAACAAGGGGGAAAAAAAGGTGGAGGAGGGGGTGGGTACCCTTGAGAACGTATGGATCATCAGGCGAAGAGTATCCCTCGCAGACGACCTCCGTTCTGCCCAACTTGAATTCATCGGGGACTTCCGCCGTACACGCCCATTGCACATCTTCTGCACCATACGACCCACCCATATTCTTACACTGCATGGCCTCTACACGGTATCCGTATTTCTGCGCATCGCCGCCCACACAACTTAACTGCGGGAATGGTTTCTACAATTAACCCTTTTCCCAGGGAATAGGGCACTTACAGTGCGTCGATACGCGGTGTTTCGATCTGCGTAGACGGTGAGGGTGTCAATGTCACTTAACAAGACTCGTTGAGGTTGCGCTTTGGAGCCCCAGGAGAAGACGCCCTGCACGAAGAGGACCAGTAGAGTCGTTAATAGAAGGACTTTTCCGCTCCATTTGCGGAAGGATATACAGCTCGCCATGGGTAGGTAATTCCGTCGGCGTCCGAAAGTCCGTTGTTATAGCCGTCACTTGTGCGGTTTTTGGGCAACTGACGTTTGCGTAGTGCAGTCACCGTAGCTGTCGAAGGAGATGTAGCACAGCAAACGGATTATGACGACGTGGCAAGCCACGCAACACAAAAGTCACACCTGTGTGGGGACGCCCCAATACGGCTGCAGGAGTTCCGTCGCTCATTGGCCAACACCCGATCTTCGGTACAACCAATCACATCTGCCGCCGTTGATGGGAGCGGGCGACCTATGTCGTGGAAGACACGGCGTTCGGTGCATTTCCCGCCGATTAGTCGTGGACCCTGCTTGCCTGCGAGATCTAAACTAAATAACCGCTTGGTCCAGTGGGCTGTCCACCATCAAGTCCATACGGTCAATACGCTATACAGTCCCGCGCAATTACAACAGGATGAAAGTCCTTCTCAATGACGATGCGTTCGATGGACAATTGCTTCGCGCTGTGGGACATATGTATGAAGGCGGAGCCGATTACGGCGAATGCTGGTCGACAGCCAACAGAATCAAGCCCCACGACGTTGAATCATGGTACCATGAATGGTCCACTCTGGCCGCACGGATCGAGTCCATCGCCACTACCTCCCTGGCCAAGCCGTCATCGAGTGGCGCCTCGAAGAAGAAGATTTTCACCTAGACGATAAAGGAGCTCTGCCACATCGATTCCTGAAGGCTGGCCGCCATCCATCATCCATCCACGCCCGGCGTCCTCTTAGCTGAGCCCACGCTGTTCAACAAGGTCCTACTTCGATTCCTCGCAGGATGTTCCTGCTCTCGCACCCAGTTTCACCTCGATTCGCCTTTTGGCCTTCTCCGGATTCAAGACGTGTAGCCGACACATAGACAAATGGCAGAACCTCTGCGGCTGGGGAGTCCAGCCAAAGAGCCGAACGTGAAGCCGACACGTAGACAAATGGCAAGAACCTCTGCGGCTGGGGAGTCCAGCCAAAGAGTCGATCAGATCCGAATCCGAAGAAGCAAA
>Ga0302326_10030575_pt1 | contig 10775 bp, 10 predicted proteins | sample Palsa_T0_3_FD_202264 | JGI IMG/M metagenome (GOLD analysis project Ga0302326, IMG submission 202264) | Peat permafrost microbial communities from Stordalen Mire near Abisko, Sweden - Palsa_T0_3 | ecosystem: Environmental > Terrestrial > Soil > Palsa > Peat permafrost | place: Sweden: Abisko...
AGAATACATATCAGGCGGCTCGTTTTTGTGAGGTTTGAGTGTGGTAACCCAATTCTCGCGATAAACGAGCCGCCGTTCACGTCAACACGCCGGATAGACGCTAATTCACCCACGGTGAATAAGCCTCTATACTTCGGTCAATACTATCTGGATGATCTTGCAGTACCCTCAAACCCCTCGGCTCAATTCGCGTAAACCCGCGTCGAGGATGAGAAACCAGCCCGGCGTGAAGTAGGTAAGTAACGGCATAATTCAGCCTATTTCGATCCAATGGTTCACCAGATTTTGTTCTCAGCTCACGATCGGAACGCGTATAGCCGAGTTCCGTCGCTAGTGAGGACCGCAGCTCAGAAGTGCTGCGGTCCTGGCCATCGGCTAGCAGGCGCAGCACCGGAGCCATGAGCGCTTGATAGCTAGGGATGGCCATAGATCACCCGGTAGATCGAACGAGGAACTTGAAATCTCGATAATACGTGGGCGCCGACGCCTTCATAGCGGCGTCCGCCGCATCTTTAGTTCTGCCCTCTGATCACGGCTGACCGTGAGCCCGCCAACCCTGGCCTCAACCAGCGGGCCGCTACCTCACGCCGGGCCTGCTGGGTACCTGCCTTGGGCGAAATGAATCGCCTCAGTTCACCATTCGATCACAGGCGCGCAATGGGCACGCTGTCTGATGTGTGTAGGGATACCCCGAACGTCGTGCCGTTCGGAGTGATCCGACTCGACAGCCGTTTACAAGAAGTACGGCCCGGGGCACGGCGTGCACTACCTGCACAGATAACATGGGTCATTGCTCCACCGACCCCTGCCGGGCTGGGATGACCTCGGCCCCCGTTCCACGAGCCGTTCCACGACACGAGTTTCCGAGAGACCGGCCAAGAGTGGCGCCAGGGAAGAGGAAACGTCGTCCCGTATCCGGGCCTGGTGGTCTTCAGGTGTAGACCTTTCGCTTTTCAGAGAACAGAGCTACCGGGCCCTGAACAGTCAAGACGCTGCGTTTAGGGCTGATCTGGGCACGCATCGGGCATAACCAAGGGATTCAGAGCCAATCTGGCGGGCCCGTCGCCGCGCCTGTCGTTATCTATAGCGTCGAGGCTCGAACGCGGCGCTACGACCGTCTCCACCATGGCACAGCTTGGCGTCACCGGCCGTCGAGCATCGAGCGAATTGCTTGACCTGCCTGCGCGCTACTCCACTTCGGTCAGGAAGGACGAAGGTCCTGACAGTTCGGTGAATAACGCCCATACGCCGCAGACATAATCCGGGTAGACATCCGGGAAACTTACTTTCGGGAAAGGATCTGGTAATCGTTCAGTAAGAGCGACCTCAAGGGGGGAATCGTGAGAAAGAAGATCTTCCAGATAGGGGCGGCCATCGCGCTAGCTGCCCCGCTCACGCTTGGGGTGCCGTCCGGGTCCGCCCACGCGGCAACCAGTGACGCATACAGCTGCAGCTGCGTCATCTACGTCCACAACACACTAGCGGCCCACGGGGTCTACATACCGTGGGCGCCAGGACCCAAAGGCGCTGGCGGAGCCAACGCAACTGCGTGGAGCTACGTCAGCTACGACGATAGTGCGACTCTCCTGGATCATGGCTGGACCGCAGTTAGTCCGGAACCCGACGTCGGTGCCGGGGATACCGCGCCAAAGCCGCCAGGCTGGCTGCAGATGGGCGACGATAACCTGACCTGGCGGCCGATGATCGCGATTTGGGAGCCCGGCGCGGGGCCTCCGGGTCTCCACGCCGACCCGTCGGCGGGACACATCACGATTGTGGCGAACTGGTGGACCAGCCCATATGACCAGAAGTTGACCCCTGATCACGGGCTGTCCGTCGGTCCTCTCGGCCATAACGGCACCTGGAATTTCCGGGTCCTCCAGGACGACTGGTTGGATGGGTGCTACGGAAGCCCTAACAACGCACCCAGCGTCTACCAGGAGTACTTCACCGACGCGGAGATCTCGCACCTTCACTTCTTCGTTTACACCGGCATTGGGACCGCCGAGTGAAAGAATGAAAACCGGCTCTTATTAGGGGAAGCCCGCGGTTGCTGTTCAGGGCCGTGCTCAGGGTCGCCGCGCCCCGCCCGCGAGCTGCCAGGTAGACCGCGGCGACCACGTTCGGCAGGCTCGTCACCGCCGCGAGCACCAGACCACCGACCACGATCTCCGGTATCGCAAAATGGTTCCCCAGCGCCGACGCGGCTCGCTCCATCGTCACGCTGGCGGCGACCACGACGACCAGCGACCCGGCGGCGATGGCCGCATCTGGCCATCGTCCCGGCGCTGGCCGGATCGCCGATTCCAGTTCCACCTCCTCCGCCACCGCCGACCGCAGCCAGACGATCCACCGCCGGGGAAGCCGCAGACGTGCCAGACCCCGATCGGAAGCACCGAGCGCCACCGATCGAAGCGAGCCCTTGCCGCCTCGGGAGTTCCGGGGTAGGGCTCTGCCTGCCCGGGCGAGGAGATCACCCGTTCTGATTTCTCCATCTCCAAGGGAGGGCCGGGGTGCGGGGGCAGGGCCCCCGATGAGCCGACGGTTTTCAAGATCGCTAGCTGCAGTTCGTGCTCTGCAGGCTTGACCTGGCAGTTGGCTGTATCCGTGCCCCACCCGACGGAAGGTCATCCCGCGTATATCCCGCGGATCCAGGAACTGCCTAGGCCGGGCCGAACCTAGATTCCAGTCGATTGCTGATCCCAAGGGTTCGGAAAGTCGGCTACGTGGGCGTTTGCGTTTCGCTATGGTTCCCCGCCATGGGGTCTTTTCTGAGGTGGGGTCCACGGCGCCGAGGCGCGTGGGCGTTGTCTGAGCCGTCGGCGGTCTTGCTGTGGCAGCTAGGTATCGTCTGGTCCTCGCTCGCCGCTGTGGCGGATGCGGCAACGGGGCGGCGGATGGTGCTGAGCGAATTGGTACTGCTCGGCCCGGTGTTTGTGTTCTTCACCGGCCGCTGGCTGCGCACGGCGCTGGCCGGAGCGTGGGCCACCGGCTTGGTCCTGATCTTGGGCGTGCCAGATGGGATCTGGGGCAGCCGCCTGCAAATCATCCTGATCGTCTCGGCGGTTTTCGTCGCGGCGGTAAGTACCCTGGCGCTGATCGTGACCGTCCGCGCTTGCCTGTACCTGACCGTCACCGCTTCGCTAGCGGCTGCCTGCGGTAGCCCCACGACACCCCGCCGTCCTGCAGTATCGGCTGCGCGGCCGGTGACTTGCCGTCAGCAGTACCAGGACTGGACGCATGGTGCTGGCTTCACCCAGTACCGCAGGCTGCAGGCTGACGTGGAGGCTGTCCGCACGGCGGAAAAGTCCGGGAACGCGGTGGCCATGAGGTCCGCGATGAACAAGCTGATGCCTGCTGTCGTGGGCAACGGAAATATCTATCCGCCGCCGCACTGCGCTGACCCGAGCGGGCTTTATGGCGATTACGCCGACAGGATTTTCAATGCCGGGTACGAGGCACGCACAGCGAAAGGACTCAGCGGGCTGCAGAAAGCCGCGACACAGCTGGACGGGCTGAAGAACATCCAGTCCCAGCTGGCTGCCGAGGGAAATCGCGTCCTGGCAAAGCCTTAGCGACATCAGACAAGACCAGCTGACCAGCAAGGGCTTGACAGCCAGAACGCCGATGACCCCACTTTCGTAGCTATTCAACACAAGCGTCAGCGGCGTGATGTGACAGGTCGGGGCGCTGCGTTGTTTATCCGGTGGGTTCGAGGCTGGGCGGGATCCAGGCGTTGCCGTTGAAAAGGTCGCGGAGGGCGTCGAGTTTGCTGATGCCCCATTTAGCGGCGGTGGACAGATAGGACTGGACGAGCGCGAATTCGGCGAGTCCTTCGAGGGTTCGCCAGGAACCTCCGGAGCCGCGCTGCTGGACCTTGACGGGCCGGATTGTCCGCTCGGCTTCGTTGTTGGAGAAGATGTCCAGGTCGGGGCGGGTGGCGAACCGCAGGATCAGGTCCTCGAAGCCGAGGAAGCGGCGGGCGAGGCGGCGGGCGTCCTTCGCGGTGGCGGTGCGGCGGTAGAGGCTGGCTTCGAGTCCGGTGGCGGCTCCCGGGAGAGAGCGGCGGGAACGGGCCGATCATCGTGTCCTACGGCTGACGCTGGCGCATTGCCGCGGATCACAGGCCAGGCAGAGTGCTGGCGCCCCGCAGCCAGCTGATCGGACCGCACTTGGCTTCGGCCATGCGCTGGCAGCGCCTGACAGCCTCGATGTGATCGGTGCCGGTAATATCGTCCCTGGCGTTCAGGCGCCGGCGTCGCTGGAGCCGCCCGGCCGCTGGCCCAGCCACTGCGCATAGGACCTGGAGTCATCCGGGCCGGGTTCCACGCCACCGGGCAGGGGCTGGGCGAACACGAGCGCAGCGGTGGCCTGGAGTTCGCTGCGGAGCAGACCGGCGGGGCCGGTCGCCTCGAAGCCCAGGGTCCACCAGTGCTGGCCAGGCGTGCGGATCTCGGTGAGTTCTACCTCGCACCGCGGCTCGCCGCCGGGCCCCGGGCCCCGGGCCACGATCGGCCCGCTGGCCAGTGGGAACCGGCTGATCCGCCGCCTCTTGCGCACCGGCCGCCAGCCGGCCACCGCACCGCTGTCCTGGCGGGGCGGGCTGATGGGAAAGGACCACTTCTGCCAGGACTCTAGGCGGCCGCGGGCGCGGCCCGGCACCTGGAGGATTCCCGGGCTGCCGCGGTACGCCTTGACCTCCAGTGCCCCGCCCCCGCGGACCTTGACCGACAGCCCGGGCAACTGCGGATCCAGCAGGTAGGTGTCCTCGCGGGACTCCGCCTCGGCCGGGAACCGCCCGAACCACCGGGCCACCGCGGGCTCCAGCTGGCCCGGGAAGATCCAGCGCACCTCCAGGCTGCGGACCGCTTCGGTGACCGGGCTCTTCCGCGGTTCAGCCGTCATCGTCACATGCTCCTGCCACTGGCCCGCGGCCAGCTCCGTGCACTGCCGCCGCATGCATGCACCTCCGTCAGGCCAGCCGGTGCGGTGCGGGCACGCGGGCCGGGCCGGGCGTGGCCAGGAAAACGCGGATCAGCCGCACCATCAGTGCTCCGGCCAGTAGCCAGACGGCCCTGGCCAGCACGCCCATCACCGCCAGCAGGACAGACGCGAACCGGACCAGCCCCCAGCCGCGGCCTTCCGCGCGGCGCCCGCGCGTGCCCGCAGCTGGTCCGGTTGTTGCCGGCGCCATTGCAGCCTCCTGTGCAGGTATCGCCGGAACCTTGACTCCAGTCCCCTTGCCCACCTACCCCTCGCGATTCCACGTCGCGCAGCCCGGAGTGGCATCGTCCCACCGGGGTGAAAGGGAAGAGGCCGACCCCTCACCTGTCGACGGAGGCCGAGGTCCCGCGACCGCGAGACCGCCTTACTGGGCGAGGAGGCGCCCAGCTTCCGGCAGATCGAGACCGCCTCCGACTTGACGGTGTTGCCAGAGACTTCGCGGCGCTGCGCTGTGCCATGGCGATCGAGAGGAGCTCGGCCCGGTCCTCCCGGGAGAAGCGCGGCGGCGCCTTCGCGTCGGCAAACGGCTCAGTGTGTCAGGTGAATCAGGCCGAGGTCGGACAGTCCGTTAAGCACGAGCTGAACGGCCAGCGCGGCGAGCAGGAAGCCGAACACCTTGTCGATCACCAGCATGCGGCTCTCGTTCAGGTGGTCGCCCACCCCTTTGGCCCAGCGGAACACCGCCACGTCAATGGCGATCACAACCGCGAGCGCCCCGATGACGAGGGCGTATACACCAAACGACCCGGACTCGGCGGAGGCAGTCACCAGGGCGACGATCCCGACCGGATTGAGGAGATACGGGACCGCCAGCGGAAAGACGGCCAGCTGCAGCGGGTCTTTGCCCTTCAGCTGGTTGTCCTGCCGGTCCGAGTTGGGCGGGCTCAGGACCATCCAGACGGCGATGATCAGCAGGATGATCCCGCTGGCGATGCCCAGCGCACCTGGGGAGAAGTGCAACAGCCTCGTCAAGAACCCGCCAAGGACGAGGAGGACCACACCAGCCGAGGTTGCGGTCGTGAGCATTTTCCGCACGACGCGGCCTCTGGTTGCCTTCGGCATATCGGCGGTCAGCTCGAGAAACGGCGCCAGAGCGATCTTGGGCCCAATGCCGATAAACAGCAGCAGGAAGATGTCGATGGCCGCAGCGGCATCGACAGACTCGAACTCGAACTGCATGACGCGGCCTCCCGGCTCAGTCGGCTCTCGCCGCTAGCTCATCGAGTGGGCCAGCCTCGGGGGAGCGGGTCGGCGAAGCGCGTGGCCCATGTGCTCGGAGATGGTATGGCTCGCGCGGCGTGCCGCGCCTCACCCCAAGTGGACTACCGTGCGCGAGCGGTCGAATGTACCGGTGATCATGCTGAGCCCAAGGACACCGAGATCGACAAGGAGGTCGGGCTCGAGTTCGGCCTCAGGGCGGCTCACCGCCGAGCGCGGCCTGTGAGATCCCGGGCTGACCGGGAGTTACGCAGGAGGTACCTGACCCGCTGCTACAAGGAGGCTCGGGATCCCCCTCGAGCCTCCTTGTAGCAGCGTTGGGCTGTCAGGCGCCGATCCGGTATCCGTGGGTGAGCCGAGTCCGCCGAGGACCTGTTTTCGGCGGATCCGGCGACCGGGTGTGGGCCTGATCCGGCGTGAGTCGGCCGGGGGCGCGGTGCGGCCGCCGCTGTGTCTTCCCTGTCTTCCCTGGCTTTGCGGTGCGCTGTGCGGTGTGGTCGCGGGGGTTGGCGGGTTTGTCAGCCGCGGGTGGGGTCGGCGAGGAAGGCGAGGAGTGCGGCCTGGCGGTGCTGGGCGATCCGGGCGCCTCGCCGGTGGCTGCCGTATGAGGTTGCGGCGGCTACGGCGCAGGCGAGCGCGACGCCCAGGCCGAGGTCATGGTCGGGCAGTTTCGCCGAGACGCCGTGCGGCGTGGTGAAGCCCCAGAGCAGGAGCGACGGGATAATCAGGGCGGCGGCCAGCGCGGGGAAAAGGACGTAGGGGGTGACGGTGAGGGTGGCCCGTCGCCAGAGCATGCGCCGTCTGGGCTGGCGGTGTTCCCACCGGTACCGCAGCGGCATCGGGTGGTAGGGGAACAAGATCCCGGCCCATGCCGATATGCCGAGCGCGCCGAAGGGGACGACTCCGATCCAGATGATGGTGTACAAGGTGGCCAGCAGGTTTTGGCCGAGGATGCCGGTGACCAGCGCGAGGACGGAGCAGAGCGGCGTGATGATGATCCACAGGGCGATGTTCTTGGCGTACAGCAGCCGCCGGAGCATGACCGGGTCATTGATGGCTGCCATCACCCGCTGCCGGTCAGGGGCGAGCACGTTGGTGGCCGGCACGTCGGAGTACATCCACGCGGCGAGGACCAGCGCGAAGGCCAGCGTGCCGTGCAGGGTGAACACATCGTCCTTCAGGGCCCTGGGCAGGAAGAACCACGCCGAGCACATGAAAACGCCGTTGGCGGCCACCGTGCTGAGAGTCTCGTAGGGGGGCCGCAGGGCCCGGGCGAATTCTGCCCGCACGGCGTCCGGCAAGGTGCGGGGCAGCGTTACGGCACCGGCATCAGGCACGGGCCAGGCCCTCAGCCGGGAGCCGGGCTGCCAGCTCCCATCTAGCGGCCTCTATTACGGCGTCCGCTGTTCTGCGCCTTCCATCTGTCATGGACAGTTCCTTCCTGCGCGATCCCGGGGGGCGGGCAGGCCCTCATCCGGCCGGGCTGGTGCCGTCGCCCGTACCGGTTCTTGCCTGCTGGCCGCGGTGCACGGCTTCCAGCAGGAGCCGCGCGCCGACGGCCAGCAGGGCGAGGTCGCCGAGCATCTGGATGATGACCACGACCCGGGCGATCTCGGATTTGGCGGTGATGTCGCCGAAACCCACGGTGGAAAAGACGGTCACGGTGAAGTACAGGGCGTCGGTTTTGGTTAGCGGCTGGGTGAAGGCCGCCGCGGACGCTCGTTCCATCCGGTAGTACGCGAAGGCGAACACCAGCAGGAACAGGGGAAGGATCAGGCCGAGCGCCTCGGCCGCTTTCAGGCCCGGATAGCGCGAGCCGGCGATGGTCCTGAGCTGCCACGCGGTGATGCCCGCGAAGACCAGCAGGCCTGCCAGCACGCGCAGCACCGCAGCGCCAGTCCACGAATGGTCCGGCAGCAGGTAGTACACAACCACCAGCACCGTGGCGCCAAGGAGAGTACGCGCCACCGCCCGGTAAATGAGCCGCCGCCGCTTGGCCGGCGGCAGCTCGTGGTGCGGATCACTGGTCATGCTCGTCCCCCGGAGGTCTCGTGAGAGCGCCATCGCTCGCTGCCCAGATCATGATGACCGGCCCGGCGGGCCGCAGCCGGCCGTCACGTGCCCGCCCCGCCGGCCCGTCTTAGGTGCTCAGGGCGGGACGGGCTCGTCTGGGTGCCGGGCGGCCTCTCGGCCGCCGGCGGTTCGTTCCGGTCCGCCTGGACGCTCATCGCGCCGCCCCGGCCGGGACCGCCAAGGCCGTCAGCGGTCCGTCAGGCCCGGCCGCCACGCCGGGGCCAGGGCCGCGAATGCCGCGACCACGATGCCGGGAAACCCGATCTGGCCGGGTCAGCGAAGATCCCATCCCGGCATCTCGCTGACCAGCGCGAGCAAGAAGCAGACCGCCGCTGAGACGGCCGCGCCGATCGCCGCGGCAAGTACCACCAGCGCCCCGCCGGCCGGAGGCGTCACCAGCGCGCCGCACCGCCCGGCCGCGCGCGGCGGGTCACATCTCCTTGACCGCTTCTTGCAGAGCCCGGTCGATGTCCTTGGGATCCACGTCAAGCTGCTGGGCCGTTTGCTTCTCCGCCCTGGTCACGGCGTTCTTGATCGCGTCCTCGACCTTGCTTTCCCCGACCACGATGAGCCCGGCCTGGCCCGGGGCGATGTAGTCCCCGAGCTTTTTGGCCTCCGAGCGTGACATTCCCCTGGAAAGGTGCCCGGTGACCCCGCCGATTGCGCCGCCGACCGCGGCCGCGCCCAGCACCGCCGGCGGGAAGATGATCCCGACCGCCGCCCCGGCCGCGACACCCCACCAGGCGCCGTGGCGGGTGGCCGTCTCGTCTTTGTTCTCGTGGACCTTGCCGCTGGCGTCCTTGGTGACCACAGCCGCATCGTAGGAACCCACCAGGCCCCGTGCGTGAGCGTCCTGGACGACCTGGTAGTCGTCCCGTGCTGCTGCTTCATCCGGATACGTCGCCACCAGGACGAACGTGCTACCAGAATCGGACATGCCGACCTCCTCCGTTTCGCTGGCATGATCTGCCAGGCTGATCCATGCGCCCCGGCCATCAGCCGGCCGCTGCGTCACGCCTCACGCTGTCTGCAGGCGCCTGCCCGGTCATCACCTCAGCGGGATAAGACTTCCGCTAGCCGCGAGCCGCCAGCGCGTCCGCCAGACCCGGTCCGGGATGTGTCCTGAGCACCCGCTAGCGGCCCGGCACAGGTACCAGCACCCCGGAACCAGCCCAGGGTGACCGCGGTGCCATCAGGTGGGTGCGCTTGCGGAACCGGCCGGACCCGTTCATTCACCGTCGCGGGCCTGGTCGTGGACCTGATCGTGGGCCTGTGGCTCGGCGGATACCCCACTAGCAGTTTCTGGATTGTCTGGCCAGTCGCCTCGCTGATCATCGCCTTGACCGCCTTGGTGTGCGCAGTGCTGCAGAAGCTGGTCGGAGCCGCGGGAACGCTGCTGACGATCATCGTGATCATGATGTTTGGCAACCCTTCCTCCGGCGGGTCGATCGGGTCCCCTACCTTCCGGGGTTCTGGCGGGCTATCGGGCCCTTCGTGCCGCCCCGCAACGCCTACTTCTTGCTGCACAACGCCATCTACTTCCATGGCAACGGAACCACGCAGGCCCTCGTCGTCGTCCTCATCTACTTCGTCATCCCGGCGGTCGTCCTGTCGCTGCTCGGCTGGTTCCGCAGCCCCCGGATCCCCATCACCCCGGACACCGAAGCCGAAGCCACGGCCGTGGTAATCCCGATCGTCTCGGCGTGATCGCCGGGAACGCCGCCGGATCAAGACGGCGGCGGCGCCGCACGGACGCTCGGCAGCGACCCCGGATCATCGTTCATCGGGGTGGGGATCGTCGTCATCGTCATGTTCTTCGCCGGCCGGTTCCGCAAGCGCACCAGCAGATGGCACCGCGGTCACCCCTGGGCTGGTTCCCGGGGTGCTGGTATCCCTGCCGGGCCGCTAGCGGGTGCTCAGGACACACCCCGGACCGGGTCTGGCGCACGCGCTGGCGGCTCGCGGCTGGCGGAAGTCTTATCCCGCTGAGGTGATGACCGGGCAGGCGCCTGCAGACAGCGTGAGGCGTGACGCAGCGGCCGGCTGATGGCCGGGGCGCATGGATCAGCCTGGCAGATCATGCCAGCGAAACGGAGGAGGTCGGCATGTCCGATTCTGGTAGCACGTTCGTCCTGGTGGCGACGTATCCGGATGAAGCAGCAGCACGGGACGACTACCAGGTCGTCCAGGACGCTCACGCACGGGGCCTGGTGGGTTCCTACGATGCGGCTGTGGTCTCCAAGGACGCCAGCGGCAAGGTCCACGAGAACAAAGACGAGAAGGAGAACGACGATGGCATTTGACGTTGCAGTCGTGGGCGGAGGCCTGTCAGGGATGGCCGCGGCGCGGGATCTCAAGCGTAGTGGTCTCAGCAACTTCGTAGTGCTTGAGGCGCGCGACCGCGTCGCCGGCCGCACGCTCAACCAGCATGCCGACGGCATCATCGTCGATGGCGGTGGCACCTGGGTGAACCCGAATCA
>Ga0302326_10030576_pt1 | contig 10775 bp, 11 predicted proteins | sample Palsa_T0_3_FD_202264 | JGI IMG/M metagenome (GOLD analysis project Ga0302326, IMG submission 202264) | Peat permafrost microbial communities from Stordalen Mire near Abisko, Sweden - Palsa_T0_3 | ecosystem: Environmental > Terrestrial > Soil > Palsa > Peat permafrost | place: Sweden: Abisko...
GTCATCACCTCCGGCTCTGACGATCGCCCCAGGCGAGAAGGCCCGCGGGACAGCCCTCGCGAGTGTGGAAAACCTGGCCAGCAGCACGGTTCCTGTAGGCAATGAGCCGGAAATGTCGGTCGTAGATGGTTGAATCCGGTGGGGATTTCCGCGATCGGACGCTACGGCAGGCGTACCAGCACGCGAGCCGGGTGACCGGGTAAGGCCCGGCCGCCGCAACTGCTGCCAATACTGCTGCCAAGCCGCTGAACAACGCTGGTCCCGGGTAGGGAGCTGTGGAATGGCAGCCCAGGTCACAGACCACAATGGACGGTCCCAGTATGAGAACCGGCATGTTAATCATTGCCCTCGCGGGGGATATGGCTTGCTTGGCTTGTCGTCAGCCATGACCGTTCATCTCCTCTCACCCGAGGTGGGCTCCGTGTTTGGGGCATGTCGCGTCGGTGCCGGACATCGCGTGCAGGGCCGCGGTTCCATGGTCCCGCTCGGAGGAGTGGCTTTCTTCGATGGCGGCGGCGACCGGGGAGACTCCACCAGGCATAGAAGCAGGAGGTATCTCGTGGATGCTCAGGTGCCGCTGGTGCTGGCTCTGGACGACCCAGGCGCCGCGCCCGCGGTGGTCGGAGGCAAGGGCGCCTCGCTGGCCCGCCTCGCACGCGCCGGGTTCCGTGTCCCGCCAGGGTTCCACGTGACGACCAGCGCGTACCTGGATTTCATCGGTCGTGGCGGCCTGCGCGAGCCGGTGCTGGCGGCCATGTCTGCTGTCGACGGGTCCGACGCGGCCACGTTCGACGCGGCCGCCGCGTGCATCGGTGATCTGTTCGCCGGCCAGCCTGTGCCGACCCCGACGGCAGCTGCGATCGCCGGGGCCTACGCGTGCCTCGGCGACGACGTGCCAGTCGCGGTACGGTCCTCGGCGACGGTGGAGGACCTTCCCGGCATGTCCGCTGCCGGGCAGCACGACACGTACCTCAACATCCGTGGCGAGGCGGCCGTGCTCGACGCGGTCAAGCGGTGCTGGGCATCGCTATGGTCGGCGCGGGCCATCGGTTACCGCGCTCGCTGTGGCGTCGAGCCTGGCGAGGTGAGCATCGCCGTCGTCGTGCAGCAGCTCGTGCTAGCGGAGGCTGCCGGTGTCATGTTCACCATCGACCCGCTCGACGGCGCACACGACAAGGTCGTCGTCAGCGCGAACTGGGGCCTCGGCGAGTCCGTCGTCGCCGGCGAGGTCACCCCCGACGTCGCGGTCATCGACCGGGCGTCGGGGACGCTCGTCAGCTACCAGGTGTGCAGCAAGGAGCTGATGACCGTGGCCAACGGCACGGCCACCCGGGCGACACGCACGCCTGCCGATCTGCGTTCAGCGGCGGTGCTCTCCCCGGCCCAGGCGGGCGAGCTGGCCCGGGTCGGCCTGGCGATCGAAAAGCTGTATGACGAGCCGGTGGACGTCGAGTGGGCGCTCGCCGCAGGCAAGCTGTCCGTGGTCCAGGCCCGGCCGATCACCACTCCTGCGTCTCGCCCCGCCGCCGGGCCTGGCGAACAGTGGAACGACAGCCTGGCCGGGGACTACCTGTGGAGCAACGGCAACCTCGGCGAGGCCCTCCCCGACGTCATGACGCCCGCCACCTGGTCGTTCGTCCGGCTGCTCATGACGCGGATGACCTTCCCGCCGAGCCTGCCCGGCTACCGCGGTTACGGGCGGATCGGCGGGCGCTTCTACGCGAACGTGAGCATGTCGATCTCGCTCGAGGCCCTGGCCGGCATCTCGCCGCGCCGGTTCTTCGCGCTCTTCGGCCCGGTCCTCGGCAAGCTCCCTGCGGTCGAGGACATTCCTCGTCCGCACCTTCCTCGCTGGAAGGCCACCCGGCTGACGGTGGCCGTCACGGCCGCGATGCTGCGCAGAGTCCACGCGAGCCAGAAGCGGATGCCGCAGTTCCTCGCCGACGCGCCGGGCCGCTGCGAACGGCTGCGCGCCGAGATCGAGCAGACCGCCGACGCCACGGTGCTGGCCAGCCTGTGGCCAGCGAAGGTCCGGCCGCTAGTCGAAGAGGCCTGCGACATGCTCTCCGCCGCGGTGGTGCACGGCACCACGCTGCTGTCCGTTCCCGGCAAGCTGGGGACGCTGGTCGGCGAGGCCGACTCGGCCCTGCTGCTCTCCGGCCAGCAGTCCTGGGGCACCCCCCTGGCCAGTCTCGGCCCGGTTACCGGCCTGGCCCGCCTCGCCCGCGGCGAGATCGACCGGGACACTTTCGCCCGCCAGCACGGACACCGCGGCTCCCACGAGATGGAGCTGTCGATCCCGCGACCTGCTGAGGATCCGGCCTGGATCGACGACCAGCTCGCCGCCCTGCACGACACCGCGCACGACGCCGACGCGCTGCTGGCAGACCAGGAAGCGGCACGCGCCGCGGCCTGGGAGCGACTGGCAGGCCGGGACCCGAAGAAGGCGGCCGTGGCGCGCAAGCTCATCGCGCGCTGGGCGCCGGTCGCCCGTGACCGCGAGGCGGCCAGATCCGAGGTCGCAAGGTCGGCGTGGGTAGCGCGTACGTGGGTGCGGCGCGCTGGGGAGCTCACCGGTCACGGCGATGACCTGTTCTTCTTGGAGTTGCCGGAGACCGTCGACCTGCTTCGCGGCGACCCGGCACCCCTCGCCAAAATACCCGCCCGACGGGCCAGCTACGAGACCTACCGGGCGCTGCCGCCTTATCCCGCGCTGATTCGCGGCCGCTTCGACCCCATCCGCTGGGCGGCCGACCCGAACCGGCGCAGCGACTACTACGACGAGCGCGCCCATACCGCCAGGCCAGACGACACGATCACCGGATTCCCCGGCGCCGCCGGCGTGGTCGAAGGCACCGCGCGGGTATTCCGCACGCCCGAGGACGCCGCCCAGCTCGGCGACGGCGAGATCCTCGTCACCACGGCCACCAACATCGGCTGGACCCCGGTCTTCCCCCGCGCCGCCGCAGTCGTCACCGACGTCGGCGCGCCACTGTCCCACGCGGCGATCGTAGCCCGCGAACTCGGCATCCCCGCCGTCGTCGGATGCGGCAACGCCACCATGCTCCTGCACACCGGCGACCGGGTCAGGGTCGACGGCAGCAACGGCACCATTGAGGTACTGCACCGGGCATGACGGACTGCCTGCCGGGGTCCGTCAGGGCGGGACGGCGCTGCTGGCGGACGCGGGCTGGAGAGCGAGGAGGAACCGCCCGAGGTTACGTGGTCGGAGCGGTGCGCGGCAGTGGCGAGTCAACGGGCAGCGCCCGGGATGGGACTGGGGTGGAGTGGACGATGGAGGTGATCGTCTGGCCGAACATGAGGATCTGATCTAGAGTCTCGGTCAGGCTCTCCACCGTCGCGGCGTGCACCTTCATCAGGAAGCAGTCCTCGCCGCTGACCCGATGGCACTCGCTGATGTTCGGGAGTGCCACCGCCAGCGCGGCGATCTTGGGGAGCTGCCCGGGCCCCGGGCGGACCCGGACCCAGGCAGTGACGGGGAGCCCGAGCGCGGCCGGGTTGACGTCGAGGCGATAACCCCGGATGATGCCGGCCCGCTCCATGCGTTGCACTCGCTCGGTCACCGCGGGCGAGGACATGCCGACCCGTCTCGCCAGAGCCGACATCGTCAGGCGGGGATCGGACTGCAGTTCGGCCAGAAGCCGCCGATTGACCACATCCAACAGATCAGTGCCGTTAGTTTCAGATTTCAAAGCAACGAACCTCCAGCAGGCGGTGTGCTTAAGGACGCAATGGCACATCGGCTGAGTCTTGCCATGTAAGTATTGGATTCTACCTTGAAGAATGGTGGACATGAGGACGCGCGCCCTCGTCACAGCGGCGGGTGTTCCCCGGCCTCGGTGTGGTGTTCGCGGCGATGAGCTCGCTGTTCTGACTGGCCGTCGAGCGGCTTCCGCTGTTCCACGGTAGGTGCCATTGAATTTCTCGGCACTGCCGTCCTGAGCGCAGTAACCCACGGACCGCCGTTCAGGTGATGAGCGTCCGCTTCGGGCGCACGACGCAGAATTCGTTGCCCTCCGGATCGGCAAGAACCGTCCACGACTCAGCCCCGGTCTGCCCGACATCCACCGGCCGCGCGCCGAGCGCGATCAGCCGCTCAATCTCGTCGTCTCGATCCTCGGCGGACGTGGTCAAGTCGAGGTGAACACGGTTCTTGAGAATCTTCTTGTCGGTCGCCGGCATGAAACACATCCCGACCGGGCTGTTCTCGTCGGGCCCGATGACGATCTCCCGCTCACGCACAGAAAGCACGGCCCAGCCGAGCGCTTCTGACCAGAACCGGGCCAGCCCCGGCAGATCATGCGCATCTATAACGACGTGGTGCAGCGTTACCGGCATGTCGTCGGTGCGCCTCCTTCCGAAGTCCGCCGCCGGATCGACTTCACGACGGTTGTCATGTCGGCGCGGGTGGGATCGGGATCAGATCGCGATGAGGGGCACCTTCTCCCAGACGATGCGCACCCCGGCCCCATGCCGTCTAGGCGTCGAGGACCAGTTGACCGGCCTCGAACCGGTAGGGGCGGACCTGCTCGGTTCCCACCAAGTTGGGGAACCATCCGGCGTCGATGTGATGGGTCACCTCTGCGGCCTGGGTATCGACGGTGAACGTTCCGAAGTAGCCGAAGTAGCTCGGCCAAGCCGCGGACATCTCGTCTGCGCTTGCCTGCTGCCAGTCATCGCTGGCGAACCGCGGCTGATCGACCCTTACTAGCTGGGCCGACATCTGGTCGCTGTCGTCGTAGGTGAGCTGGCCGATGGCATCATCGCCCAGCGGATAACTGACAGCTCCATCCGCGCCAATCATTTGCCAGGTGACCAGGCGCCAGGCCCCGAGCAGCTCGGCGCGGACGTGGCTGGCATTTAGTATGGTGGCCATAAGTTTTATTGTTTCATGCTGAAACCCTACAAGCCATGGCACTTCTAAGGCCGATTCTGCTGAATACCTTCATATCCGTAGCGATCGAGCCGCCGCACCTTAGCAAGCCTCTAGTTCGGCGAGCGCGTCAGTGCTCCTCCGTAGTCTTGCCCGAGCGCGCCGTCGTGGCTGAGCTCGGGCTACCACGGAAGGGTGCCTTCGGCATCGCAGTAGTCTCCCGTAGGGCCATCAGGACCGACCAGCGCCATACGCACGATGTTCGCGGCGCCCCGCTCCACGGTCTGGAGGCCGGTGTTCCGGTTCAGGTCGGTCTTGGTGAAGCCCGGCTCCACCGCGTTGATGCGCATGTTCGGGAACGCCTTCGCGTACTGCACGGTAATCATGTTGACTGCGGTCTTCGACGCTGGGTAGGCGACGCCCGGATAGGCGTAGGACGCAGTGCCCGGGGTGGTGACCCGAGTGAGCGAGGCCAGCCCGCTACTGACATTAACCACCACAGGGAAAGCGGATCGCTGGAGGAGCGGGAGAAACGCGTGCAGGACCCGCACCGTGCCGAAAACGTTGGTCTCGAACGTCTGCCGCATCAGGTCGGCAGTCACATCCGCAGCGCCGATCGTGACGTTGTTGTCGCCCATTTCGACTTGGATTCCGGCGTTGTTGACCAGTACGTCCAGGCCTCCGTCAGCCTCGATGACCTTGACTGCGGCTTCTACGGATGCGTCGGAGCTGACGTCGAGCACGACTGCGCGGGCTCCAAGCTGCCCGGCGGCGCGGCGTCCGCGTTCAGCGTCACGGCTTCCCATGAAGACGGTGTGGCCGGCTGCGATGAGCTGGCGGGCCGTCTCGAAGCCGAGACCCTTGTTGGCTCCGGTGATCAACGTTGCTGTCATAACCACGACGGTAGGATTTAGAGCGTGCTCAAAGTCAACCCGCCATCGACGTCCGGGCTTGCGCGCTCCGACCCGCAGACCGGCCTGAGCATCGCCGAGGCGGCGCGTCGCACCGGCGTCAGCGCGCACACCCTGCGCTACTACGAGCGCGCGGGCCTGGTTGTCTCCACCATCGACCGCACTTCCAGCGGCCGGCGTCGCTACCAGCAGCAAGACCTGCACTGGATCACCATGTGCACGAAGCTGCGGGCGACCGGCATGCCTATCAGCACCATCCGCCGCTACGCCCAACTCGTCACGGCCGGACGTGGCACCGAGCAGGAACGGCTTGCTCTCATGGAGGCCCACCGCGCCGACGTGACCGCCAAACTTGCCGAGATCCAGGACAATCTCACGGTGATCGACCACAAGATCGACGTCTACCGAAGCCGGCTTGCCGCCGGAGACGCCGACCAGCTATGGCGCCCAACCGCGTAGAGGACTTGGGAGGACGTGCAGGTCGCGGCCCCTCTAGGCGGAGATATGCAGACGCATGACCCAGCGCCACTTGGCAATGCGGCGGTCACGGGCGAATCCGAACTCTTCGAACAGGCTCTCCGGCCCGGTATGCAGGTAGGCGCCACGTTGCGGGTCACGTCCGTCCACCTGCTCGGGGTAGGCCTCGACTACGCCTCCACCAGCCTTCGTTATCGCGGCCAGCGCCGACGCAACTCCGGCCCGAGCCACGCCTTTGCGGCGGTAGCCGGCGCCGGTGAACACGCAGCCGATCCGCCAGTCAGGCAACTCGACCAGACCCTTTTCATAGGCCTTGGGGTTCTTGATGGTAGCCACCTCGGCCGCCGGCCCGTACTGACACCAGCCCACGCATACGTCGTCGCGATAGACGAGCATCTGGTGGCTGGTTCCATTGTTCACGTGGGCGAGTTTGGCCTCGCGGTTGCCCGACACCGTGCTGTCCTTGCTGATGCCCTCGGGGTGAAAACCGATGCACCAGCAACCGCCCCAGATACCGTTGTTCGCCTCGACGAGTGCAGCGAAGTCATCCCAGGTATCAGGCGTGAGCAGCCGGGTCGTGTAATTGGTCATAGCCAACGTCACAGCCCTACTGTCCCTCAAACCATCGCCTCGGACCAAGCTTTTCGCCTCCCGACCTCGGCGAGCGATCAGTGGGGCCGTTTCTCGAGCACCTCGAGGTCCCGGACCGCATACCGATGGTGCTGCCACTCCTCCTTGAGGATCACGTGCAGGCACTGCAGTACCGTGTGGTCTTTCCGGGGGTGGCCAGGGCTGCCGGGAGGGACGCAGTTCCGCTCCAGCTCCTCCGCCTTGGCGCCGGCGATCACTTCGCGTACCTCGTCCATGCGCTCCCGGCGCAGATCGAGCACCTGGTCGAGCGACGGGTCGGCGTCTGGGTCGATGCCCCAACGGCGAGGACTGGTGAGCCACGATCCACCCACGCCCCACGGGTGGTACGGGTGAGCGATCCCCTTCACCATCCGCCGCAGCCAGCAGTCCGTGGCAAGCACGAGGTGACGGTGTGTCTGCACGAAGCTCCACTCGCCCGCAACCTGTTCGTGGAGGACCGGTTCGGGGAGCTCCCTCGCCCGGGCGACGGTCCCAGTCCAGAGGTCTTCGATCATCGCCCAGGCGTCAGCCAAGCCCTCGGGGTTTGTCGTCCTCAGCTTGTCTCGCTCGGCCCTCAGCCTGTCGCGCTCGGCGTTGCGACTGTCCACCTTCGCAGTCTACGAGCTCAGTCGAGATCGAACTCGTTGCCCTCGATGTCCTGCATCACGATGCACGACTCGTTGTCGTCATCGGCAGGCAGTAGTCGCACGCGTACCGCGCCGAGCGCGACCAGTCGTTCGCATTCGGCCTCAAGTGCGGCCAGGCGCTCTTCACCCACGAGCCCGGTGCCGGCCCGCACGTCAAGATGCAGCCGGTTCTTGACGACCTTGCCTTCGGGAACGCGCTGGAAGAACAGTCGCGGGCCCGCACCTGAGGGATCAGTGCATGCGAACCATGAACCCTGATGCTCAGGCGGCAGCGAGCGATCGAAATCGTCCCAGGTAGCAAACCCCTCCGGTGGCGGCGGTACGACGTACCCAAGCACCTCGCACCAGAAACGAGCGACGCGCTCAGGTTCTGCGCAGTCGAACGTGACTTGGAACTGCTTGACCGGCGCCATCAGTCCACCATAGAGGCGCGTGTTGCCGGGAGCCACGTAGCTCGCTTCGAAGCCATCGGTCTTGGTCATGTGATCACGGCCAGCCTTGTCCATCAACGCGAAGACACCCCAGCCGAGATACTCGCGCCGGTACCGGGCATACCGCGCCGGGCTGGATGCGAGTTCAGCGCGCATTTCATCAGCCAGTTCGTCATGAGGATTGGCATCTAGCCAGCGGCGGATGTTGAACCATGACGCTGCGGCGTAGCGGTCCCAGCTGTCTTGATCTGCCAGCACCATCTCTACAACATCGCAGCCGAGCAGGCCGAATGACTCGATCAGCTCCGGCAGCGGGAGCCAATCCTCCTTGCCGATCCCGTAGCAACCTTCCGCGGTGGCCTGATCGGGAGGCTCGCGGCGCCAGTACGGTTCGCCGACCAGCATGATGCCTCCCGGGCTGAGGCTGCGCCGCAGCAGCTCGACAGTCCCGGCAACGCCTTCCCCGATCCATGTTGCCCCTATGCATGAAGCGACACCGACCGGTTGTTCGGCGACGTAGCCCGCAGCGTCCCCCTGGATGAATGTGACCCGGCCAGCGACGTCCAGCTCGACGGCACGTGCTCTCGCGGCTCCGATGAACGCGCTGCTGATATCAACCCCGGTGCCGGTCAGCCGGTGATCGCGCGCCCAGGTGCACAGCATCTCCCCTGACCCGCAGGCAAGGTCGAGCATGCTTGTTCCAGGTGACAGATACAACGCGCGCCCCAAGGTGGCGAGCTTTTCACTGGTGAACGGGTTATGAATGCGGTGGCTGCTCTCTCGGATCACAAATCTCCGTAGAAGATCATCCATACTGGTCGATCCTTCGATGCAGGATTCCGGTGCGCCAGGGCGAACCTAACGGATCGGCCATCCGCGGTGCATCCCCTTTTAAGCCTGACCTGGCTGGCATGCAAAGGCCAGCGGCCACTTCCGCAGGGAGGCGGCCTTTCCCGTTGCCACCATTCTTGGCGTGTAGCGTGGGCTGGTGTCCCGCCACGTTCGCAGTTGGCTGACCTGCCCGCAGACTGGCCCCCTCGAAGGCGGGCTGGCGAACAGTGCACTATGAGGTGCGACCGGCCCTGCCCGCCGACCTACCAGCGGTCGCCGCGTTGCAGAGCCACGGCTTCGGCAGCCAGCCGGCGGCGGTCGCCGGCGAGCTGGAGTCTCCCGATCGATGGCTATGGGTGGCCATCGCGCAGGCCGATGCGGCCGATCACGCTCGGCCTGTTGCCTATGCGCGGCTCCGGCTGGCTGATATCTCCACTGAGCCACCGATCGGCTATTACCTCTCCGGTGTCGTCGTCGACCCTGGGCACCGCGGCCAGGGTGTCGGGGGCCAGCTGATCGGCGCACGGATGGACTTCGCCTGGTCGGCGGGAGCACCTGCGCTGTACTACTTCGCCAACTCCCGCAACACCGCCTCCATCGCGATGCATGCAAAGTTCGGCTTTCGTGAGGTTAAACGTCCGTTCCGATTCCCCGGGGTCGCATTCGAGGATGGGGTCGGCGTCCTCTTCAGGCTTGAGCGCCCGACGGCCTGACCAGACGGACGGATGCCGTTGGCGCCGGCCGACGGGCACGGCACCTGGCTGCGGCGGCTGGCCTGAGCAAGGTCGAGACGCCGGGAAATGGCTGGCTGCAGCCAGTACAGGTGCCTTAGGTTCTCAGTTCATGAATGATCCAGACGGATACTTCGGCGAGCCGGCTGCGGCGAGCTACGACGACCCGTCCGACCGCATGTTCCAGCCAGCGGCGATCGACCCGGCCGTCAGCCTGCTCGCCGAGCTGGCGGGCAGCGGGCGAGCCCTGGAGCTGGCCATCGGCACCGGCCGCATCGGACTGCCGCTGTCCAGGCTCGGCATACCGGTGCACGGCATCGAGCTGTCCAGGGCGATGCTGGCCAGGCTCCGTGCCAAGCCGGGCGGCGAGGCTATCAGCGTGACCATCGGCGACATGGCCACCACCAGGGTGGACGGCACCTTCACGGTGGCCTACCTGGTGTACAACACGATCAACAACCTCACCTCGCAGCAAGCGCAGGTCGCCTGCTTCCGCAACGTCGCCGGGCACCTTGCCCCGGGCGGCTGCTTCGTGATCGAGACCAACGTCCCGCAGCTGCGCCAGCTGCCGCCCGGGCAGGACATCCTGGGATACCGGGCAGGACCCGGGCGGATCGTCAGCTACCGGTTCAACCACGCCACCCAGCAGTACCGCGGCCATTACGTCGAGTTCAGCGGCGGGACCGGTGAGTACCGGAGGATCCCGTTCCGCTACGTGTGGCCAGCCGAGCTCGACCTGATGGCGCAGCTCGCCGGACTCCGGCTGCGTGACCGCTGGGCCGACTGGAACCGGGAGCCCTTCACTTCCGACAGCCGCTCGCACGTCTCGGTCTGGCAGAAGCCAGGGCTGTAGCCAGCAGCCAGCGCAGGACGGCGAGCATGGAACGTGCTCATCATGCGCCCGATCCAGCGCCGCATCGCGGCAGCGAGCTGCCACTGTCAGACTGGGGGACGGGACTAGGAGGGGCCTGGCAGCTCGCGGGTGTTCCAGACCAGTTCACCGTTGTCGTCCCAGGTGCTGTGGCGGCGCTCGAACCTGAGCTTTTCAAGCACTCGGAAGGACGCGGTGTTCCAGGAGCGCACTGTGGCCCAGAGGCGACGACGGCCGGTGGCGACGGCGGCGTCCAGGACCGCGGTCGCTGCCTCCGTCGCGTATCCACTGCCGTGAACGTGGCGGAACAGCTCATAGGCAATCTCCGGCTCTGCCAGGGTGGAGCGGCCAA
>Ga0302326_10030577_pt1 | contig 10775 bp, 9 predicted proteins | sample Palsa_T0_3_FD_202264 | JGI IMG/M metagenome (GOLD analysis project Ga0302326, IMG submission 202264) | Peat permafrost microbial communities from Stordalen Mire near Abisko, Sweden - Palsa_T0_3 | ecosystem: Environmental > Terrestrial > Soil > Palsa > Peat permafrost | place: Sweden: Abisko...
GCTGGGGGACTGCCTTCACAAGCAGGGAGGCAAGGAGAATCTCATGCTCAAGGTTTACGACACATCGTTGGCGGTCATTGCTCGACTTCGGCCCGTGCTGGTCGACATCGAGAGGCGCGATTCGGATCTCGGACGACAACTACGGCGGGCGCTGGCTAGCGTGACGCTGAACATCAGCGAGGGGAGCTACGCAAGAGGGCGCAATCGGCCAGCGCTCTATCAAGTGGCGCTCGGCTCCGCGAAGGAGTGCAAAGCGTGTCTCGAGGTGGCTCAATCGTTCGGCTACATCGAGAGCGTCGACCCGCAAGTGCTTGCGGGTCTCAGCTCAATCTGTGCCGTCCTATACACCCTCGTTACGTAGGCGATACAGCGTGGCCGCGATGCGGTCGAGTGCGTCGCACAATCGCGCAACCGCGTCGTGTCGTCAGGTTCACTGACGCGGCGCGCGTTAAAGAAGGCTCAAGAGAGGCCGCAATCGTCCGGCTCCGATTCCGATTCCGACGCCGGCTCCGACTCCGGCTCCGGCTCCGGCTCCGACTCCGACTCCGATTCCGACTCCGATTCCGGCTCCGGCTCCGACTCGAATGCCGGTCACTTTGCGCCGTTGGTTCGGCGACGAGGGTATCGTCGATAGTCGTTCTTGATGACGCGTGGGTACGACCGGGTGGAGCGACGAGGGGGAAGAATGAAGCGTTTCAGGCGCATGCGGAGTTGCGCGAGGTGCTTGGGGATAGCGCCGGGTGAGCGGGTGATAGCGCTCCACTCCCACTCGTCGCGGATCAAGTGGAGAGCTGCGACGAAGCTGATGCGAGTGGGCTCTACCTGCGCCTCGCTTGCGATTCTCTCGATCTCGAGACGCACGAGATTGAATCCAGTCAAGATTCCCCAGAGCTCCTGCCGCACGGCAGTGGGTGACTTGCTCCGGAGGGTGACCTCCGCGTCGAGCAACTCGGTCTTGATCTCGTCGTAGGCGAGCTCGAGCTCCCAACGCTCATGGTAAAGCTCCCGCACATCCCGTTCGGGAAACGCCTCCTGATCCAGCATCGAGGTGAGGAGCGTTTTCGGCTCGTGACCGGTACGGCGAATTTGGACCGCGCGAGCACGCCACGTCTTCGGCAACGACGGATTGAGCTGGCGAGCTTCGTCGGAGACCTCCATCTCGACCAGGCTGTCGCTGTCGGAATAACGCTCGAGCACACGCATCCGCGTGTTTTTCTTGGCTCGCGTCATCCAGTGACGCTGCTCGGCTTGGTTTTCGATGCTCAGAAGGTACGCTGCGCTCAAGAACAGACCGTCGAGGATGGTCAACGATTGTGCGGGAATGCGATCGGTCAGTGCAGCCGCGTGATGCATCTCCGACGAGGTTGCATAAGGCCCAAAGCTCGCGGCAGCGAGCAGGTGTGAGCGCAGCGCCATCAAGACCACCAGTCGCACCAGTGGATTGCTGCTGTCGCCCTTCCCCGACGTCCAACCACCGAACTCCGTACGATTCGCTTCGGTATCTGTGAGGCGCAACGAGCTACCGTCGATTCCAAACAGCGCCAGGCCGCGCCACCGATTGCGGTCGGCACTCTCATACGCCCACTTCTTCGCCGTGCGCTCGAAGAGCCACTTCATCGGCTCATCTCCGAGCCGCGCACGCGCCGGTGGGATGGCGCTCTTGGCAATCGCACCTCGTGGGCTTGCGAGCGCCAAGTCGAGCTTGTCGACCACCTCCTCGATTCCACGGTCACGAAACAACGCGATGCCGAGCACGAGCCAAATCACCTGGTCGGCAGGAAGCCTTCGACGGCGCAGTGTCGCCGTGCCAGTCGCCTCGAGAGCCTCATCGATCCACTCAGGTCGGATGTGACTGCGAAACCGGTCGAACGTTTCGAGCCGTGGATACGACGCCGTGACAAGCAACGCGCGATGAAGAGCCATCACCACAAGAAAGCTCAAAGCTGCACAAAAAAATAGCGCTCAAACCACAGCGAGATCGATCACTTGCGACCTAGATGACCGGCATTGGGCTCCGACTCCGATTCCGGCTCCGACTCCGGCTCCGGCTCCGGCTCCGACTCCGGCTCCGGCTCCGTTGTAACGGCGTCGCGGTCTGGAACGCGACGCACGCACATGACTGACGGAGACCTGATTGATCCTTACGGAGACTTGGTCGATCGTGCCGGAGACTGGGCGTCGTCAGCGAGGCTTTGGGTACGCGATCTCGCCGTGGAGAGCAGCGTCGAGGCCGCTCTCTTCGTGCTCGTCGGCGACCCTCACCTTCGTGACGCGATCGATGAGCCACAACATGCCGTACGTGACCACAAAGGCCCACACCGTCGAGATCCCGACGGCCGCGCACTGGATGCCCAAGAAGGATGCGTTGCCCGCGAGGAGGCCGTCGGCGCCCGCCGCGTTGACGAGCTTGGTCGCGAAGACCCCGAGCATCACCGTGCCGATGAGGCCTCCGACGCCGTGGACGCCCCACACGTCGAGCGCGTCGTCCCATCCCATCTTGCGCTTCAACGCGACGGCGTAAAAGCACACGATGCCCGAGACCGTCCCGATGATGGCGGCGCTCGCCGGCGTGACGAAGCCCGCGCAGGGCGTGATCGTGGCGAGCCCGGCCACCGCACCCGTGAGAAACCCGAGGAACTTGGGGCGCTTCGTCGCCGTCCACTCGATGAAGAGCCACGTCATCGACGCGAAGGCTGCGGCGAGGTGCGTGTTGAGGAACGCGACCGTGGTCGTGCCGTCGACGCGAAACTCGCTCCCCGCGTTGAAGCCGAACCAGCCGAACCAGAGCATGCCCGTGCCGAGCGCCACGATGGGGATGCTGTGCGCCTCGGAGTCGTCGACCTTGCGCTTGCCGACGTAGAACACCGACGCGAGCGCGGCGATGCCCGCGATGTTGTGCACCACGATGCCACCGGCGAAGTCGAGGACGCCGTGCTTCGCGAGGATCCCGTTGCCCCACACCATGTGGACGAAGGGAAAGTAGACGAGCATCAGCCACCCGACGAGAAATACGAGGTAGGCCTTGAACGAGACGCGATTGGTGAAGGCGCCCGTGATGAGCGCTGGCGTGATGATGGCGAACATGAGCTGGTAGACGAAGAACACGTAGGCTGGGATCGTGTCGTTCGCGGGCGACGGCGTGTCCATCGTGATGCCGCGGAGGAAGGCGTGGTCGAGGTTGCCGATGACCCCGCCCTCGCCCCCGGAAAAGCAGAGGGAGTAGCCGACCGCGTACCAGAGGATGGTCGTCACCCCCATGGAGACGAAGCTCTGCATCATGACGGCGAGGACGTTCTTGTGCCCGACGAAGCCGGCGTAGAAGAACGCTAGCCCCGGCGTCATCAGCATGACGAGGGCCGAGCAGATCAACATGAACGCCGTGTTACCCGTGTCGATGTGCATGGGAGGACCCCTCGATCTCGATCGTATGGGATCGGCGAAGACTCGAACAACTTCCGGCCGGTGTAGGCTCTCGCGATGGGTCAAGACATCGTCCTCGTCACCGGGGGAACGGGCAACATCGGATCGGCCTTCGTCGCGCTCCTCGCGAGCCACGTGCGCGCCCCCACCGTGCGCGTGGCCTCGCGTGACGCGACGTCTGCTGGGGCGCGACTCGTACGGGCGTTCAACCCGGAGACGATTCAGCCGACGCCATTCGACGTGAACGATCCGAGCTCGATGCGCGCCGCGCTCGAGGGCGTGACGAAGCTCTTCGTCATCGCGCCGTTCAGCGACGACTTGCCCGGGTGGCACGCGAAGGTCGGAGCCGCGGCCAAAGAGACCAGCACGCTCGAGTACATCGTGAAGGTCAGCGTCACGGGTGCGGCGGGGCCGGACAGCAAGCCTCCACCCGGGCGCATTCCCCTCGCGCACTGGCAAGGCGAGGAAGCGCTGCGAAAGACTGGCATCGCGTCGACGATGATCCGCCCGACGATGTTCATGCAGCACTTCCTCTCGGTGCCGGGGCTCTACACGCGCGGGGCCGATCGGTTCTTCTTGCCCATCGGCGATGCCCGCGTGGCGTGGCTCGACTGCCGCGACATCGCACGGGCTGCAGCTGCCCTCGTCCTTGCCTCGCCCGAGGCGCGCGGACCGTTCGAGGGCACCGCGTTCGAGCTCACGGGGCCGCACGCGCATACCGCCGCGGAGCTCGCGGAGGTGCTGTCGCTCGTCGCACGGCGACCCATCACGCACGTGGGGAGTGGCGAGGCATTCACCGCTCGATGTGCGGAGCTCAAGGCACCCGACGTCCTGCGGGTGGTCTACGAGGATGCGGCCGGTGGGTGGTTCTCGAAGGTCGAAGACGATGCGTTCGTCCGGCTCCTCGGGCAGCACACGACACCCTTTGCGAAGTTCGCCGCCGACCACGCCCTCCATTTCGGGGGTGGGGGCGGAGACTAGGTTATGCTCGGAACCATGAACCGAGTGGGATCCGTCATCGGCGCGGTGTGTGTTGCGAGTTTGGGTGCAGCAGCGGGATTCGTCGCGTGCGGCGGCGACAATTCATCGGGCGCCGACGCTGCCGTCGATGCCACGTCCGACACCACGACGATGGACGTCGCGCAGGCCGAAACGGGTAGCGACGCGGGCAGTGACGCGGACGCCGAAGCGAGCGTCGGCTGCACGCCCGGCAACGTCACGGGGTTCTCGCCTCCGGCGTACGTTCCCGGGCGAACGCTCATCAACGACTGCGACTTCGGCGTCTCGCAACTGCAGGCGTTCTGGAACGACTGTTACGGCGGTGACGCTGCGAGCCCTGCAGCTTGCGCTGGCTTTCTGGAAGTGGGAACGGGCAACGTCCTCTGTGAGACATGCCTCGAGACGGCCGAGAGCGCCACCGCGTACGGCCCCGTCATCGATGGCTTCGCCGGCAAGGAGCTCAACGTCGCGGGATGCGTGCAGCTCGCGGTGGCGACCGACGCAGGGCTCGCGTGTGCCGAGAGCATCCAGGCCGCCGAGCGCTGCGCCGAGCAAGCATGCGAGGCCAATTGCCCGATCACCGACATGACGTCGCGCGCGGCCTACATCGCCTGCACCAAACAGGCTGCAGCAGGTGGCTGCGCAACGTTCGCGGCGGCAGCCACGGGCTGCTTCGCGGCGCTCGCCGATGCAGGCACGGGCGAGATCGCGAACTGCGTCGCCGGTGCCACCGCGGAGGACACGTTCACCGCATATGGGACGTTCTTCTGCGGGAGCTAGTCATCCGCTGACGATGCGGCGCGCGAGCACATCAGCTCCATTGGCACGCGGGACATGGGTGCGGCACGTGGCGATCCGCCAAGCCTGATCGTCGATCGGCCTTTCGAAGGCGACGAACCGCGCGCGGCTCGCGTGCCCCAACCACTGCGCTTCCCAGAACGTGTTGTAGCCGGCGCCGGTGACGATGGCGTCTGCTCCCCCGAGCCACGTCGCGAGGGGGAAGAGCTCGGCGCCGTCGTGCACCTTCACGCCTTGCACGGGCGCTAACGCGTCGAACGCGAAGGCGTGGATCGTCGCGGACGGATCACGCATCGCTTCGTCGGCTGCGAGCGTCGCACATTCCCCCGGAGCGCCGGCGTGCGCCACGACGACGAGCTTCTCATCGTCCCGGATGTCCAATCGCCGACGCAAGGCGTCGCGCTCGAGGAGCTCGTCGGGGTTCGCGACGACCACGGGCTCGATGTGCTCGTCCGATGGTGCGACCACGCCTGGCTCGATCGCGATGACACGCTCGTAACACCCTCGCGAGAATGGCAACCCCGGTGGGCCCACGAACCAGATGGGCGGGACACGCCGGACGAGAAGCCACGCGCGGGTGTGGAGAGCCGGCAATACATGGGCGAGCGGAGCCCAGAAGAGGTCCACGACGACGAGATCGGGCGCGAGGCCTTCGAGCACGCGAAAGAGCTCGCTGCGCGAGGCGAGAGAGGCATCGCCGAGCTCGCGAGGCACCATCGGCACCGCGTGGTGCGAGAGCCCGAAGACGTGGGCAGCGGGAGGACCGACGACGTCGAGCGTCCCGCGAAATCCGGCTCGTGAGAGTGCCCGAGAGAGAGCGACCGCACGGACGAGGTGACCCGCCCCGATGGTGCCGGCGGTGACGTAGGCGACCCGCACGCTCCCTCGTTACCGGGGCGCTGCGCTCGCGGTCGCGCCTCGCCAAGCCGTCTCGATGTCGTCGCGGTCCACCTGGACGAGCGTGGCGCTCGCGGCCGCCTCCTTGATCGCGGTCGTTTGATCCAGCAGCGCTCGACGCTCTTCGTCACCCGGCATGCGCGGGGCGATGCGGCGAGCCATGTCGAGCATCCGAACGAGCACCGCAGGGTTGTCGGTCGCTGACTGACGGATCTGATCGAAGCCGACCTTGATGAGCCTCGCGAGCGGAAGCGGTCTCACGCGCAATCGTGTCTCGCCTTTGTCGTCGGCCCAGTGGTGCTGCGGCGGGGGAGCATCGGCGAGGACGAGCAGCGCATCGCCGATCCAATCCACGCATGCCACGCCCGTGAACGTGTCGTTGACAGCGGGGCTGAGCGCGCGAATCGCGATCTCGACGATCTGCGCGATGGCGAACTCGCTGTCCTGCCGCAGCGTTCGGTGGCGACCCAGCGCGACGTGATCGTGAATCGCGTCCGCGAGCGCCGCGCCGCGCGACGCGGGCCACACGAACGCGATGGGCTCTCGCGCGAGGGTGAACTGCCCCGGCCGCAGCCGGACGTGAATCACCGCTTGGGCCTCGGTCGCCGCGGCGATCAGCGCGGAGTGGTTGATCTCTTGCACGTAGCCGCTCTCGCTCGCGAGGATGGGCTCGCCCTCTCGCATGTGCTGCGCGATGGTCTCGGGAGCGAGGTCATCCCCGCTCGAAGGGACGCGCACCTGAACGGACGCGCGGAGATCGTCGACGATGCGCGCGACCATGTCCGGGTTCTGGATCGATGTCGCGATGCGGTGCGAGTAGAAGACGAGAAACCCGAAGCTGACGATGACGAGCAACCACCCCGTGATCAGCGACACCTGAGGGATGAACGTGGTGTGCGCGTCCTGGTGCGTCACGAGAAAGACGAGGCACAGGTAGACGAACGTCCCCAAGAACACGCCGAGCGTGACCTGGGTCGTCCAGTCCTGGAGGAATCGATAGAGGAGCCGCGGACCAAAGAGCGTCGCGACCATCGAGAGGACGAGCAGCGCCACGGAGAAGATCAGCGCGAGCACCGTGCTCACGCACCCGAGCATCGCGCTGAGGATGGCGCGCGCGTCGTCGATGCCGCCCATCGTGAGCCACGTCGGCAAGTGGATGACGCCGTAGGTGTCGAGCGTGTCGGGGACCATCGTGAGCGCGAAGAGCGCGACAGCGCCCGCGGTCAGCGCGAGCGGCACACGCCAAAGATTGACGTTGGCGCGACGGCGAGCAGAACGGGTATCGGACATCTCGAACGTGAAGCTATCATCACCGCCTCCGTGCCCGTCACTCCTCCCGACGCAAACGACCATGTCCTGCCGTGCCGCCCTACGGTGAGCTGCACCGCGGAGCTCGCGACGCCGGGCACCCTCGAGGTCGAAGCCGGCTATAACTTCCAGGGCAGCAGCGCGGTCGCCACGCGCAACTTCCCGTTCCTTCTCAAGCTGACGCTGAGCAAGATGCTCCAGCTCCAGGTAGGGTCGAATGGCTTCACGCTCGCCGAGCCCCTTTTGCCTCCTCTCGGGTCGACGCTCTACTTCGACAATCTCCTCGCGGGCGCCAAGCTTCATCTCCTTGATCAAGGCAAGCTCTCGCCGTCCATCGCAATCACCGCGCTCGTCGGCATTCCGACGCGCACGGACGCGAACGTCGACGTCTTCGTGACGGGGCACGCGAGCAAAGACATCGGCGCGCTTCACGCCGATTTGAACGTCGGGATCACGGAGTGGATGGTCGACACGGGAGAGCCCGTCGCCCAGGGCCTCATCGCGTTCGCGCTCTCGACGAGCCTGCCGCCGCCGTTCGGCATCGCCCTCGAGACCTACTACCTCTCGAGCGCGCTCCCTGCGGCACCGAACGACGGGGGCGTGCGCTTTGCGATCAGCGCTACGCCCAAGCCGTGGCTCGTCTTCGACTTCGGCGGTGACGTCGGCTTCTTCCCGTCGGTTCGGAGCTACACCGTGTTCTTCGGGATGTCGATCGTCCCGGCGGTCTTCTGGCGCTAGATCTCGACTTGCATTCCGAGCTCGACGACTCGGTTCGGAGGAATGCCGAAGTAGCCCGTCGCGCTTTGCGCGTTGCGGGAGATGACGGCGAAGAGCCGTTTGCGCCACTGCGCCATTCCCTTCGCCCCACCGGGAATGAGCGTCTCACGACCGAGGTAGTACGTCGTACGTTCGGGCATCGTCGTCAGCCCGAGCGGGGCACACGCGGTGAGGAGCTTCGGCGCGTCAGGGGTCTCCATGAATCCGAATCGGCCGATCACCTGAAAGATCCCTTCGCCGAGGGTCTTGATGGTGAGGCGCTCGTCGCCCTTCACGTAGGGGCTGTCCTCGTTGAGGATCGACAGGAGCACGACCTGCTCGTGGAGCACTTGGTTGTGCTTGTAGTGGTGGAAGAGAACTGGCGGTACGCCGCCTGGACGCACAGTCATGAAGACGGCCGTGCCCCGCACGCGCGGAGGCGGATTCTTCGCGACGTCCTCGACGAACTGCTCGATCGGAAACTCGACGGTCTTGAAGTATGCGCTGAGCACCTTGCGCCCGTTCACCCACGTCACCATCACCGTGAAGACCGCCGCGCCGATGGTCACGGGTACCCACCCACCCGAGAAGAACTTGCTGACGTTGGCGACGAGGAACGAGATGTCGAACGACATGAAGAACGCAACGAGCGGGAGCGCGCGCCAGACAGGCCACTTCCACGTGCGCGTGGTGACGACGAAGTAGGCTATCGACGTGATGCTCATCGTACCGGTCACCGCCAGCCCGTACGCTGCGGCGAGCTTGTCAGACGCGCCAAACCCGATGACGAGCGCGATGCAGGCCACCATGAGAGCGCTGTTGATCGACGGCACGTAGATCTGGCCCGACTGCCCGGCTGACGTATGGATGATCGCGACGCGGGGGAAGAAACCCATCTGCACCGCTTGATGCGTGAGCGAATACGCCCCCGAGATCAGCGCCTGCGACGCGATGACCGTGGCCGCTGCCGCGAGCACCACCATGGGCACGATGAGCTTGGGTGGCACGAGGGCGTAGAACGGCGAGATCTCGACGGTGCCGCCTCCGAGGAGATAGGCGCCTTGCCCGAAGTAGTTCGCGATGAGGCACGGCATGACGATGGCGTACCAGGCGAGCGAGATGGGCTTTCTTCCGAAATGGCCCATGTCCGCGTAGAGCGCTTCACCGCCTGCGATGCAGAGCACGATCGCCCCGAGCACCAGAAACGCGTGCTTGCCGCCGTGCATGAAGAACGAGACCGCATACTGGGGATTGAGCGCGGTGAGCACGACGGGGTGAGCGACGATCTGACGTGCGCCAAGGACGCCAATCGTGAAAAACCACACGATCATCACGGGGCCGAAGACGTTGCCGATGCGCTCGGTTCCGCGTTTCTGAACCAGAAACAGCCCGAGCAAGATGGCGACGGTGATGGGGACGACGAGCTTCGATGTCGACGGGGCCGCGACCTTCAGACCCTCGATCGCGCTGAGGACCGAGATGGCGGGCGTGATGACGCCGTCGCCGTAGAGAAGCGCCGCGCCGAAGAGCACGAGGAGGGTGAGGATCCACGGCCGCTCCGCGATCGCGCCCCTGCCCTTCGCCGGCACGAGCGCGAGCAGCGCGAGGATACCGCCTTCGCCGCCGTTCTCGGCGCGCATGACGAACGTCAAGTACTTGATCGCGATCACGAGCGTCAGCGCCCAGAAGACGAGCGAGAGGACGCCAAGGACGTTCATCCCGTTGACGGCCATCGCTTCGTCACCCTTGAAGCAATCCTGAAGCGCGAAGAGCGGATTCGTTCCGATGTCGCCGTAGACGACGCCGAGAGCGCCCAGGGCGAGCGCGATGGGCAGCTTCGGGGCGGGAGGGTGCGCGGGCAACGCAGCAAAGCTCGCGGCGCGCGGACGCGGGAGCTTCGCCACCGGAAACAAGCTCGGTCTACCCGCCATCGCTGGCTCGCGAGCGTACTACAGCCAGTCTCAGTGCCAATCGAACGTGACGGACGACGCGCCGAGCGACGTCGCGAGCTCGCGAAGCACCTTCTCGGCCTGTTTCTTCGCGCGGTCCTTGGCCTCCGGCGAGTCGGCTTGCTTGCGGATGGTGTCTTGCGCTTCTTGCCGCGCGCGGCTCTCGAGCTGCTCGTTTCGCCTGGCGAAGACGCTCGTCTCTCGCGAGTAGACGTACGTGGCCTTCTCGTCGAGGCGCGACGAGAACACCTCCGGCGCCGGGAGCTTCATGTGCGCGGCGTGCGTCTTGTCGTCGAGCGAGACGTCACCGTCGCCGAGCTTGCCGAGGTCGATGCCCATCGACACGTCGCCCACGGCGACGAGGAGCACGTTGTCGGTCCCCTCGACGAGACCGTACAAGCGGCTTTGCGTGTCGGTGAGGTCGATGACCTTCTCGACGTGGAGCTCGCTCGTCTCGAGCCGCGAGAGATCGCGCGTCGCGACGAGGAGCGTGTTCGACGGCTTCGAGTGGAGCTCCCCACCTGAATCGTCCCGCTTGAAGAGGAGGAACGTCCCGCTCGCGATCAGCGCGCCGAGCACGACCGCACCGACGACCATCGCGAGCGTGCGATTTTGCGGCATGGTAGGCGTCATGGGGCTGAGCTCGCT
>Ga0302326_10030578_pt1 | contig 10775 bp, 11 predicted proteins | sample Palsa_T0_3_FD_202264 | JGI IMG/M metagenome (GOLD analysis project Ga0302326, IMG submission 202264) | Peat permafrost microbial communities from Stordalen Mire near Abisko, Sweden - Palsa_T0_3 | ecosystem: Environmental > Terrestrial > Soil > Palsa > Peat permafrost | place: Sweden: Abisko...
CTGAGCTCGTACAGCCTCAGTCTCGTGCAGAGAACCCATGGATAAGAACGCAACAAGCAGCCCAGCTCGTATCCAGTTTTCGGGATACCAGAAGGTCGTGATCGGCATTCTGGGATTTCTTCAGTTCACCGTCATTCTGGACTTCATGATCATCTCGCCTCTCGGGGCGATCGTGATGCCGACGCTGCACATCAGTCCCCGGCAGTTTGGCTTCGCAGTCTCTTCTTACGCTTTCAGCGCCGGAGTGTCGGGATTCCTGGCGGCGGGCTTCGCCGATCGTTTCGACCGAAAGCGCCTGCTGTTGTTCTTCTATTTTGGATTCATGCTGGGCACCTTGTTGTGCGGCCTGGCCACCACTTATCCGCTCCTCTTAGGGGCACGCATCGTGACCGGATTGTTTGGCGGCGTGATCGGCTCCGTCGTATTAGCCATCGTCACGGATCTTTTCCCTTTGGAAATGCGCGGCCGTGTAATGGGTGTGATTTCCACCGCCTTTGCCGCGAGCCAGGTGCTGGGGCTCCCCGCAGGTCTCTATCTAACCAGCCATTGGGACTGGCACGCCCCCTTTCTCGCCATCATTGCTGTCGGTATGCCCGCGGGCGTCATCATCATGCTCCTTATGCAACCGGTCGTCGGGCACCTCGCGCTGAAGCAGGAGCGGAGCCCGCTGATGCATCTCATCCATACCATCACCGAGCCGCGCTATCGCCTGGCGTTCCTCCTCGTGACACTGCTGCCGACTGGCGGCTACATGCTGATGCCCTTCGGCACGGCCTATATCGTGAACAACATCGGGTTGGCCTTCACCGTTCTGCCCGTGATCTATCTGGTGACCGGCATCAGTTCTATTTTTGTGGGCCCGCTGGTGGGCAAGGCCAGCGACAGCTTCGGCAAATTTCCCATGTTTTGCTTCGGGACCCTCATCACGCTGATTATGGTGCCGATCTGGACGAATATCGGGCACGTGCCGCTTGCCATGGTCATCTTGATCAATGTGATCCTGTTCGCCGGCATCTTCTCGCGCATGATTCCGGCTCAAGCGCTCATCTCGGCCATCCCGGAACCCACCAAGCGTGGCGCCTTTAACTCCGTCAGCGCTTCACTGCAGCAATTTGCAGGCGGGGTATCGGCGGCCGTGGCCGGTTGGCTGATCGTTCAGAGGCCCAACGGCTCGTTGGCTCATTTCGATTGGCTGGGCTATCTCGTGATGACTATCTCACTAGTGACGTTTGCTCTGATGTACTTGGTGCACAAACAAGTGCCCGAAAAGCGCTGAATGAATCGGCACAGATCAGCGCGCCCACAGAAACCGCTCACGCGCTGAGGGTAATTGCCCAAGCCCCTGGTTGAGAGCCAAGTGCTCAGCCCGCCAGCCCCTCGCCCGCCGCCGAAGGGTCTGCGAAGTGGGGCATCGGGCATCGCGAGTACGTTGGCGATGTTCACCTCGCGTGCCGAGGTCACGGATACACGGCGCGCGACGCCGCGAGCGGCGGCTGCCGCTTTCATTCAGTCGCGCGGCGATCTGCTAAGGCTTGGACAAGAGATCCGGCTTCATGTTGCTCAGATCGACGGGCACCGAATTGTGTTCCTCGACGATCAGCCACTTGCCGTTCATCTTGCGATAGATATCGGTCGTCCTGTCGACAATTTTTACCTTCGTTCCGTCCTTCCCGGTAAATTCGCTGGTCTGGATGTTGTGTCCTAGGCAACCGACCCGACGACGTGGACGGTCTGTTCCGAGATTGTGTTCTTCACAGGACCCGGGAAAGCCGAAAACAGTTCTTCGAAATCCTTCTTGTACGCTTCCCAGCTCTTATATTCGCGCGGCGGCACGACGTCAAAGACGAACAGTTGCTTTCCGGGAGCGTAGACCGACATGAGTTTGTCCACGTCTTTGGAAGTGAATCCCTCGTTGTAGGTATCCTCGAGGGCCTGTATCGCCGCCTTGTCGGTATCCGCTGCGGGCTGGTCAGCTGCCGCCGCATTGGCCGAGACGAGAATGGCAACACTAAGTGCGCTTAGGATTCGCATGCCGGTCTCCGTGCAGATTTCTGCGATTAGTATTCTTCTAAATCCCCTGGCCCAATCTGGTAGGCCGGAGCAACAAAGATATTACCACTGAAACCTAGATGTTCTCAAAACCACGCTCTGGCCCTGCCGGCGCCATTAATAGTTGGTTACGAGGCAGCCGCAATATTACATCCGCGCGGAAGGACTCCGCAGTTCAGTTCCGCGCCCTTCATCCAAGCCGCCGCCGAGGGCTGTATAGACCGCTACCAGCGACGCGGCAGTCTCGGTGCTACTTTGCGATAGCAGTGTGATATTGGAAGCACGCGTAGTGGAACACAGGGTGCTCGCCCCCTACCCTCGCGTGCCACGACCTGACAGTGGACTTCCAATTTTTCCTGCCCGTCACCGGCCATTCAGGAATGCGTCGCGGAGTTCCGGGGGGTCAGACCTCACCCTTTGTGTGACGCTGAGTGGCTGACCTGGAGAGGAACATTGGACAATCGTCTACACTCAGGTGCGCGCTGGCGCAGGCTCCAACAACGATTGTTTGCTGAAGGATCGGGCCATGCATCGATGCTACTCTGCCGTGCTGATGGGACTTGCGAGTCTGGCCGCGACCGACGCCGCGCACGCCCACAGCGCCGTAGCGCCGCCGCCAGCCAGTGAACTGCTCCGGGAACTGGTGGAAATCAACAGTACGCACGCGCACGGTTCCAGCGAAGCGGCAAAGGCGCTGGCCGTGCGCTTTCTCGCCGCGGGCTTCGAGCCGCAGGACGTCACGTTCCTGGCGCCCGCCGATCATCCGACCAAGGGTAATCTCGTCGTGCGCCTCCGCGGTCGCGGGCACGGGCGTCCCGTTCTGTATATCGGTCATCTCGACGTCGTCGAGGCCAAGCGGGAGGACTGGAGCTACGATCCGTTCAAGTTGACGGAGCAGGACGGCTGGCTGTACGGCCGCGGTGTCATCGACATGAAGGGCCAAGATGTGGCCATGGCGGTCGCTCTGATGCGCCTGAAACAAGAGGGTTTCCAGCCGACGCGCGACCTGATCGTGGCCTTCACTGCTGATGAGGAGGCGGGCGGCGACGCCAACGGTGTGACTTGGCTGCTGGCGACGCATCGCGACCTCATCGATGCGCAGCTCGTAATCAACCCCGACGGCGGAGAAGCCGGCATAAAGCAAGGTCGGAAGCTCTATGTCGCCGTCCAAACCAGCGAGAAGGATTTCCTGACTTTTGGCCTCGAGGCCACCGATAAGGGGGGGCACAGTTCCAGGCCGACCGACGACAATCCGATCTACCGGCTGGCCGCCGCGCTCACGCGTCTGTCGCAATATCGCTTTCCGGTGCATTTGACCGAAACCACCAGGCAGTACTTCGAGCGCCGCGCCGAGCTTGAAACCGGGCAGACACAGGCTGATATGCGCGCCGTGGGCCAGGGGCGCGCCGATCAGGCGGCAATGGAGCGTTTATCGGCCGTCGTGGAGACGAACATCATGCTGCGCACCACCTGCACAGCAACGCAGATCGAAGGCGGCCACGCCGAAAACGCCCTGCCGCAGCGCGCGCGCGCCACCCTGCAGTGTCGAGTCGTACCGGGCGAATCGCCAGATTCGGTCCAGGCGGCGCTTCAGACCGTACTGGCGGACTCACTCATCACATTCAGCACTATCACGCCCGCGACACCCAGCGCGGAATCACCCCTGACCCCCTCTCTCGTGCGCGAGGTCGAGAACGTGGTGCACGGCCTCTGGCCCCAGGTCATCGTTCTACCGGAGATGTCCCCGGGCGCGAGCGACAGCCGCTACACGCGAGCGCTGGGGATGCCCAGTTACGGGATAGACGCCATGTTCGATGACTTGGACGACGCCCGCGCCCACGGACGGGACGAACGGATCGGCGTGCGGGCCTTTGATCAGGATGTCGAGTTCACCTACCGCTTGATGAAGGTACTTGCCCGGAGTTGAGCCGTCCGATTCGCGTGACGTCTCGGAATGCATCAATGTGGCCCTCAAAAGGGTGAAACGCGAACAGCTCCCATAAGAAGAAGGCCAAACCGAGGCATCCGGCAACCGTGACTCGAAGAATAGTTCATTCAGCTAGTGAGTAGTTCAAAAAATGAACAGGTCAAAGGTGAAAAGAGCCGTACGCGTACTGGGCGCGGCGGTCGCAGTTTCGGTGCTGCTGACCTGGCCGGTACTCTCACAGTCCGCGCCCAAGGACAGCACAGGCAGCGATTCATACAAAGTCGGTATGGCCTTTCGCAGCTTTGCGCCGAAGGAGCCCTACGACTGGCGCGGCGCGCGGGTGCACACCTTGGATGTCGTGGCGTGGTATCCCGCCGCGACCAGCGCGCGCGAGAAGCCGTTGGTAATCCACGGGTTGGACATCTTCGAGCTTGGAAGGGCCGCGCAGGATGCACCGCTCGCCGCAAAGACGGCGAGATTTCCTTTCATCGTGATCTCGCATGGCACGGGCGGCAGCGCCTTGAGCATGGCCTGGCTGGGTGAGGCCCTTGCCGCCCATGGTTACATCGCTGCCGCCGTGAATCATCCCGGCAACAACGCCGCGGAGCCCTATACCGCGAAGGGTTTCTCGATCTGGTGGGAGCGCGCACGCGATCTTAGCGAGACGATCAGCGGAATGTTGGCCGACCCCAAGTTCGGCAATCAGATTGACCCGGAGCGCATCGGCTCGGCCGGATTCTCTCTAGGTGGCTACACGATGATCGCGATTGCGGGCGGGATCACGGACCTGCAGGCATTTGTGCGCTTCTGCGACTCACCGAATGCCGGAAGCAACTGCACCAGTCCTCCAGAGTTTCCCTCGCTGGTTGAAGACTTCCGCAAATTGATGCGCGAGCATCCGGAGGTGCTCCAGCACTCGGGTAACTCCTTTCGCGACGCCCGCGTTCGGGCAGTCTTCGCGATGGCGCCCGGGCTCGGTCCGGCCTTTACTGCCTCCAGCCTTGAGACGATTTCCATCCCCGTGCAGGTCGTAGCGGGAGACTCCGATCAAAACGTTCCCGTTGATCTGAACGCGAAATACTTCGCGGCGAAGATTCCCGGAGCGAAGCTGCACATCTTTCCCGGCAACGTCGCGCATTATGTGTTTCTTGATTCCTGCAGCGAAACCGGCCGCAAGACCGTGCCGATGCTGTGCATCGACGCGCAGGGAGTGGACCGCGATGCGATTCACGCCGACACGGTGCGCAGGGCACTGCAGTTCTTCCGGGTCACACTAGAGCCCAAATCCAGCTAGCTTCCTTCCTGGAGAGCGGGGAATAGTGTCGGGCCGCTTGCCAACCCGCCGCGCCCGGCCGAGACCGGTCGGTGGAAGGTCGGAACTGGCTGCCACTTAGCTGACACTCGCCTCGTGAGGTAAGCTAATTGTTTAAATCGAAGAACCCTGTGTATGGCAGACCACACCGAGCCAGAAATACCGCAGGGACCTGCCGATGGCCTGAAGGTTGCGTTGCTCACAAATGCGGAGACACCTTCCACCCCGGAGATCTCAGCGCCCATGCTCGATGTTCACGGCCCCCGCGCCACGGTTCACACGTGGAAGGATTTCTTCATTCATATCGCGATCATCACGATCGGCCTTCTAATTGCGATCGCGCTCGAACAGTGCGTGGAGAACCTGCATCACATACACCAACGTCATCAGCTGCAGCACGATCTGCTCGAGGAGGCGAAGCGCAATCGGGACACCTTGATGATGGATCTTGGACTCGAATCGCAGGCAGCGTGGTTTCGAAGTTTCCTTGCGGCGACCAAACTAATCCCGGCCAGTGGTCAAACCGAAATCAACTTGCCGCCAACGCCATGCATCCCGGGAACGATTGGTGCAAATGGTATGGATGCGGTTGTACGCACGAAGTATTTTGCGCCTTCCGACGCGGTGTGGGCGACCGCGAGGGATGCTGGGCTGATCATCCGCCTGCCCGTCGAAGAGGCGCGCATGTATGCCCGTCTGGCTCATAACTACGCCCTGCAGGCAGAAGCGAGGGATCGCTTTGCTTTCGCCTGCGAGCGAATTGACACACTGCATACTCGCTTCGCGTCAACGACCCCGGACGAGACAGGGGATACTTGGAGAATGAACCGAGAGCAGGCTAATGAGGTTGCAGACGCGGCGGCGACCGCCGACACCGCGCTGCGAGGGCTCCTGTGGCGCACTCGATGGAATCTAAAGTTTGAGGAAGGAATCGTGCGCGGGGCGAAAGACTACGACGAGGTACTAATGACCCTCGCCGGCCAAAATCAATGACTGGGTCTGCTCAGGAATCCGACGGCAACGAATGCTTTAATTCTGGCGACTTCGTTGTCAGGCCTACCGCGCAACGACGTTAACGATTATCGGAAAGTCGACTATGTTGTGGCAGTTGGAGCGGTAATGACGGGGCTTCTGTGCGACTTCCAATTACGCGCCGACTATCACCAGGAGTCCTCGGGTAATGGGCCGCAAGAGTTTCCCGATACCCGCCGTTTGCGACCTTCGGCAAAGGGTCGGTCACCAGCCATGGAACTAGCCAAATGCACCTCGGCCACCCGCTCTGGAATATGGGTAAGCTCGTTGGTCAGAAGGCGCCTTTCAAGCTCCATGGATACCGTTAGGTGGCGCTGTTGTCCGTCGCCTGCTAGGTTATCCGTCATCAGATCGACGTATAAAACAAGTTAAGCCGCCAGACCTGACTAAGGAATAACGCGTGACGGAGCTCGAGGGCTTCGGACTCTTTGTCAGGATGGAGCGGAAGCAGCCGAGGGGTACACGATGAACATACTGTTGTGGGTCCTGCAGGGTCTCGCCGCGCTCCTGTACGGATCGTCGGGCGTCATGAAGGTCTTCATGTTCGACAAGATAAGCAAGGACGTCGCATCCTTTGGCGCGATGCCGCGGGAAGCCTGGATGACCCTGGGCATCTTGGAGCTCGTGTGCACGGCCGGGCTCATCGTCCCCGCCGCGTTCCATTGGCAGCCGCGGCTGACGATCCTGGCTGCTGCGGTCTTGGCGGTCGAGAGCCTCGTTTTCGTCGGGGTGCACGTCAAGTACCGCGAGATCACGCCCATAATCTTAAGCGGCGTGCTGGGCCTTCTTATGGCGTTCATTGCGTACGGCCGGATGGTTCTGAAGCCAATCGTCTGACCGGCGGGCCTCCAAATGCGGACAACGTCACGCCGAATATGCGACCGGCCGCAAAGGTTCAAACGCGGACCTTGCGCTCGTCGCCGCGCTATTTCAGTTCCAGCACCACCGGGCCAGAGATGGGGTCGGTGACCCCTAGACCGCCTCCTAAGTCCTCCAGCGTGTCGCGGAACGAGTCGAGCGTGGCGATCATGCTCGGACGCGCTTTGGCGAGCGCATCCATGTCGGACCATTCAGCAATGATGCAGTAGCTTCGGTCGGCGGACTTAATAATGTTGACTCTCCGGAGACCTGGCCAATCGGTGGCAATCTTTTTGTGGGCATCGAGGAATTCCTTGTCGCGCCCAGGCTTCACCCGGAATCTCACTGCATTGAAGGCGCTCATGAGGCTCCCTCCAGGTCGTGGGGTGCGAATAATGTAGAAAAACCAAAAAGTTTGCAAAAAGAGCGGCGCGCGGACTTTTTTTGCAGGCCGAATCAGCGAGGGTTGGCAAGCCGTTAAGCAGAATGGCTCATTGGGTCTCATGCCATACGAAGAGCTGAAAACAAACGTATACATTTATGCGGCTTTCAGTAATGTCATGGAATCAGCGGCTGCGTTCAACACCGCGATTGAGATTGCCGGCGCCATCGCCAGGCGTTCGCCGGATGGAAACCTCTCCCCGCGCGACACCGAAGAACTCATTGCCGCGACGTCGGACGCGCAAGGCAAGCTCGCTTTACCGCCAGGCTGCTCAGCTTCGAAGCACATGGGCTTCCCGCGTCAAAGCGGGCCGACGCCAAAGATCGATAAGGTCAACACCGATCTGATGCACTATGTCTGCAAAGATCTGGCGGCATCGGTCCGAGTTCGGCCAAAAGCCGAAGTAGACCTTGCTGAAACACCTGCCGCTAAGCGGCCATTCCCGACACGCCGCGTCGACTCAATATCGCTGAGTCGCAAAAAGGCGCGTGATAGGTCGTAAGTTGCGGGCTCGATATCCCCGGCGCATCCTGTCGGCAAGAAACAAGATCTAAGGGGCGGGGAATGTCGGGAGAAGCGCCCGAATCGGGACCGGGCCAGCCACCGACTGACCCGCCGGCGTCAGTGCAAGTCCCTGACCCATCCATCCACGTCTTCATTAGCTACGCCTCGCAGGACGCTGCCATCGCCAATACCGTTGTCGGGGCGCTCGAGCGCGCTGGGCTGAGGTGCTGGATCGCGCCCCGGGACGTTGTCCCTGGCGCGCTCTACGCCGACGAGATCGTGCGTGCAATCAACGAATCCAAGGTTGTCATACTGATTCTCTCCGAACAAGCGGTCGCCTCTTCCCATGTCGGCAAGGAGATTGAGCGAGCCTCGTCCAAACGTCGCCGAATAATTGCGCTTCGCACCGCCTCCGTGACGCTAACGCGAGCCTTTGAGTACTTCTTGAGCGAGTCACAGTGGATCGATGTCGGAGCCGGACGCATTGAAGCGAAACTTGTGGACGCGGTCCGACGGCATCTGACACCCGACTCAGCCATCGAACCAAGCATCCCGCGGGAAGGACTCACTTATGGTCACAAGTCGGCTACATCGCGAGGTCGCTGGCTAGTCATAGCCTTGGTCGCTGTAGCGGCGGTAGCAGTTGCATATTTTGTGGTCGAGAGGTTCTCGCGAGCGAAACACCTCATGACGAACCAGGCAGCGACTCAGAACGTTATTAGCGACAAGTCGGTCGCCGTGCTGCCCTTCACCGATATGAGCGAGAAGAAGGATCAGGAGTACTTCGCCGATGGCATGGCGGAGGAGATCATCGATCTACTCGTCAATGTACCCGAGCTGAAGGTCCCGGCACGCACCTCGTCTTTCTATTTCAAGGGCAAGTCGATCACGATCCCGGAAATCGCTAGGGAATTGGGCGTTGCCCATATTCTGGAGGGCAGCGTGCGCAAGTCGGGTAGCCATCTGCGTGTTACCACACAGCTCGTAAGCGCGGACAACGGTTACCACCTATGGTCAGAAACCTATGACCGACAACTCGAAGACGTGTTCAAGACACAGGACGAGATCGCGGGCGCAGTGGTCGCGGCGCTGAAACTCAAACTTGCGCCGGGGCAGCAGGCAACCAGTTCGCACCGTACATCGAACCCTGATGCCTACAACCAATACCTTCTCGGTCGGCAATTCTTTGAAGGCTTCACTCTCGACGGCTTTCGGCGCGCGGTCGATGCCTACCGCCAAGCCATTCAACTTGATCCCAATTACGCCGCCGCCTATGCCGAACTCGCCATATCGGAGTTCTTCGTCGCCGATCAGACCGACGATACCGCACAGAAGCAGCAAGCCCTAGTGACGGCGGACAAGGCCGTGGCGCTGGCCCCGGATGAAGCGGACGGCTACGCGGACCGAGGATATTTGCGTTACGAGTTCGCCTGGGATTGGACCGGAGCACAGTCGGATTTTGCGAAGGCATTGGCATTGAATCCCGGCGACAACCGCTTCCAGAGGCGATATGCGCAATTGCTGGGAGCCTTGGCCGGCTACCCGAGAGCGTTGCGGTGCTGAAGAAAGCAACAGAGTTAGACCCGTTATCGAGCCTGACTTGGACAGTGTTCGGCAATTACCTCACCGCGGACCGGCAGTTCGCGGCCGCCGAAGAGGCCCTGCGCCGGGCACTCGAGATCCAACCGGATTCGCGCTTTGCCTTAGCTCAGCTCGGTATAGTGCAGTTGCTTACGGGTAATCCGACGGAAGCCCTAACGACCTTCCGGAAGCGCGGCGGCAGTGGATTTAGTTTAATAGGTATCGCGATGGCCGAGCACTCACTCGGTCATGTCAAAGAATCGCAACACGCACTTGACGAAGCGATCGCAAACCATGCACAGGATTCGGCTTATGCGATCGCGGGCGTCTATGCGTGGCGCGGCGAGAAGGACAATGCGTTCGCGTGGCTAGAGCGGGCTTTCCAGCAACGCGATGGGGGTCTGTCGGATATCAAGGACGATTTACTACTAGCCTCACTGCGCGATGATGCCCGTTTCGGCGCAATGCTGAGGAAGATGCAGCTGCCCGAGTGACTGCGGGCAGCGCTGCGCGTCAATCTGCGCCACTCCACCGTGATCGATCGCTGAATTGCAGAGATCGAACCACCGAGATTCGAGTGCACGAGCGCGCAGACGATTGGTCACTACGTGTATTTTTGGAATTGGCTCTGGACGCGCCGTGAGCTTCAAAAGATCGTTGCCTTCGCATGTCCCTTCGGTAGGCACCGATTAAGCACACGACCTAAATTCCGCGCCCGGAAGCAGTCGGTCGCGACGGGCAGGTTGGGGTCAACTCCGGCCACAAAGTGCGTGAAACGCCTGCTTCAACACATGGTCGAAAACTCGGGGTGTTGTAGAATCCATCGGCCCAGCTTTCGCTGGCTGCGCGCTGCCGCAAAAAGAGGAATAATGCCCCATGCAAACTAATACTTACGAGATAGCCGATCGCATCTTTCGCTTGTCAACGTGCGTCCCCGAGGCAGCGCCTGGCGGCTTCACGTTCAATCAGTTTCTCGTCGATGCTGACGATCCGCTCCTCTTTCACACTGGCCCGCGACGCATGTTCCCCCTCGTGTCGCAGGCGATTGCCCGTATCATTCCGCTTAAGCG
>Ga0302326_10030579_pt1 | contig 10775 bp, 9 predicted proteins | sample Palsa_T0_3_FD_202264 | JGI IMG/M metagenome (GOLD analysis project Ga0302326, IMG submission 202264) | Peat permafrost microbial communities from Stordalen Mire near Abisko, Sweden - Palsa_T0_3 | ecosystem: Environmental > Terrestrial > Soil > Palsa > Peat permafrost | place: Sweden: Abisko...
AATCGTGAGCGACATGTTCGTTTCCTTAAACCACTCTAATGGAATCGGACTGCCCGAGGCCTGATGCCCAATTCCCCGCAGCGCGCTGTGAGTCCCGTCGCTCACGGCAGTTCATTGGCTATGAAGGCTAAGAGTAACCGAGGCGTACTTCAGCCTGTGACCGTACCTCAACCTGTGACCGAGCGGGCCAGCTTTCTGGTCGATCGTGCCGACCTACCCGGACTTCGCGGCGCTGTTTCAAAGCTCGCCAACGCCGGATACTCCGAGACCGTCGTAACCGAGCGTCTGGGTCTGCAGGACCTTGCCGACCTTGAGTGGCGTTCCGTGCCTATCTATCGCTCGGAGCGTCTGGCCGGTCGCGATCCGCTCGCTCTGGCAATCGATCTCTTTCTTTTGCAAGGGGATCTTCCCAACGACGAACTCGAGCGATTGTTCTCGCGCTCCGAATCCGATCTGCTGGTTCGGGCTGGGCTGCTGGCAATCGATGAGATGGGTCTGGCCCGCGCTCGGGCGTCGCTGTTTCCCGTCGGCGATCGCTTGATCTTTTCCGATCACGATTGGCCCAGCCTTCCTCACCCGGGGTACACCACTGTACCCACGGATCAGGTGATGGGGATTGGCCGCGATAGCCGTCTTCTGGCGCGCTGTACCTCGCGCCGGACGTTTCGCTCCACCCTGGACCTCTGTACCGGCTCGGGCATTCATGCTCTACTGGCTTCCGCCCACGCTCAACAAGGGCTGGCCGTCGACATCAGTCCGCGCGCGGCCCGTTGCGCGCGCTTCAACGCCCAAGCCTCCGGCGCGACCAATGTCGACGTCGCGGTCGGCGACCTGTTCGACGCCGCGCGCGGCGAATCCTTCGATCTGATCACCGCCAATCCTCCCTTTGTGCCCTCGCCCCTCGATAGCCTCAGGTTTCGCGACGGCGGACGCTCAGGAGAAGACGTCCAGAAACGGATCGTCGCCGGTTTGCCGCATCACCTCGCGCCCGGTGGCATGGCGCAGATTGTCACCGAGCTCGGCGAGCGTGACGATGAGCCGCTCGCCCATCGATTGCGCGACTGGCTCGAGGGCGCGCCGATGGACATTCACATTCTCCGCTTGGGCGAATACTCCGCCGCCAAGTACGCCATCGGACATGCCAAAGGTGACGACTACCAGGCATTTCTGGACTCCACCCGCCAGTGGGCCGACAATCTTCGGGCGCAAGGCTATATCCGGGTTGTCTCCCTGGTGATCTCCTTCCAGTGGAGCGACCTGACGTGCGGCCCGCCCTGGGAACACCTGGACGAATCGCCCCCGCCGCGCCGTGCCGCTGGCGCCGAAATCGACGCGGCTTTTCTCGCCGAACGCTTTACGCGACGCCGCGATCTGCCGCAGGCCCTCGCACAGAGCTGCCTGCGCCGCGCCGGACCGGTGGCCCTTCTCGATGCACGGGTGCTGGGCAGCGACATGCCGAGAAGAGCCAAGGCGACTTTGCTACGGCAAGCCTTAACGATCGAACATCACCTCGATCCGCTCGAGCGGGAGATTCTGGATCGAATGGAGGGGCGCATCCCGATGCCGCACTTGATCGGCCTCTTTCGCGATCTCCTTGTGGATGAGCCCACCATCATCGCCGCCACCCGTTCACTCCTGCGCCGTCAGCTGGTCCGTATCGACGGCCAACTCGCCGACTCCGCGGCCCGCCTTTGAAGAGGTGTGTGAGCTAGCCTTGCTTCGGGCGTTGGCGATCACGCTGACGGCGTGCGCGAGGATATGCTCGGCCCCGTCGCCCCGGGCGTCGAAGACGGCCTGTTAACCGCCGCCGGGCCGACAAAACGGCGACACCAACCCGAAACGTAATTGTGGCTCGCCATCGTAGGGCCACCTTGAGACGTTGCTGACCAGCGGGGCTGATACACTACGCTGCTTCGATGGCTGGATGCTGCGAAGTCGCCTTGCCTGTTCCTCTGCGCACGACGTTTACCTATGGGGTGCCTGACGCGCTGGATGAGCTCGTGGTGGTGGGGGCGCGGGTTGTGGTTCCGTTTCGCAATCGGGCCATGATTGGCGTGGTGGTGAGCGTGTGCCCGCCAGGCTCGAAGAACTTAAAGACTGCGCTCGAGGAACCGGCGCTCAGGCTCAAAGATGTCGCCGAGGTGCTTGACCCGTTGCCGGCGTTGCCGGGGCGGCTGGTCGAGTTGGGGCGCTGGGTTGCGGAGTACTACCTGGCGCCGATTGGGGACACGTTTCGCGCGATGTTGCCGCCGGTCGTGGAGATGCGCGTGGCGCGGGAGTGGGAGATCAACGAGGCGGGGCGCGCGAGGCTTGGCGAGTTGCGGGCGCTCGAGGGGCGGAGCGAGGCGGAAATCGCCGAGCGGGCTTTGCTCGAGCTGTGCGAGTTGGGTGCCAAGCCGGTGAGCAGCGCGCTGCTGCGGCGGTTGCCGGGCGGGGAAGCGGCTGCGACGCGGTTGCTGCGCCGCGGGCAGATTGCGGTGCGCGAGGTGGCGCGGCGGCGCGAGGCGCGCACGCAGAAAATTGTGGCGTGGCGTCAGGATGGCGGCGCAGCGTCTTTCGATACGGCGGGGCGCGCCGACACCGCATCGGGCGATGTTGCGAAAGTTGCAGGTACCAGCGCGGACATGGACACCGCACTGACGTCGGGGGTAGCGCCGCGTGGCCGCGCCGCCGAGGAGCGCGTGCGGCAGATCCTGGCCGAGGAGCGCGGGCCGCTGCCGCTGGTGCAACTGCTCAAGCTGGCGGCCGTGTCGCGAGCGGTGATTGAGCGATTGGCGCGGCAGGGCAAGGTGCAGGTGTGGGAGGAACCGGCGGCGATCGAGGAGAGCTTGTTCGAGGCGGATTTCGCGCCGCCATCGAATGTGCTTAGCGACGATCAGCAGCGCGCGGTGGACGAAATCGCGGGCTGGCTCGATTCCGGCGCATTTGTCGCGGGGCTGCTGTACGGCGTCACCGGAAGCGGCAAGACGGAAGTGTACCTGCGCGCGGTGGAAGCCACGCTGGCGCGGGGGAAGTCGGCGGTGGTGCTGGTGCCGGAGATTGGGCTGACGTTGTGGGCTGCGCGGCTGTGCCGAGCGCGGTTCGGCGACGGCGTCGCGATTTTGCATAGCGGGTTGCCGGACGCGGAGCGCGCGCGGGAGTGGTGGCGGGTGCGCAATGGTGAAGTGCGCGTGGTGGTGGGCACGCGCTCGGCCGTGTTTGCGCCGCTCGAGAATGTCGGGCTGGTCATTGTCGACGAGGAGCAGGAGTCCAGCTACAAGCAGGAAGAAGCGCCGCGCTACAACGGCCGGGACGTTGCGGTGATGCGGGCGCAGCGGGAAGGCGCGGTGGCGCTGCTGGCATCGGCGACGCCCTCGCTCGAAAGTTTTCATCACGCGCGCATGGGGAAGTACAAGCTGCTGCGCCTGGACACGCGCATCGAGAACCGGCCGATGGCGCGCGTCGAGATCGTGGATTTGCGCGAGGATTTCCGGCAAACGCACAAGCACGGGCCCGTTTCCGAGCGGCTGCGCAGCGAACTCGCCGCGTGCCTGGCCGCCGGGACGCAGGCGCTGGTGCTGATCAACCGGCGCGGCTACTCCTGGTTCGCCCTATGCCGGAGCTGCGGCGCGTCGATTTTCTGCGAGAATTGCAGCATCGCGCTGACCTACCACAAGCGCAACGACCGGCTGCAGTGCCACTATTGCGGGTTTTCGCGCCGCGTGCCGAAAGCGTGCCCGAAGTGCGGCTCGGAGTACGTCTATTTCGTCGGCGCGGGCGCCGAGCAGCTCGAAGAGCGGCTGCGGGCGCTTTTTCCCACGGCGCGCATCGCGCGCCTCGATCGCGACACGGCGCGCAGCAAGCGCGCCTTCGAGCAGGTGCTCAGCGAGTTCGCCGCCGGGCGCACGGACATTCTGGTGGGCACGCAGATGGTCGCCAAGGGGCACGACTTCCAGCGCGTGACGCTGGTGGGCGTGGTTTCGGCGGACGCGCAGCTGGGCTTTCCGGACTTTCGCGCCGCCGAGCGTACGTTTCAACTGCTCACGCAGGTGGCGGGTCGCGCAGGGCGCGGCACGCTCGCCGGGGAAGTACTGGTCGAGACGCACTATCCCGAGCACTACGCGATTCAGCTGGCCGCGAAGCAGGATTACCCAACGTTTTTCGAGAAGGAGCTGCACTTCCGGCGGATGATGCACTATCCGCCGTTCAGTGCGCTGGTGAGTTTGCTGGTGCGGGACACCAAGCTGGAGCAAGCCATCGGGTGGTCGCGGCAGATCGGCTCGTTCCTCGAGCCGATGGAGGCGCGCGGCGTCAAGGTGCTGGGTCCGGCGGCGGCGGCGCTGGCGCGGCTCAAGCGCGAGTATCGCTTCCAGTTTTTGCTGAAGTCGCCGAAGCGCAGCGCGCTGCATGGCGTCGTGGCGGAATGCTTGGCGTTTTGCGCGGAGAAAAAGATTCCGGAGCGGGCCGTGCTATGGGACGTGGACCCGGTGAACTTGCTGTGAGACCGGCGGCGCGATGGGATGCCGTGTGATTGGGGGCGTCTTGAAAATAGAGGCGCTGGCTGTTACAGGTTTTCTTTCCAGACTATGTACTTAACAGACCCAGCGGAGGCTCTGAGAGCTCTGGCGGCATCCTTATCTAGGCAGAGGTCTTATTTATGACGCAGGATTTCGCCGCAATCATCCTCGGCGGTACCGGGCAAGTCGGTGGTGCGGCCGTCGCGGAGTTGCTAGCAATTCCGCAATGCCGGGAAGTGGTGATGGTCACCAGAAAGCCCATTGCCGCGCGATCGCGGGTACGCAACGTCGCTCTTGATACCGGCGCTGCTGACTTCGCCGAGCGCACGGCCGTCCTTGCCGCCGAAGTGTTGAGCTGCGGTCCCGCGAGCGCCGTGAGCTGCGTGGGTGTCGGTGCTGGATCGAGGCGCTGGAGCGAAGAAGAATTGCGACGACTGGAAGTCGGCGTCGTCGGCGGCTTTGCGCGTGGCTGCCATGACGGCGGAATCGCCCAGTTGTGTCTGCTTTCTGCCGTAGGAAGCACGGCTCGCAGCCTGATTCGCTACGCCCGCGTAATGGGCATGAAGGAAGACACTGTGCGCAAGATCGGTTTTACGCGCCTGGCCATCTTTCGCCCGGGCATCATTGTCGGCAACGCTCATACGCCGGGCTGGGTCGGTTGGTTGGGACGCCTCGTGCCTGGGCCGTTTGGCAATATCGATCAGCGAATTCTCGGTCGCTCCATCGCCGCAGAGGTTGCTTTGCACAGTCAAGAGGCGGGTGAAGTTACCCTCGAAAATGCGGCCATGAAGAAACTCGCTGCGCAGCTCGACGGCGTGACTTCGGAATCCTTGCGTGGGGCCTAGATTAAACAGCAGAGGCTTTGATTACACGGCGAAGGGCGCGGGCATGAAGCAGAGAAGGAAAATCGCCAGCGCGACGCCAGCCAGGAAGCGGCGCGTCGGGTCGAGCGGTTCCCAGCCGTCCAGCAGCGGCGGATGGCGGAACCCGATCACCAAAAGCAAGACGGCCCACATGAACCAGCCCACCCAGAAAAAATATCCCAGGGGAAGCAATGCGAGGGCCACGGCGATGGAGATCGAGCGATGCCTGCCGCTGGTGAGCGCGCAGAGAATGTGCCCGCCGTCGAGCTGGCCCGCGGGCAGGAGATTGAGCGCGGTCGCAAACAGACCGACCCAGGCTGCGCGTCCGACTGGATTGAGGACCAAACTGGCGTGCGGAACACCCGGACGCAGCCACGCTTCGAGGAAGCGCTCGATGAGCGGTTCGCCGAACATGGGAGCGATTCCTCCGGCGGCGACAACCTTGGAGCGAACGATCGCGATCGCCAGGGCGGGCACGGCGATTGCGAAACCGATCAGAGGCCCGGCGAGCGCCATGTCGAAGAGGGCGCTGCGGTTGATGATCGGTGAGCGGATGCGGATGAACGCGCCGAGGGTGCCGATCAGCGTGGGAGCGGGAACGAAATACGGGTATGTCGCGCGAATATGATAGTAGCGGCAAGCGAAGTAGTGGCCGAGTTCGTGCGCGAGCAGGATACCCATGAGCGTGCAAGCGAACGGAATGCCGGCGAGAAAAAGGCGCGGCTCACTGAACGGCCTAAAATAGCTGATGAAGAATTCGTCCAGGTTGGGGGAGCGGCCGGCCGCGTAGGCGGCGGCAAATTGAGCGCCAGCGGCCAGCGTGGTGACCGCCGTGGCGGCAAACAGACCCACGGCGATGGCCAGCGAGCGCCAGGAGTATCGCTCGCGCGGCTCCTCGGTCCACGGCGGATACGGCGAAGGGACCAGTTCCACGCGGAACAGGTCTACCGGGAGTTCGTTGTGGCCGTTCTCTCCGTTCATGGATGTAAAGATGCGCGAACGGGCAAAAGCGGTGTGGTCTTTTTGCGCGAGCCCCGGGCGAAAAATGCGGCTCGGCGCTGCGCGGTTCAGACGCCGCGGGGTCAGATCGATTGCAATTCCTTGCCGGGTTTGAAGCGCACCGCTTTACCGGGCGGGATATTCACTTCCTCACCGGTGCGAGGATTGCGCCCGATGCCGGTCTTGCGGGGCTTGACGTTGAACACGCCAAAGCGCCGGAGCTCGATGCGCTGGCCGCGACCGAGGGAATCCTTCAGCGCACGAAAGACCGTTTCGACGGCCTGTTCGGCCTGAGTGCGCGTCACAGATGTCTGTGCGACGACGGCATTGACGATGTCCAGCTTGATCACGCGCCCTCCATGGTAAAAGGGAAGCTTATGCTAGACACCGAGTGGTGGTATGTCAAGGCCAGCGGCGATCTTAGCAATGATTCGCAGGAAATCCGGTCGCCGGCGCGCGGGGACTCATTGTCGCCTCAACGGCGCTAGGATTTTTGCGGCGGACGCAGGCTGACTTCGCTGATGAAACTGTGCGGCCCCTCGGTGACGACCGCGACCACGGCATGGGCCACGTCATCGGCTTGCAGCAGCGCCGCTGGGTTGCGGCCGGCAAGGGGAGAGAAGTCCGTGGCGACGCTCCCCGGACAAATCACGCTGACGCGGATACCGTGGGTTCGCAATTCCTCGGCCATGCAACCGGTCAGACCCATCAGGCCCCACTTAGACGCACAGTAGAGGACGCCACCCGGAAATGTATTCTTCCCGGCGAGCGAGCTGATGTTGACGACGCGGCCGCGACGCCGGCGAATCATGGCGGGCACCGCGGCGCGGCTGACCAGAAAGACGGATTTGAGGTTGGTGTTGAGCACGGTGTCCCATTCGGTTTCGCTGCGATCGTGGAATGGCCCGAAGATGCCCATGCCGGCGTTGTTAACCAAGATGTCGATCGGGCCCAGCTCGGCTTCGACTTTCTGGACCATCGAGGCGACGTCAGCCGCGCGTGTAACGTCGGCGACGACCGTGAGCACGGAGATGCCTTCGCCAGACAAGGCTTGGGAGGCTTGGCTGAGCGTCTCGGCGCGCCGTCCGCAGATCGCAAGGCGAGCGCCCAACTCGCCCAGGCGTCGCGCGACTGCCAAGCCGATGCCGCGGCTGCCTCCGGTGATCAGGGCCACCTGCCCGGCGAGAATTGTGTCGCGCGTCTGCGGACTTTCTTGTGTCACTGGAGTTCTCCCAGGAGGCAACGTTTTATGACGCGGATGAGTAACGTCGCCTCACGCCGAGCCCGCAACCTTTTCGCTCGGCGAACTCATCTTAGTATGACTGCGGACCCCAAGTGGAGGCTTACACCTTTCACGGTACGCGAACGCGCGGACCGCGGTGCGGCGTCGATGGGGAATGGCGCTTGCACCGCCGTGAGGGATTTTCTATAATCCACTAGCTTTTTGCATCGATGAGTCCCTGGTGGATTTTTTTCTTGGTGGCTTCAAGCGACGCGGCAAGGTCTTGCCCAGGAGGCGGGTCATGAAGCAAACCTCTCAGAGGATGAGTGCGTTGTGGCTGGCAGCGGCGCTGCTGATCGGAGTCAGCGCGGCGGCTTGGGCGGCACCGCAGCAACAGCAAGCGCCAGCGCAGGCGGCGAAGCCGGCATACACCTTAGCGGAATACAACGCTTACACCTCGGCGCACATGGAACAAAACCCGCAGCAGAAAATCAAGCTGCTGGACGACTTCGTGATGAAGTATCCGATGTCGGCGCTGTTGACTTACGTTTACCAAGATTATTACCTCGCCTACTACGCGCTCAAGAATTATCCGCAAACGATCGAGTACGTAGACAAATTGCTCGCGCTCGGAGACAAGGTGGATCTTGGGGCGCGTCTGCAAGCGCAAGTCGCGCGAGCGCAGGCGTTCCTTGCGGGGCAGGCGGATAAGAGCCTGCAGACCCCCGAAGCGCTTGGCAAGGCCAAGGACGCCGCCGCGGCGGGCTTGACGACGCTGGCAGCGTGGATGAAGCCGGAAAAAACCACGGACGAGCAGTTCGCGACCCAGAAAAAAAGCATCGGCATCATGTTCAACACCGTCGCCGGCATGACGGAGTCGCAACTCAAGGATTACAAGTCCGCGGAAGCTTCCTACAAGGCGGTGCTAGCGCTCGATCCCAACGACGCGGTGACGCATTTCCGCCTGGGCGTGGCTGATTTGCAGGACATGCCGCCGAAGTCGGTGGATGGATTCTGGGAACTCTCGCGCTCGATCGCTCTGAAGGGGCCCGGCGAAGCGCAAGTGCGCACTTACCTGCGCAGCCAATTGCTGCACTATCAGCAGCCGGCGTGCGAGAAGCTCGGCGATGACGAGATCAACGAACTGGTTACCTTGGCGGGTTCGAGCGGAGACCGTCCGGCGACGCTAGCGGTTCCCAGCGCGGACGACCTCCAGAAAGCTCGGGACGATACGGAAAACTTTCTCCCCTGGCTGCAGGAGGGCGGAGACCACGGCAAGACCATGTGGCTGGCGACCTGCGGTTTGGAGTACCCGGACGTCGCGGTCCGCGTGATGGATATCATGCCGACGGATAGCGACAACTTCACGCTGCACGTTTTCCGTGCGGCGACCCAAGAGGCCATGCAGGCGGCCACCGCTCCGAACATGGAAGTTCACATCGTCATGCAGCCGGATGCCAAGCGCGTGATGAAAGACGACTTCGTACGATTCACAGGCACGCTGAACGGGTACCAGCAGACTCCGTTTATGCTGACGTGGGACAACGCAAAGATTAATATGGAAGACCTCGCGCCGGCACCTGCTGGGGGCAAGAAGCCGCCGGCTCGTGGCGCGGCTCCGAAGAAGCCCACACAGTAATTATCACGGTTCAGGTGTTAGCAATGCGGCCCCGGGAGGAGGTTCCCGGGGCCGTTCTGTTTTCCGGCAGCTGCCGACCTGGTTGGCCCACCTGGTTGCATGGGCGCCTTGCTCTGTGGAGTGGGATGGCTACGACTGACGATGCCCGCGATGGTCCAGCTTATAGAGGTCGATCTTCCGGCTAAGGGTGTTGCGGTGAATGCCGAGCAATCGCGCGGCCCGGGATTGATTTCCATTGGAGCGATCTAAAACGCGCTTGATGAATTTCTTCTCAAACTCGTTCACTGCTTCGTCAAACAGAATTCCGCGCTCGACCATCTGGCCCACTAACGCTTCCAACTGGTCTCTCACAGTGGCACGCTCCACAAGAGTTTTGGAACTTTCCGGTCAGGATCAGGGCAATTCGTGCCCGGCCAACAATCGATACGCCTCCCGGTATTTAGACTGCGTTGCGGCCGCCACCTCGGCGGGTAATTCGGGGCCCGGCGGCTGTTTGTTCCAGCCGATGCGTTCAAGGTAGTCGCGGACGTACTGTTTGTCGAAAGACGGCTGTGGCTGGCCGGGTGCGTAGCCGGCTGCGGGCCAAAATCTGGAGGAATCTGGCGTCAGGGCTTCATCGATCCAGATCAATTCGTCGCCGATCAGCCCGAATTCAAACTTTGTATCAGCGAGCAATATGCCGCGAGGCTCCGCGTAGGAGGCAGCGCGACGATAGATCTCAAGACTAACGGCGCGAAGCTGCTCGGCGCGCGCCCCGCCAATGCGCGCGACTGTTTGGTCAAAGGTGATGTTTTCGTCGTGGCCGGTCGTGGCCTTCGTGGAGGGCGTAAAGATAGGCGCAGGCAGCCGGTCGGATTCGTGAAGCCCCTGCGGCAAGGGAATGCCGCAAATCCCTCCCGTGGCGCGATAATCTTTCCAACCCGATCCGGCCATGTAGCCGCGCACCACGCACTCGATGGGGAGCGGTTGGGTCTTGCGGCAGAGCATTGCCCGGCCCTCTAATTGCTGGAGGAACGGCTTCGCCGCAGCGGGGAATTCACTCCCGCTTAAAACATGGTTGGGCACGACGTTACGCAGCGTCTCAAACCAAAAGAGCGAGAGTTGCGTGAGCACGCGCCCTTTGTCGGGAATTGGCGTCGGCAGCACGACGTCGAACGCCGAGAGGCGATCGGTGGCCACGAGCAGCAAGTTGCCTGCCACTTCGTAAAGGTCTCGCACCTTGCCTCGCGACAAGAGTGTGAGCCCAGGAAAATTCGTTTCCCAGATGACGGCGCTCATTTGAGGAGAAGCCACGTGCGATCGAGTCCCCTGGTCGTCTGAAGTGCGCGTATTCTAGCGCAGCGAGCGGCCGTGTCAACCGCGAAAACAAATGGAATGAGGAAATCTCAACGGCAAGTGTAAAAATCGGTGGAAAAAAATTGTGCGTACGGCGAATTCAGGATGCTCTCGAGCGAGATGGCGCTCAGCTGACGCGAGTTGCGGCCTGACCGGAACGCCAGATGTTTTACGCAGCGTTGCTAGCGGCGGCGGCGCGCGCCTGATCCCAGCTCACAGAG
>Ga0302326_10030580_pt1 | contig 10775 bp, 8 predicted proteins | sample Palsa_T0_3_FD_202264 | JGI IMG/M metagenome (GOLD analysis project Ga0302326, IMG submission 202264) | Peat permafrost microbial communities from Stordalen Mire near Abisko, Sweden - Palsa_T0_3 | ecosystem: Environmental > Terrestrial > Soil > Palsa > Peat permafrost | place: Sweden: Abisko...
GTTGTTTTTGCGTGGTTTTGGTGTGGGGGGGGGGGGGGGGGGGGGGGGGGGGCGGGGTGGGGGGGGGGGGGGGGTGGGGGGCCGGGGGGTTGGGGGCGCGCGCGGGGCCGGGCGCGAGCGGGCTTCGACATTTGAGTTCCGGTGGCCGGCGCGGGCGACCAGGGCGTTCGCGGAGGAAGGCGCCGATCTCAAATGCCGAACCTGCGGAACTCAACGCCCGAAGGGTCTACCGGGAGGGCGCGGCGGGCCCGCCTGGGTGCCAGGCTTAGCCGCCAGGCTCAGCCATCGGAGCTCAGCCGCCGGCGATCACCGCGGCGCCCACCGCCCCACTCAGGTCCTGCAACTCGGTGCTGAGCACCACCGGCGGGTTGTCCGGCGTGTGGAGGTTGGGCTTCATCGCTGTCTCGATGCGGCGCACGAACGGCTCCCCCAGGCGGTCGCCGAGCCCGCCGCCGATGATGATCGCCTCCAGGTCGAGCAGGTTCTGGGCGTTGCTGATGGCGATCCCGAGCCCCGTCACGGCCTGAGCGATCAGAGACGTGGTGAGCTTGTCGCCCTTCTCCAGGGCGTCGGCGATCACCGAGCTGCTGAAGTGATCGCGGCCCTTCTGCTCCATGATCTCGAACAGGATCGTCTTGGCCCCCTTCTCATGCTTTCGACGGGCGGCCCCCTCCAGGGCGAGTCGCCCGGCGTAGGCCTCGGCGCAGCCGCGCCGGCCGCACGGGCACCGGCGACCTCCGGGCTTCACCACGGTGTGGCCGATCTCGCCGGCGCTCCCCCGCCCGTGGCGGAGCTTGCCTTCGAGGATCAGTCCACCCCCCACCCCGGTGCCGATGAACACCCCCAGCAAGTTGCGGTACGGCCGCCCGGCACCGCGGCGGTACTCGCCCATCACCGCGACCCTGACGTCGTTGTCGACCGTCACGGGCCTGCGCGCCAGCCCGCGGGACAGGGTGGGCCCGAGGGCCACATCGTCCATGAAACCAGGCACGTTCGCCGACCGCGACACGTGCCCCGTCGCCGAGTCAACCGTGCCGGGTGTGCCGATCCCGACGGCCCGCAGGTCGCCGATTCGGGCCGACGCCGATGACAACGCCTCCCGGACGGACACCACGATCTCGGCCATCACGTCAGCGGCGTTGGTCTGCGGAGTCGGATGCCGGGCTTGGCCGACCACCTTGCGGTTGGCGACCACGACGACCTGGATCTTGGTACCACCCAGATCGATACCGGCGGTCACGGGCATGGCGCTCCCCCTCGAGACGAGACGCCGCCATCTTGCCCGCACCCGCGACGGAGCCGCTACCGTCCGCGTAGCGCCCCACCCCTGGAGGACAACCCGTGCCCGATGCCAACGACACCCCCCGCTCCGATGTCATTGTGCTCTTCGGCGCCACCGGCGACCTGGCCAGGAAGAAGCTCTTCCCCTCCCTGTACCTGCTCGCTGCCACCGACCGGCTGAACTTCCCCGTTGTCGGCGTGGCGAAGTCCGATTGGGACACCGACGCCCTGCACCAGCACGCGCGCGAGGACATCATCGCCGCCAACGCCAACGCCGACACCGCCGTCATCGACGCCTTGCTCGCTCGCGTCACGCTGATCACCGGCGACTATGCCGACCACAGCACGTTCGAACGGCTCGCCGATGCCATCAAGGGGCTCGGTGCCAAGCGGCCGCTGCACTATCTCGCCATCCCGCCGGCCCTGTTCGGTCCGGTGTGCGAGAGCCTCTGCAAGACGGGTCTCACCGAGGACGCGCGGGTCGTGATCGAGAAGCCGTTCGGTCATGACCTGTCCAGCGCCGAGAACCTCAACGAGATCCTCCACAGCGCGTTCAGCGAGGCTCAGATCTTCAGGATCGATCACTTCGTGGGCAAGGAACCGGTGGAGAACCTGCTGGTCTTCCGGTTCGCCAACTCGCTCCTCGAGCCCGTCTGGAATCGCCGCTACATCCGCAGCGTCCACATCACCATGGCGGAGAGCTTCGGCGTCGAGGGTCGGGGGGCGTTCTACGACGCGGTAGGGGCCATCAGGGATGTCTTCCAGAACCACCTGCTCCAGGTGGTCGCCTTCCTCGCCATGGAACCGCCGACGGCCGCCGACGCCGAGTCCCTCCGCGACGAGAAGGTGCGCGTGCTGAAGGCGATCACCGCCATCGACCCCGACGACGTCGTCCGCGGGCAGTACGAGGGGTATCTCGACGAGCCCGGTGTCGCTGCCGGTTCGGGCACCGAGACCTACGGCGCCGTCCGGCTCCACATCGAGTCGTGGCGGTGGGCGGGCGTCCCCTGGTTCGTGCGCTTCGGCAAGGCCCTGCCGTGCACGGCGTTGGAAGCGGTGGTGACGTTCCAGTCCCCGCCCCGGATGCTCTTCGAGGAGGACGGGCACCAGCCGCACCCCAACGAGTTGATCTTCCGCCTGTCGTCCAACGACGGTGTCACCCTGAGGGTGCAGGCGAAGCAGCCGGGAGAGAAGATGCTCACGCATCCGATCGATCTGGACGTGTCCTTCGGTACTGCACTCGGCGCCCGCCAGGACGCCTACGAACGCTTGATCGGAGACGCGATCGACGGCAATCCCACCCGGTTCGCCCGCCAGGACATGGTCGAGCAGGCCTGGAGGGTTGTGGACACGTGCCTCGCCCACCCCTCCCCGGTCCACCCGTATGGGCGCGGCACGTGGGGCCCCGACGAAGCCAACCGGCTGCTCGGCGACGCGCCGCCATGGCAGGACCCGGAGCCGGCCAGCGCCGACACCGCCTACCGGACACCGTGACGACGCTCGCCGTCGATCTCGGGGGCACGCACATGCGATGCGCCCGAGTCGACGCGGACGGCACCGTCACCGAGCGTCAGGTTCACGCGACTCCCCACGACGGGACGGGCGTGTCTGCCCTGGTGAAGCTGATGGGGAACGTGACCGGATGCCGCCAGGCCGTGGTCGGGGTTCCTGGCCGCGTCGACTACCGGCAGGGGCAACTCGAACACGCGCCGAACCTCCCTCCGGAGTGGGTTCCGCAGCTCAGCGAAGCCGACCTCGGGGCTGCCGTCGGGCTCCCGGTCTCACTCGCCAATGACGCCGACCTGGCCACCGTCGGTGAGTCCTACTTCGGCGCCGGGAGGGATCACAGCGACGTCGTCTACCTCACCCTGTCGACGGGCGTCGGCGCCGGGGTCGTGGTGGGGGGACTGCTGGTCCACGGCCACCGCTCGTTGGCCGAAGTCGGTCACGAGATCATCGACCTCACTCGGCTGCGGGCCGGCGAGCCGGCCACGCTGGAAGACTTGGCCTCGGGGACCGCGCTCGGGCGGGCGGCCGCGGCCGCGGGACTCGGTCCGCTCGGCCGCGACGTCCTCGATGCCATCGATGCCGGCAACCCGGCCGCGCAGTCAATCTGGGACGATGTCGTCAGTGCGGCGGCGGCCGGCATCGTCAACGTGGCGTGGACGTTCAGCCCCGAGGTGATCATCATCGGCGGCGGTCTCGGCCTGGTCGGCGACGTCCTGTTGGGCCCGGTGCGTAGGGCGGTGGCACGGGATGGCCCGCCCGCGGTGTCGCCCCCGATCCAGATCGTCCCTGCGACGCTCGGCGACGACGCCGGCCTGGTCGGTGCGGCCGCGTGGCACCGGGCGTTCCGGCCCGAGGCGGCTGGTCGCTGATGGCCTTTCACCGCGTGGTGACCGTGCGCCATGGCGAGACCGAGTGGAGCGCATCGGGTCGCCACACCGGTCTCACCGACGTGCCCCTGAACGACGACGGCCGACGGCAGGCGGTCGACGCCGGTGAGCGCCTCGTGGGGGCCCGGTTCACGCTCGTGCTCACCAGCCCGGCGGTGCGGGCGGTGGAGACGTGCCGGTTGTCCGGCTACAGCGACGGCGCCACCGTGGAGCCTGACGCCCACGAGTGGGACTACGGGGAGTACGAGGGGTTGACCAGCGAGGAGATACGGGAGCGACGCCCGGGGTGGTGGATGTGGCGCGACGGCTGCCCGGCGGGTGAGGATGCCGCTGCGGTCGGGCGTCGCGCCGATCGGGTCATCGATCGGTGCCGGTCGGCGTCCGGCGATGCCGCCGTGTTCGCCCACGGCCACTTCCTTCGGGTGCTCGGCGCCCGGTGGGTGGGCAATGAGCCCACGTTCGGTCAGTCGCTGCTCCTCCAGACTGCGGCCATCTGCGTCCTCGAGTGGGAGCACGGCGTCCCGGTGATCGGCCGCTGGAACGACACGCCCGCGCTCATCGCCTCCAGCTGACCGGCAGCGCCAGCAGCAGGTCGATGATCAGGGCGGTCCACCCCGTCTGGTGGGAGGCACCCAGCCCCGCCCCGGTATCGCCGTGGAAGTACTCGTGGAATGGGATCAGGTCGTGCCACGCCGGGTCGGTGTGGAACCGCTCGAACCGCCCGTGGACCGGCCGGCGCCCGTCGGGTCCTTCGAGGAACAGCCCAGCGAGCCGGCGGGCGAGGTCGTCGGCGACGTCTACAAGCGTCGCCCGCTGACCGGAACCGACGGGATACTCGACGGTGAAGTCCGGACCGAGGAAGGCGTGGAAGCGCATCAAGGCCCCGATGGCGAGGTGGTTTACCGGGAACCACACCGGCCCCCGCCAGTTGGAGTTGCCGCCGAACAGCCCGGTGGTGGACTCGGCCGGTTCGTAATCGACGGCGGCCTGCATGCCGTCGACGTCGAGCGAGAAGGGGTGGTCGGCGTGGTAGCGAGACAGGGCCCGGATCCCGTGATCCGACAGGAACTCGCCCTGATCGAGCATGCGCGACAGGATCCGGACGAGCTGCGGCGGCGAAACGACGGACATCATGCGGCGATCGAGGTGACCGAGGTCCATCGAGTGGGCGCAGGCGACCCCGAACTGGGGCCGATGCCGTTCGAACCATTCCAGTCGAGCCCGGAAGCCAGGCAGGCGGGCCATCGTTTCGGCTTCGATCACGGCGACGGCGAACAGGGGGATGAGGCCCACCATCGAGCGGACACGCACCGGGATCCGAGATCCGTCCTCCGGGTCCCACAGCCCCTGGCCGTTCATGGCCGCGGCGATGTACGCGAAGTGCTCGAAGAACTTCGTCGCCAGATCCTCGTAGGTGTCGTCGTGGGCGGCGAGGGCCAACGACAACTCGAGAAGGCCGAGGGCGTAGAACGCCATCCATGCCGTCCCGTCGCTCTGCTCGAGGCGTCCGCCGGCGGGAACCTTGGACCGATCGAAGGGGGCGATGTTGTCGAGTCCGAGAAAACCTCCCTCGAACAGGTTGGTGCCCTCGGGGTCCTCGCGGTTCACCCACCAGGTGAAGTTGATGGTGAGCTTGTGCAGGATCCGCTCGAGGAACCCGTAGTCACTGCTCCCGTCCACCTCGAAGATCCGAAGGGCGGCGTAGGCGAACACCGGCGGGTTCACGTCGCCGAAGTCCCACTCGTAGGCAGGCAATTGGCCGTTGGGATGCATGAACCACTCACGGCACAGCATCACCAGCTGCGCCTTGGCAAATGCCGGATCGACGTGCGCCATCGCCACGCAGTGAAAGGCCAGGTCCCAGGACGCATACCACGGGTACTCCCACGTGTCCGGCATCAAGATGACGTCTTCGTTGGCCAGATGCCGCCAGCTCCCGTTGCGGATGGCTCCACGACCCGGGGGCGGCGGCGGCTCGGCCGGATCGCCGTCCAGCCAGTGCTCGACGTCGTAGTGGTAGAACTGCTTGCTCCAGAGCAAGCTGGCGATGGCTTGGCGCAGGACCAGCCCGGTGGCGTCGTCGAGTCCCCCTGGCACGCGGTTGCGAACGGCGGCGTGCCACTCGTCGGCCTCCCTCTCGCGTTCGTCCATCACCGTGTCCCACACCGTGCCGAGGTCGGGTACCGCGTGCTCCCATGGCGCCAGCCGGAGGCGGACCTCGGCCGTCGCGGCGGGCTCGACCGCGAGCTGGTACCACATGCCCGCCTTGGTGCCGTTCGAGTCGGGGTTCACCGTCGGCGTGCCGAGGACGATGTGGTCGTGGATACCGTCCTTCGGGAAGCGCGGGCCCTCCTCTGCGCCGAAGACCTTGACCACGTTGGTCTCGTTCTCGCAGAACAGGAGGGCCGGCGAACCGGAGCCCGCCAGCACGCGATCTCCGATGAAGCTGTGTCCGTCCTCCACGATGAGTCCGGGCCGGCCACTGTCGTGGCGGAGCTCGGCGCGCCGATCGTCTCGACCCCACGACCACGTGTTGCGGAGCCACAGGGTGGGGACGACATGAAGGGTGGCTGGAGCAGAGCCCATGTTGCGCGCCGACACCCGGAGGCAGAGATCCTCTGGAGCTGCCTTGGCCACGTCGAGGGTGATCTCCCACCAACCATCCTCGAAGGCATGCGTGTCGAGCAGCTCGTATTCCCCCTCGAGCTTGGACCTCGCCGCGTTGGTGGTGACCAGGTCCTCATAGGGGAAGGCGGTGTGGGGGTAGAGGTAGCGCCACCGCATCCATGAGTGCGTCGGCGTGGAGTCGAGGAAGAACCAGTAGTCCTTGGCATCCTCACCGTGGTTGCCCTCTGGGCCGGACAGGCCGAAGGCGCGCTCCTTCATGATTGGATCGACGCCGTTCCAGAGCGCGAGCGAGAGGCAGAGGAACTGGTGGTCATCGCAGATCCCGGCCAGGCCGTCCTCGTTCCACCGGTAGGTCCGCGACCGGGCGTGATCGTGGGGGAACCACCCCCAGGCGTCACCGTCGGCTGAATAGTCCTCACGAACTGTGCCCCACGCCCGCTCGGCGAGGTATGGGCCCCACCGGCGCCAGGCCACTCCGGCATCGGCTTCCTGGAGCCGTCCCTGCTCCGCTCCGGTGTCCATACGCGGCAGTCTCGCAGGACCAGCTCAGCCGGGGATGACCTCGACCCGGTGCACTATGTGGGCCGGCTTGGCCGCTTCGATGAGGCGCTCGAGCCGATCGGGATCGATGTGGTCCGCTTCGTGCACACGGATCGTCACCGTCCAGGACTCGTCACCCGGGGGCTGGCCTCCGGGGACCGGCGACCAGCCGTAGCCACCGGAATCGAGGACCTCCGGCTCGATCCCGGTGTAGACGGCAATGTGGGCGGCGAGGCCCCGGGCCGTACCGCGCCACCGATAGAGCTCGGCCGCCTCATCGACGAGCTGCCGTTGGCGTTCGGTCGTCCAGTTCTCGTCCAGGACGAGGCCGACCCAGGAGGCCAGCCAGCTCACGAAGTCATCGGGCGCCAGCTGGGGGTCGAGGTAGCTGTCGAAATTGTCGAGTGTGCAGAAGACGGGTGCGAGCACCGGATCGAATGCCGAGATCCACCGCATGGCGAACTCGTCGTCCTGGTAGATGGCGGGCATGGCCAAACCCAGGGGGTGGGGTGTCTCGAGGCCGTCGATGACCGAGCGCACGGCTACCGCACCGATACCTGGTGCTGGTACGGGAAGACCAGGGCATTGACCGAGATGTCGATCCGCTGGGCCGGATCGCCGCGGCGCCCCGTGATGGGGTCGGCGGGGAACAGCAACGCCTCCTCGACCAGCTCGGTGCCGTGGACCCGTTGGAGCACGGTGAAGACCTCCCCAACGTGGACCGGTCGTCCGAACGGCCACCCATCGCCGTCGGGGCCCCCGAGGAGCGGATGGAAGTAGCGGTAGAGGGCGGTGACCGCCTCGCGCTGGAGGCGGGTCTCGTCCACGTGCGGTCTCGGGCGGATCCGGGCGACAACCGTGATCCCCTGATACACGGGCGGCTCCACGACGAGGCGAGTGCCGAGGAGCCGGCGCTCGCCGAGATAGGCGGCGATCCCGGCCAGCATGTCCTCGGGCGGGACGAGATCCTCGAAGGGCAGGCGCCCGGACTCGTCGCCGACCGCAGGCACGACGAGCACGCGCACGACGCCGGCGTCGGTCCCGTCGGTGCCGGCGACGACGCAGCGTACCCGGGCGGCGTCAGGCTCGCCCTCGCGTGCCAGCTCCTCGTAATCCTCGGCCGTGACGGCGCGGTTGCGGGTGCGGAACAGAATCGGCCCGCGGACTTTCGCTGCCGCGATGTCCTCTCCGTCCACGCCTCCCTCGGCGGAACGCCGGTTCTCGACGCGCGACACGTAGGGGATCGACGACTTGAGGATGCACAGCGCACCGGCGGCCACGTTCCCCCGCCGGCCGCCACCGCTCCGATACAGCGGCACCCGAATGGGCGCTCCCTTGGGAGGGACGGCGCCGTATTGGCGGAGGCTGCCGTCGACCATGCGCACGGCGGGACCGAACACGATCTCACCGGCGACCTCGTCGATCATGAAGCGGCGGTCCTCCGTCATGCATTCGCCGAAGTTGTCGACCGGCAGCCATTCGTCCCATCCATCCCCTCCGGCGATCTCCACGACGAGGGGATGCCCGGTCGGAACCACCGGGTGGCGGCGGAGCATGAACCGTTGTCCAGGGATGCCCTCGGACAGTCCGACGACCTCCTCGCGCACGACTTCGCTGTGCGCCACCTTGGTGGTCCCTCCGATCGTCGCGGCGGTGAGCGCCGTGACGTGCGGCGGGTTGCTGTAGAAAGGCTGCCCCTCCTGAGCGGCCACGACCCGGCACCGCAGCCAGGCGCCTTGCGTGCCGGCGACGGTCGACTCGACATGGCCGGCGGGCACGTGCAGCACGACGTCACCGCCTCGGTTGAGGCCGCCCGTGTCGTCGTGGTCGACGTCGCACGGCGTCCAGCCGCTGCCCGTCCACGCCTCCCAGCAGATCGGAGGATCGGTGGGGTCGACGCCGTATCCCTCGATGAAGCACTCGAAGCGGAGAAGGAGGGCGCACTTCGGGACTGCAGCCGTTAGCACCACGTAGAGCGCATCGTCGGGCTTCGGCGGCGAGTCGAAACAGACGAAGCCGCGACGAGCGAGGAGATCGTCGAGGTGATCGATGACCTCCCCCTCCTCGACACTCGAAGCGATGCTTCTCAGCTCGCACGGGATGATGTCGAGACCCTCGACGACACTGAAGATGATCGCCTCCTCGGTCTCGGTGCGCAGCGTCGCCACCTCGGCGCCGACCGGGATCGGCAACACGTCGGGCTGCGGAGCCGACAGCCAGAACGTCTCGTCGCACTTGGCGTCCGATGGTGGGAGCAGCCGCACGCCGAGCATTTCGAGAAACTTGACGTAGTTGCGGTCCGGGACCTGGTTGAGGCGGAACACGAGCTGGTCCATCATCTGGGCGAACAGCTCGATCATCGTGACGCCGGGGTCGCTCACGTTGTGGTCGGTCCACTCGGGACAGCGGCGCTGGACGAAGAGCTTGGCCTCGTCCACGAAGTCCTGAAAGCGGCGGTCGTCCAGGTTGGGCACGGGGAGTTGCATCAGGACGCCTCCTCGGACGGGATGACGTAGAAGGGGAACACCAGGTTCCGCGGGTCGTTGGTGCCGCGGGGCGAGTAGACGATCGTGATGTAGAGGATCGACCGGTCGATGTCGTCGATGTCGACGGTGACGCTGTTGACATCCACCCGCGGCTCCCAGCGATTGAGCGCCCGCTTGACCTCGAAGGCCAGGCTCCCGGCAGTCGTGGCGTCGGCAGGGGCGAAAACGTAGTTGTGGATGCCACATCCGAAGTCGGGTCGCATGGGCCGCTCGCCGGGAGCTGTCGCCAAGATGATCCGGATCGCCTCGGTCAGTTCGCGGTCGCGTTCCGAGAGGCCGATCCCACCTCCGCTGTCGATGCGGAGGGGGAACGACCATCCTCGTCCGATGAACTCTTCGCTCATTCCGCTTCGCTTTCCTCAGTTCAGCTGGATGACGTCGCCCGTGACCTGAACCATGGGACCTCCGTCGATCGTGACCCCGGCCTGACCCTGGAGCGACAGCTGGGCGGAGGCGCTGATCGTGACATTGGCCCCGGTGATCTCGACATCTCCGCTGCTGTTGATGATCACCTTCGTCTGCGTATCGTCGAGCGTCAGCTCGAGGTTGCCGTCGCCCGTCGTGATGGTGACGCCCGTCGTGCTCCCGTCATCGAGAAAGCTCATTGAGTGACCCTTCCGGGACACGAACGACCGTTGCAGGATCGCACCGGATCCGCCATCAACGAGCCCGGCCCCCAACTCGGGCGCGTCGGAACCGTTGTGGAGGCCGCCGATCACGTAGGGCCGCCGGACGTCGCCCTGCTCGAACGCGACGAGCACCTCGTCATTGACCTCGCTCATGAAGACCCCGCCCCGGCCGGCGCCGGCGCTGAGCTGCACCGTCCTGGCCCAGTCGGTCACGAAGTTGTCCGAGAGCCACGGGAACTTGAGCTTCACCCGGCACCGGTTCTCTGGGTCGTTGACGTCGGTGACCAGGGCCGAGACCACACCCATGATCGGCGGTCCGCCCGCCGTCCCGCTGGCCGTACCGGTGCCCGAGGTCAGGCCGAAGAGGGACCGCTCCTGGCGGCCGCTGACCGTGAACCAGACCGTGTACCCGTCCTTGGGGTCGTAGCAGTGGCGGGTGGCAGTCAGCGTGTACTTGCCGTCGAACGGCTCCTTGACCAGACCGAGGCTCACGGCCTTGCCGGCACGCAAGGTGGCATCGCCGCGAGCGACGCCCTCGAGCTCGGCGTGGGCCCCTGCGATCTGCTCGGCCAGTGACTTCGCCGCGGCGTCGACCTCCGCCTGGGTCGCGTACGGCGTGTCGACCCCTACATAGTCGGGGCTGTTGAAGACGGCGGCCAGGTCCTCGGGCGCCGTTCCAACGCTCGCGCTGACCGTCTTCGCCGGAGCCACACCGACGATCTGCTGCTTCTGCGCGCTGTCCCACCCGCGCACCT
>Ga0302326_10030582_pt1 | contig 10774 bp, 5 predicted proteins | sample Palsa_T0_3_FD_202264 | JGI IMG/M metagenome (GOLD analysis project Ga0302326, IMG submission 202264) | Peat permafrost microbial communities from Stordalen Mire near Abisko, Sweden - Palsa_T0_3 | ecosystem: Environmental > Terrestrial > Soil > Palsa > Peat permafrost | place: Sweden: Abisko...
ATGGGCTGGTTCGCATGCTGGCGTCGAAGGCGACGATTCGCGCTGGTGGCGGCGTGCGAACTGTGGAGCGGGCGCAGGCGGTGCTAACTCAGGGAGCGCACAGAGTTATCGTCGGCACGGCGGCATTTAATTCTGACGGAGTAGATCACGAATTTCTCGAGTCGCTGGTGGCGGTAGTCGATCGACAGCGGATCATTTTGGCGCTGGATTCCCAGCATGGCCGCATTGTCATCAAAGGGTGGAGCGAGTCGACCGAGCTCGCTGCCGAAGATGTGATTGGTCAGCTTGCGTCGTACTGCTCCGGGTTTCTTTGTACTTACGTGGACAAAGAGGGGATGATGCAGGGCACGGACCTGGACTGGTTTCGCAGGCTGCGCGCTTGCACCGATCGCGAGGTTACGGCTGCTGGCGGAATTACTTCGCTGGCTGATATCGAAGCGCTGGACGCGATGCAGATTCATGCGGCGATTGGGATGGCGATTTATACCGGTCATCTTGATTTGCCTGGGCTGGCTGAGTTGGCTGGCCGAACTTTCTCGCAGAGCTAACGCGCCGCTTCGTGGGTGTCCGAAACCGAACAACCGAGCACGAGAGTGGACAACGAATTCGCTCGGCGTGCGTCTGTTGAGGATGAATTTCAGCCGTTTTCCCTGTATCGCGATTGGCGCGCCACATGCAGTGCAATGGGTGGGCAGATTGGCCCGGATGAGGTGACCGCGATGCACACGCTGCTGCAGGACATCCGATATGCGCTTCGGCAATTGATCAAAAATCCCGGCTTCACGGCGACGGCGGTGCTATCGCTGGGGCTCGGGATCGCGGCGACGACGGCGGTGTTCAGCGTGGTGTGGGCAGTGGTGATGAATCCATTTCCCTATGCGGCGCCGGATCGGATGGTGCATTTTGCGTTGGGAGGTGTGACGGCGGGTGGCTATGACAGCTTCGCCGTGACTGCAACGCAATGGCAGCAGGTGCGGCAGCTGCCCGCGATTGAAGATTCGGCCCTGATTAATCCCCATCGCATGACAATTGTAGGAGACGAATTTCCGGAAGAAGTTCGGGCAAGTTCGATGACGGGGAACGCGGCAGGATTTTTCGGAGTGCCACCTCTGCTCGGTCGCGCAATTCTGCCGTCGGATGCGGTGGAAGGAAAAGATCCCGAACCGGTAGCCGTGCTGGGCTATAAATTCTGGCAGCGGCGATACGGCGGCGATCCGGCGATTGTCGGCAAGACGATTCAGCTGGATCACGATCGCTACAGCGTAGTCGGTGTAGCTGCCAAAAGATTCACGTGGGACGACGCGGATGTTTATCTGCCGCTGAAGACGACCGCAGGTCCGGAGTCTTCTGAGCTTGAGGCTCGGCTGCGGCCGGGTGTGACTCACGCTCTGGCCGCACAGCAGATGCAAGCCCTGGTCAGTCAATTTGAGAGAGAGACCCCGCAAAATTTTCCGCGTAAACCGGGACCGCTTTCGGTGATCGGCTTGAACGAGCAATTTCTGAAAGCGATTGGACCGTCGCTGGCATTGTTGTTTGGCGCGGTTCTGTTGTTGCTGGCGATTGGTTGCGGCAATGTTTCGATTCTTTTGCTGGCGCGGGGCACCGCTCGGGAGCATGAGTTTGCGGTGCGGTCGGCGATTGGTGCATCCCGCGGACGAATTGTGCGCCAGCTGCTAACGGAAGCGCTGGTCCTCTCGCTAACCGGCGCAGCGTTGGGCATCGTGCTGGCGTATCGACTGCTGGCATTCATCCTGCGGTTGCTGCCGGAGAATTCTGTGCCGCACGAGGTTGCGATCCAGATCAATCTGCCGGTGCTGCTGTTCTCGGTTGTGGTGGCACTGCTGACAGGAATCTTCTTCGGGCTTTGGCCGGCGCTGCGGTTGTCGCGGCCTGATGTACGCGAGGCTATGCAATCGGGGACGCGGAAAATTGCTGGGTCCCTGAGTGGACGGGCGCTGCACAATGCGCTGATCGCGGGGCAAATTGCACTGACGCTCTTACTTTTGGCGGCGGCAGGGGCATCGGTAGAAGGATTTCTGAAGTTGGCTTACACGAAGTTAGGCTTTGAGCCGCGCAACGTGATGCTGGTGGTGGTTCCGGGAAAGGAGACGACTTACTCCACATATGAGCAGCGCAGGGCCTACGCCGAAGTGCTGCGGGAGAAGATGTCCGAGATCCCGGGCGTGCGCAGTGTAACGGTCGGCAACGGGGCGGTGCCGCCGAATAGTGGCATTCCGACGGCGATCGAGTTGTCTGGGCAGCCGTCGTCGGCGGAGCAACAGGCGCGGATGAATTTCGTCGGGGAGAATTATTTTGCAGTACTCAAGATTCCGCTGTTGCAAGGGCGGCTGTGGAATGGGTCAGAGAACCATAGCGCGGCGCCGCTTGCGGTGATCAGCGAATCGCTGGCGCGAAAATATTTTCCCAAGGGAGATGCGATTGGTCATTCGATTCAGTTGACGCTGCTGAAAACTCCGCCACCTTTTGTAGAGGTACCTCTAAGTGCGGCTGGCTGGCTTCAGATTGTCGGCGTCGTGAGCGACAAGGTGAACGACGGACTGCGAAAACCACCGGTTCCGGAAGTCTTCATCCCTTACACGCTCGTGATGGCTGCGCAAAATGCGTTCCTGGTGCAAACGGACGTGCCGCCCCTGACCATGCTGCATGAGATTGGCAAGACGGTGGCGTCGGTGGACCACGACCAGCAGATCAGCCAACAGAGTTACTCGCTGCAGCAGTTGATCGCGCGGCAGCCGGAGTATGCGCAGGGGCAGCTGATTTCATGGCTGTTTGCCAGCTTCGCGGTTCTCGCACTCATGCTGGCGGCGGTCGGGCTTTACAGTGTCGTCGCCTACATGGTGACGCAGCGGACGAATGAATTTGGTATTCGCATGGCGCTGGGTGCGCCGCGCAGCAATGTGCTGGGACTGGTGGTGCACTCCACAATTTTCAGCGTCGGCATTGGCGTCGCGATCGGCTTAGTGCTGACGCTTGCGTTGCAAAGAGTGCTGGCGCATTTCGCGGCAGATAGCGTGCCGGGATTCAGCGCGATGCTGGTTGCGATGATCGTACTGGCGCTGGTGGCGTTGGTGGCGAGCGGAATTCCGGCGCGGCGCGCAGTCCGGATTGAACCGATGGAGGCTCTGCGTTACGAGTAGTAAATTTTTGCGAGCCCGATCAACGAGTCAAATGAACGATCTCGATCAGTGAGGTAAAGAAATGGAAACTCTGCTGCAGGACATCCGATATTCGCTTCGTCAACTCATTAAGAGTCCTGGATTCACAATCACGGCGGTGGTTTCGCTGGCGCTGGGGATTGGCGCGACGACGGCGGTCTTCAGCGTCGTCTGGGCGATCCTGATGAATCCGTATCCATATGCGGCGCCGGACCGGATGGTGCACATGCGGCTGATCAATGATGCGGGACGGAATAGAGGCAACGGCTTCACGGGTGCGCAGTTGCAGGCGCTGCGGAAATCTCCCGTGGTTGAAGATGCATTTGCCGAGGACGATTGGAGTCTGACGGTTACCGGCAATGATGTGCCGGAGGATGCGCAGGGAGTTTATCTGACGTCGAACGCATTTAACTTTCTGGGCGTGCCGGCGGCCGAGGGGCGCGGGCTGATTCCGTCGGATGCGGTGGACGGGCAGGATCCGCAGCCGGTGGCTGTCCTCGGTTACAAATTCTGGCAGCGGCATTACAACTCCGATCCAAGTATCGTCGGGAAGAAAATTCAACTGGTCCGGAAGGACTACACAGTCGTTGGAGTGGCGGGGCCGCGGTTTGCGTGGGGAGATGCGGATATCTACGTGCCGCTGAAGGTGACGCAGGATCCGGTGCCGGCGTATTACGTCGGGCTGCGGTTGAAGCCCGGGGTGACGCATGCGCAGGCGGATGCGGCGTTGAATCCCCTGATCCAGCAGTTTGCAAAGGACACCCCGGACCATTTTCCGCATGAGCACTTCCGGCTGCATGTGGTTGGGCTGAACGAGGATTTTTTGAAGCAGCTGGGAGGGACGCTCGCGCTGTTATTCAGCGCGGTGCTGCTGTTGCTGGCGATTGGCTGCGGCAACGTTTCGATTTTATTGTTGGCGCGGGGAACGGCGCGGCAGCAGGAGTTTGCGGTGCGGGGAGCGCTGGGCGCAAGCCGGTGGCGGATGGTGCGACAGCTGCTGACGGAGGCGGTGATTTTATCGGTGACGGGCGCAGCGCTGGGAGTGTTGATCGCTTACAAGTCGGTGACAGGGATTGTGGCGCTGTTGCCTCAATATTCTTTCCCGCACGAGGCGGTGATCAGCGTGAACCTGCCGGTGCTTCTTTTCAGCGTGGGAGTCGCGCTTTTTACAGGGATATTTTTCGGGTTGGCGCCGGCCTTGCAGCTGTCGCGACCGGAGTTGGCGCAGGTGATGCAATCCAGCTCGCGGAAGATTGCCGGGGTCAGAGGGAGGACGATGAACTCGGCGCTGATCGCGGGGCAGATTGCGCTGACGCTGGTGATGCTGGCTGGGGCGGCTGCGGCGATGGAGGGATTCTTGCGGATGGCCCACGTGCCGCTGGGCTATGACCCGCACGACGTGATGTCGGTTGGGATTCCGGTTCACCAAGGGACGTATCCAACTTGGGCGCAGCGTGGCGCATATTTTCAGGCGCTGCGGGACAAAGTTGCCGCGGTTCCGGGGGTGAGGGAGGCAGCCATCTCGTCGAATGCAACTCCGCCGACGAATGGGAGCGAACTGGGTTTCGAGATATTGGGACTGCCGCCGAGTGGCGGGCAGAAGGCGCGGGTCAACCTGGTGGGGCCGGGATATTTTCCAATCTTGAAGATTGGGATGTTGAAGGGGCGAATCTGGGACGAAACTGAAAACCGGAACGCCGCCAAAGTAGTTGTGATCAACGAGACGATGGCGCGGCAGTATTTTCCAAATGGCGACGCGCTCGGACATTCGATAAAGATGCCGGAGCTAAAGGCGCAGCCGCCCTTTGTGTTGACAGCGGAGGGAGCCGGCGATTGGCACGAAGTTATCGGCGTTATTGCGGACAAGCGGAATGATGGTCTGAGCAAGCCGGTGCAGCCGGAGGCATTCGTGCCGTTCACCACGCTCATGTTCATGGCGACCCAGGTATTGGTGCGATCGGATGTGCCGCCGTTGACGCTGCTGCATGCGGTGCAGCTGCAGGTGAGCTCGGTCGATCCTGATCAGCAGGTGAGTGGGCAGGTGCAGGATCTGGAGCATTGGATCTCGACGAAGCAGGAATATCAGCAGGGAGAGATGGTGACGCTGTTGTTCGGCGCGTTCGCGCTGCTGGCGCTGTTGCTGGCGGCGGTGGGATTGTACAGCGTGGTGTCGTACATGGTGGCGCAGCGGACGAATGAGTTTGGCATCCGCATGGCATTGGGTGCGCCGCGCAGTCACGTGCTGGGAATTGTCTTCTCCTCGATGGGATTGAGTGTGGGCATCGGGCTGGCTGCCGGCTTGGTGTTATCCGTCTCACTGAACAAAGTGCTCGCGCAGTGGTCGGAGCAGAGTGCGCGGGATCCATTGGTGTTGCTCGGGGCGACGCTGATTCTCGGCGTGGTGGGCGCGCTGGCGTGTGCGGTGCCGGCGCAGAGGGCATCGACCGTGGACCCGATGTCGGCGCTGCGTTATGAGTGAGCGAGGTTGTTCGAAATTGGACAGAGAGACGTTGGAGTGGACAGTTCAACGAACAAGTAGCGCGGCAAATGATTGAAAGCAAGAGGCACAGAATGGCGCGGCACGTGCATTAGCAACGGGTAGAAATGGACATTTCAAGACCAGATTTGAAGCAACGGAAGCGGCGGCAGCGGTGGATCGCGGGGGCGGGCGTGGTCGCTGTGCTGGCGGCGGCGATGTTTTTCCTGGCGCGGCTGAAGCCGGCGTCACCGACGGTAGACCGTGCGACGGTGTGGACGGATACGGTGAAGCGCGGGCCGATGCTGCGGCAGGTTCGCGGGCCGGGAACGCTGGTGCCGCGCGAGGACAAGATTCGGCTGATACCGGCAGAGACGGAGGCGACTGTGGTGCGCATTCGCGTTCTTCCGGGCGCGAAGGTCGAGCCGGATACGCTGTTGATGGACCTGGTGGATCCGCAGCTGCAGCAGGAATTGCTGGACGCGCAACTTGGGTTGAAGGGCGCGCAGGCCGATTACACAAACACGCGGGCCAAGTTGCAAAGCGATCTCATGACGCAGAAAGCTGCAGCTGCGACGGTCGGCGCTGATTTCAGTCAGGCAAAGCTGCAGGCACAGACGGATAAGTCGCTGTATGACCTGGGCGTCATCAGCGGACTGACTTACAGCGCGTCCAAGGGCAAGGCGGATGAGCTGACGACGCGCAACGGTATCGAGGCGCAACGGCTGACGCTGAATGAAAAAGCAATCGAAACTGAACTTGCGGTGCAGCAGACGAAGGTCGATCAGGCGCGCGCTTTGCTGGCGCTGAAACAGAAGCAGCAGGATGCGCTGAGCGTGCGGGCAGGCATCAGCGGCGTGCTGGTGGACCTGCCGCACCAGGTGGGCGAACATGTTGATCCCGGCGTGACGCTGGCGAAAGTCGTGCAGCCGGACCAGCTGAAGGCGAGCCTGAAGATTGCGGAGACACAGGCGCGGGACATCCAGATTGGCCAGCCGGCTGAAGTGGATACGCATAACGGCGTCATTCCGGGCAGCGTGACGCGAATTGATCCTGCGGTGCAGAACGGAACTGTAACTGTAGATGTGGAATTACAAGGCGCGCTGCCGCAGGGCGCGCGGCCGGACCTGAGCGTGGACGGGACGATTGATCTCGACCGCATGGCCAACGTGCTGTACGTCGGACGGCCCGCGTTCGGCAATGAAAACAGCACGGTCACGCTGTTCAAGCTGAGTGCCGATGGGAAAACAGCGGTGCGCGTGCCAGTGAAAGTGGGGCGCGCCTCGGTCAACAGCATTCAAGTTCTCGAAGGATTGCAGGTTGGCGACACCGTCATCCTGTCTGACATGAGCCGGTGGGACAGTACGGACCGGGTCCGCCTGGAATAGCGAATGAACGAAGGAAGGAACAACATGAGCGCGATCGCGATTGACACAGAGACATTGATCCACATTGAGGGCCTGACCAAGGTCTTTTACACCGACGAGATTGAGACGCATGCGCTGTCGGGCGTGCACCTCAACATTGCGCGCGGTGAATACGTGGCGATGTCAGGGCCGTCGGGCTGCGGCAAATCCACCTTACTGTCGATTATTGGATTGCTGGATACGCCGACGATGGGGCGCTACACGTTGAACGGGAATGAAGTGGCGAACCTGGATTTCGGCGACCGCTCGCGAATTCGTAACCAGGAAATTGGATTTATCTTTCAGAGCTTCAACCTGATTGGCGACCTCACGGTAGCGGAAAATGTGGAGCTGCCGCTGACTTATCGCAGCGGTATGGCGGCGGCAGATCGGAAGAACCGGGTGCGCGAGTCACTGGAGCGCGTCAATATGGCGCATCGCATGCGGCATTATCCGGCGCAGCTTTCTGGTGGCCAGCAGCAGCGCGTCGCGGTAGCGCGGGCGCTGGCTGGATCGCCGTCCATACTACTGGCGGATGAGCCGACAGGGAACCTCGATTCGAAAAACGGCGAGGCCGTGATGGATTTGCTGCGCGACCTGCATCGCGACGGCGCAACCATATGTATGGTCACCCACGATCCGCGATTTGCTGCGCACGCGGAGAGGCAGGTGCATTTGTTCGATGGCAAAGTGGTGGCCGAGGGCGAGTTGAGCGCGCTGATGGCTGAGGTCTAATCGTGGCCGCATTTTTTTCTCATTTGTTGAATGACGTTCGGTATGGGTTGCGGCAGCTTCGGCGCTCACCGGGCTTTGCGATCACGGCTGTGGTGACACTGGCTCTGGGTATCGGTGCGAATGCGGCCATCTTTACCTTGTTTGACCAAGTGCTATTGCGGATGCTGCCGGTGTCGCAGCCGCACGAATTAGTGCGCTTCGAATGGAGCGGCTCATACGCGGGATCCGCAAGCAGCTTTGGCGGCGAAGCTTCCAATTACTTTTCCTATCCGATGTACAAGGACCTGCGCGACCGCAACCAGGTGTTCAGCGGAATGCTGGCGGCAGTCAAGACGAGCGCTGGCTTGTCTTGGAATAACCAGGCGGAGAACGATGACGTCGAGGTTGTGAGCGGAAATTATTTCCAACTGTTAGGACTAAACCCTGCGCTGGGGCGCTTATTCACCGCGCAAGATGAGACTGCGAAGGGAGCCAATTCGGTTGTCGTTCTCAGTTATAACTACTGGCGGACGAAACTTGCGGGCGCGCACGATGCAGTTGGCAAGGTTCTGCTGGTGAACGGGCATCCGTTCACGATTCTTGGCGTTGCGCCGGAGAATTTCAGCTCGGCGATTGGTGGGTATCAACCCAACGCATTTCTGCCGGTGACGATGGTGGACGTGGTGATGCCGTGGATGGCGCCGCGCGACGATCTGAACAGTCATAAGTCAATCTGGCTGACATTGGTGGCGCGCCTGAAACCAGGAATGTCGATGCTTCAGGCTGAGGCTGGCATGGCGCCGCTGTGGCATGCGCTGCGAAACGACGAGTTAGCTTTCTACAAGTCGCGTTCCGAGCAGTACAAGAAAAATTTTACTGACAACTCGCACCTTCGCGTGAAGGAAGATTCGACCGGCTTTTCACCCAACCGCGCGGATTTGAAAATGCCGCTGATCATCCTGATGAGCATGGCGGTGCTGCTGGTGGCGATGTGCTGCATCAATGTAGCAACGCTGCTGCTGCTGCGTGCGGCGGGCCGCGCGCGAGAGATGTCCATGCGATATGCGCTGGGAGCCAAGCGTGCACGGATTGTCTCGCAATTGCTGGTGGAGGGTGCGCTGTTAGGCTTGGCCGGAGCATTTGTGGGCCTTGTTTTCGCGCCCGCGGTGACGCAGACAATGGTCCGGCTGCTGACCAGCGCCGACCCTGGCAGCGAACCTTACGCGGCCGGAATCGACGGCAGAGTATTGCTATTCACGCTAGGTGTTTCGATTCTTACGAGCCTGCTGTTCAGCGTTGCGCCGGTGCTGCATTTCTCGCGGCGGGACCTGGTGAACTCGCTCAGGCAGAGTGCGGGGACGGCGTCGCGCGGCACGCAGCGCTTCCGCAAGCTTGCAGTTGGTTTGCAGATAGCGCTCAGCGTGTTGTTGCTGGGCGGCGCGGGACTATTTATGCGGACGCTCGATAACTTGCGGCAGCAGGAAGTGGGATTCAACGTCACCAAGCTCGTGACATTCAGCCTGGACCCAACTATTTCCGGCTTTGACCAGGAGCGCACCAGGCAGACTGTGGTGAGTGCGGTCGAAGCTATCCGCCGGCTGCCGGGAGTTACAGGGGCTGCCGCGACCAATGATCCCGAGCTCTCAGGCGATTCCGAGCATTCCGATTTCATCATTCAAGGTTACAAATCGCCGGAGGATGAGAATCCGCATCTCGAGAGCGTACGAATCACCCCGGACTATTTTTCGACGCTGCAACAGCCGCTACTGGCGGGGAGGGAATTTACGGCAGGCGACAGTAAGGATGCGCCAAAAGTAGCGGTCGTTAATCTCGCGATGGCGATCCAGTTCTTCGGGTCAGCGCAGGGGGCACTGGGCCGGCTGGTTGGGGAGGGCGCGACGCCAGATACGACAATCATCGGCGTGGTTGGCGACGTAAAGCATAAGGATTTGCGCACGACGCTGGGACCGGCGGTGTATCAGCCATATCTGCAGCAGAAGCATCCGCAGGGAATGTACGTTTACGTGCGGACTGCGCAATCACCGGAGCCGGTGCAAGCAGAAATTCGGCAAGCCGTGCATGCCATGGATGCAACGCTGGTGGTGGACAGCCTGCGGACGATGACAGCGCAGGTGGATCAGAGTGCCGGCCAAGAGCGGGCGATGGCAATTCTGGGCATCGGATTTGCGGCGTTGGCAATTCTGCTAGCTGCGGTCGGACTGTATGGTGTGCTGGCCTATTCCACCGAGCAGCGGACGCGCGAGATCGGCGTGCGGCTGGCGCTGGGATCGCGGCGCGCGGGCGTCGTCGTTCTAGTCGTGCGCGAAATGGCGATCATCTCGGCGATTGCAACTGTGTTGGCGCTGCCATGCATTATGGCGCTGGCGCGACTCTTCCGCAGCCAGCTTTACGGTGTGTCGACATATGATCCGCTGACGCTGGTGGCAGCGGTCATGGTGCCAGCGCTTATGGTCGCGCTCGCGGCAGCGCTGCCGGCACGGCGGGCAGCTTCGATTGATCCAGCACAGGCATTGCGAACGGAGTGAGGAAATGATCACGCTAAAAAATATTGAGCGCAGTTACCAGACGGGTCCCACCGAAACATGGGTGCTGCGGCGGATTGCGCTCACTATTCGTCAAGGTGAATTTGTAACTATCATGGGACCTTCCGGAGCCGGTAAGTCATCGCTGCTGCATGTGCTGGCGATGCTGGATGATCAGTGGCGCGGCGAATTTGATTTTGAGGGGAAGCCGATCCATGCGATAAACCGCAAGCAGCGTGCGCAGCTGGCGCGGGAGCGGATCGGCATGGTTTTTCAGAGTTATCACCTGCTCGATGACCTGACAGTGGCGGAAAATATTGAGTTACCGCTGTCTTACAAAGATATTCCAAGCGCCAAGCGTCAGGCCATGGTGGCCGACATTCTAGACCGCTTCAACATCGTCGCGAAGAAAGACCTCTTCCCCAGTCAACTTTCGGGGGGCCAACAGCAGCTTGTCGG
>Ga0302326_10030583_pt1 | contig 10774 bp, 4 predicted proteins | sample Palsa_T0_3_FD_202264 | JGI IMG/M metagenome (GOLD analysis project Ga0302326, IMG submission 202264) | Peat permafrost microbial communities from Stordalen Mire near Abisko, Sweden - Palsa_T0_3 | ecosystem: Environmental > Terrestrial > Soil > Palsa > Peat permafrost | place: Sweden: Abisko...
GTCCAACAAGGGGCGCAGGCCACCGCGAGTCAATTGGTAACATCAAACTATTTGTGTAAACGGATCAAGGATAAGTTCACTTAAGCTCACTGAGGAATGTGTCTCCTATGCAACGTCTTCTCGCTCTGGCCGCTCTTTGCGGCATCGCAGCAACCCAGTCATCGGTGGCGCATCCGCAGTCTCAGGTTGCGGTCCCGCAATCTGAACTGAAGTCGGTGAGTGCCTCCGGAGACATTCCCGGATTGCCGCCCCGTCCGCAAGGGAAGAGCACCATCCTCGGCGGCCAAATCCGCACCATCGACCCTGTGCGCGATGAGCTCACGTTGAAGGCTTTCGGTCAGCGGCCGCTGAAAATACTCTTTGACGAACGCACCCAGGTGTATCGCGATGGAAAGAAGATTCCACTCCGCGATTTGAGCCCCACTGCGCATGCTTCCGTACAGACGCTCCTGGATGGGACGGATGTATATGCTCTCAGCATCCACATGCTTTCACAATCGCCGGACGGCGACTACCAGGGCCGCGTGCTCAATTTCAACTCAGGCACGAACGAGCTGACCATCAACTCGGTCATGTTTCACGAACCAATCAAACTTGTTGTGCCGCCCGGCACTCCGGTGGTTCGCCTCGGTCAGACTGCATTTACTGCGGCCAGTCTCGGACCTGCCGATCTCGTCCGCGGAGCACTCATATCGGTGGACTTTGCCCCGGATGGACAGGGCCATGGGATCGCAAATCGAATTTCTGTCCTGGCCAGACCCGGAAGTGCATTTGTGTTTGTTGGGAATGTCACAGCACTCGACATCCATGCAGGAACGCTGGCTCTTGTCGACCCCGTGGACGACAAGACGTATCAAATTTCCTTTGACTCCGCCAGCCTTCCAACCACTCAGAAACTTCACTCCGGAGATCATGTCCTGGTTACCGCGGATTTCGACGGTGCGCGCTACGTGGCAAGCGTCATCACCATCAACAATTGAGCCAATATTCCATGCGCAACGTATGCAATCTCGGCGATCCATTATGGCTACACCGCTCAAAAGGATTCGCGATTTCGAGCGTACCCGGAAATACCGTCACCTCCATTCACAATAGAAAAATGGAAGGGTACAATCGAAAGTCAAGTGCTGAAATCCGGCGCTCCGGATCGCCTGCGCTGCCCGAAGCGCCATGGCGCCGTTTGAGGGGTAATGAATTCAACGGACAGGCGCGCCTTTCTCAAGCTTTGTGCTGGCTCTTTGCCGGCTATGGCTCTCGCTGAATGCCTCAATGCAGATTGCGTGGCGAACATTGCAGCGATTGCACCGGCATATCGCACGCCCGCCACGATCGAGCGATTCATCGATCCGCTGCCGATTCCAAAGCGAATTGCGCCATATGAAGCTCACAAGGGCATGGCACGCTATCGCATCCGCATGCTGGAATGCAGACAGCAAATGCACTCTCAACTGCCACCCACTCAATTGTGGGGGTATGAAGGCCAATACCCCGGCCCAATCATTGAGGCATCCAGAGGCACACCTGTCGAAGTAATCTGGGAAAACCGTCTCCCCGTTGAACATCTCTTCGCCGTCGATCCGCACATCCACGGCGCCATGCCGCCAACACCAGCGGTCCGCACCGTTCCCCATTTGCACGGAGCGCGCAGCCGCTCTGAGAGCGACGGTCTACCGGAAAAGTGGTTCACTCCAGGAACCGCTGCGCGCTACAGTTATCCGAACGATCAGCAAGCCACAACGCTTTGGTATCACGATCACGCAGTGGGAATTACGCGCCTGAATGTCTATGCAGGGCTCTCCGGTTTCTATCTGTTGCGCGACGACGAGGAGCGCGGGAGGTCACTGCCTTCAGGAAACTACGAGATTCCCCTTTTGCTTCAGGACCGCACCCTCGATGACTCCGGCCAACTTGTTTACTCTCCCACTCACGAAGACGGCAAAACTCTCCCTCCCGGCGTTTGGGGCCCGGAGTTCTTTGGACGTCTTCCTGTGGTGAATGGCGCCATCTATCCTTATCTGCAAGTTGAGCCGCGCCCCTATCGGTTGCGTCTCTTGAATGGCGCCAACTCCCGATTCTTCAATCTATTTTTCAATCTCGCAAACCGGCCCACAGATATTCCTTCGCTCGTGTCCTTTCAACAGATTGGAACAGACGGCGGCTTTCTACCCAGCCCAGTCAGCTTGATTAAGCTCCTGCTGGGTCCAGCCGAACGGGCGGATCTCATTGTCGATTTCACCGGACTGGAAGGCAAGGTCGTAACTCTCTCCAATAGCGGTGCTGCCCCGTTTCCGGGATGGGAGATGATGACAATGCACCACGCTCCGCTTTATGAGTTGATGCAATTTCAAGTGACTCTTCCCATTGCCGGCAATGCGACATCTCATGCAACACCGCCATCCGGTTTCTTCTCGCGCCTGGATCACTCCTCATCTACAACCACCAGAGATTTCGTGCTTACAGAGCAGTTGGATTCTCAAGGACGATCGCTCGGAGTGCGGATCAACAACAAGGGATACGACGATCCCGTGACGGAAATCGTCAAATTGGACTCCACCGAGAAATGGCGATTCATCAATACCACCGATGATGCGCACCCCATGCATCTGCACCTGGTGCAATTTCAGATCCTTGAGCGTCAAGGATTCAACCCAGCCGCTCTTCTCAACGGCCGGCTTGAATTGGTGGGAACGCCGCGCCCCCCCTCACCAAACGAAGCCGGATGGAAGGACACGGCGATCGTGAACCCGCGCGACGTGCTCACGATCGTGATTCGGTTCGAAGGCTATACCGGACGATATGTCTTTCACTGCCACATGCTGGAGCATGAAGACAACGACATGATGCGGCCTTACGAAGTTGTGGCGGATGAGGGGAAAAACAATCCGGATCATGCATAGTTTGCAGTTCCCGGCGGATGCGGCAAGGATTTCCTCGCACCCGCCAATGCCGCGCGGTTTCTGATGCCGGCAAGAACTCACCTTCGCTGACGACTTACGACCGCAGGTGCAAACGTCGAAGGAGTGCACGAGTTGCCCACCGATACAGGGGTTGGCGGCGTGGGCGGCGTAGACCAGGGAACGCCATTGAAATCAAAAAACTCCAACATATCGGGCATCGCTGCATCCCGGTTCGTCAGATGCGCCCCGGGAATAAACCGGTTTTCGACAAACTTAATCACCGCGGTGTGGTCTATCGGTGTGTGCGAAACGTAATGCCGGAGCGTGAATGGCGAGATGACGATGTTAGGCAGACGAAACCCGAGTTGCGCTGCGAATCCATCTTCTGCTGCTGCGTCGGTTGACGTAGAACCGGGGTCACCATCCGCCAGGTCGCAATGCGTTGTTGGCGTCCCCGGAGGATCGGGGGGCAAGCATGGGAAATACAGGTTCGGCTGCTGCGGCGTCGTATCGGGGTTGACTGCAATCGTGGAAATATCCGGAGGCGTCGCGCCCAGTGTGGTCGTATTCGTGTTTTGATTTGAAGATCCCGGCACCGGCGGAACATGATCGTAAGGGCCACCGCCCTCGTCGTAGCTCAGGAAGAACACAGAGTCGGCCCACTCCGGGCTGGCCATAAATGAATTCACAATGTTCGCCACCTGCGCCTGCCCTTCCAGAATAGATTGTCCCGATCCCGGATGCTCATCGTTGTTGCCATAGCCGGCCTCAATGAAGGCGAAGCTGGGAAGAGTGCCATTGGTTAGGTCGCTGAAATATGTGGGATTCAGCGGAGCAATGTGGTCAGTGTCGATGCAGAATGAATTTGACGAGTCGCCAACCACGCTGGACGGCTGCAAAGGCGCAGGGCAACTCGTTGTCGATCCCGGCGTCGGATTTGAGCGCAGGTATTTGTAGGAGTAACTCAGGTCAGAGAAATCCGTCGCAGGGTATCTTGAGTTCGAGCCGGTGGGGCAGTCATCCTCATCCAGGCAGAATCCCTGCGTGACGGAGTAGTAGATCTTCCACGAGACGTTCGCTGCATCGAGCTCCTGGAAGATAGTCTGGATATTGAGTTGAGGAAGGTGATCGTCGCCGCCAGGATCTTTGACTAAGCCCTGGGTCGTTCCGCCTGTAAAGGTGGCGATGCGATTGTCAATGCTCTTGCTGGCCACCGGCGAGAACCACCGGTCGGACACTGCGAACTGCGATGCCATGTAGTAGTAATAATTCAGGGAATCCTGATCGTAGTAGCCCATTGCGCGCTCGCCAGTGATGTCGGTGAACGCTCCTGAGCACCCGCTGCCGGATTTTGCGCAGTTCACCGCGTAGCCTTCCGCATTGTGAACAAAGCCATCCATCAAAATCGGGCGCGTTTCGTCGAAGTGATAGGTGTTCACGTCACCAAAGCTGGCTAGCCATGCGGAGCTCTCGTCATCGATGCAGGTGCTGGTGAACTTGAAAAGTGGGTAAACTGTGCCTTCGTCATCCGTGTTACTGATGGTGTTCAGCTTGTCGTCAATGCCGTCCACGTTATACGTAACGCCGTTGTCGCCGATGTTCCAGCACTGAGGAACCCCGGACGCATTGTTGGGACAGACCCCGTTTCCATTCGGGTTTTCTCGATACGGATTCAGCATGCCGAAATAGTCGTCGAACGTATGGTTCTCCTGCAGCATGAAGATAACGTGATCGATGGATTGAACGCTGCCTGCGGCCGTCACAGTTACAGTTGTACTCACGGTCGCCGGAGTTGTCCCGCTGGCCCCGGTCGCGGTTGCGGTATACACGGTGGTCGCAGTTGGACTGACCGCCTGTGCTCCGCCGGTGGCTGCCAGCGAATATGAAACGCCTCCGGGGGCCGTCACTGTGACAGCGGTAGCGTTTGTCGCGGTTACAGTCAGCGTGGATGAGTTCCCGGAAACGATTGATGTGGGATTCGCAGCGATCGTAACGGTCGGCGCAGGATTCGTCGTTACGGTCACGGTGGCAGTTGCAGTGGTCGTTCCACCCGGACCAATTGCTGTTGCGGTATAAGTGGTGGTCGCCGTCGGACTCACCGTCTGAGATCCTCCGGCTGCCGTTAAGGTATAAGACATCCCGCCCGGCGCGGTCACTGTGACTCCCGTGGCATTTGTTGCAGTCACGTTCAAGGTGGATGAGGTCCCCGATATGACCGACTGTGGGGTCGCAGTAATCGTGAGAGTCGGAGCAGGATTCGACGTAACCGTGACGGTCGCGACTGCAGTAACTTTGCCTGCCGGTCCGGACGCGGTTGCTGTATAGGTTGTAGTTGCCGCAGGACTCACTGCCTGAATGCCGCCGGTCGACGCCAGGGAATAGGAACTGCTGTCGGTCCCGCTGATCGTTACCGTCGTCGAGTTCGTCGCTGTCACCGTCAAAATGGATGAAGTCCCTGCCACAATCGAAGTTGGATTCGCCGTGATGGTAACAGTGGGCGCCAGGCTTGCCGTCACCGTTACAGTCGCCGTCGCAGTAATTGAACCGCCCGCCCCGGTTGCCGTTGCGGTGTAGGTTGTGGTTGCGGCCGGAGTAACTGACTGCATTCCGCCGGTCACAGGCAGAGTATAGGAGCTTCCATCGCTTCCGGTAATCGTCACCGTTGTGGCATTTGTCGCGGCCACGGTCAAAGTGGACGATGCCCCCGCTGCAATCGAAACTGGACTTGCGCTGATGGTCGCCGTGGGCGCAGCGTTCGCAGTTACAGTTACGGTTGCGGCCGCCGTTGAACTGCCTCCGATACCAGCCGCCGTCGCGGTGTAAGTCGTCGTCGCAGCCGGGATAACCGATTTCGTTCCGCCGGTAGCTGGCAAAGTGACGGTACTGCCATCGCTTCCAGAAACTGTAACCGTCGTGGCATTGGTTGCAGCCACGGTCAACATGGACGAACCTCCGGCAGCAATCGAAGTTGGACTGGCCGTAATGCCGACTGTTGGCGCGGTCGTTGTTCCACTGAAATTTGCGCCTCCGCATCCCGTGAACAGTAACGGGATCAAGAGACCGGGAGTTATTGAAACTAACAGTCTGCGGACTGAATTACCTACGCGCGCCTTTATCAAGGTGTTCTCCTTCTTACCCCCCCTCAGGGGAGCACGCGAGCCCTGTCAGCTGTGCGAACACGCGATCCGGGCATGTCGGGTCCAGATCAGCCAACCTAAGTTGGCGGCTTCTTGTTCTATCGCGTCTGTTCATCCAAATTCGTGATCGAGATTGCTGTTTCGCGCCGGTGTCTCAACCAGTTGTGACTTCCAGACCGGGCCGCGCCGGAACCTTTCCGTTTCGATTGGATGCGTACAGGCCGAAATGAAGATGCTTGCGCGCGTGCCGGACATCGATTAGATTCCGGCGACGTCGCCGTTGGCCATTCATGCAATCAACGCGTAGCTTACGGCTCGGCCTTCGGCGCCGGGTTCCGCATCTCTCCAGCAATCCTTCCATTCTCTCTTGGGCCGTGCGTGCGGTCCCGTCCAAATGAAGCCGCCACATCTTCCATGTGCGTATAATTACCCGCCGGTGCTATGCCATGCCGGTCGTCCATGCCATCCTTCCGTTGCGCTAACAACAGGGCGTGCAGGTCCCAGTTAGGCGCCACTTCACTTGCCCGCAAAGCGCGCAGCCAGGCGCGGCGCGGACCGGGAAGCGCACCTGCATTGCGTATGGCCTTCTTGCATTTGTGCAGTTCAAACCACCGCAGATAGTTCTTCACAACACTGGTCATCGTCATCTCAACCCCTGCTTCAAAATTGTGCTCCGCCATTTGGCACTGCAGTTCAGGAGACTGCAGAATGTCAATCAATTGCTTAGCCAAATCGCCTGCGTCGCCTTTCTTGTGGAAGCGGACAGCCATGCCCTCGCCCGTTGCCATGCCGCGAAGATCTTCAATATCCGCGCACACGATGGGGACGCCGTATTCGCACGCTTGATGCGCAGGCCCGCTTGAACCCGTAGCCGAGTCATACGGCATCACAACGATAGAGCTTGTCTGAAAAAGCTCAGGAATGTCTTCTTCCGGAACGTATCCGCGAAATTCAATCGGCAACTCCGCAGGCTGCGCATCTCGAATCGACTCCCAATATCCAGCCTTGGTGTGATGGTTCGCGCCGGCAACCACCAGGCGGGCATTCGGCACCTTTTCCAGGACCTTTGGAAAAGCCTCCATCAGCGTCTCCAGCCGCTTGTAAGTCCCCCAATGTCCGATGGCCAGAATGCGGTGGTGCGGATTGCCGCGCTTGCTGAAATCCGGCGGACTCGGTATGGACGCAAAGGTTCCGTGCGTGCCCAAAAGCACGTTGCGAGCTGAATATTTTGAAACCAGAGTATGCCGGTAACCCGGAAGCAGAACCGACACTGAGTGCGCCCTGAGCAGCGCTTTCGTTGCAAGGTTCGTTCCCACCCGAAATAGCTTCTCGCGCCGCACCCCGGCGGCGGAAAAGTCTACATGCTCGATAACATGGTGGAGAGTTATATGAGTGAAGAACCCTGCCGCGCGCGTCAAAGCGGGCGCGGAAAGTCCCGCGAATGCCGCGACCGGATTCTCGGGCGTGGCAAAGCTCGAGAAAACAAGGTTGTACCAGACAACATCCGGCTTCAACTGCCGAATGGCATTGAGCAGGCGTACCGGGGTCGCCAATCCGCCGAACTTCCAGCAACGGATGACGTTGAATCCCGGTAACTCCGAAAGCTGGTTAGCCTTGGTCGCTTTGCCGTTTCCATCCGTCGCGAAGTCATAGTCGTCCAATTCATCCGCGAGAATGATCAGTTCGACTTCGTCATTGCGCTGCAACTCGCGCGCAATATGAAATGCATACTCGTTTAACTGGCGTCCACTCGGTGGAAATGTAGCAACTAAACAAATTCTCATCCGATTCCGCCTTCAAAACAGACTGATGCGTACATATGGTTTGAACTGTTCATTTTGGCCACCTGTGAAGTTGAAGAAGGTCTCCTGTTCGATGCCCGCGGAGAAACGGATCGGATATTGCAGAACCACTGTCCCTGAGTCGTCCTTGAATTTGCGGCGAAATGGCCGCGCATACGATACCGAGAATCCGTTTTGGATCGCATCGTAGACGTGGAAGGTTCGCGTGCTTGAGTAAGCGCTGGAGAACTGCAGGTCCCAGTTGCGGTTTGGACTGAAATCGACCTTTCCGGCCGGACGGAGGTTTTGCGCGATGCCCGAGTTTGCGCCCACAACGCGCCATGCGCGCAAGTCCTCGGCCACAGCTCGCACGTTCAGCCGCTCGCCGAATCGGCGGGTAAAGCCAACGTAGGAAGATGTCAGGTAATCCTCGTAGTGCACCGGCGAGAACTGTTGATCGTTGGCTCCCCATCCGGTAACCAGGGCAGTCTTCCCCCAAGGCGCTCCAACGCGAAACTCGATCGCGCCGGTTGTGGCCTGCGAATGCAAATTGCTCTCCGTAAAGGGACCCGTTTCCCGAATGAAATACCCGCTGACTGCGACGGCGTTGAAGAATGAACTTGTGGAAAGATAAGTGAATACGCGAAACAGGTTCTGATCCATTGCCACAGGAGATTCGGGATCGCGGCGGACGGTTGCCTGAATGCCGCTATTGAAGGTCAATACGTTGCTTCCTATGTTGATCGTCGGATTCACGCCTATGTTGAATGCATAATCGGTGGTGTCCCGGCTAACAATTGAATTCGTGGCCGGAACCGATATTTGTCCGCGCGCATTGCGTAGCTGAAAGAACCCGCTGGCAGTGGGCAGGTGATTCAGATGCAGATGGTACGCATCGGTCCATTGCGTATCCAGGGACGAGCGAGGCGGTGGGAGCAGTGAAGTGTCGTTGCCCGGTACTGGAAATGCCGCGTCAAGCTTGGAGTCAAGAACGTACACCGTCGTATCTTCGAAGATCGGCTGCACAGAAAAGTCCGAAAGCAGGCTCAACTCCGGAGTTACCCGCAACCCTTCGTCTGCTCCTGCCTGCAGCAGAGCCTCTTCGGCAGTTTGATCCTCGCCCTCAGCGTTGGCTGCCTGCGCAAATGAAGTAAGTGCCTGGGCGTCATGATGCTCCTGCCGATAGACATTGGCCTTGGCGAGCAGATACTGATAGTCCGGCGCGGTGTCCGCTTCCGCGCTGACCGCTGAAAGCTCGGATTGCGCCCTTGCTGTATCGCCCAAAGCAAGATAGTTATTCGCCAGTCCTATGCGCACTTCCGCGTCAGGCGCTCCCGCTGTCTTGGCACGTTGCAAATAACTCTGCGAAAGCTGGTAGTCGTGCATTGAGCGAAACACATCGGCCGCCGCAATGTACTGGCTTCCTGTCGGCGGCGCCGCATCTCCCGCTGCGCCTTCCATCTGGGCCAGCGCAATCTGCCGTTCCGCATCCTGTTGATGGCCCTGCTCCGCCATCAGCTGCGCAATCGCCAGGCGAACGCCCGCGCGATCGTCATCCGTGGCTGCGAGAGCTTTCCGAAATCGCTCCATTGCAGCCGGGTGATCTCCCAACGTGCTCAGCGCCTCGCCTGTGGATACGTATATCTCGCTTTGCTCCGAAATCGAACTGTTGCCCGAAGCGGGCGCCGATTGAGCGCTCTCCTCCGCCAGTTGCACGTAGCGCAACGTCTGTTCCCGCTCCTGCAAGTTCGCATAAGAGCGGGCAAGCAATGCATAAACATCCGCGTTGCTTGCCGAGAGCTTTACCGCGATTTGCAGTTCGTCAATCGCATCGTGATAACGGCGCTCCGCAAACAACGTGTTGCCAAGCCCCAGGTGCAACGCGCCATCGTCTGGAGTGAACTTCAAGGCGGCCCGATACTCATCCGCCGCCTTGAGCAGCATGTCTTCGCGGCCGTAAGCCGTGGCGCGAATCACGTGAATGTCTCTTGAGTCGCCGAGCGCCTTCTCCGCCAATTCCGCTTGCCGCAGCGCCGCCTGAGGTTTGCGCAGGTCGAGGTCCGCATAGGCAAGTCCAAGATGTGCTTCGCCGTTGTCCGGTTCTCTTTTGAGCGCCGAATCAAAGTCTTCAGCGGCAGGCTTGGGTTGACGAAGATCGTTCAAGATGTAGCCGCGGTTGACATACGCTGTAACTACCTCTGGATCCCGATTGAGAGCTTCTGTAAAGTCCTGCCTGGCTTCTTCGCGAAGCCCTTCATGCTTGTGTACATAACCTTCGAGCAGGGGAATGTCAGGCTCTTTGGGGAAGACATTCAGATACTGCGATGTCAAAGACAGCAGTTGGTCGTATTGTTCAAGGTGGAGCAAGTCATATGCAAGATACACAACGACGTCTCTGTCGTGAGGCAAAACTTTGATGGCTTCCCGCCCAACCACGGCAGACTCCCGATAGTCGCCCCTGAAACTTAGATATCTCTCCTTTTCCCGCAAGATCTGAGGCTCCTGCTCCATCCCGCTCTTTACGCGGCTCAGCCATGTGCCAGCCAGATTGAGATTTTGCGCCTCGATTGCCGCATTCATTCCGCCCGCCATGACCAATGCTTTTCCGGGAGCAAGCTCATACGCCTTGCTGTACGACTCCTCGGCTTTCGCGAATTCACGACGCGCCGTGTAGAGATCGCCGAGCGCAAGGTACGGCACGTAGAACGACGGATCCGCTTTTTCCAGACGCTTGAAATACATCTCCGCGTCCTGATCGCGGCCCGCGGCGCGGGAAGCGTAACCGAGCGAGATGAGCGCAAATCGATTGGAGGGATCGGCCGCGAGAACCTGCTTGAACGCAGCAATCGCATCTTCAGTGCGGCCAAGCTTCATCAGGATGTCGCCGTCAAGCTGCAGATCGTCCCGATCGCGCGCGTTGATGACAAGCGCTTCCTTCACGTCCGCAAGCGCAGCGTCA
>Ga0302326_10030584_pt1 | contig 10774 bp, 8 predicted proteins | sample Palsa_T0_3_FD_202264 | JGI IMG/M metagenome (GOLD analysis project Ga0302326, IMG submission 202264) | Peat permafrost microbial communities from Stordalen Mire near Abisko, Sweden - Palsa_T0_3 | ecosystem: Environmental > Terrestrial > Soil > Palsa > Peat permafrost | place: Sweden: Abisko...
CGACGATCATCCCGATGTAGGCCGGGTCCTTGAGATCCAGCGTCGGGAGGAGCGTGCCGCGCGCGACTTCGCCCCAGTTCGGATGCGCTTCGATGCCCGAGAAGATGTAGGTGACGTAGATGAGGGACAAGACGACGAAGGTCCGTTCGACGATCTTATCGTTGAAACGCAATACGAAGAGGAAGACGAGAACGAGTGCGAGGGGAACCGCGATGTAGCGCGAGAGATGGAAGATCTCGGACGCCGAAGCGATGCCCGCAAACTCGGCCGACGTCGTGAAGGTGTTCATGACGAACAATCCGAGCATCGTCACGAGCGCAATGCGAACTCCGAACTCCTCGCGGATCAGCGCCGCGAGTCCCTTCCCAGAGACGACGCCCATGCGCGCCGCCATCTCTTGGACCACGATCAACGCGATCGTAATCGGGATCAACGTCCACAGGATGCGGTAGCCGAACTGCGCGCCGGCCAGCGAGTAGGTTGCGATGCCGCCGACGTCGTTGCCGGCCGAAGCCGTAATAAAGCCCGGCCCGAGGATGCCGGCGACGAGCAAGGCCGTCCGGACAAAACGCGAGCGGCGCCCCGGGGGGAACCGCTCGACGACGGCCCCGGGGATCGGGTCAGCCGGCAGCAACTGGATTCTTCTTGTGATGCCGGGTGAAGCGGGGCAGCGAGTGCGCGATCTTCTCGGGAATGATCGCATCGATCGCGTCGTCGACGGTCACGATTCCCAGGACGCGACCCTCCTCGTCGAGGACGGGCACGGCGAGCAGATCGTAGCGCGCGATCGTCGAGGCGACGTCTTCCGCGCTGACGTCGGGTGAGACGCTGACTAGATCGACATCCATCAGCTTGTGAATGAACGCGGTCGGCAACGCTAACAGGAGTTTCCGGACGGAGATGACGCCTAACAGTTTCCGGTTCGGATCCGTGACGTACAGGTAGTAGATGAACTCCGATTCCGGTGCGATCTCGCGCAGCTTCGCAATCGTCGCAGCCGTCGTGCGGTGCGGGTAGATCCACACGTAATCCGTCGTCATGAGTCCGCCGGCGGTGTCCGGTTCGTACTGGACGAGCTCGCTCAGCTCGCCCGCGTACGCTTTGTCGTCCATCTGCGAGAGCAGTTCCGCGCGCTGGTCTGCGTCGAGTTCGCCTAAGAGGTCGGCTGCGTCGTCCGAATCCATCTCCGAGACGATGTCAGCGGCCCGCTCGGTTCCGATATCGTCGATCAGGGTCTTTTGCGTATCGCTGTCGAGATGTTCGAAGGCGTCGGCCGCCGTCTCGTCGTCGAGCGACTTGACGACGCGCGCGGCATCTTGCGCCGAAAGGTCGGTAATGATCTCGGCCAAGTCCGAGGGGTGCAAACGCGAAAGACGGCTGCCCGAAACTGAGAGCTGAACCTGCGACGGATTGACGTCGGTCAGCGGCGCAACGTTATCCCAGGCGATCAGCGAGCGCGGAACGCGCTCGAGCACTTGCGGGGCGACGCGGCCGACGCCCAGCCGGCGAAGCAGCCCCGAGACGCCGATGTCGGCGGCCACGACTCGGAGCGTGCCACCGGTGTTTGCAATCTCGAGGTCGTTGATGCGCACGACTTTGCGTCCATCGACATCGACGATCTGCTTGTCGAAGAGGTCTTTGATGAGATAGAGCGCTTGTTCTTCGGCGGCGGGCTCGGCTTCGGGCGCGACCGTGAGGGTGACCGTTCCGTGCGGCTCGATGCTGCCGATTTGAGCGATGGGGCTGTAGCGCTGGCCGGCCTTGGTCTTGATGACGAATCCGTCGATGCGCGGGAAGGCGTCGTCGGGCTTGCCGACCACGAAGTCCGTGACCCTGCCGATCGTGGTGCCGTTCGGCAGAACCGCACTGCGGCCGACCAAATCCGAGAGATATCCGTCCTGGTATGCCATGCTTCACCCCCTTTCCAAACAAAAAACCAGCCGCCGAGAGTGCGACTGGTCCGCGAATGGGCCCGCGCCGAAGCCGCGGACGTTTTCACATCTCAGTCGCGTTGAACCTGAACCTTGCATCCCGGCTTCGATTGTGACGCCAGCCGTAAAGAGCGCACCATAGTAGGGTAGCCGCTCGGGCTACGTTCCGGCAACCCCATAGGCCGTGGCTGCCCGCCTTTTACAGGGAATCCCGACGGCTCGGCCCGCAAGCTCCACCCAACTTTAAGGCAGCAGGGCGCCCGGCGTCGAAAATCGATGCGTGCCAAAAGTCTTCAGCCCGGGGACGCTCGAGAAGTTCGAGGCCGCGGCAGCATCGATTCCTCTCCGTCCGCTCGATCGCGCCTTTAAGGATGCGGAGATTCGTCTCGGTGACGATCCGGGTGGGCCGGCCGGCTCGCGCCGCACGCAATTCCGCCGTTACGTGGCGAGCGTGAATCAGCGCGATTCGCACCAGCTGGATCGACTTGGTGCCGCACTTGGGGCATTGCTTGCGGAAGTGGCGACGTCGAAGGTGGACTTCCTCGTAAAGGCTGCGGAGAGCGACGGATTCACTTTCGTGGACGGAGTGTTTCGGCAAGCGCAGACTGGTCCACGTTCCTTCGTGGTCGCGGATGTCGAAGTGGTGCCTATCGAGGAGCGCGGCCGGCGGCTCCGTCTCCTCGCAGAGGAGAGTCCCAAAGATGCCATCGCTGGAGCACGGGAACTTGTCGCATCCGTTTGTCGCGCGGTCTTGCGTGTGGCCGGCAGGCCGGCCCCTGGGAAATCAGCCGGCCTCGGCGAGCTCACGAAAGCGGCGCTCAAGGTCCTCGACCTCGTCCCCGCAAGTGCCGATGCGCGGAAGAGCGCCGCACTCGTTGCGCAATCTCTCCAGCACCTGGCCTCCGTCGTCGACGATGCCGGCGAACTGCGCAAACAGAAGGATCTTTCACCCCGTCACGCTCAGCTCGCGGTCGGCGCAGCCGTTACGTTTGCAACATTCGTAGTCCAGGCGTACGAGCAGCAGGGCGCCGCGCCTGTCCGGGGATAAGCGCGGGGTGCTACGCGCGCTCGTCGTTCTGCGTGCAGCGGCGATCGTAGTCGTCGTCGCTGGGTTCTGCCTGAGCGGGCCCGTCGCCGCGCAATTCTCGCTTCCGAGCGGCGCGCCGAATGCCGTGCCGGCAACGGGAATTCGTCAGGAAGGTCTGTTCCTGACGGCGCCGATTTACGTCGATGCGAACCAAGTCTTCAAGATCGCGGCGCCTTTAAATCCGAATTCGGCGCACCTGCCGATCGCGCAACGCCAGCTCTACGTGCAGACGGCGATCGCCGAGGTGCTCGCCACGCACGGCAGCTGGATCGGCTCGACCAGCGAGTACGATCCGCGTACGCTGCGCGTCAACGTCGTGCAAGGCGGCGACGTCGCGGTGTTGCAAGCGACCGACGACCGGCACCGCGATCCGCTCGCGATCGTAACCGTGAACGCGGACGACGCCCGCTACTATCAGTCGAGCATTCGCGCCGTTGCGGCGCAGTGGCAAACGACGCTTCAGGCTGCTTTGAGCATGGCGCTCGACCTTCGTCAGCCGCAGCGCCGCGCCGCAAACCTGCGCGAAGTCGGCCAGGTCGCCGCGGTTCTGGCGCTCTCAACCGTTGCGTTGAGCGCCCTCCTGGTTCTTCTGAGCCGGCGCACGCGACGGCTGCGCGCCGAGGTCGAAGCACAAACAAGCAGAGTCGCTGCACAGCGCTCGCTCTTGGCGGAGAAGCAGGAAGGCTCGACGCACCATCAGCGCCGCCTGTTCCTCTCGCTCGCCTTGACGGCTTTGGCGCCGGCACAGCAACTGCAGTATTTGCGCGCGTCTTCGGCCGTCATCTACGCGCTGATCAACCTGACGTGGTTCGTTGCGGTCACTTGGGCCTTCACGCTCTTTCCGCGAACCAGCTCGCTCGGACAAACGCTGACCGACGACGCGCTGGCCATTGCCGTCACCGTCGTCGTGACCGTGTTCCTCGATCGCGTGCTCGATCTGGCGATCAACCGCATCGCGACGATCTGGGCGGACGGTGCGTTCGCCGGAACGGAGGATCTCGCGCGGCAAGTTCTGCGCGTCCCGACCATTTCGCACGCGGTCCGCGCGATCAAATCGGCGGTCCTCATCTTTATCGCGGGCTTGACGATCTTGACGCAACTCGGCGTGCCGATCGGCTCGGTGGTAACGATCGGCGGAATCGCCGCGTTGGCGCTTTCGTTTGCGGCTCAGAACCTCGTGCGCGACTTCGTCAACGGATTTCTCGTGCTCGTAGAAGATCAATACGTCGTCGGCGACTACATCAGCATCCTGCCCTACAGCGGGATCGTCGAGAACCTCTCGCTGCGGATGGTCCAGATCCGCGATAGCGGCGGGGACCTGGTTACGATTCCGCACGGTTCGGTCACGATGGTCGTCAACCGCTCGCGAAACTGGTCGCGCATCGATTTCCGAATTCCGGTCGCGCCGGAGGCCGACATCCCAAAGGCGATCGCGCTGGTGCAGAGCAGTATTGAGGATCTGGCACGCGAACCCGAGTGGAACGATGCGATCCGTTTGCCCCTCGAACTGATCGGCATCGATCAGATCAGCAAGGATTGGGTCATCATCCGGGCTGCCGTGAAGACGGGACCGCTGCGTCAGTTCGAAGGCCGTCGCGAGATCAATTTGCGCGTGCAGCAAGCTTTTGCCAAAGCGGGAATTGCGCTCGGCGCGCAGCTTCCGGCGAACTACTATCCCTAACGCGCGGTCCGCGGGAAATCCGTGGGTGCTCGTCGTCGCGATCGCGGGCTCGGGGATGGTTTTCATCGACGGAACCGCGGTCAACGTCGCCTTGCCGACGCTGCAGCGCGACCTCAACGCGGACGCGGCAAGTCTGCAATGGGTGGTCGAAGGATACTCGCTGGTTCTCTCGGCCTTCATTCTCATCGGCGGGGCCTTGGGCGATCGTTTCGGACGCCGGTTGACGTTCTTGCTCGGCGTGGCGCTGTTCGCCGAAGCGTCGCTGCTCTGCGCGCTCTCGCAGAGCATGCTCGAACTCAACCTGGCGCGCGCCTTGCAAGGGCTCGGAGGAGCGTTCGCGACGCCAGGAAGTCTCGCACTCATCAGTGCGGCCTACGATGGTCCCGGGCGCGGTAAGGCGATCGGAACGTGGTCCGGTTTTTCGTCGCTCACCGCGGCCGTCGGCCCGTTGCTCGGCGGTTGGCTGACGCAAACCTATTCGTGGCGCTGGGTCTTTCTCATCAACGTGCCGGTCGCACTCTTCATCGTCGTTGCCTCGCTCCTGCACGTGCCGGAGAGCCGCGACGCGCACGCTGCCAAACGGGTCGACGTGCTCGGCGCGGTGCTGGCGACTTCGGGTCTCGGCCTCATTACCTACGGCCTGATTTCTTTGCAAGCGGCATCGGGGAATGGAGCGGCACTGCTCGCATGCGCGGCGGGGGTTGCGATATCGGGGCTGTTCGTGTTCTATGAGTCACGCGTAAAGGATCCCATGGTGCCGCTCGACATCTTCCGGAACCGGACGTTTTCCGGGGCGAACGCGTACACGCTCTTTCTGTATGCCGCGATCGGCGGAAGCTTGTTCTTCGTTCCCTTCGATCTGCAGTACGTCCAAGGCTATACGCCGCTCGAAGCAGGCGCGGCCCTGCTGCCCTTCGTCGCGATCATGTTTTTGAGCTCGCGCTGGTCGGGCGGTCTGGTCGACCGCATCGGTGCGCGCCTGCCCCTCATCGTAGGTGCGCTGGTCGCCGCGGCCGGACTCGTCGCGTACGCGTTCACCGGAACGGACCGCTCGTATTGGACAACGTTTTTCCCGGCGACCGTCATCTTCGGTTGCGGCGCGGCGCTCTTCGTTGCACCGCTCACCACGACGGTCATGGACGCGCTCTCGACGGAGCGCGCGGGCATCGCCTCGGGCGTCAACAACGCGGTCGCGCGCGTTGCCGGCGTCCTCGCGATCGCAGTTTTGGGCATCGTCCTGATCGGCAACTTCTATGCCGGGTTCGATCGAACGATCGGCTACCAGCCGCTCGCACCGGCGACCGTCACGGCGCTGCGCGCGAACCGCGATCGTTTAACGACGCTCAAGGCGCCCGACGGCACCACGGCCGCCGACGAGCCCCGAGTCACCCGAGTCTTGCGCCGTTCCTACGCGAACGCATTTCGAGATGCGATGCTCGTGGGAGCCTCGTTGTGTCTCATCGCCTCGGTGGTGGCGGCGCTCACGATCGGGCCGAACCTGCGGCCGGCTCCGACACCGTAACGCATGCCGTCTATGATGCGCAGGACGTACGTCGTTCCGTGGATCGCGGCTTTGGCGATCTTCCTCTTTCACCTCGCCGGCAACCCGCACTACGGTTTCTTCCGTGACGAGTTGTACTTCATTATCTGCGGTTTCCGTCCGCAGTGGGGCTACGTGGATCAGCCGCCGGTCGTGCCGCTCTTGGCGGCATTCACGCAACTCGGAGGGCACTCGCTGTTCCTTCTGCGCACCGTTCCGGCGCTCTGCGCCGCGGCGGGCGCGTTCGTTACGACGCTCCTCGCCGTCGAGTTCGGCGGCGGGGCGTTCGCGCAAGCGCTGGCGGCCATCGCTTACTTCGGAGCCTTCGTTTTGCTCTCGTTCGGAACGAAGGTGAGTCCGGATGAAATGGGCCTGTGGCTGTGGCCGCTGATCGCGCTGTGGGTCGTACGCATTGCGCGCGGTGCGGATCCGCGCTGGTGGCTCGCGGCCGGCGCGGCCGCCGGCATCGCGCTCGAAAGCAAGTACAGCGCGCTGTTTTTCCTGAGCGCCTTGCTGGCCGGTTTGCTCGCGACGCCCGAACGGCGCATCCTGCGCTCGCGCTGGGCGGCCGCCGGCGCCGGCTTGGCGTTCTCGATCGTTCTTCCGAACTTTTTGTGGCAAGCGGCCCACGGTTTTCCGATGTGGGAACTTCTTGAAGCGGGACAGCACGGCAAGAACCTCATCGTCGGTCCACTCGTGTACCTAGTTCAGGAAGTCGTCATCACCTGCCCGTTTTTGGCGCCGCTCTGGATCATCGGGCTCGTGCGCCTCTTGCGCGCGCCGCGCTTGCGTTTTCTCGGCATCGCGTATCTCGTCATCATCTTCGAGATGATCGTTTTACACGGCAAGCACTACTATCCGGCCGACATCTATCCCATCCTCATCGCGGCGGGAGCCGTTCAAGTCGATGCCTGGACGGCCCGTGCCCGGCTCGTGCGAGTTGCGGTCTTTGCCTACGCAGTGGCATTCGCGCTCGTCGGCGTTCCGCTGCAAGTCCCGGTTCTGAGCGTTACGCAAGAGGTTGCGTATCAGAACTCGTTTCTCAAGCGGCTCAACCCGTTTCCCGGCGTGACCCTCAAGACGGAGCACGACGACGCGCCGGAGATCGGCTCGGATTACGCCGACATGCAGGGCTGGCCCGAATTTGCGGGCGCCGTGCGCGACGCGTACGAGGCGCTCCCGCCCGGCGAACGTGCGCAGGCCGTCGTCTTCGCGCTCGACTACGGACAGGCGAGTGCGCTCCGCTTTTTCGCTCCCGACGTGCCGGTGATCAGCGGTCACAATCAATACTGGCTGTGGGGCTACGGAGAGAACGGCGGAAATGTCATTCTCGAGCTCGGTGGGACGTGCTGGCAATCGGATCACGCTTTCGCGCGACGCAGCGTCGCCGCTCGTTATTCCACGAGCCTGCCCGTCATGAGCTTCGAGAACAATCTGACGTTCATGCTCTGCCGCGACCGGCTCATCCCAATGCGGACCCTCTGGGATAAGTCAAAAAACTACAGCTAACGCGAATAGCGCCGTGCACGCGGTTCGGGTCGAGCCGTGGCCGAGAGTCCTATCGCGATCAGACCGAGGAGAAAGACGCTCCCGTAGACGCGCGTCGAGGCGTCGTGTTCGGCGCGAAAAGCATCGTGAGCTTGGGCGGTGGTGCTTTTGGCAAGACCGGGGAGCGCGGCCTCCATGCGCGGCACGATGGCGCGCGACTCGTACTGCGAGAGAACGAGCATCGCGACGACGATCGCGACGCGCGCGAGCGCCGGCGTTCGCTGTGAGGGATCGGCCGCACGCACCAAGGCGGCCACGATCGCGATGCCGCCGCACGCGCTTCCAAACACGGTGAGCGCCCGCAGCACCGCAGCGGTGACGCGGCCGAATTGCTCGACGTCGCTGACGATGCCGAACGCGATCGGCGCGAAGATGAACGCGAAACCCGCCAGCGCGCCGACCCAGAGCGCGAGGGTCAGGGCTTCAATCACGGTGAACGTTCGCTCGAGCATCCGGTGACATTCTGCCGGGGGAGGTTCGTGGACCCGCTACGCTGCGCGATCGAAACGGCCACTGAGGCCGGAGCGCTCCTCCTCCAACTCCTCGGAACCGAACTCGAGACTCGCGAAAAGGGAACGCGCGGCGATCTCGTCACCGCGGCCGATCGCGCCAGCGAAGAGGCGATCGTGACGCGGCTGCGCAGGGAGTTTCCCTCAAGCTCGATCCTGGGCGAGGAGGGCACGAACGTCGCGGGTACGAGCGACGAGCGCTGGATCCTCGATCCGCTCGACGGCACGACGAACTTCGCACACGGCTACCCGCTGTTTTGCGTCTCGATCGGCTTCGAGCGCGCCGGCGAGATGATCTGCGGCGTCATCTGCGCGCCGGCGCTGGGCGAGTTGTACGTGGCCGAACGCGGCGGCGGAGCGCGCTGCAACGAGCGTGCCTTGAGCGTCTCGCACACCGAACGCGTCGCCGAAGCACTCGTCTGCACCGGCTTCAAACCGGCGCGCTACGAACGGAACGGCGCCAATTTCGCGAAGCTTTCGGGCGTCGCGCAAGGCGTGCGGCGAGACGGCTCCGCCGCACTCGATCTCGCCTTCGTCGCCGGCGGCCGGTTCGACGCGTTTTGGGAACTCGACCTCTCGCCTTGGGACGTCGCCGCCGGTGCGTTAATCGTGCGCGAAGCGGGCGGCCTGGTCACGTCGCTCGACGGCTCGCCCTTCGATCTCGCACGCGGCTCGACGCTCGCCAGCAACGCGCGCGTTCACGCCGAGATGGTGTCCGCCTTAGCGTCTACCTAAGAACCTACGGATTCGAATCGGTGATAGCCGCGAAGTCGAGCGGGCCTTTTCCGTCGTCCAGCGCGCGCTCGTACAGCGCGCAGGTCTGCGTCAACAGTGGAAGCTCGAGCCCCGAGGCCGCTGCCGCATCGCGGGCTGCGCGCAGATCCTTGACCAACGCAGCCAGCGTGAAGTGCGGCGAGAAGTCGCGCTCCGCGATCGGCTTGCGCTTCATCTCGGCCACGCGACCGGCCGTCGCCGTAAAAAGGTTCAGCGCGACGTTACGATCGACGCCCGCGGCGTCCGTTGCCCGCAAGCTTTCGCCGATTCCCGCAATGAGGAGCCCGAGCAGCTGATTGTTCCCAAGCTTCAGCGCCGCGCTCGCGCCGTAGCCACCGACGTAGATGACGGTCTTGGCCAGCGTGTCGAGGACGTCGCGCTGCTCGTCGAGCACGTCGCGCGGTCCACCCACGAGAGCGGTAAGCTCGCCGGCCGCCGCCGCGTCTTTGCTGCCCGTGACGGGCGCGCCGAGAAATGTGCAGCCACGCCCCTCGGCTGCCTGCCCGAGCGTGCGCTGCATCGCCGCCGACACCGTGCTCATCTCGAGAAACGTCGTCCCCGCGCGAGCCGCCGGGATCATCCGCTCGAGCACGATTTCACGCGAGGCGTCGTCGCCCCACAGGATCGAGATGACCACGTCGGCGTCCCGCGCGATCGCCTCAGGTGAGCTCGCGGCGCTCGCACCTTGGGCGACGAGCGCCTCGATCGCTTCGCCTTTGCGGTCCCACACGCGCACCGGAAAGCCGTGGCGCAACAGATTCGCCGACATGCCCGAACCCATCGTCCCGAGCCCGGCAAAACCAATTTCCTTTTTCATTCGATCCCTCCGGTCCCAAGTTTTGACGGCATTGCCCAAGTTTTGACGGCATTGGACGGCATTGAAAGAGAGCCTCGTCGAAGGGAGAAGCGACGCGCATGAGCGATCCAATCGCCGTTTTTGCGCAGAAGACATATCCGTCCGTCACGGCGCTTGTCGAACGAGTCGCGCGCGTCAAGGGTTTGGATAGCTTGGGCGACGCGGAAGGTCTGCTCTCGGACGGCTCGATTGCCATCGACGACGCCTTTCTCGCGCGTGCGCCGAAGTTGCGCGTCATCGCGCTCTCCTCGGTCGGCTACGACAAGGTCGACGTGGAGGCGTGCGCGCGCCGCGGTATCCCGTTCTCGAACGCGCACGGGGCGCTGACCGACGCCGTCGCCGATGTGTGCTTCGCGCTGGTGCTCGCCTCGATGCGCAAGCTGACCGCGTCCCTCGATTGGGCCCGGAGCGGAAGTTGGATGAGCGGTCCGGCGCCATTCGGGAACGACCTCGCCGGCAAAACGCTCGGCATCATCGGATTCGGTGAAATCGGCGCTGCCCTCGCGCGCCGCGCTCAGGTGAGCCGCATGACCGTCGTCTACAGCAATCGAACGCAGCGCGCGGACGACGCGGTGCTCGGGACGCGCTTTCTGAGCTTCGACGAACTCCTTGCGACTGCCGACTGCATCGTCTCGCTCGTCCCGCTTTCGCCGCAGACCCGCAAGATGTTCGGCGCTGCGCAATTTGCCCGTATGAAGCAGGGAGCTCGTTTCGTCAACGCAGGACGCGGCGCTCTGGTCGACAGCGACGCGCTGCTTGCAGCGCTCGAATCGGGAAAGCTCGGCGGCGCGGCGCTCGACGTGACCGATCCCGAGCCGCTCCCGCAAGGGCATCCGCTGTACTCGGCG
>Ga0302326_10030585_pt1 | contig 10774 bp, 8 predicted proteins | sample Palsa_T0_3_FD_202264 | JGI IMG/M metagenome (GOLD analysis project Ga0302326, IMG submission 202264) | Peat permafrost microbial communities from Stordalen Mire near Abisko, Sweden - Palsa_T0_3 | ecosystem: Environmental > Terrestrial > Soil > Palsa > Peat permafrost | place: Sweden: Abisko...
ACAAATAGCTGCGGCACATAATTGTCGCGGAGTTCGTGGTAGGCGGCAAACGCGCTCTGCACGTCGGCATCGGCAATCGCCGAAGCTGTGCCATGCGCGAGTGCGAGCCGCACCGCACGTTCGAGAGGCAGAGGTTCGGCCTCGCCGAACGTTGCCGTCATCGCCGTTATGATAGCGGCCGTAAGTGACGCCAACAAAGTTATGGAGCGCAAACACCGCGGCCAGCGAAGTGTCATCATGTCACCTTCATCGTTACCACAACCACATCACGCGGACAAACATATCAGCCCATGACCAAAGTCTGGATGGAAAAACAACGATCAGGATTTTGGCGAGGAGCGCCGGGCGCCTTGCCCGTCGGGCAGTCAGGTAGCCGGCCGGGGACGGCCGGCGCTCCACCGGCGGATTGAAATCCCTACCTCAAGACCTGTAATTTGCCGGCAACAAGGGGGCTCAACATGACAAATCATGAAAGTTCTGGCTCGCGTGCCGTGCCACGACCTCAGACCACCTTGTCAGTGGGTAACCCGGCTGAGTGCTTGCTGGGCGATTCCGAAGTTCCGGACCAACAACAAGGAAGCACGGTACTCTTGCGCAGCCCCAATCTTGTCTCCTTGCTTTTCGAGCAGCGTACCCAGCAGATAGTGGGCCCTGAACGCCGGAGCTGCTTCGACCGGACCGGCCGCGAGATAGCGCTGCAGGAGTTCGGCGGCAAAGGGATAGTTGCGGTGGGATCGATAGAGCATTTCGGACGCCTCCACGAGAACATCGGGCTTCGGCAAAGGCGCCTGGCTAAGCTTGAGGATGGCCTGCTCCATCTCGTCGAAGCGCTTGTGATGACGAAGAAAAAGAGCGAGATTGAGCCACGCTTCCGCGTCCCCTTGGCTGAGGTCAATGTACTCGTGATATTCCCGTTCGGCGGTGACGGGATCCTTTTTCTGGTCGGCAATGCGAGCGTAGATCCAATGTTCGCGGGCCGGGTTCCGGGCGGCAATGGATTGTGCCTGCGCGCGAGCCTTTTGCTCTCCGCCGCCGACGATGCTCGGGGCTGACAGATAGAACTCTGCCAGATCAAGCCGGGCGTCGACGTCCTGAGGATCGAGATCCACGGCGCGCTCGAATTCCTCACGCACCTTTAAGGCCAGGCCGACGGCAATCAGAAAATTTGCGCGATCCGCTTTTTCGCCGTACACCCGTCCCAGCCAAAGATGGAAGCGGCTGTTCCCAGGATCCAGCGACGCCGCCTTTTCGCAGGAGGACTGCGCCTGATCCCAATCTTCGAGCGCGTAGTAGGCGCGGCAGAGCAGGTTGGACGAATTGGCGTCCGCCGCGGGGGAAGAAGGCAAACGGTTATTCAAGACGGCGATGACGTCATCGATGCGGCCAGCCGCCAGCATTTCCATAGCGGAACCAGCCAGGGCTACCTTCGCTGAAGCAACGAGCACAAGCAAAACAACCAGCATCGGCAAAACAACGAATATTCTGGAGGCGCGGGATATCATCTAATGCTTCACCTGCGTGCCGTCGCCAATCGGTTTGCCATTCCACGAACTGATCGCCACCTCGTCTTTGGCGGAAAGACCGCGGGTTATTTGAACCTGTGTAAGACTGGAAAGGGAAGTCTCCACGTCCCGGCGCTTGAGCTCACGGCCGAAGACCTGCAAAACATAGGGTTTGGAGTCATCCATTCGCACCGCCTCTCGCGGCACCACCAGGACATTATCGTGCTTGGCAACGACGATCGTTATGCCAACGTTGGTGTTGGGGAGGAGCTTCAAATCCTGGTTGTCTACTATGCTGGTGGTTTCGCCGACGTTGCGAGTACCGTGCAGTTTCACAGTCGAAGGAACAGCGGTCACAGCGGTTGGCCAGACGCGTCCAGGAATGGCGTCCCAGGTAACTTCAAGCAAGTCTCCAGGAGCCAGGCGGCCGACGTCGGGTTCGTCGACAAATGCGCGAACCAGAACCTTTCTCAGGTCGGCCATTTCGAGCAAAAGATCACCGCCGGCCACGAATCCCCCCTGCTTCACGGGCAACGAGTAAATGATGCCATCCCACGGCGCGTGAACATTAGCTTGTGCCAAAACGTCCTGCTCTGCGCTGTAGCTGGCCTGAGCGTCGACTTTTTGCGCTTCAAGGTGGTCGAGCTCGGCTTGCGAATATCGCTTCGTCTGCTTTTGCCGCAGAAATGTGAGCTGGGCGTCAGCGATCGAAAGGGCGTCTTGTGCGGCGCGCACCTCTCCCGCCGTGGCCGCGCCTTGCTGCTGAAGTTTTTTCAACGCCTCCAGGGAATGCCCGGCGGAATCGCGATCGGTGGAAGCTTTTACAAGCTGGTCGTCGAGGCTGAGGACCTCTTCCTGAGTTCCGCCTCTCTGCGCGGAACTTAACTCGGCCTGCGCCGCCTTCACCTGGGTCTCGGCCTGGGCAGCGTGGGCGCGCACGTTAGCGTCGTCGAGAACGACCAGCAGCTGGCCCTTCTTGACCGCTTCGCCTTCCTTGACCAAAACGCGCTCCACTCTTGCCGGGATGGGAGCGTGCGCCTCGAAGTTGTTGATGGGCTCAATTTTGCCGTTCGTCGAAATGACGCTGCGAATCGTGCCCTGCTCAACTACGGCGGTCCGCACCGGCACGGAGTCATCGCGATGAGTGATGAAAGCGGCGAGCACAATCACCGCCGCCAAAATCGCAAGCGCTGTCACCCACCAACGTCGCGGTCGGCGTCCCGAACTGTTTCCATTCAATGGCATGCAGAGAAAAGCGCAAGTTTCAATGTATATCAACCACCGAGTGCGGTGGCGGACAATGCTTAGGCCGATACTTGCTTATTTAGATGCATCGGGCCGGCGGTCTGCTTCATCCACAGGAGCGAATTCTCGGAATAGTGACTCTGGGTACAATAGCCAGATGCGAAAGTCTCCCCGTTCTGCTTTATCCCGTGTTACGGCATCCCGTTACACCGCTGAGCACGCCAGCGCCGGGCTCGATCATGATTTCCCGGAGATTGAAACCTGGCCGAATCAGTTTCCCGGCTATGAAATTGTCGTCGACGATCCGGAGTTTACCTCCGTCTGCCCCAAGACCGGCTTGCCTGATTTCGGCAACATTGTGATCCGATATGAGCCCAATCGCCTCTGCCTGGAGTTGAAGTCGTTGAAGGAATATCTGCAAGCCTATCGGAATCTCGGTATTTTTCAGGAGAACCTCGTAAATCAGGTGCTCGAAGATGTTGTGCGCTCGGCCGATCCGGTGTGGGCGGAGGTGAAAGGCGAGTTTCGTCCGCGGGGTGGGATTTCGACGGTCGTGATCGCGAAGTGGCCGCGGGAGAAAGAGAGTTTGAAGTGAGCGGGCGATCGGAAACCGGGCACAGTTGTTGCGACGGCTTGGCGAGATGCGGACGCCGCCCGCGGTTGGATGAGCTCGATTCGGCGGCCCGTCTTTGGTTCCCATGGTTCTCCAGATTTCCGCCGTCTGTTTGCGGGTGAAAGTCTTACCCACCGGGCACCAGGAACGCGTTACGTTAATAACGCCAATCGTTAGCGATCAGAGCCAATCGTTTCCACCGTTCTCCATGCTATATTCGCTCGACCTTGTGGCTCAGCAAAAGCTTCATGCCCGAACCGCGCTGCTTGTGCTCACCGCGCTCAATCTGCTGAATTATGCGGATCGAAATGTGCTGTTCGCGGTGCAGCCCCTGGTGCAGGACGAATTCCATCTCAGCAAGACGCAGATCGGCTATCTCACCAGCGCGTTTCTAGGCTTTTATATGATGGCCGCGCCCTTTGTGGGGCCGCTCGCGGATCGCTATTCGCGCAAGCTCATCATCGCTTTTGGCGCGATGTTCTGGAGCGCGCTCACACTGCTCACAGCGTTTACCCATACCTACACGGAACTGCTGATCCGGCACACGCTGGTGGGGATTGGCGAAGCGACCTTCGTGACCATCGCGCCGACTTTTGTCGCCGATCTGTTCGCGGAGGAAAGGCGCGGGCGGATCCTTGGGGTTTTTTATCTGGCGATCCCGGTCGGATCGGCGGCGGGCTATTTGTTGGGTGGCAATCTGGCTCCGCACTATGGATGGCGCTTTCCGTTCTACATCGCGGCCGCGCCGGGTTTTCTGCTGGCGCTGACCGTGCTGTTCCTGAAAGAACCCAAGCGCGGGCAATTTGATTCGCTCACAGAAACCGCGGAACGCGGGACCGTCTTCGGGTTAGTGCGCAACCCGGCATTCTTGACTTCGACTCTCGGAATGGCGGCAATGACGTTTTCACTGGGCGGTATTCAGGTATGGATGCCACAATTTCTCTACAGCGAGCGTCACTACTCTTTGGCCCGGGCGAATTTTATTTTTGGCATCATCATCGTAGTGGATGGAATTCTGGCCGCTCTCGCGGGTGGATGGCTGGGCGATTATCTGCTGCCACGAATGAAAGGTTCTTATTATTTCGTTTCGGCTGTGAGCATGGCGCTTGGCGTGCCGGTGATGATCGTCGCACTCTTTGCCAGGGGTCGCGTCATGGTGCCGTCCATTGCGTTGGCAGCCTTCTTTTTGCTGCTGAATACCTCGCCGTTGAATGCGGCGGTGATCAACTCGGTCGGCGCGCATATTCGCGCCACCGCTCTCGCGGTAAACATTTTCATCATTCACATCCTGGGAGATGTCCCTTCGCCCACCATGATGGGATGGGTCGCCGATAAACGGTCGCTGCAGAGTGCGTTCGTTTTGCCGGTGATAGCCATGGGCGTCTCATCTGCCATACTGTTCTACGGCATGCGATTTGCGCCGCCAGTTCGTATGGGCAGAGTCTCGGCGGCATCGTAAATCCATCGGAGTGTCTTCCTCAGCAGATGTATTGGCAAATCTTGAATTGGATTGCGGGCGTCATTCTCGCCCTGGCTTGGTTTTCGCGAATCGTGGAAGCGGCAATCGGCATGCCGACGGTCGCCGATATTGCCCGGCCCGAATGGGACCGCAGGCCGGCTGCTCCGAATGGCGAGCCCAGAGTGAGCATTATTGTTCCGGCACGCAACGAGGAAGAGGATCTTCGCGACACACTGGTTCAGTTGCTCGCTCTCGATTACTCGAACTACGAGATTATTGCCGTCAACGACCGCTCGACAGACCGCACCGGTCGCATCATGGATGACGTGGCTGGTGCAGAGAACGCGCATAGAGCGGACCACTCGCCCGGCTGCGCTCCGGGCTTGCTGGTTCGCGGGCCAGCAGCACCGGCCCAGCCGACGGTCGCCGACAGGAGCGTCCGCGCCCCACGGCTGAAGGTGATCCATGTTTCGGAACTGCCCCCGGGTTGGCTCGGCAAAACCCATGCCATGTGGACTGCGGGCAGGCGGGCCACGGGGGAATGGTTGCTCTTCACCGACGCCGATGTGCTCTTCAAACCCGACTCTCTGCGACGCGCTATTGCTTATGCCGAAGACGAGCGAGCGGATCACGTCGTGCTTTTTCCGCGCATGATCATGAAGCGGCCGAGCGAGCGAATGATGATGGCATTCTTTCAGGCGCTTTTTGTCTTTGGACACCGCCCCTGGAAAGTTGCAGACCCCAAAGCGCGCGATCACATGGGAGTGGGCGCTTTTAATCTCGTCCGCCGCTCGGTGTATGACGCAGTAGGCAGCTATGAGGCCTTGCGCATGGAAGTGATCGACGACATGAAGCTGGGCAAGGTGATCAAGAACGCGGGCTTTGCCCAGCGCAATGTTTTTGGCGAAGATCTGATTTCCTTGTACTGGGCGAAGGGTATTTTTGGCATCGTCAACAACCTGACGAAAAACTTTTTTGCTCTGCTCTCGTTCCAGTGGCCGCGAACGGTGGCCTCCATCATCGGCGTGGGTTTTCTGAATCTTGGTCCATTTCTCGGCGTCTGGCTGGCCCATGGATGGGCGCGAGTCCCTTACGCAATCGCGTTTGGTTCGCTGTTTCTGGTTTATTACGGAATGTCGCGCCGGTCGCCGATTCTGCCGTATTACTTTTTTCTGCATCCGGTCAGCACCTGCCTGTTCATGTACACGCTGTTGCGCTCCATGGTACAGACTCTTGCCAACGACGGAGTGGTGTGGCGGGGAACGAAGTATCCGCTGGATGAGCTGCGCAAGGGGATGGTATGAAGCCGCAGTCGCGAGTGCTGGAGGATCTTGATTCTTGGTTTAATCGAGCGACGGGTGTCTTGCTCGTCTGGCAGTAGGGCAGCCGCGCGGGGACGCCCGGCGCTTCGCTAGCCCCGGTGCTCCGCTAGCCCCGGTGCTCCGCTAGCCCCGGTGCTCCGCTAGCCCCGGTGCTCCGCTAGCCCCGGTGCTCCGCTAGCCCCGGTGCTCCGCTAGCCCCGGTGCTCCGCTAGCAAAGATTGTTCACGAATCGCTCATTTTCGCGTATCGTTCTGTTTCGACCTGATCACAAACATGAAGATCACACACCGGACACGATCCATTCGACGCGCAAAGTTTTTTCTTCGGCCACTTTTTGTGCTTTTCACGATGGCGATGCTTTTGCCGCCTTCTCGAATCGTCGCCCAGGACCGTCCCGAGGAGGGCGGCCATGAGATTGAAGTGTGGACGGGCGGCGGGCATTCGGTTCCCGGCGGCACCCAGGACACCAATGTCTGGAACGCAGGGGTTCGCTACGGATGGATATTGACGGAGCCGCACTTGCCCGGTTTTCTCAGCGGACGATTTGAGCTGGCGGTCGATGCGGTGCCGGCATTTGCCGTGTTTCAGAGGGCGAACACGGCCTATGGCTTTGGATTGAATCCGGTTGGCTTCAAGTGGATCTTTGCCACGCGTGGCCACGTCGCTCCTTACCTCGAGTTAAATGGGGGGACGCTGTTTACGACGCATGATGTACCGGCGGGAATTTCGACGGTAAACTTTACGACGGGGGCGGCGTTCGGAGTATATTTTCTGCGCGATCACGCCTGGTCGCTGGATGTGCGGTACATGCACATTTCGGATGCCGGTCTGACGAGGCTGAACCCGGGGCTGAATACGGTGCAGGTGCGGTTGGGATTCGGGAAGTTTTCGGGGAAGAAGTAGCTTGTGTGGCAGCGGGGCTTCGCCCCGCTGGATGGGCGCGGCCGCCCGTCCCCAGACGATCTGTCACCCCACTCAAAACGACGCCATCAACGCCTCACTGACACGGCGGTCGCAGTCTGCCTTGGTCCGGCGCGGCGTCCGCAGCAGGGGCCGGGTGGAATGGGCGCACCGTGCGGGCACGTCAGCGGGTGGTTTAGGAAGGTGCAGATCTTGTCAGTGGCTTCGGGCGAGAGAATGTGCTCGAACTTGCAGGCTTGCTGCTCGATTTCGGTTTCGCTGTCCATGGCTAACGAATCGGTGAACAGGCGCTCAGCCAGGCGATGGCGGCGGATGATGTCGGCAGCGCGCTGGTATCCCCGCGGAGTGAGTTCGACGATTGAGGAACCGTCGCCGGTCGAAAATCCCGAAGGCTTTAGCGCATCGTGGCAGGGATTGATGAAGGGCTTGTGATGGTGCGGCACGGGCGGGTGGGGATAGGTCGCGACCAATCCCATCGACGCCATTTTCTCGACGGCGATGGATACGGGCAGAGCGCCGTGGACTTCCATACGGCCGATCTCGGCGATTTGGCCATGCTCTTCGAGGGCGAATAATTCTTCCAGCACTTCGTCGAACTGCTCATCGTCGGCCATGGAAAAGACTTCCTGGGCGGTGATTTGGCCGTGATGCAATTCGATGCGGCGATCGGCTAGCCGCGCTACCACGGGATCGTGCGTCACCATGACGATGGTGCGCCCCTGCTGATGGAGTTCGCGCAGCAGGCGGAGCACGATTTCTTCATTGACAGCGTCGAGGTTGCCAGTGGGCTCGTCGGCGAGCACGATCTTCGGATCATTGATCAGGGCGCGGGCGATGCAGACGCGCTGCTGCTCGCCTCCCGAGAGCTGCGAGGGAAGGTGGCCGGCGCGATCTTTGACTCCGACGCGATCGAGAGCGTCGAGCGCTTCTTTTTCGTCGGTCATGCTGTGAAAATATTGCGCCAGCATGACGTTCTCAACGGCCGTGAGATACGGAATCATGTGGAAATGCTGGAAGATGAACCCCACGGTTTCGGCGCGGACACGGTTGAGATCGGAGGCGCTAAGATGAGCGACGTTTTGACCATCGAGCCAGACTTCGCCAGAGGTAGGGCGATCCAGGCATCCGATGAGATTGACCATGGTGCTCTTGCCAGAGCCGGAAGGCCCCATCATCGCCACCCACTCGCCGGGGGCGATGGAGAGAGAGATGTCGTCCAGCGCTTTAATCAGGCCGCCATTATTTTCTTCGGCTTTGGCGGGATAACTTTTGGTGACGTGGTTGAGTTGGATCATGGTCAATTTTCCCCGATCTTGCTCCATCGCTTGGATCGTCGCGTAGATGATCGCGTTGTCCATGGCGTGCTCACGATATCATTCCCCCCTCAAGATCATAGCGGGTTGCACGCGGCGCAGCAGTTCAATCGGCAGAATGGCCGAGATCAAAGCCACGGCAACGCTGCCCCCCAGTATGTACGGGAAAACGCTGAAACGCGGGAGTACGGGTGCATGAAAGTTGACGCGTCCGATCCAGGCGGCGACGCCTATGCCGATGAAGAAGCCGAGAATCGCGCCTACCACGCCGAGCGCAGCGGCTTCGGCTGCGAAAAATCCGTTGATCCAACGTTCGGAAGCGCCCAGGGCTTTCATAATGGCGAAGTCGCGGCGGCGATCAAAGACCCATCCGAGCAGCGTCGCTAGCACGCAGAGAGCGGAAATGAGGACGATCAGCATTGCAGAGGCATAGAGTGTCGCTTGGGTTTTGTTCAGCACGTTGGCCTCGCCCTCCATGATCTGGCGGACGGGGCGAATTTCGGCGGCGGGCAGAAGCCCTGCTAGTTGGCGGATCGATGCTTCTACTTCGGCGGTGGTTCCGTTGGCGGCGACTTCGAGGGTCGAGGGCGCAACGCCAGTCCAGCTCTGGAAGGCGGATTGATCGAGATAAATGCGGCTGTCTTCTCCGGCGCCCGTTTGGAGCATTCCAGCAGGCGTGAGTTGAATCGCTTTGCCCTGAAACGTGAGTTCGAAGGGCTGGCGGCTGGGGCTGACTACCGTCGCTGCGCGCATGCCGATCAGGCCCTCGTTCGGAGCGTCAGGCCAATGACTCACCTTCCACCAAGGGTTCAACTGGCGGGCGCGGGCGAAATCAGTGCCGACGACGACGACCGATTGCCCGTCTTTTGTGCGCGCCACGGCGTAAGAAAAGGGAACAGCCAGCGTTTTCGCGCCAAGCACGGATTCGACTTTGGAGAGCAGATCGGCGGGCAGGGATTGTCCGTCTTTCGCGACGATGACCACGTTGGCGCCGTAATTTCGAAACTCGGTGCGGAGCTTCGATTGCACATCGACGTATAGGTTCATCATCGCGGTGGCGACGGCGGCCGCAACGACCATGGCGAGCAGCGCCGCGGCCGCGCGTCTGCGACGAAGAACAGCGGCGCGCAGCAACATGCGCGCAAACATCGATGTATGAGCCGCCTGAGCGCGGCGCTCAGCGACTTGCTTTGGAGTGTGGAACGAGCCCACGCTGCTCATTCCTCACCTCGCAGGGCGAACACGGGGTCGAATTTCACGGCACGGCGGATGGCGCCGGCGCTGCCTGCGAAGGTCACGAAGACGGCTACCGCGAGGATGATAGGAAAGAGCACGGGCTCGATCGCAATCTGCGAGTTGAAAATTGAGTGACCGATCTGGCGAGCGAGCAGGGCTCCGGCAGAGAAGCCGGCGATGCCGCCCACGATGGCTAGGAGCAGCGCCTCCGCAAAGAAAAATGCGGAGACGGAGAAATTTCCCGCCCCCAGGGCTTTCATCAGACCAACCTCGGCCCGCCGTTCATACAGTGCCGTGGCCATGGCGGCGGAAACGGCGAGCGCGGACGCGAAAAGAGCGGCGAAGGTTATCAGCAGCATCAACCCTTTGATGCGCGAAAGCACGGTCCCTTCATTCTGCGCTACCTGACGGATCTGCTCCGCGTGCGAATGCGGAATGGCTTCCTGCAACTGATAGGCAATCGACTCGGCGTACGGCGAGCAGTACCAGCGGTCGTAAACTTCAGGAGTCATCGTCTTCGGATCGCGGGTGGAGAGTGCGTCCGGAGGCTTGGTCATGGCGCTGACGTAGACGCGACGCACGGCACCCGGCTTGCCCAGTATTTGCTGCGCGACGGCCAGCGGCGCGACGATCTGATCGTCTTCGGCAGCGCCGGTCGAGAGGATGCCCGAAATGACCAGTTGACGGTCGTCGACGTCAAGTGTGTCTCCTGGTTTCTTGTCCAGTTTCGCTGCCAGACGCTCACCTACCAGGATGTCTTGAGAAGCGTCATCGGGCCAGCCGCACGCAGCCGGCGAGTTTTCGACTCGCTCTCGACGGGCGGGACGCCCATCCCCACACGAAATTTTCCACCAGGGGTTCGTTATCTTCACGCCGGTGGTGAATTCGTCTTTGCCGAAGCGTAGCGCCTTGTTGAAGTAGGTGCCTAGCAGGGTGACATCTTTTGCGCTGCTGCCTTCGCCAACTCTTACGGTGACAGGCAACATCGGCGAGAAGCCAATGATGTTGTGGTGCCAGAAAGTGCCGCGAATTTTTGGGAGATCGGTTTCGTTGAGAAATGCGCCATCGCTCGGCGGGTTCAGGTTGACGCCTCCGACTTCGACGTCGAGTGTGTCTTCCTGCGGAGTAACGACGAGGTTCGCGCCGTAGCTGCGGAGTTCGCG
>Ga0302326_10030586_pt1 | contig 10773 bp, 13 predicted proteins | sample Palsa_T0_3_FD_202264 | JGI IMG/M metagenome (GOLD analysis project Ga0302326, IMG submission 202264) | Peat permafrost microbial communities from Stordalen Mire near Abisko, Sweden - Palsa_T0_3 | ecosystem: Environmental > Terrestrial > Soil > Palsa > Peat permafrost | place: Sweden: Abisko...
TTTCCGTAACCCGCCGGCGCCCAGAGCCGAACCAGGCGCGGTTCGGAGGCGATCAAGCGTTCCAGCAGCCGCGTCTGGGGCAAAATCACGCGTATCCCCTCGTACGGGCAAACGGTGGGGGCCGTTTGCGCCGGCTCAGTGGTATCGCGCAACGTTCGACCAAAGCCCTGCCGGCCAACCCGGCGGCTTTGCTGAGGCGCCGCGACTTACCGAGCGGTCGAAGCTTGCCTGCGCGACGCCGCCTGACGCGCCGACCGGACGTTCAGCAGGGCGAACGCGTCCGCTCGCCGCGACGAGCGCATCTTCATGCGGGAACCTCCATCGCGACCAGCTGCATTTCACGGCCGTGCACGATCCGCGGCGAAGCATGGCCGCACTCCGGGCAGAGCAGACCCGAACCGGGGAGGGGCGCACGTTCGCCCGCGCAATGTTCGCAAAAGACGACGAGCGGGATCTCCTCGATGCGCAGTTCGCTCCCTTGCGCGACCGAATCGGCCGTCGCGACGTCCCATGAGAAGAGTAGGGCATCGCGAGCGATTCCGCTCAGTGCCCCGACGCGCACATGAACAGCGTTCACTCGTTCGACGCCCTGCTCGAGAGCGGCCTTGCGCACACCATCGAGCAAGCTCAGAGCGACCGAAATTTCGTGCAAATCCGTATGTCCCCGTGCAATGCGTTTCGCCAGCATAGCATAGCTTTCGCTGACAACAAGACGCGTTGCCGGTGCCGTTTTGTAACGGACTGGTAACGCCGATAATGCGTCGCCGGAGCCGTTTTGGGCGGCTCGCGCGACGCTCGCGCGGGCGCCACCCAGAAACGGTTCGCGGGTAACCGCGGGGTAACTGGCGCGGCTGTTTCGGGCTCGCGAACGGCAAAAAACCGGTCTTGTATTTGTCTGCAATTTACGCTAGCGTCATCAAGTTAGGTACGACATGTATCTGAGTCCGAAGCTGAAACAACGCGAGGGCAAGAACAATGGCCGATACGGTAGTAAACGTTCTATGGATTCCCGCGGGGTTGAGCTGTGACGGCGATTCCGTCGCCCTCACCGCGGCGATGCAGCCAAGCATCGAAGAGATCGCGCTCGGGGCGCTCCCCGGCTTACCCGGCGTCAAATTTCATTGGCCGCTAATCGAGTACAGCCTCGGCGGAGCCGAGTTCCTCGAGGCGTTTTTCAAAGCGGAGCGAGGCGAGCTCGATCCGTTCGTTCTCGTGATCGAAGGCTCGATCGCGAACGAAGAGATTAAGAAAGAAGGTTACTTCACCGGCTTCGGCAACGCGCCGGGCTCGGACCAACCGATCACGTTCTCGGGCTGGATCGATCGGCTCTCGCCAAAGGCGTGGGCGATCCTTGCGGTCGGGACGTGCGCCACTTATGGCGGTATCCACGCGATGGCGGGCAACCCGACCGGCGCGATGGGCATCCTCGATTATCTCGGCTGGGATTGGAAATCTTCCCACGGCATACCAATCGTGTGCGTGCCGGGCTGTCCGATCCACCCCGACAACCTCTCCGAAACGATCCTGTACCTGCTCTGGCAGGCTGCGGGTAAAGCGCCGATGATCCCGCTCGATGAGGCGGGGCGGCCTTCGTGGCTCTTCGGCAACACCGTCCACGAGGGTTGCGATCGAGCGGGCTACTACGAGCAGGGCCAATTCGCGAGCGAGTACGATTCACCCAAGTGCCTGGTCAAACTGGGTTGCTGGGGACCGGTCGTCAAGTGCAACGTTCCCAAGCGCGGCTGGATCGGCGGCGTCGGCGGTTGCCCCAACGTCGGCGGGATCTGCATCGGTTGCACGATGCCGGGCTTCCCCGACAAGTTCATGCCGTTCATGGACGAGCCGCCGGGCGGTAAGCTTTCGTCCACGGTTAGCGGTGCGTACGGCGCGGTTGTCAAGACGATGCGCAATTTCACGATGGCGACATTGGACAAAGAGCCGAGCTGGCGCCATAGAGGTAAGAAGCTCACGACAGGTTACACCGGACACTAATCGACCGGCTGACGCGCCTTTTCCGCGGTGGCGAGTTGCCCTCAGAGACAACGCCGCCAACCGTATCGCACGAGAGGACTACTATGGCAGTTAAAGATCTCCCCGGCCAGACTACCGGGACGCAGCCGTCGCGATTGGTCGAAATGGCGTGGGATCCGATCACCCGCATCGTCGGGAGTCTCGGAATCTACACGAAGATCGACTTTCAGAAGAAGGTCGTCGCCGAGTGTCATGCGACCTCGTCGATCTTCCGCGGCTACAGCATATTCATGAAGGGCAAGGATCCGCGCGACGCGCACTTCATCACGTCACGCATCTGCGGCATCTGCGGCGATAACCACTGCGTCTGCTCGGTGTACGCGCAGAACATGGCGTTCGGCGTGCGCCCGCCGGCGATGGGTGAGTGGATCATGAATCTCGGCGAAGCGGCCGAGTACATGTTCGACCACAACATCTTCCAAGAGAACCTCGTCGGCGTGGACTACTGCGAGAACATGGTCCGCGAAACGAATCCCAGCGTCTGGGAGAAGGCCAAGAAGGCCGAAGCTCCCAACGCGAAGATTCACGGCTATAAAACGATCGCCGACATCATGACGTCGCTCAACCCGTTCACGGGCGACTTCTACCGTCAGGCGCTCGTCATCAGCCGCTACACGCGCGAGATGTTCTGCTTGATGGAAGGGCGCCACGTCCATCCCTCGACGCTGTACGCCGGTGGGGTCGGCACCGTTGCGACGCAACAGCTGTTCACCGACTACTACACGCGCCTCATGCGCTACATCGAATACATGAAGGTCTGCGTGCCGCTGCACGACGACCTGTTCGACTTCTGGTATCAGGCGCTACCCGGGTACGAGCATAACGGCGAACGCCGCATCTTGCTCGGATGCTGGGGAGCGTACCAGGACCCCGACCACTGCGACTTCACCTACAAGAACATGACCCATTGGGGTCGCAAGATGTTCGTGACGCCGGGCGTCGTCGTCGACGGCAAACTCGTCACCAACGACCTCGTCCAGATCAACCTTGGGATTCGCATCCTCCTCGGCCACTCGTACTACGACGATTGGGAAGGCGAGGAGACGTTCGTCCCCAAGGATCCGCTCGGTAACCCGGTCGATCGCCGGCATCCCTGGAACATGCACACGAAGCCGACGCCCAAGAAGCGCGACTTTGCGAACCAGTACAGCTGGGTCATGTCCCCGCGCTGGTACGACGGCAAGGACCATCTCGCACTCGATACGGGTGGCGGCGCGATCGCTCGGCTTTGGTCGACGGCGCTTTCGGGCCTGGTCGACATGAACGGCTACGTCAAGGCAACGGGAACGAGCGTCCAGATCAACCTGCCCAAGAGCGTTCTTTCGGGGCCCGTGTCCTTCGAGTGGAAGGTTCCGAAGTGGTCGAACACGCTGGAACGCAATCGGGCGCGGACCTACTTCCAGGCCTACTGCGCGGCTGCGGCGCTGCACTTCCTCGACAAGGCGTTCGAGGAGCTCAATGCCGGCAGAACGCGTTCGTGGGAACCGTTCACGGTACCCGACGAAGCGATCGGCTGCGGGTTCACCGAGGCCGTGCGCGGAGTACTCTCGCATCACGTGGTGATCCGCGACGGGAAGATCGCGAACTACCATCCCTGGCCGCCGACGCCGTGGAACGGCAATCCGCGCGACAAGTTCGGAACGCCGGGTCCCTACGAAGATGCGGTCCAGAACACTCCGATCTTCGAAGAGAACGGCCCGGATTCGTTCAAGGGCATCGACATCATGCGAGCGGTACGGAGCTTCGATCCGTGTCTGCCGTGCGGCGTCCACATGTACTTGGGTGATGGAAAGACGATCGAAACGGTCCATTCTCCACTCGCGCCGTTCGGATAACCCGGGAGGCTAGCCGAGGTGGCTTCTAGCGTCCCGGCAATGGCCGACCGAGTCGAGGAGTTGCTCACCGGGTTCGACGCGGCTCAAACGCCGCGCCGAGCCCGCGAGCGGGCGGAAGAACTTCTCCGTACCGTGGTGACGCTGTACGGAGAAGGTTTGGAGCGCGTTCTCGAGATCGTTTACAACGAGCTCGGCGCGGAACGGTCGGAACCGGTTTTCGCGCGCTTGTGCGAAGACAAGTTCGTCGAGAGCCTGCTCTGTCTGCACGGCTTGCATCCGATCGCCCTCGAAGACCGGATCGAGGCGGCGATGGAGTCCGTGCTTCCTTATATTAAGTCGCACAAGGGCAACATGGCGATCTCGCGCATCGAGGGCGACGTCGTCTACCTTCGCCTTGAGGGCAGCTGCGATGGCTGCCCGGCTTCGGCGGCGACGCTCAAGCTCTCCGTCGAGCGCGCAATCCTCGAGCGCGTGCCCGAAATTCGTGAAGTTCGCGCCGAAGGAGCTGAAACCGTCATAGCAGCCGAAGATCCTGAATTCGTGGCGGGGACGACCCTGCGCGTTCTCAGTTCCGTTTGAGCGCCATGGACGGTGACGCCAAAGATAACGTAGCACTTCTCCAGCAGATGCTAAAAAAGCGTCCGCCCGCCGGCGAGCGCTGCGATTTTTGCGCGACGTCGCTCGGCCCGGAGCACAGCCACATCATCGAACTCGCCCAACGCCGCATCATGTGCGCGTGCCGGCCGTGCTTCATCGTGTTCGAGCCCGAAGGCGCCGCGGGCGGCAAGTACCGCCCGATCGGCACGCGCTACCGGGAGATCCCGGAGTTTACGCTCGACGAAGGACAGTGGGATTCGCTGCAGATCCCGGTCGGTCTGGCGTTTTTCTTCTACAATTCCCCCGAGAGCCGGGTTGTCGCGTTCTACCCGAGCCCGGCGGGAGCGACGGAATCTCAGCTTCCGCTCGAAACGTGGGCCGAGATCGCGGGCCGGTATCCGGAGTTCAACGCGATCAAGCCGGACGTTGAAGCGATCCTCATACGGCGCGACCGCGAGAGCTCGCGTTGCTTCATCGTACCGATCGATTCGGCGTACGAACTCGTCGGCCTGATCCGCGTCTCGTGGAAGGGCTTCGACGGCGGTAGCGAAGCGCACGAGAAGATCGCCGCGTATTTCGAGAAAATCACCGAGCGCAGTCGCGGGAAAGTGACGGCTCGCATCTCATGATCGACCTGAACTTCTCGGTCGTCGGCGCGCGCGCCGAACGCTACGCCGCCGTCCCGACGGTCGTTTTGCGTTTGCGGATCACCGAGAGCACCGGGGCCAAGATCGATGCGATCGCGTTACGCGCACAGATCCGTTTGGACGTGCAACGGCGGCGTTACGCGCCCGAAGAGAGCGAACTCCTTTCGGAGCTGTTCGGCGATCCGTCGCGCTACGGAGACACGCTCAAGCCGATGCTCTGGGCGCACGCGGCCCAGATGGTTCTCGCCTTTCAAAACGAGATCGAGTTCGATTTGCCGATCGCCTGCAGCTACGACTTCGAGGTCGCAGCGCACAAGTATCTCGCCTCGCTGACGGACGGAATCGTGCCGCTGAACCTGCTCTTCTCGGGGATGGTTTTCGTCGAAGGCGCCCAAGGGGTCGTGCCGGAGTTCGTGCCGTGGAGCTGCGAAGCACACTATCCGCTTCCGGTCGCGGTGTGGCGCGAAACGATCGACGCCGTTTTCCCCAATTGCGCGTGGATTCGCGTGAACCGCGACCTGTTCGACGAGTTGCGCCGTTTCAAGATCGCAAGCGGCGTCCCGACCTGGGACGCGGCGATCCAACGCCTCTGCGACCTCGCGAAGGTCAAGCGATGAGCGCCACGGATCGGGTGAACCCGTTTGCGCCGGCGCTCGACGTCGCAAACGCGGTGCTGTACGAGGGCTACATCCTCTATCCGTATACCGCGTCGGCGCGCAAGAATCGGATTCGCTGGCAGTTCGGCGTGATCGTCCCGCAGGACTACACCAAGAGCGGCACGGGCGAACCCGCCGAAGCGCAGACGGAAATTCTGCTCGAATGCGACGATGAGGCGCAGGTCGAACTGCTGTTTCGCTTTCTGCACGTCGAGGCGCGTTCGGTCGAGGCGTGGAACGGATCGTCGTTCGAACCGGTCGAGTCACTAAAAGTCGACGCGAAGCTCTATTCCACGTTCGATGAGGGCGTCGAACGCGAAGTGATCGCCCGGCTGCAGCCCGCCGCCGGCGCGCAGACCGCCGTCCCGATCGCGTTCGGCTCGGACGAGAACGTCGAATTGCTGCGCGATGCAGACGATGAGCTGCGCGGGCGCGTCGTGCGCCGGCGCTGGGCCATCCACGGCGCACTGACGGTCGCGTGCGAGCCGGTGGCGGACCTGCCGAACCTCCGCAAGCTGCGCGCGCGCATCGAAAACCATTCGTCGGTCGTACCCGGCGAGCGCAGTTCGGCGTTGCGCACGGCCTTCGTTTCGTCGCATACGCTCTTCCACGCCGAAAACGGGCAATTTCTGTCCGCGCTCGATCCGCCGGAAGATGCTGCGAACGCGACGGCGGCGCTCGCCAATCGCCACACGTGGCCGGTCCTGGTCGGCGCGCAGACAGCAGACGCCCAGCGTTCGCCGCTCGTGCTCTCGTCGCCGATCATCCTCTACGATTTCCCGGCCGTCGCCCCGCAAAGTGAGGGCGATACCTGCGATGCCACCGAGGTCGACGAGCTGATGATGCTGAGCATCCTCAGTCTTCCCGAAGCCGAACGCGACGAGGCGCGCGCGACCGATCCGCGGGCTCGTGCGATCGTCGAACGGGCCGAGCGCTTTGATGCGGCCGAGCTGCAGCGCTTGCACGGTACGCTGCTCCAAAAGCGTCCCGGCGAGGGAATGCCCGATCCGTTTTCCGCACCCGATCCGTTCTCCGCGCTCGATTTGCCGGGAATGGACTGCGTCTTCGTCGACGGCATGAAGGTCAGCAAGGGCTCGATGGTTCGTCTGCATCCCAAGCGCCGCGCCGACGTGTGGGACACGTTTCTCGATGGAAAAACGGCCACCGTGCGCGCGATTCATCAGGACGTCGAGAACCAGATGTACGTCGCGGTGACGGTCGATGCCGATCCGGCAAGCGACCTCCACGATTGGTACGGGCGCTCGTTTTTCTTTTACCCCGACGAAGTCGAACCGCTCGCGGCCGCTCCGGGAGGACGCCCGTGAAGCTGCTCGTGGCGGGTATCGGCAACATCTTTTTCGGCGACGACGGGTTCGGCCCCGAGGTTGCGAAAGCGCTCGCCGGCGAATCGATCGAGGGCGTGACGATTGCCGACTACGGCATTCGCGGGATGCATTTGGCCTTCGAACTGACCTCGGGATACGATCGCGCGTTCCTGATCGATGCGGTGCCGCGCGGCGGCGCGCCGGGCACGCTCTACGTGATCGAACCGGAAATACGCGAAACGGGCCTGGCCCCTGACGCACATCGCATGGACCTTGAAAACGTCTTCGCCTTCATACGTACGATCGGCGGGAAACCGCCGCCGATCACGATCGTCGGATGCGAACCGTCGCAGGCCGAGGAAGAGATCGGGCTCTCGGAGCCCGTGCGCCGCGCGGTTGCGCCCGCAGCAGATCTGGTGAAACGATTGGTCGCCGATACACTGGCCGCGCATGATAGCGGCGAAAGAGGGAGTACAACATGGATAGAGGCTTGATCGTCGGCGCGCTTGGGTTCGCGGCCGGTTTTGGCGCGGAGCGCCTCATCGCAAGTCTGGGTAAGGACCTCAAGCGCTACGACACGATGCGCAAGATGTCGGGCCAGGGGCCGTTTTTCAAAGAGATTCTCGGGACGCTCGGGAGCCTCGCCGGGGAACGCGCGAGTGGGATCGACGGCGCCGGCGGCGTCATCGCGGGGTTGACCAACGACGTCGTCAGGTATGCTCGAATGAAGGGGATGTGAACGTCGTAGGAAGTACGCCTCACTACGCCGTTTCGTCCTCGGAGTCGTCGCTAGCGTTCGAAGCCCGTTCGACGATGCACCCGGTTCACGGACAAGCCCGCAGCCTCGCGGGGTACGTTGAAGCGGAAGTGAACCCGGACGGGAGCGTTTCCGCGCCCCAAGCGGTGAAAATGCACGTGGAGTTTCCGGTCGAGCAGCTTCGTTCCGGGAACTCCTTGCAAGACGCGCAGATGTGGAAGATGATCGACAGCAAGCGTTTTCCGCTCGTGTCGGCCGATCTGAAGGACTTGCAGCCAACCGCAACGCCGAACAAGTACACGGCAACCGGCGCCGTTACGCTGGCCGGCCGCTCGCGCACGTACACGGGCGAGTTGACCTTCGCCGCCGGCTCCGATAGCATCGCAGTCGACGGCAACCTGGACGTGGACATCCGCGATTTCGGACTGAAACCCCCAAACTTGCTGATTATCAAGGTCGAGCCGGTCGTGAAAGTGAGCCTGCATCTCGTCGCGAAGAGTGGCGCATGACCGTTGTTGAAGAGCGCTTCCCGGAGCGGGTCGAAAAGAGGGTCATGATAGGGAAGGTGCCGAGCGAGCGCTTCGAGGTGGTCGGTGCGGAATCGTCGCTGACCTTTTTTGCCATGTCGACGATGCAGTACGTCTACGGGAAGACGACCGAACTGAGCGGCTTCATCGACGTTGGCTGGAACCCCGACGGCACGCTTGCCGTGCAGCCGCCCCCGAAGATGCACGTCGAGTTCCGGGTCGAGAGCTTGCGGACCGGGAACGAGCTCCAGGACCGCGAGATGTGGAAGCTGATCGATAGCAAGCGCTTTCCGAAGATCGCCGCCGACCTCCGCGAGGCGAGCGCCGGCGCGGCGCTCGGGCGCTACACCGGAACCGGGCAGATTACGCTCGCCGGACTCGCACGCGCTTACGAAGGCGAGTTTCGGCTCGAACGCGAGCCCAAGAAGGTCACCCTCCACGGAGATCTTAACGTCGACGTGCGCGACTTCGGCCTTAAGCCGCTCAACCTGCTCGTCCTCAGCGTCGCACCTCTCGTGAGGGTGCGACTGCAGCTCGTCACGGCTAAGGTGGTCTGATCGTGTGCCTTGCAATTCCGGGCCAAATCGTCGGCATATCGGCCGAGCAGCCGCTTCTCGCGCGGGTCGACGTCGGCGGCGTGCAGCGAAACGTGAACATCGGCTTGCTCGAAGAAGGAGCCGCGACCGGCGACTGGATCCTCATCCACGTGGGTTTCGCCCTCAGTAAGATCGACGAGGCGCAGGCTGCGGACCAGCTCCGCATGCTGCGCGCGATGGGGGAGGATAAGCTCGCCATCGAAGAGGTTCGCGGTTACTCCTTCGCGGACGCCAACGGTGAACTCAATGAAATACGTCGATGAGTTTCGGGATCCCGAGGTCATATCTGGGGTAGCGCGCGAGATCGCGCGAACCGTCGATCCGGCGCGCCACTACCGGATCATGGAAGTGTGCGGTGGGCACACCCATTCGATATACCGTCATGGGCTGCGCGACGTGCTTCCCGAAAACATCGAGCTCGTTCACGGGCCCGGGTGCCCGGTCTGCGTCCTGCCCACCGGCCGGGTCGACGACGGCCTGACGATCGCCGCCTTCGACGACACGATCCTGACGTGTTTTGGCGACATGATGCGCGTCCCCGGAACGAAGGGCACGCCCTTGGAACTGAAGGCGCGCGGCGCCGACATCCGCATGGTCTACTCGCCGCTTGACGCGCTGCGCATCGCCGAACAGAATCCGACCAAACGGGTCTGCTTCTTCGCGATCGGATTCGAGACGACCGCACCCTCGACCGCGCTGACGATCCTGCGAGCGCAGGCGCTTGGGATCACGAACTTCTCCGTTTTCTGCAATCACGTGACGATCGTTCCCGCGATGCGCGCGATCCTCGATTCGCCCGACATGCGGATCGACGGTTTCGTCGGCCCGGGCCACGTTTCGTCGATCACCGGTTGCCGCCCGTACGAATTCGTCGCACGCGACTACGGTAGGCCGGTCGTCGTTTCGGGGTTCGAGCCGCTCGACATCATGGAGGGGATCCTGATGATCCTGCATCAGCTCCATGCCGGCGAAGCGAAAGTCGAAAACCAATACGGTCGGATCGTTCCGTGGGACGGAAACCCGCCCGCGCTGCGAGCGATGGAGACCGTCTTCGAACTGCGTCCGTATTTTGAGTGGCGCGGGCTCGGCTTCATCTCGCAGTCGGCTCTGAGCATCAAGCCCGCCTTTGCCGCGTACGACGCGGAGGCGATCTTCGAAATTCCCGGCGTGCGCGTAACCGATCCTCGCGGTGCACAATGCGGCGAAGTTCTCAAGGGCGTGCTCAAACCGCCGCAGTGCAAGCTTTTCGGGACCGAATGCAATCCCGAGCACCCAATCGGCGCGCTGATGGTCTCGAGCGAGGGCGCGTGCGCTGCGTACTACCGCTACGCATTGCACGCCGAAGCCGTCGAGGCGTAACCCGTGACGGTCGTGCAGCCGGCGCGCAAGACGCCGCGTTTCGCGGATACGCAGATCGAGATGGCGCACGGCGCGGGCGGGACCGCGTCGCGGCGCCTGGTCGAGGGCCTGATCGCACCGTACTTCTCGAATCCGATCTTGCAGGCGTTTACCGACGCCGCAACGTTGCCGCTCGGCAACGTGAAGATCGCGACCACCGCCGACGGCTTCGTCGTGCGGCCGCTGCGCTTTCCGGGCGGCTCGATCGGCGAGCTTGCGGTCAACGGCACGTTGAACGACTTGGCCGTGTCGGCCGCGCGTCCGATCGCTTTGATGGCGACGCTCATCCTCGAATCGGGCTTGCCGACAAGCGCGCTCGAGAGCGAGATTGAAGCGATGGCGATCGCCGCGCGCAAGGCGGGCGTCTCGATCATCGGGGGCGATACGAAGGTCGTCGAGCACGG
>Ga0302326_10030587_pt1 | contig 10773 bp, 4 predicted proteins | sample Palsa_T0_3_FD_202264 | JGI IMG/M metagenome (GOLD analysis project Ga0302326, IMG submission 202264) | Peat permafrost microbial communities from Stordalen Mire near Abisko, Sweden - Palsa_T0_3 | ecosystem: Environmental > Terrestrial > Soil > Palsa > Peat permafrost | place: Sweden: Abisko...
CCGCCGTGAAACTGATTATCCTCACCATGCACGGGGACCTCAGTCTTGTGAGCGCGGCGTTCGAGGCTGGAGTATCCGGATACGTGTTGAAGCAGTCGGCGCCAACCGAATTGGTCACGGCGCTCCATGATGTGGACCGCGGCGGCCGCTACATCAGCCCGCTAATCCAGAATCGTCTCAGCGCGAAAACTCCAGGTTTCCTGTCCCAGTCGAAGAGGCTTTCCGAGGATCTCACTTCCAGGCAACGCGAAGTCCTCCAGTTGCTGGCGGAAGGGCGCGTACGCAAGGAAATCGCTCAAATTCTAGGTGTCTCCGTGAAGACAGTGGAGTTTCACAAGCAGAAGATCACCGAGAAACTGGGTATTCACACCGACGCCGCCCTGACGGCATACGCCATCCGGCACGGCATCGTTGCGGCCGAGTAACACCGTGCCGTGACGAGGCGATGGGAGGGCCCTCGTCTCGGCCGGTATCGATTGCTGCCCCCGCCTTGGTTACCCTCCGCTCGACCATGGCTTTGGCTCCGGTTCTCGTCTGGTCCTGCCGGTCAGCCGAGTTCTCGGAGTCGATGTGGCAGCAACCTACACTGTGTCGCGAAGGGCGCCCTATCGCACCGGCGACCATGGCGGCCAAAGCCGAAGCACAGTCCGTCACTGAAGCCAGCGGGGAGCGATTTTCCCGGACATGTGGCCTGCAGTCTTGGTAAATCAGCCGGCCGACATATGGGGGATTTTTAGGGCTCCACTCGACTAAATTCACAGTTAGAATCCAAGACCGCACTCCCGACGAAGCTCGCCATCGAACGAATCCGCTCTATCGAGGTTGTCATATGACCAAGGCCTCCCTTGTCCTATTAGTTCTGCCGCACCAGAGTTCTATTCTTGAAACGAAGGTTGCGTTCCTTCGCGGCAACGAAAGTACACGCGCGATAAGACCTAGGATCTGGCGCTTCAGGACAAGGGTCGGCTCTATTGCACTTTTTCTCGCGCGTAGACCGGCTACTTTCGTTGCGCGCGAGACGCTTAAGGCGGCTTACTGATTTTCTGTCGGGGATGGCCAGGGCTGTCCAATTAGTAAAGCTATGAATGCCCGTGATGCCAGCTTCAAGATTCGAGCACTCAGGGAGCAATGATACGGTGCTTGATTGCATACTGAACCAACTCGGCGATGGTGTGCAGACCGAGCGCCTCCATCGCGCGGTAGCGATGAAACTCGACGGTCCGAGTGGAAATCCGGAGGACTTCCGCAATTTCCTTAGTACTCCGTCCTTCTGCAATCATTTGGAGCACCTGCCGCTCCCTTGGAGATAAGTTATGGTGTGCGCCCTGGTCCCGTTTCATTTGGAGTTGCAGCGTGTTCTGATCGATGGCAGGGCTTACGAATGTTCGACCTTGCAACGCTTCGCCGATCGCTGTCAGTATCTCAATACCGGCGGAGCTCTTCAGCACATAAGCCGAGCCGCCCGCCCGCAACGCTTCCGACACATACACCACATCCGGGTGCATACTGAGGAAAACTATTCTAATCTTTTGGTTGGCTGCCCGAATCTGGCGAGCGGCCTCAATACCGTTGAGGATAGGCATCGAGATATCGACAACGATGATATCGGGACTCAGCTTTTCAGTGGCTTCCACTAGCGCCAGCCCGTCCGCGGCCACACCCACCACCTGATAGCGAGGCTCCAGAACGCGGCGCAGCCCCTCGACAACAATCGAGTGATCATCGGCCAGGAGCACAGTAACGGGTTTCATAATTCGATCGCAGGTAACGGAACCACAACTTTTACCGACGTGCCCTTTCCAGGCTCCGACCGGATCGAGAACGTGCCATTCACCAATCGCGCCCGCTCCTCCATACTGATCAGACCCAGCCCTCGCCTCCCGCGGATGACTTCGCAACTAACCCCTCGGCCGTTATCCGAGATCTCTATCGCAATCCCATCCGTACTACCGTACAAAACAACTCGAACCTCCGTCGCCCCTGCGTGTTCGGCGGTGTTGTGCAAACATTCCTGCGCGACCCGAAAGAGGCACAGTGAAACATCTTCCGGAAGAGCCGGGGGAATGTCGAGGAGGGCCAGCGGGGCGGCGATGCCATGCCGCTGGGAGAAGGCAGTGCATTCGTTTTCGAGCGCCGCCGCCAGCCCGAGATCGTCCAGAATCGCCGGGTGAAGCTGGTGAGAGACGCGGTGAATATCGTTCGTCAGGGCGCCGATTTGAGCGGCATGATTCATTAGGCGGCCGCGCAGATCCTGCGACGATCCGTAGGGGCCGGTCGCCAGGGCCGCGAGGTCCATTCCCAGCACCGCCAGCTTCTGGCTGAAATCGTCATGGAGCTCGCGGGCCAGAAACTTCCTCCCCGTCTCCTGGGCTTCGATGAGCTTAGAAGCCAATTTCTCCAGTTCCTGCTGGTAGCTCAGGACGGCCGCCGCGGCCCGCTTCTGCTCAATCGCGTCCGCGGCGGACACGGCGTAGAGGTCCGTCAAGCGAAGTTCGTGCTCCGAAGGACGATGGGGCTGCCGGAAGTGCGTGGATATCACCCCCAGGAGTTCGCCGCTGCGGCTGAAAAAAGGCGTGGACTGCACGGCCCGAAACCCGTTCAATGCCGCGACCGCGCGGAGCGGCTCAAACGCGGGATCCGCGTTGACATCCTCAATGATTACCCGTTGGCGCAGCCGTTGAGCGCGTCCGCAGGCGGTAGCCGCGTCGCCCACCAGGGCAAAGCGATCGAGGAACTCCTGCTGGAAGCCGCGATGGACGACCAGTTCCAAGACACCGGTCTCCGCGTGGTAGAGTTGTGCGGCGCCGAAGTCCGCCTTCTGCAGGTCGACTGTGGCGTTGAGAACCTCTTGCAGCAATGGCCTAAGTTCAACGTTTGCCAACAGTCGCTTGCTGAGTTCATGGAGCCGGGTCATGGCGGCGAGTTCCGCTGCCAGGGTGTCCTTCAAAGCCAACGACTCGAGCTCGGCACGCTTGCGTTCGCCGATCTGCTGGAGCAGTTCCTGATTGAGATCTGACAGCTGCCGGGTCCGGCGGGTGACACGCAATTCCAGCTTCGCGTGGGATTTTGCCAACGCCTTTTCGGCTCTCTTGCGCGCGGTTATATCCTGCAGCAGGGCGAGGAAGTAATCGACCGACCCGTCCTCCCGGCGCACGCAGGTTACGGATATAGTGGAGTCGATTACACGTCTATCCTTGCGGACCCACCGCTTGTCCAGGGTGTAACTGTCGATCTCCCCCGCCATTACGCGCTGGAACAGAGCGACATTCGCTGCCACGTCATCCGGGTGGGTGATCTCCGCCCAGGTCGTGCGCAGTAGCTCACTTCGCTGGTAGCCCAGGATACGGCAAATTTCGTCGTTGACTTCGAGAAAGCCTTTCTCCGGCGAACTAATCGCCATCCCGACCAGTCCCAGTTCGAAGTAACGCCGGAAGCGCTCTTCGCTGGCTCGCAGCGCCTCCTCCGCTCGCTTGCGCCCGGTGAAATCCACAGTCGCGGCGATAAACTGGGAGACCTCACCGTCGGCGTCGCGCGAAAACGGTGTGACCCGGCTTCCCAGCCAGCGCCACTCACCGTCCCGGCGGCGAACGCGGTACTCCATTCTGATGTTTTCACCATCCGGGCTGGCCCGTAACCGGGCCAGATTACTCCGGCAGCTTAGAATGTCGTCCGGGTGACAGAGCGTGGAGAACGGGTCTTTCATCGCGGCGATCTCCTCAGGCATGTAGCCGATCAGCCGGGAGACGCCACGGCTGATATAGGTTTCATGCCCCTTCGTCAGGTCCCAGACGGTGATCACCGCCGGGGTGAGATCGGCTATCTGGTTTATAAAGCGCTCTTTTTCGACAAGGGCCAGCTCCGCACGCTTCTCTCTTGTGACATCCCGGAAGTAGATGGCGAGGCCGCCGTCCTCCGAAGGGTAAGCGCTGGCCGCAATCCAGCGGTCCATCGAGGCAAAGTAAGTCTCGAATAGAACTGGAATCCTCTCGGTCATGCTTCGCCGAAATTCGCGTTCGAAGATTGTGCTTGCCGCACCCGGGAACATCTCCCACATCGTACGTCCAAGCATTTCCCGCCGACCCAGACCTTTGTCCCGTTCGGCGGCGGCGTTCACATAGGTATAACGCCAGTCGCGATCGACCGCGACGAAGGCGTCCGTTATGCTTTCGAGGATGATCTTCGTGTGCCGCTCAGCTTCTTCGGCGCGGCGTCGCAAGTCCTGTTCACGCAAGGTTGCGCGGTTCAGTTGGGCGATTTCCAGGCGGGCGCTGACGCGCGCCAGCAGCTCTCGCGCGCTGAACGGCTTGACAATGTAATCGTCGGCTCCCCGTTCCAGCCCCTCCACGCGAGATTCTTCTCCCGCGCGCGCGGACAACAGAATCACGGGAATATTCGCGATTCCGGGGTGACTTCGCAATGCCCCCAGCAGAGCGAAGCCATCCATCCGCGGCATCATCACATCGGCTAGCACCAAGTCCGGCGGATTGCGGAGCGCTTCGGCCAAAGCACTCTCGCCATCGCTAACCGAACGAACTTCGTAGCTCGCTGCCAACATCCGCCGCAAGTATTGGCGCATATCGGCATTGTCGTCGGCCAACAGAATCAGCGGACGGTGGATCGGCGCGCCACCCGAATGGTCCTCGGAACTGCCTGGCTCCGCCAGGGGCTGATCTTTTTCCACGGGGTCGTCATTCGCGGGGTCCGGCAGCCAGTGCAGAGCTTCCTCGATGTAAGCGCGCGCCCCGGCCGTATGGGACTGTTCGGCGCCGGTCACATGTTCGGGAGGAAGATGCGCGCGGCCAAGGGGTATGGCGATAACGAACCGGCTGCCAAACCCCAAGCTACTCTGGACCTGCACATTCCCGCCATGCAGCCTGACAAGCTCCTGGACCAATGCCAGACCGATGCCAGACCCTTCATAAGTGCGACCACGGGCACCTTCCACTCGGTGAAAACGCTCAAACAGGTGGGGAATCTCATGTTCCGGGATGCCGATCCCCGTGTCGCTGACGGTGAGTTCCGCATACTGGCGGTGCCGCCGCAGAGCGACCGCGATTTCTCCTTCGAAGGTAAACTTAAAGGCGTTCGACAGGAAGTTGAGCACGATCTTCTCCCACATCGCGCGATCCACGTAAACCGGTTCTCCCAGAGGCACACACGCCACGGAGAGCCGCAGGCCTGCCTGTTCGATGGCAGACCGGAAAACCCCTGCCAGTTCGGCGGTGAAAGCGGACAGCTCCACCGGCTCATAGCAAGCCGCCATGCGGCCCGCCTCGATCCGCGAAAAATCGAGCAACGCGTTGACGAGCTTCAAAGCACGCAGGGTGTTGCGCCGAATGAGATCGAGGTCTTCGCGGCTCACGGTAATTGCGCCCTGGGCGCGGCTGGCCATCTCTTCCACTGGAGCCAGGATCAACCTAAGCGGCGTCCGAAATTCGTGGCTCACATTACTGAAGAACGCCGTCTTGGCGCGATCGATCTCCGCCATGGCTTCGGCTTTTCTGCGCGCTTCGTCGTGTGCACGAGCATTGGCGATGGCGGCGGCCACCTGGCTTGTCAATAGCTCGCAGAATCCGCGATATGCGTCGTCAAACCGCAGGCGCGAGCTGATGCCAACCACCAAGAACCCCGCGGGCTGCTGAGAAACGCCGGAGCGAATGGGCAATATGGCAGCCGATCTCGGCGGGTTCGCCCACGGTCCGGGCGGAACTTCGGTCAATCGCTGTTGCAGATCGTCCACTACTCGAACGGTATCGTCAAGAATCGCTTCTCTCAGGGGCCAGGAGTGGCCGCAAGGCATCGGAGAAGCAAGATCGATTTCCACGGGCGCCGCGCCGGATCCCGATGAAACGCCCGCCGCTGCGGCGAGGCGTGCGCACTTTCGTTGTTGATCGGCCAGGTAGATCACAGAGAACGGAATGTCTTTCGGCTCTTGGGAGAGAGTTTCGGCCACCAGGGAGCACGCCGTTTCGGCGGTCTTCGCCTGAGCCGAACGTGCTGAAATGTCCCGCAGTAGCCGCACCCGGCGCTCGGCTACCACCTTTTGCGTAATCTCATGTACCGTCGCCAGCACGCCGCCGATCCCTCCGGGCACGGTATCGTCCGGCACCGGGCTGTAGGCGATGGTGAAGTGGGCCTCTTCCAGAAGGTCATGCCGGATATATTCGACCTCGAGGTCGTCCATCCAGGTGGCTGGCCCTCCCCGGTACGGAGTGTCGATCAGCGGTCCGATGGTAGGCCAAATTTCCGGAAAGCATTCACTGGCCGGCTGTCCCATGGATTTGGGATGCTTGTCGCCGAGGACCGGGCGGTACGGATCGTTGTAAAACTGGCAGTATTGCGGCCCCCACCACAGCAACATTGGGAAACGATTGGCCAGGAGCACTCGGACCATGATTCGCAAGGTGGGAGTCCAGGATTCAGGGGCCCCAATCGGCGTAGCCGACCAATCCATGGACCTCATAAGAGCGCCCGCTTCTCCACCGCCGGACAGAAGGTCCAATGCGGAAGGAGCGGGCGCCTGTTCTCGCTGATTCATCGGTCACCGCCAGAAAAGGCCCAAACGCAAGGTCGCCAGCACCTTGTGGCAAGGGCGTCACAATCCCACTGTATAGCGATGCACCGGACCGTTCCTCAGACAGGAGATTGACTAGGAATACTTTACCAGAAGGCACTGGAGACACAAATCGCTATTTCTAAGCAAAAATAAGAATTTGATCAACGAATGTCGCCATGCTTGCACAGGATGACTGATAGTAATGGGACTTCGGCATGCTTATGTGATATTTTTCTCAATCGTACCAGGTAGTTTTTCCAGCTAGCAGGGGGAATTCTTTCCTATTATCCTTGAATTCTTACTAGCTGACGGTCGAAACCTTCTTGCGCAGAATTCGAAATCGGGGCGTGATCATGGGCATTCCGCATAAGATTGGGCGGTTGAAAAATGGAGAGAGAACAATTCAACGGTGGAATAGCGGAGTTGGAGCAAATACGGCACAGATAAGGCAAGCATTCGGAGCGGTGCCGACCCCAGTGAAACAGTACACGGTGTCCAAATCCCATACTTGCGCCAGCCTGATCAGAATCAGACGTCGAGTCAGGGCGGCAATACGATGTCCGGAGAGAACGCGACTCGTCGAGCAATATCGCGCCGCCACTTCCCGCCTGCACGAGGCGGTTTCCGTTCTGATGGTGAAGACCGGCACGGAATTCTCCGAGGCCCGAAAGGAATCAGCGGCTGCACGTGCCGAATGTGAAATGACACGCACCGCTCTGCAAAAGCACAAAGCCGAACATCGCTGCTTCTTTCCCTAGCCGGGTGGGCGCTCATATTTCTCGCGGATGAAAGATCCGTCCGGGTGAGCGCCGGAGCGCCCGGTAGCGCCCCGGCGGCGGGTGAGATCTTGCAGACCTGAGCGGGGCATTGAAAGCCTGTGAAAGAGCAGCGAGCAAGGAAGCGGGCCGCAACATTAAGTGAAGGCTGTGGAACATGAGAAACCGCTCACGCTCGTGGCCCAGAGAATAGCCGACGGCCGGGTGCTGCGCTTGATTGAGGCGATGCTCAAGGCGGGAAGCTATTGGCAAAGGGCGGCTGTTTCCAACAAGCGAGCCCACGTCCGAAAAACTCTTCCACCGGCTCGACGGCTGGATCGTGCCGCGCATTCGGTGGCAGCGATTCAAGCGGTGGCGGAACGGCGGCCGTCGACAGTTGCCGGAAACCAAGTTGTACCACGAGTTCGGGCTGGTGAACTTGACTCAGTCGATCCCTTCGATTGCGTAAGCGGGAGTCTTCGTGAAAGCTGTATGAGGGAAAACTGCACGTACAGTTTGAGCGGCTGACGGTGGCCAGCGCGCAGGTGCGCCACCTCCGACCCGACAGCGAGGAAATCTGCGAACAGGGGCAGGGGACTGTCGGCGGAGCAGAAGGAGGGAAGGCGGTCGGCCGAAGAGAGTCCCATGCGCGGGCCGAATGCTGGACACAGTGCCGAAGAACACCGGTGCACTATAGCGCAGAAGGGAGCACGTGGCTCCGGCTGGACGCGTCGTGCTTCTCTCCAAGGTGAGAACCGTGTGCGTTAGTAGCGCGAGTGCGGGGCAGCGGGCAACCGCTGCCCCTACCTCGCCCGGGACGCCACGTCCCGCTCTTTCTGTGGATTCCGCGCGCTCGGCGTCGCGGGAGCCGCATTATGTTTCATCTTCTCCGCGTTAGAGTATGAGTAATGACCAGGCGCGGGATGCTTCAAGCGGCAGCGGCATTTTGCGGGGCGCGGTTGGCAGCCGCTCAGGACCAGCCGACCTTCACCACCGAAGTGAAAGTGGTCAACGTCCTCGCCACCGTCCGCAACAAAACGGGCGCGCTCGTCGGCAATCTCGAAAAGGAAGATTTCTTGCTCTCTGAAGATGGCCGCCCGCAGACCATCCGGTATTTCCAGCATGAGAGCAATCTGCCGCTGATCCTCGGCCTGATGGTGGACACCAGTGGCAGCCAGCTAAAGGTGCTCGACCAGGAGCGCGCCGCCAGCCTGCGCTTCCTAGACCGCGTCTTCCGCGACAATATCGACCACGCCTTCATCATGCAGTTCGACACCAGCGTGCAAATCCGTCAGCCGCTCACCGGGTCCATCAAGAAACTGGACGACGCCATGGCCTTCGTGGACGGCGAGACCATGCGCCAGATCCGCATGCAAGGGGGGGGCGGCACGCTGCTCTACGACGCTATGGCCCGCGCGTCGAACGAAATCATGAAACGCCAGACCGGCCGCAAAGCGCTCATCGTGCTTTCCGACGGAGTGGATTTCGGCAGCGAAGGTTCGGTCAACGACTCTATCGAGGCCGCCCAGCGCGCCGACACTCTGATCTACTCGATTCTCTACTCCGACCCCGGCGCATACGGAATCTTCGGAGGCGATCACGACGGCCGTCGCGTCCTCCAGCGCATGTCGGAGGATAGCGGCGGGAGCTTCTACGAAGTTTCCAAAAAGCAGACCGTTGACAATATGTTCGCCATCCTCGAAGAGGAGCTTCGCAATCAGTACAGCATCGGCTATGTTTCGGACAAGCCGGTGTCGCTTTCCGAATTTCGTACCATTCAACTCACCGCGAAGCAGAAGGGGCTCCAGGTGCAAGCCCGTAAGCGCTACTGGGCGCAGCGCTGATCCCACGTGGGGCATGCTTAAGCTATGCTTCAGCTTGTCCGGCCAGGCGGCAGCCCTGCCCGAAAAACGAATAAAATCGAGAGTGTCCCGATCCGCTCGCACCACGGTGACCATGCAGGCGGCGCGCGCTGCCCTGCTATCGCTACGCCCCGGCCTGATCGTGCAGGACGCCTTTCGGAACCGTGACTATCGCATCGACAAATTCCTGGGACAGGGAGGCTTCGGCGCCGCTTACCAGGCCCTCCGCTTGACTGGCACGACCTCGACCCCCAAACTGTGCGTCCTCAAAGTCACCGTGGACGGCCCGACGTGGCACCGGGAAGCCTACTTCGGCCATCTACTTCGCCATGTTCCCGCGTTGGTCAGTGTATACGACTCCTTCGCCTGGGCCCCGGGCGGCGGCAGGAAGCCAGTCTACTGCTTGATCTCCGAGCACCTGGCGGAAGGGGACCTCGACGGCTACCTGCAACGCAATCCGCAACCCTGGCCCGAGCCGCGGGCGCGCCGCGAGATCCTCCATCTGCTCCGCGCCGTCACCATGATGCATGCCAGTGGCGCCGTCCACCGCGACATCACGCCGCGCAACGTATTCGTGGCATCCGACGGCGCCTTGAAGCTGGGCGACTTCGGCATTGCGCTGCATCGCCTCGGCCGTAAGGAGGTCGCGGCCGATGCCTTTGCCCCCCGATTCGCGCCCCGGGCAATTCAGGAAGGCGCCAAGCACTGGCGCCAGGCGGACGACGTACACCAGATCGGCCAGTTATATGCCGTTCTCCTGTCTGGCGTCGCTTCCCGCAAGATTACCGCGAAAGAGGTGAAGAACCTCGCTTGCAGCGCCCACACAAAGTCGGTTCTGCAACGTTGCATCGGACAGCGCGCAAAGTGTTTCGTCAGCGCTGCCGAGATGCTCGCCGCTCTCGAAGCTCGCGATCGGCCCGACCGCAAACCGGCCAGCGTTCGTTCCCTCGCCGGCAAGTGTGTAGTCTTCACGGGCGGCCTTTCCATGCGGCGCGCGGCCGCCCAAAAGCTTGCCCGCAAGGCCGGCGCGATCATCCAGGCGAAAGTCACCCGCACCACCGACCTCGTTGTACTCGGTGACCAATCGCCACACTGGAAAGCCGAAGAGAAAGGACAGAAGCTCCTCGACGTCGACCATGAAGCCGAGCGGGGCCACCGCATAGCTCTCGTGAAAGAGTCGCGGTTCCTCGCTCTGGTTGGGCTGTAATCGCTCCCGCTACTGCATCTTGGCGGTATCGTCGAAGGCCAGATTGACGTGCGTGGTCTTTCCCGCTTCGAGGTTTACCGGCCCGGGTGTTCCGGGATCCTTAGAGTACATGCCCAGGGACGAACCCGTAGGCGGCGGCCCCGACATGCCGTCGTACTCGCCCTTGGGATCGAACGCGGCGACTGCGTACACGGTAGCTGCCGAAAGCCCGGAAAAAGTGACCGTCTGGTCCTTTGCCGCCGCGGACTGGCTGCCGATCGGCATCGCATTCCCCTGCATAAAATCGGGCGTGTCGAACAGGAAAATGAAGATTTTGTGGTTCTGGTCCACTTTTCCGGCGCCGGTGTAGTTCAGTTTCACCTCAAGGGTCCGGTCCGGCTTACTCTGGGCGTT
>Ga0302326_10030589_pt1 | contig 10772 bp, 4 predicted proteins | sample Palsa_T0_3_FD_202264 | JGI IMG/M metagenome (GOLD analysis project Ga0302326, IMG submission 202264) | Peat permafrost microbial communities from Stordalen Mire near Abisko, Sweden - Palsa_T0_3 | ecosystem: Environmental > Terrestrial > Soil > Palsa > Peat permafrost | place: Sweden: Abisko...
AAATCTGGTCTCGGACAGCATCATACGGCTTTGTCGTATCGAGACCGTCGTAAAAGACGTGCAGGGATTCCTCGGACGGGTCTTTTCCGACCATGCCTTTTACGTGCTGATCGAGCAACTGTGCGACCGTGACGTGTTGGCGTTCGGCCTGGCGTTCCAGCAGATACTCGTCGATGAAATTATCCAGCGCCTTACGTTCCGCCTGGTAAAAGGTGTTGCGAGCCTGGAATAAAGCGGTGGGATGCTTGCCTTCGAAGTCGGCGAGCGACAGTTTGGCGCCGTCGATTTCGACGAGGACTATGCGGCTGCTCGCAGGGGCATCGGTGCTGTCGGCAGCGGGAACGAGGCTCGGGAGAGCCGAGGACAGCAACGCAAGCGTCACGATTTTAATAATCATCATCGGGAAATAATCTTCGATTACCCACAGAGCAAAAATGGGGCGGGCGGGATCTCCCGCCCGCCCCAGATGTGATTGTCAATCTACCTGTACAAAAGATTACTCGTTAGTTTTTCGTTACACCGCCAGCGACACCCTTAGTGCAAGCCGGTAGCGCACAGATACCGTGGGTGCTTCCATTCAATATGATGTCTGAGCAGAACTCGAGCATCCTGGTTTCGTATTCGGTCGTCGAGATCGAAACGTCTTTGAAATCCACCTCTGTGACGAAATTCGGGATCCCAGTGTAGTCTGCCGTGACGTGGGTCGTCGTCCGGTCAGCCCGCAGCCCCGAGGTGAATCCCGGAGCTCCGGCCGCGGTCTGGTCGGTGGCCGCATTGCCGCCCAGGGTCGCAACGAGTTTCACCGTGATGGAAGCAGGCAGGACCCCTGTCAGCGTGTTCTTGATCAGTTGCTTCTTTGCTGAAAGGGTTACGCCCTGGTCCGGTGTGAGCGTGCAGGAGCAGCAGGCAACCAACTGCTCATCAGAGGCGTCGAAGACATAAACCTGCGCCACGATGTTGCCGGGCAGGGGGTTGGTTCCAGCGTTGAACATGTGGATAAAAGAATCTCCGTCAGCGTTGAGCAGGTTGCCCATTTCTTCCTGCTGTATAGCATCGGGCGGAGCGACGACTTGCCCGAAAGAAACTGATGCAAATGCAAGCAACAGTGTTCCGAGCGCGAGTTTGCTGAAGTGTTTCATTGACCTCTCCCAAGAGAATAATTTGAAGACTGTTTGTTGGATGAACTGAATGATTTTGAATGCGACTTATTATTCTTCGATGCGACTTAACAACTCTTCGATGCGACTTAACTATTACCTTCGATGCGACTTATTATTCTTTGATGCGACTTAATGCCCGTTCGACGTGCAAATCTAAGCCACGTTTCTTCATGTAGCAAGCTTTATGTTGATTGAACAAGCTTTATGTTTACTCGGATAAATATGTTAAATCTCTCTGGAATGCCGCATTTTCTTTGAGTGACGAGTCGTCAAAGCAAAATCGACGCGGGCCGTTCATTACTTAGTCTTTACTTCGCCAAGTGCGGTGCACCAAGTGCATAACATCATTATGACAACACATGGGAATTTAAGACGCTGGGGCTCTTAAAAGCCGTTGCCACGATGATCCCCGTAGCGACTCGGCGCGGCGCGTCCGCCAAGGCAACTCGCTCGATGTAGCCTGCCACAGGGGAGCGTGCACCCAGCTCGACTATTGCGAGCAGCTCCTTAAGGCGGTATTTGGTGATGTTCCGACAAACGAGGTAACACCAAGTGGCAGATGATAATTATAGCCACTCGCTCGAAAGTCAGTTTGAGCGGGTGTTGGCGAACGACCAGCACATTGAGAACGTGCTCGTGGAAAGACTGACGTGAATGATGGGGACCTGCTTACGGATTTACTGGCTCGCAAGCTGAGCCGTTCAGGCTTTTGCCATCTACCCCGTAACTATCGCCCAGTGCGCGGTCGTTTTACGTAATGTGCCGTCCATGACATATCCTTTGACGGCTGCACTAGGACAGCGTAGAAACCGCGAACCAGCGCACAGCCTTTTGGCGTGAGATCACCCGCATGTCCTACATCACCACGACCTACTACTACACAGTTACGGTGGGCAGCGGCGCCTATCCGAGCCCGCTCACAATCATCGCTTCTGGCGCGGTGGAACCCACTGGCATCGGCGCGACCGGAGTTTACAGCGGCCTAGCGGGTAATAGCGTGGCGAACTACGGCATCATCGATGGCGGCGCCGGGATAGGAGAGTTGCCTGGAGGATTCGGCGTCGATCTCTCCGCGGGTACGCTGATCAACAGCGCCACCGCATTTATCAACGGCGGAAGCGGTTTTTATAATGGTGGCGACGGCGTCTATCTTCACGGCGGCACGCTGACCAATTACGGCACAATCGATGGTGGCTCAGTCGACCATGTCTTCGGTTCAATATCCGGCGCAGGCGTCGATCTCAGCGCGGGTACGCTGATCAACAACGGCTACATCAACGCTGGATCTAATACCTTTTTTGGCGCGTTTGCCGCTGATCTGAGCGGCGGTACGCTGATCAACAACGGCAGCATCGTCGGCGCTGGCGGCCACTATGACTACGGGGGCGGCGTTTATCTCAACGGCGGTGCGCTCACGACGTCCGGCTTGATTTCGGGCGGCGTTTCCGGCGGCCCCTCGGGCAACGGCGGCTTGGCCCTGCAGTTTGGTAGTGCTGCCAGCACAATGACGGTCGACCCTGGCGCGACGTTCCAGGGGGCCATCGACGGCTTCGCACCCGGCGACACGATCGACATCACCGGCTTGACTCCGGCTCAGGTTGCTAGCTACTTCAACCCGGTCTCCTACACGCTCACTACCGCGGACGAGGGCACCCTGCAATTTGCAGCCAGGTACATTGGCGAGTACTTCACGTTCAACGCCGACCTTAGCGGCACGGGCACCGACATCACCTTGGCCACGGGCTCGGGCATCTCGACGATCCTCCCCAGCACCGTCACGCTCGGGAGCACGTACGATGCCAGCCCGCTCACGATCACCGCAACCGGCGGCGTGTACCCTGGCACTGGCGGGGCGACCGGGGTGATTAGCAACATCTCGGGTAACAGCCTCACAAATCACGGCGCAATCCAGGGCGGGGCTGGTTACTACGGCGGCGGCAGTGGTGGAGTGGGCGTGAACTTTACAAAAGCCGGTATGCTGACGAACACGGGCAGCATCACCGGCGGCACCGGTGGTGGCAGCTACTCCGCGAGCGGCGGCCAGGGCGGTGCGAGCGTCAGTCTCTTTGTGGCTACGCTGACCAACACTGGCAGCATCACCGGCGGCACCGGCGGCAGCGGCGTCGGCGGCGGCGCCGGCGGTGTGGGCGTCACTCTGTCCTCTGGGGCTACGCTGACCAACAGTGGCAGTATCACCGGCGGCATGGGCGGCGGCGTCGACCCCGGCTACACAGGCACCGGCGGTCAAGGCGGTGCCGGCATGTTTCTCAACGGCCCTACGCTGACCACTTCGGGCAGCATCTCGGGTGGTTCGGGGGGTTCGGGAACGGTCAACGGCGCAGCCGGCGACGCCGTGCAGTTCGGCTTGGTGACGAGCACACTTGTGGTTGAGCCTGGCGCAGTGTTCAACGGCCAGGTCGCCGCCAACGCATCGGTCCACGACGTGCTGAAACTAAGCGGCATTCAAGGGGTGGGCTCAGCGATCACCCTCGGTAAGCAGTTCACGGGTTTCTCGGTACTGGATTTCGCCTCCGGCGCCGCGTGGACGGCGGATGTGAGCATGGGGGCCGCGTCGAGCACCCCCGGCCTGACCATTAACGGCTTCACAACCAGCGACACGATTGACGTCGCTAAATTGACGCCGACGCAAGTAGCGGGGGATTTCAATTCCAGCACGCATGTGCTGACCACGGGGAGCGATGGCACGCTGGATTTCACTAATTCCTTCAGCGGCGAGTACGCTCTGTTCTCAAGCGATGGCAGCGGCGGCACCGACATCACTTTGGTGAAGGGTTCGGGCATCTCCACGACTCGCGCCAGCACGGTGAATTTGGGCAGCGCTCAACCAAGTCCGCTCACCATCACCAATACCGGCGTTGTGGTCCCGACGGCAGCGGGCGCGACCGGGGTGTTGAGCGACATCTCAGGCAATAGTCTGACGAACGCCGGCGCCATTGACGGCGGTGCGGGCAGCAACGGCACGACGGGCGGTGAGGGCGGCGTGGGCCTGAACTTTGAGAAGGGCGCCACGGTCACCAACACTGGCAGCATCACCGGCGGCACGGGCGGCACGTCCAGCAGTGCCGGCGCCGGCGGCGGCGGCGGAATAGGAGTGATTCTGGATGGCGGTACGCTCACCAATACAGGCCGCATCACCGGCGGGGCCGGCGGCGGCGGTTCCGTGGGCGGCGGTAATCCCGCGGAGGGCGCGTTCCTAAACGGCGGCACGCTCATAACCTCGGGCACCATTTCCGGCGGTACGGGTGGGAGCGGTGGCTATCCCCCGCTCACAGGGGATGCGGTGCTGTTCGGCTCGATAGCGAGCACGCTCACGGTGGATTCGGGCGCGGTGTTCAACGGGGCGATCGGTGGCTTTGGGTTCAACGACACGATCGATATGACGAACCTGACGCCGACCCAAGTAGCGGGGGATTTCAACTCCAACACCGATGTGCTGAGCACCGCGAGCGACGGCACGCTGCATTTCAGTGGCGCCTTCCCAGACGAGTCTTTCGTCTTCTCGAGCGATGGCGGCGCGGGCACCGACATAACTCTGTCTTCAGGGCCGGGCATCTCCACAACCTTCACCGGCACGGTTACGATGGGAAGCGCGGCCTTTCCCAGTCCGCTGACCATCACAACTACCGGCGTTGTGGCCCCGACGGTAGCGGGCGCGACCGCGGTGTTGAGCGACATCTCAGGCAACAGTCTGACGAACGCCGGCGCCATTGATGGCGGTGCGGGCAGCAACGGCACGACGGGCGGTCACGGCGGGCTGGGCCTGAACTTTGAGAAGGGCGGCGCGGTCACCAACACCGGCAGCATCAACGGCGGCCACGGTGGCAGCGCCAGCGGTGCCGGCGCCGGCGGCACCGGCGGCGTCGGAGCGGATCTCTTCGCTGGTACGCTCACCAACACCGGCAGCATCACAGGCGGGGGCGGCGGCAACGGTACCGTGGGCAACGGTCAACCGAGCCCCGGGGTGTATTTGGACGGCGGCACGCTCATCAGCTCCGGCGCCGTTTCCGGCGGTTCGGGTGGGGGCGGTGGCTATCCGCCGCTCAGCGGGGATGCGGTGCTGTTCGGCTCGATAGCGAGCACGCTCACAGTGGATCCGGGTGCGGTGTTCACGGGTGCGATTGGCGCCTTTGGGTTAAACGACACGATCGATATGACGAACCTGACGCCGACGCAAGTAGCGGGGGATTTCAATTCCAGCACGCATGTGCTGACCACGGGGAGCGATGGCACGCTGGATTTCACTAATTCCTTCAGCGGCGAGTACGCTCTGTTCTCAAGCGATGGCAGCGGCGGCACCGACATCACTTTGGTGAAGGGTTCGGGCATCTCCACGACTCGCGCCAGCACGGTGAATTTGGGCAGCGCTCAACCAAGTCCGCTCACCATCACCAATACCGGCGTTGTGGTCCCGACGGCAGCGGGCGCGACCGGGGTGTTGAGCGACATCTCAGGCAATAGTCTGACGAACGCCGGCGCCATTGACGGCGGTGCGGGCAGCAACGGCACGACGGGCGGTGAGGGCGGCGTGGGCCTGAACTTTGAGAAGGGCGCCACGGTCACCAACACTGGCAGCATCACCGGCGGCACGGGCGGCACGTCCAGCAGTGCCGGCGCCGGCGGCGGCGGCGGAATAGGAGTGATTCTGGATGGCGGTACGCTCACCAATACAGGCCGCATCACCGGCGGGGCCGGCGGCGGCGGTTCCGTGGGCGGCGGTAATCCCGCGGAGGGCGCGTTCCTAAACGGCGGCACGCTCATAACCTCGGGCACCATTTCCGGCGGTACGGGTGGGAGCGGTGGCTATCCCCCGCTCACAGGGGATGCGGTGCTGTTCGGCTCGATAGCGAGCACGCTCACGGTGGATTCGGGCGCGGTGTTCAACGGGGCGATCGGTGGCTTTGGGTTCAACGACACGATCGATATGACGAACCTGACGCCGACCCAAGTAGCGGGGGATTTCAACTCCAACACCGATGTGCTGAGCACCGCGAGCGACGGCACGCTGCATTTCAGTGGCGCCTTCCCAGACGAGTCTTTCGTCTTCTCGAGCGATGGCGGCGCGGGCACCGACATAACTCTGTCTTCAGGGCCGGGCATCTCCACAACCTTCACCGGCACGGTTACGATGGGAAGCGCGGCCTTTCCCAGTCCGCTGACCATCACAACTACCGGCGTTGTGGCCCCGACGGTAGCGGGCGCGACCGCGGTGTTGAGCGACATCTCAGGCAACAGTCTGACGAACGCCGGCGCCATTGATGGCGGTGCGGGCAGCAACGGCACGACGGGCGGTCACGGCGGGCTGGGCCTGAACTTTGAGAAGGGCGGCGCGGTCACCAACACCGGCAGCATCAACGGCGGCCACGGTGGCAGCGCCAGCGGTGCCGGCGCCGGCGGCACCGGCGGCGTCGGAGCGGATCTCTTCGCTGGTACGCTCACCAACACCGGCAGCATCACAGGCGGGGGCGGCGGCAACGGTACCGTGGGCAACGGTCAACCGAGCCCCGGGGTGTATTTGGACGGCGGCACGCTCATCAGCTCCGGCGCCGTTTCCGGCGGTTCGGGTGGGGGCGGTGGCTATCCGCCGCTCAGCGGGGATGCGGTGCTGTTCGGCTCGATAGCGAGCACGCTCACAGTGGATCCGGGTGCGGTGTTCAACGGGCAGGTCGTTGCCACCGCATCGGTCCACGACGTGCTCGAACTCTCCGGCACCCAATCGACAGGCACTGCCATCACGCTCGGTACGCAATTCACCCATTTCTCAACGCTGGACTTCGCGCCCGCTGCAGCCTGGACAGTGGATGCAGGCATGCATGCCGCGCCCAGCGGCGGCCTTGCCATCAACGGCTTCACTACCAGCGACACGATCGATATCACGAACCTCACCCCAACTCAGGTGGAAGCGGATTTCACCTCCGATGTAATCACCACAGCGAGCGACGGCACGCTGACATTCAACGGCGTCAGCGGCGATACCTTCGTGTTCACGGCCAAGGGCGCCGGCACCGATGTCACCGTGCAGCCTAGCCCGGCTGCGACCCTTGCAGCTGCAGGTCACGACCTCACGAACTTCGTGGGCGATGAGCACCGCGCTTTGATGGGCGGTCAATTCACGCTCGGCGCCCGCAGCTTCGGTTCCGCCCCCACGCTGCACACCGATCCCGCCCTCGTGGCGGGGAGTGTTCACAGCCTCTCTGCAGATGCGTTGAGCGATCATGGCCTCGCGCATGCACTGAGTGTCGGGTCCCATGCGTAATGCTCGCGAGGGCCTTGAGAGCCGAGCCTGAGGCTCGATGCGTCAGCGCTCATTGTCAAGCGCGCGGCCCACTCCGGCAGCACACTGCATCGTGCCCGCTAGGGTTTCAGAAGCAATCGCTCAGAGCCGCCAGCCCTTGAGGGTTCGGATAGCACACCCGAGGCAGCCCCTGCCTTCCAGGTACCGCGTACCCGCCTCGCCTCTATGAGCAAAGCGGTGGCGCAACCCAGCGAGAGTCAACTGTGTGCCTGCAGCAGCGGCCTCTCACGCACCCGCTGCTGTGAGGTGAACCTTGCAAGTCTCGGCGCACGCGAAGCGAGCCGACATCTGGCTCCGCTTGAGGAACGCGCCGCAGAAGCGCAGCGCGGTGGCTCGACCGAGGAAGCCGAACGGCTGGCGCTTGATGTGTTGGAGTTGGCCCCTGGACGAGGCCGCGCGCTTGCGATCCTGTACGAGATCAGAAAGGCGCAGGGAAAATCCGAGGCGAGCGCCGCGCTCATTCGGCGCCTCGTGGCACTCGAACCCAATAATTTCTGGGCGACCAATGAATTGACGCTCCTCCTCCTCGGCCGCGGCAATGTCGCCGAGGCCGAACGTCACGCCCGCAATGCCGTGCGCATCGCTCCGGAGAATGCGCAGTCGCACTACCTCATGGGGCTGGCGCTGACCGAGGCGAATCGCCCGGCGGTGGGCGAATATCATTATTACCGAGCGCTTACGTTATCGGGCACGCGCGATCCGGTGGTGCTCGCCAATCTCGCCCTGTGCCTGAAGAACCAAGGCAAGATGAGCGCTGCGCGCGCGCTATATAAAGAGTCGCTCGCCGCCGCACCCGATAGCCTGCACACCCTGCTGGGATTTGCGCGCCTGGAGGAGGCGGACCGCAACCTCACCGACGCGATGGCCTTGCTGGAGCGCGCCGCGGCGCTCTTTCCCGAGAACCCGAACGTGCGGCTCTTGCGCGCGACGGTGCTGGGGCGCAGGGGCGAGGCCGATGCGGCACTCGCAGTGCTCGATACGATGGCGGCGACCAACGCAACCTTAAGCCCCGTCGAATGGCTCGAAAAAGGGCGGCTCTTGGATCGCCTGGGCCGCTACGAGGAGGCGTTCGCCGCCTTCGAGGCCGGCCGGCAGCGTCTGCGCGAGGTCTCGGGCCAATCCTATTTGGACGCTCATGCGCAGCAACTCATCACGCGGCTGAAGAACTTCTTCGTCGCGAAGCGCCTCGCGACGCTGCCGCGCGCCACGCGGCGCCGCGATGTCGCGCAACCGCTCTTCGTACTCGGCTTTCCGAGATCTGGCACCACACTTTTGGAGCAGACCCTGAGCGCCCACCCGCGCATCGTCGCCGGCGACGAGCTGCCCTTCATTGCCGAGATCGCCGAGCTTATGCCGCGTCTCCTCGAAAGTCCGCTCGCTTATCCTGAGGCGCTCGCGGAACTGTGGATGGGGGATCATCGCGAGGACCTCGACAATTTGCGCGATCACTATCTGCGCCGGGTCGGCGAGCTTGGCATCGTGCCTGAGGGTGCCGCCTGGTTCACTGACAAGATGCCGTTGAATGAGATGCATCTCGGGCTGATTCACCTGCTCTTTCCCGAGTCTCCTCTCCTGCACGTCGTGCGCCACCCCTTGGATGTGGTGCTCTCGGTGTACTCGAACCTGCTGACACACGGGTTTTACTGCGCCTATGCGCTCGAGAGCGCGGCGCGCCACTACGTGTTGGTCATGGATCTGGTGGAGCACTACAGAGGCGAGATGCAGCTCAACTATCTGCGGGTGCGCTACGAGGAGATGGTAGAGGGCCAGGAGGCGAGCATCCGCCAGGTTCTCTCCTTCATTGGCGAAGAATTTGATCCGAGCTGCCTCGCGTTCCATGAGAATCGTCGCTATGCGCGCACCGCAAGCTACGCGCAGGTGACGGAGAAACTCTACGAACGTTCGCGATACCGCTACCGTCATTACCTGCCGCAGCTGCAGCCGATCATTCCGATCCTGCAGCCGGTGATCGAGCGGCTCGGTTATACGGTGTGATGCGGTCAGTATTTGAGCTGATGCGACGCCGTGGACGAACGCGAGGCGGTGCGAAGCAGCATAGCTAATTAGGGTGATTATCCCGTACCTGACAGGTACGTGATTTCATGAAATACTCCCTCCTGCGTCGGAGGCAGTATGAAAACTTCCCATAAATCCAAGCAAATTCACCAGCTTACAATAGCTCAGTTCGAGAGCATGTTCCCCGATGAGGATGCGTGCTGCGCGTACCTTGCTGGCAATCGCTGGGCGGATGGCGTGAAGTGCCCGCGCTGCGGCAACGACAACGTGCATGAGCATGGTTCTATGCCGTGGCACTGGCAGTGCTACGTATGTTCGCCCGGCAACGTTGGCTATCGCTTTTCTTTGATCGTCGGCACGATCTTCGAAAACACTAACAAGGATTTGCGCGAGTGGTTCCGCGTCATTCATTTGATGCTGACCAGCAAGAAAGGCATTAGCGCCTTGCAGGTCATGCGCTACATGGGTTTCGGTTCATACAAGACTGCGCACCTGATGTGCCACAAGACTCGCTTTGCGCTTCAGGACGTTCATTTCCGCAAGCTGCTCGGCATCGTTGAGATTGATGAAACCTACATCGGCGGCAACGCGAAGAATAAGCATCGTGGTCCGGGCGGACGTGGAGACTTCGGCGGTACGGGCGGCACTAACAAGGAACATTGCTTTTCTTCAAATTAAAACGACACGCGCTCAACTCCGTGCTTATATGTGTGTCGAGGGAGTATGGCTCTGTGACGTGCCCACATGGCCGGATTCCGAAAGCCGAGCAAGTTCCCAGTGTCCGAATAGTCACATAATCATAAAAATTTTGGGCAGACGCCAGCACACAACGTACGCCATTGGGCTGACGTTATTGTCTGTACACCTCAAGACGAAAATGCCCGGTGCGTACTTCCGCCAGATCTGAAGGTCAGCGCTCCACCCAGCAATCCAACCACTATCGGCCCCGGCGGCACTACCATCATCTACAGAAAACTTGCTAGGACATTCACTGACTTTGTAATTGAGGCCCTTAGGGTTCGCGGAAGACTGATCGCGGTGTTTGGAAAAATTACTTATAAGGATGCCTTCAAGGGTCAACACGTCACTACGTATAGATCCAACTATGCTGGCGGATACCCCCCGCCCGCTAATACTTCTGTGTTTTATTCCGACGAAGGCAATTCGGCCATCTAAGGATAGGATCATCGCTGCAAATAACGCCAGCAACCCGGAAATTTCTTTGAGCGCAGTTAGAGGTCCGTAACGCGCCATCAATTACGCAAATAAATGCGCCGTGGCAA